>Ga0070741_10008678_pt1 | contig 20203 bp, 22 predicted proteins | sample Coa_R1_4_FD_66440 | JGI IMG/M metagenome (GOLD analysis project Ga0070741, IMG submission 66440) | Surface soil microbial communities from Centralia Pennsylvania, which are recovering from an underground coalmine fire - Coalmine... | ecosystem: Environmental > Terrestrial > Soil > Unclassified ...
AGGCGCAGGCGAACGGCGCGGCCGAGGCGGCCGCGCGCGCGACCTATGCGGCGTACAACGGCGGGCCGGACGCGTTCCGGCGATACCGACTCCGGAAGGTGCCGCGCGTCCAGCGCGCGATCGACCGCGCGTTCTGGGAGAAGTATCAGGCGATGGCCGCGGGCCGCGCTCTCGACTTCGTGCTCTGTGTCCAGGAGTGGGGCGCGCCCGTTCGGGCCCGGCTTTCCACCGCGCCGCTGGCGTCGACGCCGAAGTGCTGCACGAGGGCGCGAAGATCGTCGGCCACGGACACGATGTCGGCGCGCCATGCCTCCATCGCCTCGCGTCCGCGGGCGAGCTTCGTGTAATCGGCGGTCGTGAAGCCGGTCTCGATCGCGTCGTAGCCGCCGAGCAGGTGCTCCCACGCCGCGAGGTACCGCTCGTGAATGCGCGCGAGGTCCGGGGTGTGCGGGGTGTAGCCGCGAACCGACGCGACGTGCGCGACGATGCGGGAGCGGCTGTCCGTGATCTGCCGCCGGACCTCCGCCTCGTCGACGAATTGGGTCCTGAAGATCCGCTCGATCGTCCGCTCCGTCTCCGCCTCGACCGGCGCCCAGGTCTTGCTGCGTGCGAGATACGCGCGGAGTTCCGTCCGGGTCGCGGTCGCTGACGGCTGGCACGCCACCGCGACGGCGACGAGCAGCGGGACGAAACGGGTCAGGCCGCTTCGAGGAATGCGCGTACCCCGCGGAGGAAGACGGACAGCTGGTCGTGGTGGACCCAATGCCCGGCGCCCTCGATCGTCATGATGTGCGGATCCTTGAACGCCGCCGCATGACCCTCGGCTTCCGGATCCGGTGCCCACGACTCGCTCCCGCGGACGAGCAGCACCGGGCAGGTGATGTGCCTCCAAATCTCGCGCGCCTCCTCGACGTTGAAGAGGTACGGGGACACGGCGCGCACGAAGTTGTCGAACTTCCAGCTGTACGTGCCGTCCTCGTGCCGGAGCACGCCGCTGACGGTCAGGTGACGCGCCTGCTCGGCGCTCAGGTGCGGATTCGCCTCGCGCATGCGCGCGACCGCCTCGTCGATGGTCGCATAGGGTTTCGGATGACGTCGGGCGAGGGACTGCATCTCACGCACCCAATGTAGCATGCGGGTCACGGCCGACGCCGGCTTCGTGAGTCCCGCCGGGGGTCCGAGGCCCTCGATCGCCACGACTTTCGCGACGCGGTCCGGATAGATGCCGGCGTACTGCAGCGCCACGCGCGCGCCGAGCGAGTGTGCGATGATGGAGATCGGGAAGCGATCGAGCGTCTTCAGCAGCGCCGCCACGTCGAGCACGTAGTCGATCATCGAGTACGTGCTGCCGACCGCCCACGCGGAGTCGCCGTGGCCGCGGAGATCCGGCGCGATGATGTAGAACGACCGCCGGAGGTCCGTCGCGACCCAGTCCCAGCTACGACAGTGGTCGCGGCCGCCGTGCAGGAGGAGGAGCGGCGGCTTCTCGGGATTGCCCCAGTCGACATAGTGGAGCTTCAGCCGCTGCGAGTAGAAGTAGTGCGAGGTGGGCCCGAGCACGGTGACGTCTTCGGCCATGCGAGCGCTCTACCACGGCATTCGCGGTTTGCGGAGGGGCCGGAGGCCGTGGCAGGGTCGGCGCCCATGGCGGGACCCCTGGACGGTGTTCGCGTGCTCGAGCTCGGCATCTGGGTCGCGGTGCCGTCGGCGGCCGCGGTGCTCGCCGACTGGGGCGCGCACGTCGTCAAGATCGAACCGCCGGAGGGCGATCCGCTCCGCGGCCTGGCCGCGACCGGGCTCGTCCCGTATCAGCCCGACGTGAACCCGGCGTTCCAGCTCGACAACCGCGGAAAGCGGAGCGTCACGATCGATCTGCGGACGCCGGACGGCCGTGCCGCCGCGCACCGACTCGTGGGGCAGAGCGACGTGGTGTTGACGAACCTCCGCCGCCGGAAGCTGGCCGCGCTTGGCATGGACTACGAGACGCTCGCCCGCGAGAACCCGCGGCTCGTCTACGTGGGCCTTACGGGCTACGGGACCGACGGACCGGAGGCGGACCGCGCCGCCTTCGACTACGCGGCGTTCTGGGCGCGCGCCGGGATCATGGCGTCGCTCGGCGAGCCCGAAGGACCGCCGCCGACGCAGCGCCCCGGCATGGGTGACCACATGACGGGGCTCGGCATGGCGGGGGCGATCGCCGCCGCGCTCTTCGCGCGCGAGCGGACGGGGATCGGGCAGGAGATCCGGATGTCGCTCTTCCAGAGTGGCCTCTGGATGCTGGCGAGCGACGTGCAGGCGGCGCTCACGACCGGCTACTGTCACACCCCGGGCGGCCGGCGCGCCGCGCCGAACCCGCTCTTCAACTTCTACCGGACGCAGGACGGGCAGTGGCTGCACTTGATCATGCTGCAGCCCGATCGGCATTGGCCCGCTCTCTGTCGCGCGATCGGACGGGACGACGTCCGTGACGACCCGCGCTTCGCCGACGCGATCACGCGCTTCCAGAACTGTCGCGAGCTGATCGCGATCCTCGATCCGATCTTCGCCGAGCGGACGCTCGCGGAATGGACCGACGCGCTCGATCGCGCCGACTGCTACTGGGGCAAGGTGCAGTCGGTCGCCGACGTCGTCGACGATCCCCAGGCGGCGGCGATCGAGGCCTTCGCTCCGACGTCGCTGCCCGATGGCCGTCCGCTCCGGATCGTGAAGAGTCCGGTCACGTTCGCCGGGACGCCCGCCGAGGTACGCGCCGCCGCGCCGGAGCTCGGGCAGCACACCGAGGAGGTCCTGCTCGAGGCGGGGTTCTCGTGGGACGACATCGCGCGCCTGAAGGACGCGGGCGCGCTCGGATGAGGGCCCTCGCGGTCGTCGCGCCCATCCTGATCGTCGCCGCCTGCGCAGGTCCCGTCGGAACCCTCGGTCTGGTCAGCGCCGATTCCGATATCGTGGGTTTGAAGCTGCTGCGACCGGGCGTCACGGGACGCTCGTGCCGCAGCACGATCGCTGGTGTGCCGCTCGCGCCGGGCGCACCGACCATGAACGAGGCGCTCGCCGAGATCCTGGCACTCGACACCGAAGGCAACGTCGTGACGAACGCCGACGTGCGCTGGCGCGGCCTGACGACGGGACTCTACAACCGCAGCTGCATCGAGGTCCGCGGCGACCTCGCGCGCGTCGTTTCGACGGTCCTCCTGCCGGCGCCGCCGGGACACGAGGGACATCATCCGGAGTGACGCTTGCGGCTCGGCGGAGCGTGTGGAAAGACGGCGGCTCCGCGAAGAGGAGGGACGGAATGAGAGTGTTCTCGCGCACGGTTCTCTGCATCGCGACGACTCTGCTCGCGCTCGGGCCGACGACCGCGATGTCGGCGGCTGGGAAAGGAAACCCGATGGTGGTCATTTCGACGTCGATGGGTGACATCAAGGCCGAGCTCTATCCCGACAAGGCGCCGATCACGGTGAAGAACTTCCTCGAGTACGCCAAGGCCGGCTACTACGACGGGACCGTGTTCCACCGTGTGATTCCAGGCTTCATGATTCAGGGCGGCGGCATGACGACCGACATGCAGGACAAGCGGGAAGGGCAGAAGCCCCCGATCAAGAACGAGTCCGACAACGGCCTCAAGAACGACACCGGTACGCTCGCGATGGCGCGGACGTCGGTGCCGGACAGCGCGACCTCGCAGTTCTTCATCAACGTCAAGGACAACGCCTTCCTCAACAAGGAGAGCGCGTCCGACAAGGTCGGCTACGCGGTCTTCGGGAAGGTCGTCGAGGGCATGGACATCGTGAAGAAGATCGAGCAGGTGAAGACGGCGACCAAGGGACCGCACCAGAACGTCCCGGTCGACGCCGTGACGATCAAGTCCGTGAAGGTCGTCTCCGAGTAGCGCGGAACGCTAGAGCGGGGGCGGCTCCCACTTGCCGCCTCCGTCCGAGGGCGGCGCCGGCGGCTCGGGCAGCGGCTGCGGCTCGCGATCACCGCTCGTGTGGCGACCGGTCAGGTACCAGTCGCCGGCGAATCCGCGGTAGAGGATCGCGCGGGTCTGAGCCATGTCGCCGCCGCCGGACCAGGCGAGCTGGTCGGCCGCCGCGACGACGCTGATGCCGGCCCACATCGCCTTGCACATGACGTATCCGGGCAGACAGCGCGACGCGTAGATGGTCGACACGACGGGCACCACGTTCGCGACGATCGCGACCCCGGTGTAGTACGCGCGGCTCACGGCCGTCCGCTGTTCGTACGGATCGGCGGCCCCCGCCACGCAGAGCGGCGCGAGCACCGTGGCCAGAACGGCGACGGGTACGAGACGTCGACCTGCTCCCCGCATGGTGACCTCCTCGCAGCGAGTGGAGCGTCCCTCTAGCCTGTGGGATGGGGCGCTCGCAAGGCTAGCGGGCCGCCGTCGCGAGATCGACGTCGACGCGGGGGTCGCCGCGGACCTCCGCCGGCGCGGGACGTGCGGGCGGATCGACGGTCGTCCGGGCCGGATCGACGTGCTGGTCGACGATCAGGCCGGCCCGCGAGACGGCACCCCGGTCGGACGCGAGCTCGTAGAGGGCCTCCGCGGGCCACGGTAGACCGTCGCGCAGCGCGTCGAGACGTGACCGCTGCGCGGCATCGAGCGCAGGAAGCGGCGTCCCGGTCCGCCGCGCTCGGAGGAACGCGCGCAGCGGCTCGGCTTCGCGCGCGTCGACGAGCGCCGACAGCGCGGCGTCTTCCTGGAGTCGTTCGACGTCGGCGGAGCCGACCGCCCCCTGCAGCCGGACGGCGAGCTCCGGGTGCGAAGCGAGGACGTGCGCGACCTGCGCGAGCCGCTCGCCGCCCCTGGCGTCGAGCGCGCGCTCGCCCGGCGCGAACGGGATCGCGTCCAGCTCGAAGTGCTCGACCCGACCCTCCCGCACGAACACGCGTCCGAGCGCGTTCAGCGGGGACAGGATCGCCCCGCGGACCGCGCGCACGATCGCCTGGAGGATGATCGCCCGCATCGAGAAGGTCGGCTCCTTCAGGTTCCCGCCGAACGGCAGGTCGAGCTCGATGTTCCCGCGATAGTCCTTCATGAGCGCGAGGGCGAGCGTCAGCGGGACGCCGACCTCGTGCTGGATCAGGTCCTCGTTCCGCCGACCGGACAGGCCGAGCCGCGACAGGACGATTCGGTTGTCGACCTCGAGCTCCGAACGCTCGAGGCGGATCTCGCTCCGGGCGGTGAGCGCTCCCGAAGACACCGTATAAGTCCGGGCGCCGGCCAGGTAGGCGTTGAACGGCGGTAGTGCGAGGTGCTGGACCTCGGCGACGAGATGGGTCCGCTCGCCGATCGTCCCCTCGACGTGCAGCGGAGAGATCTCGTCCACGAGCCCGGACGCGTCCAACTCGGCGACGCGGGGTATGGTCGGCTCGACGCCGCGGGCCGTGAGCGTGAGGTTCGCGAGCGCCCGCCAGTAGGGCGGCTCGAGGAGCGCATCCCGGAAGTCGATGCGACCCCCGATGACGCGCAGCTCGTTCACGCGGATCGTTGCGAAGCCGCCGCCGGCGGTCGGAACGGGAACGGCCGCGAACGTCAGGGGAAAGATGCCGTCGGGCATCCGGTCGATCAAAACGTACGGCCAGTCGACCTCTAGCCGGTCGAGAACGACGCCGCGCGGCTCGCTGCGGAGCGTCCTGATGGCGACGCGCATTTCCTTGAACGCCATGACGTCTTCGGGGTGCGCGGGGTTTGGGGAGATCGTCTTCACGTCGGATACGGTGATCGATCCCGACGCGGTGAGATCGGTCGCGGCGACCGAGGCGTCGAGCGTGCCCGAGAGGCGCCCCGACTCGATCCGGAGCGGCGTCGGGGTCATGGCGAGGAGCGGCGGCAACGCGACGTCACCGAGCGTGGTGTTCAACCTCGCCTGCGGCGGCGTGCGGACGAGCTCGCCGCGGGCCGCGATCCGCCCGCCGGAGCCGATCGTCGCCGCAATCGAGAACGGCACGGCGCCGTCGGGCGGCCCGATGGCGCCGGTCCGCAGGTCTTCCAACGCGACGTCGAGCGTCTGCTCGCCGGTGTCCGCGTCGATCGCGTGCACCGCGCCGCCGCTCGCCTCGCTGCCGGCGACGGTCACGTTCCAGCGCGTGGACGCGTCGCCGGTCGGCTGGTCGAGGCCCGCGATCGCGAACGTCGTGCCGGAGCGGCGTAGCCAGACCTCCGGCTCGCGAAGGCGGACCGTGCCGAGCGCGACGGCGTGCCGGTCGAGATCCACGTCGAACCGCGAGAGCGCGACGCCGCGCAGCCAGAGCCCGTCGACGCCATGCGCGCGGAGCGCCACGTCCCGGCCGCTCGCCGTGCCGACGGCACGGCGCTCGACCTGGTCGCCGCGCCCGCCCTCGTCGTACTTCGCGCGGACGTCGACGCGGCCGCGGAGGTCGCCGATCGCGGCCGCGGGTGCGAGCCGGATGATGCGCGCGAGGTCCAGGTCCGCGGCCGCGAGCCGCAGCCGGATGCGTCGCGATGTCGCGTCGCTCCGGAGACGGCCGGCGAACGCGACGCTTCCGCGATCGAGCCGCCCGCGCGTCCACACCATCGCGTGAAGCCCCGCGGATCCGATCGCACCGCTCAGCTCGAGTCGGCGCATGCGAAGCTGCGAGCGGACGTTCGCGCGGGGCTCGAGGCGCACCACGGCGCGCGGCGCCGCCGCCCAGTCGAGCTCGAGCGGCGGCCACGCCGACGCGGAGCCACCCCCCTCAGCGGGCTGCGCGGGCAGCGGGAGAGACCAGCCGTCCGCCGTTGCACGCAGGCGAAGCCGGGCGCCGTCCACGACCAGCGAACGAACGCGGTAGCGACCGCGCACGAGGTCCCAGAGGCGCAGGCTGGCGGTGATCCGTCGGGACACGAGCGCGGCCGGTCCGCGGTCGGCCGCGATCCGGAACCCGCGCAGGATCCAGCTCCCCGTGAGCGGGTTCCAGGAAAGCCAGCCGACGTCGATGGGCGTGCCGAGCGTCGCCGACAGTCGCTGCGCGACGCGTCGGGCGGCGAGCCCGGGCGCGAGCGCCGCGACGAGCACGAGGAAGACGCCGGCGATCGCGCACCCGAGGGCGATCCGCCGGCGCCGCACCCCGATCGTCTAACCGCCGCGTCGGACGCTGTAAAGCGCGTTGCCGCCCGCGCGCGTGTTGGCTAAAGGACGCGGCCATGCGACATCCGGCGCTTCTCGATCGCGACCGAGCCGTCCTCGTCGTGATCGACATCCAGGAAGGGTACCGGCCCGCCCTCTACGCCTGGGATCGCGTCGTCACCGCGAGCGCGCTCATCCTTCAGGGCGCGAACGTCCTCGGCGTCCCCGTCGTCGTCACCGAGCAGTATCCGCGCGGCGTCGGGCACACCGCGCCCGAGGTCGCGGCCAACTTCCCGCGCGGCATCGAAGTCGTCGAGAAGATGACCATGAGCTGCTGCGGCGCCGACGAGTTCGTCACGCGTCTGGAGGCGACGGGACGACGTCAGGTGCTCATCGCGGGAATCGAGACGCACGCGTGCGTCAATCAGACCGTGCACGACCTCTGCGCGCGCGGATACGAGGTACACGTGGCGCGGGACGCCACGTCGTCGCGCCGCCTGCCCGACGTCGCACCCGCGTGGGACAAGATGCGGACGGCGGGCATGCTGCCGACGTCGGCGGAGCAGGCGCTCCTGGAGCTGGTGCGGTCCGCCGAGAGCGCCGAGTTCAAGGCGCTGCAGCGGTTGCTGAAGGCGGCGGCGCTTCCGCGGGAGTGAGCCGAACCGGCTCGCGCGCCGGACAAAAAAAGAGGAAGGCGACGACTCGAGCCTTCCTCTTCCTGAAGACGGGGGGACGATCAGTGCTTGTGCTCGATCTTCTTCCCGTAGCTCACTTCACCCTTGTCGACGCGCAGCGAAAACCCGCACTCCGGATTCGTGCAGGCCCACGCCTTGAAGATGACCGACGCCCCCTCCTGCCCGTAGTCCGAGAGCGGGATTAGAGTCCCGTTGTTGCATTTCTGGCACTTGGGAAGTTCCATCACCCCTCCTCCCGCCCAGACGGCCCCGGCCAGGCAGAGTCGGATCCAGTCGACCGAATCTAGACAAACGGTCCTGGGGAGGCAAGCACTTGCGCCTCCCGGCGAGGGTCACCGTTGAGTGCCCCCGAGAGGAATCGAACCTCTACCCCAGGCTCCGGAGGCCTGTGTGATATCCATTTCACCACGGGGGCGGTGGCGGCCGCCGGCTATCACATGCCTTCTCCGCCGTCCACCGTCGTGCCGCCGGTTTGGCGCGTCGCGGCGTCGGCGAGTCCCTGTCGGACCCGGCCGAGCATCTCGACGAGCGACGCGTGCAGGCGTCCGTTCGACGCCGCGGTCTCGTCGCCGGTCAGACGATGCGAGCTGCCGGCGAAGTCCGTCACCCGGCCGCCCGCCTCCTCGACGATCACGCGGCCCGCGGCCGTGTCCCAGGGATGGAGCTTCCACTCCCAGAACGCGTCGAGCCGGCCGCACGCCACGTAGCAGAGGTCGAGCGCGGCGGAGCCGGCGCGCCGGATCCCCTGCGTGTGCCGGAGGGCCTCGGCGACGAACGCGAGGTAGAACTCGGGCCGCTGACGGCGGTCGTACGGGAATCCGGTCCCGAGGAGCGCGTGCGCGAGCGTGTCGGTGTCCGAGACGGCGATCGGTGCCCCGTTCAGCCGGGCGCCCGCCCCACGTACCGCGGTGAAGGTCTCTTCCCGGATCGGGTCGTGGACCAGGCCGAAGACGAGCTCGTCGTCGCGCGCGAGCGCGAGCGACACCGCGAAGTGCGGATAGCCGTGGGCAAAGTTCGTCGTCCCGTCGAGAGGGTCGACGTACCAGCGGTGGCCGTCGCGACCCGGGCGGGGAGGGGACTCCTCGGCGACGATCCCATGATCGGGGAATGCCTCGGCGAGCGCCGTCACGATCAGGCGCTCCGCGTCCCGGTCGGCCGCCGTCACGAGGTCGACCTCCCCCTTGAACGTGACCTCCTGGCGGTCGCGATAGCGGGCGCGGAGGAGGGCGCCGGCGCGCGCCGCGGCCTGGTGCGCCACCCGCTCGATCGGCAGCACCGACGGCTTCTGCCACACGGCGCCGGACGGGGCAAATCCGGCCGTCCGCGGTTGACATCAACAGGGGCAGAACCTAGCATCCCGGGTTCCGCGGAAACGGCTCGGCGGTGTGGTGGGCGGTCGCCAAGCTGGTAAGGCACCGGACTTTGGATCCGGCACCGAAGGTTCGACTCCTTCCCGCCCAGCTCGCGGAAGACGCAAAGCACGTTCGGTGAAGGACGAGATCAAGATATTCGCGGGCAACTCGAATCGCCCGCTTGCAGAGGCGATCTGTCGCGCGATCGGGGTCCCGCTCGCGCAGGCGGAGGTGGGTCGCTTCAGCGACGGTGAGGTGCAGGTCGAGATCACGGAGAACGTCCGCGGCGGCGACGTCTTCGTGATCCAGTCGATCTGCACGCCGCCGAACGATCACCTGATGGAGCTCCTTCTCATGCTCGACGCCCTGAAGCGGGCGTCGGCGCGACGGATCACCGCGGTCCTGCCCTACTACGGCTACGCGCGCCAGGACCGTAAGGTCAGCCCGCGCGTGCCGATCAGCGCGAAGCTCGTCGCCGACGTGATCACGGTCGCCGGCGCCGCTCGCGTCCTGACCGTCGACCTCCACGCGGGCCAGATCCAGGGCTTCTTCAACGTCCCCGTCGACAACGTGTACGCGAACCCGGTGCTCCTCGAGTATCTGCGCGAGCGGATCGGACGCCGCGACGTCACCGTCATCTCGCCGGACGCGGGCGGCGTCGAGCGGGCCCGCGCGTTCGCGAAGCGTCTCGGCGCGAGCCTCGCGATCATCGACAAGCGCCGGGTGCGACCGAACGAGGTCGCCGAGATGCAGATCATCGGCGAGGTCGACCGCCGCGTCGCGGTCATCGTCGACGACATGGTCGACACCGCCGGGACGCTGTGCGCGGCGGCCGAAGCCGTCCGCCAGGCCGGCGCTCCACTCGTCTTCGCGTGCGCGGCACATCCCGTGCTCTCGGGGCAGGCGATCGCACGCCTGACGCAATCGAGCCTCGACGAGCTGATCGTGACCGACACGATTCCGCTGCGCCCCGAAGCACTGAAGGTCGAGAAGCTCCGTGTCCTGACGGTCGCGCCGCTCCTCGGCGAGGCGATCCGCCGGACGCACGACGAAGCGTCCATCACCTCACTGTTCATCTGAGGACTCGAAACCATGGAGATGGTCGAGATCACCGTTCAACGCCGTGACGGCCGCGGCAAGGGTGCGGCGCGGAAGCTCCGCCGGACCGGCGTCTTTCCCGCGGTGTTCTACGGCCCGAAGCGCACGACCGTGGCGATCGACGTGCAGGCGGCCGAGTTCGATCACAAGCTCGCGCACCTCGAAGGCTCCCATCTCATCCGGCTCGTGAACGGCGGCAACGATCCGGACCTCCACGACAAGGCGGTCCTCCTCCGCGAGGTGCAGCGCCACCCCGTGTCCGGGGACGTCCTCCACGCCGACTTCCTCGAGGTCGACCTGACCGAGCGGCTCACGGTGTCCGTGCCGCTCCGGTTCGTCGGGAAGGCCGCAGGCGTGGTCGCGGGCGGCATCCTCCAGCCGATCCTTCGCGAGATCGAGGTCGAGTGTCTGCCGACGGAGATCCCGCAGTTCATCGAGGTCGACGTCTCGGCGCTCGGCATCCACGAGGCCGTCCACCTCGCCGACGTGACGCTCCCCGAAGGCGTAACGGCGGTCGCCGAGGGCACGCAGACGCTCGTCACGGTCGTGCCGCCGACGGTCGAGGAGACGAAGCCCGCCGCGGAAGCCGCCGAGGCCGTGCCCGCGGAAGGCGCGCCGGCGGAAGGAGCTCCCGGCGCCGCGCCGGCCGCAGAAGCGCCTGCCGGGAAGAAGGGTGGCGGCGAGGGGTAGTGGGTGTGGATCGTCCTCGGTCTCGGCAATCCCGGGCGGCGCTATCACCCGACCCGGCACAACGTCGGCTTCAGAGTGGTCGACCGCCTGGCGACGCGCTGGGCCGCGGCCCCGGAGCGCGACGTCCATCGTGCGCTCGTGCGCGAGGCGCGGCGTGACGGCGACCGCGTTCTCCTCGTGAAGCCGCAGACGTACATGAACGACTCCGGCGACGCGCTCGCCCGGCTTCAGCGTTTCTACCGGGTGGCCGCGCCGCACGTGGTCGTCGTGCACGACGACGTCGACCTCCCGGTCGGCCGCGTCCGCGTCCGGGACGGCGGCCGCGCCGGCGGGAACCGCGGCGTCGAGTCGGTGATCGCAGCGCTCGGCGATCCCGGATTTCTCCGCGTGAAGGTCGGGGTGGGGCGTCCGCCGGCCGGGCCGGTGCCCGCGAACTGGGTCCTCGCGACGCCGCCGCCGGAGGAGCGCGCCGCGCTCGATGCCGGCGAGGACCGGGCTGCCGACGCGGTCGAGATGCTCCTCGTCGACGCTCCGGCGCAGGTCATGAATCGCATCAACCAGAGGGAGGGAGTCCATGGCGGACCGCCGCTATGAGACGCTCGTCCTGCTCCATCCGGACCTCGGTGAGCCCGGGGCGAAGGAGCTGGCCGAGCGCATCAAGAAGCTGATCGAGGACCAGGGCAGCACGGTCAGCCAGGTCCAGGAGTGGGGGCTACGCGACCTCGCGTATCTCCTCGCGAAGCAGCGCCGGGCGTTCTACGTGCTCTTCGAGTACCGCGGCACGCCACGCGGGCTCCTCGAGATCGAGCGCAACCTGAAGCTGATGGACCGGGTCCTCCGCTTCGTCTCCGTCCGCCAGGCCGAGAACGCGCCGCCGGCGCCGCAACGTCCGGCGCGCCGGCCCGAGCGCGAGGAGATGGACTTCGAGGGCGCGGCCGAGTTCGAAGGCCTCGGCGACGAAGCGCCCGAGTAGGAGCCGGCATGAACAAGGATCGAGGTGAGCGCGGCGACCGACGCGGGAAGGGCGAGGGCCGAGGCTTCCGCCGCCGCGGCATGGGCCGCCGGAAGGTCTGTCGCTTCTGCGCCGACAAGACGATGCTGATCGACTACAAGGACTCGCGCATCCTCGGGAACTTCCTTTCCGAGCGGGGGAAGATCATCCCGAGCCGGATCACGGGGAACTGCGCGCGGCACCAGCGCCAGCTGACGCTGGCGATCAAGCGGGCGCGGACGGTCGCGCTCCTGCCGTACACGGCGGCCTATCCGTGAGGAGACGCTGATGGCGGTCCAAGTCATCCTCCGCGACGACGTCCCGAACCTCGGCAAGATCGGCGACGTCGTCCGCGTGAAGCCCGGCTACGCGCGGAACTTCCTGCTGCCGCGCGGCCTCGCCGTGGAGGCGAATCCGAAGAACCTGCGGATGCTCGAGCACCACAAGCGGGTCATCGGCGCCAAGGCCGAGCGCGAGCACAAAGGTGCCGAGGCGCTCGCGAAGCGGCTCGACGGCCTCACGCTGTCCGTGAAGGCGCGCGCCGGCGAGGAAGGGCGGCTCTTCGGCTCCGTCACGAACATGGACGTGGAGCGGCTGCTCGCGGAGAAGGGCTTCCAGGTCGATCGGCGGAAGATCGCGCTCGAGGAGCCGATCAAGCAGGTCGGGACGTATCCGATCGGCGTGCAGATCGGCCGGACTGTCCGCGCGACCGTCCAGGTCACGGTCGAGGCCGAGCCGGACTGATCGGCTCGCCGCTCGCCCACCGCGTCCAGACGAGGATACCGAGCGCGAGCAGGACGGCGATCAGGTAGAAGTTCAGGTCCCACCGGCCGGTCTTCGCGACGATCGCGCCGCCGAGGACCGGGGAGATCATGCCGGCGAGGTTCCCGGCCGTCCCCTGGAGCCCGACGAGGACGCCGGCGTGCCGCGGCGCGAGATCGAGGCTGTTCACGAGCACCGTCGTCGCTCCGAGCGCGAAGCAGGCGAGCGCGCCCGAGAGGCAGCCGACGGCGGCGTACGGACCGCCGACGCGCGGCATGGCCGCGAGAAACGCCATCGCGCCTGCGAAACCCGCACTCAACAGCACCTTCCGGACCCGCGTCACGGGGACGCCCCGGGCGATGAAGTGGTCGGCGATCCAGCCCGACGCAAGCCCGGCGAGGATCATCGCGAGGTTCGGCACCGCCGAGACGAGCCCGCTGCCCTTGATCGAGAATCCGTGCGCCTGGACGAAGTAGGTCGGCAGCCACGAGTACATGAACCACGCCGTCCAGTTCGTGACGAACGTCGTCCCGAGGAGTGCCCAGACGGCGGGCTCGCGAAGGAAGCGGCGCCACGGCACCGACGCGACGTGCTCGGATTCGCTCGCGGGCGTCCCGGCGGACGGCGCGCGCCACGAGAACCACAGCACGATCCACACGACGCCGAGGAGGGCATACGCGTAGAAGGTCGCGCGCCAGCCGTAGGTGGCGGCGATCCATGCCGACAGCGGCATCGCGACGAGCGTCCCGACGTGGATCCCGGCGACGTTCACGACCGTCGCCCGCGTGCGCTCGTGGACTGGAAACGCCCGCGCGACGAGGCTCGAGATCGACGGCATGTTCATCCCTTCGCCGAGCCCGAGCGCGACGCGGGCGGCGGCGAGCGTTCCGAAGCTCCGGCCGAGCGGCGTCGCTGCCGTCGCGACCGTCCAGCCGAGCGTGCCGAGGCCGAGGACGCGCCGGCCGCCGAAGCGGTCGGCGAGCCAGCCGCCCGGGAGATGCGACAAGGTGAAGCCGTAGAAGAAGACCGACTGGAGGAGGCCCATCCGGGTCTCCGTCCAGCCGAACTCCTTCATGAGGAGCGGCGCCGCGACCGAGAGGTTCCAGCGGTCCATGTAGCTGAGGGCGAGACAGGTGAAGCAGAACGCCGACAGCGTGAAGCGCCGGTCCCACATCGCGCGGGCGACTAGCATCGCGCAGCTGCCGGCGGCAAATGAGCTCCGATCGTCGGCCGACGCTTGCCCGCGGCGCACGCCGCACGCTACATCCACATCTCCCCATGCCGAGCCGGGCGGACCTCGAGGGGCGCGAGGCGGCCGCGCTCGCGCCCTACGCGATGCGGAGCCGCGACTCGCGCGGGCGCCGCCATGCCGAGGACGAGCACCCGCTCCGTATGGCGTTCCAGCGCGACCGCGATCGGGTGATCCACTCCACGGCGTTCCGCCGTCTCGAGTACAAGACGCAGGTCTTCGTGAATCACGAGGGCGACTACTACCGGACACGCCTCACGCACACGGTCGAGGCGGCGCAGGTGACCCGGACGCTCGCGCGCGCCCTCGGCCTGAACGAGGACCTGGCCGAGGCGGTCGCGCTCGCGCACGACCTCGGCCACACGCCGTTCGGCCATGCCGGCGAGAAGACCCTCGATCGTCTGATGGCCCCGTACGGCGGCTTCGACCACAACTCCCAGAGCCTCCGCATCGTCGACGTCCTCGAAGAGCGCTACCCGCGGTTTCGCGGTCTCAACCTCACGTGGGAAGTCCGCGAGGGCATCGTCAAGCATTCGACCCGCTACGATCGCCCGCAGGTCCAGGACTTCGACCCCGATTTCGCGCCCTGTCTCGAAGCGCAGATCGTCGATTTCGCCGACGAGATCGCCTACAACGCGCACGACATCGACGACGGCCTCAAGTCGGGGATGCTCGATCCCGACGAGCTCCGCGGCGTGCGACTGTGGGCGGAGGCGATGGCCGAGGTCGAGCGCCGGGCGCCGGACGCGGCGCCGAACGTGCGACGCTACATGAGCGTCCGGCTCGTGATCGACCGGCTCGTCTCGGACCTGTGCGAGACGCTCGTCACGCGGCTCCGCGAACTCGGCATCGACGACATCGCGGCCGTCCGGCGCGTGAAACCGCGGCTCGTCGAGTACTCGCCGCAGATGACGGAGCGCAACCGGGAGCTAAAGGCGTTCCTCTACGACCGCCTCTACACGCACTACCGCGTCACGCGCATGACCCAGAAGGCCGATCGGATCATGAGCGCGCTCTTCGACGTCTACATGCGCGAGCCGAAGCAGCTCCCGCCGCACGTGATGCGCCGTACGGCCGCCGACGACGCGTCGATCCCGCGCGTGATCGCCGACTACATCGCGGGCATGACGGATCGGTTCGCGCTCCTCGAGTACAAGAAGCTCTTCGATCCCGAGGAGCGCGTCTAGGCGTCGGCGAGGGCGGCGCGGTACTCGGCGAGAACGCGCGTCGCCACGTCGGCCCAGCTCGGGAACCGTCGCGCGGCCTCGCGCGCGGCCCGACCGAGTGCCCGCGCCCGGTCGCGGTCGTCCGTGAGGAACCGGAGCGCGTCGCCGAGCGCCGCGGCGTCGTCCGGTGGGACGCGGAGCCCCGTCTCGCCGTGTCGCAGTTCGTCCGGAAGCCCCGGGATGTCGCTCGCGACGATGGGCGCTCCCGCGAGCATCGCCTCGAGGACGATCAGCGGATGTCCCTCGAAGCGCGACGGGATCGCGACGGCGGCAGCACCGCGAAGAAGGCTCGCCACCATCGCCCGGTCGACGTGACCCAGGAAGTCCGTCCGCGACGCGATGCCGCGATCCGCCGCGCGCGACGCGAGCGCGGCTCGCTCCGCGCCGTCGCCGGCGATCACGAGGTCGTAGGCGGCGGTGACGCGCGGGAACGCGTCGACGAGGACGTCGAATGCCTTCCGCGGGGCGAGACCGCCGGCGCCGAGGACGTACGGGCGCGGCCGCGCTGCCGGCGCGACCTCGGCGAACTCGTCCTGGTCGGCGCCGTTCGCGACCGTCACCACGCGTCCCGCAGACTCCGGACGGACGGCGCGCGCGTACTCGGCGACGGGCGACGACACGGCGATCACGCGGCGGGCGCAGCCAAGGAGCAACCGCGAGAGTCGGACGCTCTCCGGACCGTCGGCGGTCTGCGGGCCGTTGTGGAGGTGCACGACGATCGGCACGCGAAGCGCGGCGCGGACCGCGAGCACGTACGGCGCGTGGAACTTCGAGCAATGCGTGGCGACGACCTCGGGCTGCACAGCGCGCAGCGCGCGAACGAGACGGACGGCGCTCGCCGGGAAGCGGTGGAGGAAGTGTCGATAGGCGCGCACGCCGGCGCCGCGATGCGGGGCGCGGACGAACCGCACGCGCGAGACCTCGGCGCCGCTCGTCGGATCGCGGACGGGGAGGGCGCCCGGAACCCCGCCGGGAAGCCGGCTCACGACGTGGACGGCGTGTCCGCCCGCGACCATCTCGGCGCTCAGCCGGCGGACGACCTCCTGCACGCCGCCGGCGTCCTCGTAGTGCGGGCAGTAGACGGCGATCCGCACCGCGCCGCGCTCACTCGACGTACCCGAGCGCGCGGAGGCGGGCTTCGACCTGCGCGCGATCGTCGTCGGAACGCCATCCCTGGTCGTCCGTGGGTGTCGGATCGCTGTCGGCGACGTACGAGACCGACGTCGTGGCGCGCGCTTCGGGGGTGAGCAGGTCCAGCAGGGGCGCCGCGTCCATGCCGTCGGGGATCGCGACCCCGAGCAACGCGAGGATCGTCGGCGCGAGGGCTTCGATCGGCGCCTCCTCCCTGCGACCGTGCGCCGCGATGCCGGGACCCCCGGCCACGAAGATCCCGGCGGGCTCGTGCGCGCCCGTGAATCCGTACTCGACGAACGGCGCGAACGTCGCCTTCGCGCGCAGCTCGGGACGGAGGCCGTTGAACATGAGGCCGTGGCTCGGCGCCGCGTAGAGCACGAGATCGGGCGCGAGCTCGATCGACGGCCCGCGATACACCTCCTCGCGCGGTGCGACGAGCGCGAAGACGGGACGGCCGTCCTCGCGCAGCCCGGCGAGCCCCCGGCAGATCTCTTCGCGGACTCGTTCGTAGTCGGGACCCGGCTCGACGAGGCCCTCGGGTTGCCGGCCGCGGACGTTGAGCCACACGCCGCCGCTCCGCGTCTCCATCACCTCGCACCACGCGTGGCTCCGTCCCCAGTCGACGAAGACGTTCTCGACCGTGTCGTATCGCTTGCGGAGCGTCGGGGGGAGGCGTCGGACGAGCCGACGTCGCCAGCGCCAGCTCGGACGCGCGTAGAGGAAGCCGTGGTCCGCGAGCCACCGGTTCGCGTACACGAAGCGCTTCGGCGCGGGTCCGAAGCCGTGATCGGAGACGACGAACGTGATCGCGTCGGGCCCGGCCTCGCGCACGAGCTCGCCGAGCGCCGCGTCCAGCTGCCGGAAGATCCCGCGTGCCGCTCCCCGGATCTCGGCGACAACGTCGGGCGGGACGCCCGTCGGGCCGGCGGCGGCGAGATGGCTCCAGAAGAAGTGCTGGATGCGATCGGGCTCGTAGAACACGACCGAGAGAAGGTCCCACGGCCGCGAGCGCATGAGCCGCAACGTGACCGCGAGCCGCTGCTCCGCCAGGCCGCGGAGTCGCCCGAGATAGTCGAGGCAGTGCGCGCGGTAGTCGGGCTCGTTCGGGAGCAGCTGGCGCGGCGGCTCGATCGAGATCTCGTAGTCGTCGCCGAGAACTGACTTCAGCTCCGACGGATAGATGACGTTTGGCTCGCCGGGTGGCGCCATCAGACACGCGACCATGAAGCCATTCACCGGACGCACGGGATACGACGGCGGCACGTTGATCGCGCCGACCGTCAGCCCCGCGTCGCCGGCGATGTCCCAGAGCGTGCGGGCACGGAGCTGGTTCGCCGTGATGAGGTCGCCGCTCCGGTACGCATCCGCGGCGAGACGGCGGAAGCCGAACACGCCGTGCTTCCCGGGATTCTTGCCGGTCATGAACGACGCCCACGCGGGTGGCGTCAGGGGAGGGAAGGTCGAGCGCAGCGCGCCGTGGCAGCCAGTAGCCATGAGACGCGCGAGCTCCGGCAGATCGCCGGCGTCCGCCCAGGGTGCGAGGGTACGGAAGGTCGCGCCGTCGAGGCCGACCACCAGGACGCGGCGTCCCGACCGGCTCATCGCGTCACGCGGCGACGGCCGCGTTCGCGGCGCCGGCCACCTCGGTGCAGAGCGCGAGATACGCACCGCCGACGGCAGACCACGTGAACCGCTCCGCGACGTGCGCACGGCCGCGTCGTGCGCGTGCCGCCGCTTCGTCCGGATCGCGGAGAACGCGATCGAGCGCCCCGGCGAGCGCGCCCGGATCGTCGGCCGGGACGAGAAGGCCCGTGTCGCCGTTGCGGATCACTTCGGGGATGCCGTTCACCGTCGAGGCGACGACCGGACGCTCCGCCGCGAGCGCCTCGATGCAGACGAGCGGCAGCCCCTCGAACCGCGACGGACACGCGACGACGGCCGCGCCCCGAAGGAGGGCGATCGTCGTCGCCCGGTCGGTCGTCCCGAGGAAGCGAACGCGGGACTCGACGTTGCGGACGCGCGCGAGCGCGGCGAGCTCGGCCTTCGCCGTGCCGTCGCCCGCGAGAAGCAGGTCGACGGTCGGCGCGAGCCGGGCGAGCGCCTCGATCAGCACGTCGAAGCCCTTCTGGGCTTCGAGCCGTCCGAGCCCGAGGATGTACGGCTGCGGATGCGCGTACGGCGGACCCGGACGGAGCTCTCCGGGATCGTAGCCGTTCGGCACGATCGCGACGCGTCGTGCATGGCCGACGCGCTCGGCGTACGCCGCCGACTCGGCGGAGCACGCCGCCACCGCGTCGACCGTCCGCACGAGCAGGCGGAAGAGGCCGACGTTCTCCGGTGTTCCCGGCGGTAGCGCGCCTTCCTGGAGATTCAGCACGTGGGGCACGCCCGTCGTTCGCCGGAGCAGCGCGACGTACGGTGCGAAGCGCCGCATGCAATGGACGCTCACGACGTCGGGCGCCGCGGCGCGGACGGCGGCGACGAGTCGCATGGCGCCGACCGGAAACTTCTGCGCGAACCGCCGGAGGCGACGGAGGTCGCGCGCACGGTCGGGGAAGGGATAGAGGACGAGCTCGCGTACGACCCCGGGGGCCTCGTTTGCGGCGCCGTCGACGACCGAGGCGACCTCGTGCCCCGCGTCGCGCGCCGCGCGCGAGAGCGCGTCGATGATCGAGCGCACCCCGCCCGGGGTGCCGTAGTGCGGGCTCACGAAGAGGAGTCTCACGCGGCGGCCACTCGCGCGGCCGGCCCGCATATATCGGTCAGCGGATGGCGCTGCAAACCCGTCTAGCCGGCGATGGCCTCGCGAAGGACGGCAAGGTAGCGCGCGCAGACGTCGTTCCATGTGAAGCGTTCGCGCACGACGGTGGCGCCGCGGCGCCCGAGCGTCGCGGCTCGGGCAGGATCCTGCAGGAGCGCCGCGATCGCGCCGGCGAGCGCGCCCGGATCCTCGGGCGGGACGAGGATGCCCGTCTCACCGTCCGCGACCGCGTCCGGCATGCCGTCGACCGCCGTCCCGACGACGGCGCGTCCGCTCGCCATCGCCTCGAGCGCGACGAGCGGCAGACCTTCCCAGCGTGACGGACAGACGACGAGCGTCGCGCCGCGGTAGCGTGCCGGCAGGGCGGCCGCCTCGAGCGTCCCGACGAAATGCACGCGCTCGGTGATGCCGAGGCGGTCGCGTTGCGCGATCAGCGCGGCGCGCTCCGGCCCGTCGCCAACGACGACCAGGTCCAGCTCGGGAACCCCGAGCCGCGCGAACGCGTCGAGCAGCACGTCGATGCCTTTCTCGTGCGACAGCCGCGCGACGGTGAGCAGATACCGCCGCGGATGCGGGAAGGGCGCGGCCGTGGCGAAGCGGTCGGGATCGACGCCGTTCGGGATCACGGAGAGGCGCGGCGCCACGTCGGGCAGGAGGTCGGCCGCCGCGCGCGCGAGCGGCGTGGCGACGGCGACCACGCGTCGCGCCCGGCGGAGCGCCGCGCGCATCGCCCGCGGGTTGCGCGCGAACCCGGGTCCGCCGCCTTCGAGACTCAGCACGAGCGGCAGCGTCCGCGCGAGCCCGGTGGCATAGGGCGCGTAGGACGAGATCGCGAGCGCGAGAACGACGTCGGCGCGCGCTTCGAGCGCCGCGTGCCGGAGCGCGCGGATCGCCGCCGGAAAACGGGTCGCGAATCGGAGTTGCCGCGCGACGTGCCGGCCGCGCCGCGGGAGCTGGTGGTACGGACGGCGGACGACGGGAACGTCGCCGGCGACGGTCGATGCTTCGCCGCGCGCCAACACGACGACCTCGTGGCCGGCGCTGCGGAAGGCGTCGATCAGGACGTCCGCCTTCGTCTCGATGCCCCCGACCTGACCGTAGCTCGGGCAGAAGAGGGCGATTCGCACCGCGGTTCACCCCGGCCGAACGGCCCC
>Ga0070741_10008679_pt1 | contig 20201 bp, 11 predicted proteins | sample Coa_R1_4_FD_66440 | JGI IMG/M metagenome (GOLD analysis project Ga0070741, IMG submission 66440) | Surface soil microbial communities from Centralia Pennsylvania, which are recovering from an underground coalmine fire - Coalmine... | ecosystem: Environmental > Terrestrial > Soil > Unclassified ...
GGTGGCGGAGGCGTTGATGTCGGCGTCGGCTGCGGCGGGGACGCCGGTGGAGGCTTCGACGCGAGCGCCCAGCCTTTCGGCGAGAGCCGGGGTGCGGCTGCGCGCCTTGTCGCGCCGCGAGCGGGAACGGGGGCGCGCCTGGACTCGACGGGCGCGGCCGCCGGTCGTGAGGCAGCGGCGACTGCGGCTCGCGGCAGGCTCGGCCGCGGCGTCTCGACGGCCGGCTCGGGCTTCTTCGGCGGGCTCCGCTTCGCCGGGATCGAGGAGTCGCGCGGGCTGTCGGTGAACAGGTAGCTGACCGATCGTGCCCGCGAGCGCGGGCGCGCCGTTACCGACGCCCGGCGGGTGGGAGGCGGCGGGGCCGGTTCGGGGGCGGCCACCCGGGTGAGCGGCGGCGGGCTCGGCCGCGGCGCGGGCGGCTGCCAGGCGGCGCCCGCCGTGCCGAAGGCAGGTCCGCGCGAATGGGCTCCCGCCAGGACGTAGGCGAGGAGCGCAATTGGGAGCGCGGCGATCGCGCCGGAGATCACGAGGGCGCGGACGGACCTACCTGTCAACGCGACCTCGCCCAGCCCAGGCTGGTGCGGGGCGTGGCCGGAGCCTGCGGCCGGTCGCGACGCCCAGCAGGGCGAGGGCGAAGGCGGCGCCGCCGCCGAGCGCGCCTGCGTACCACCATTCGGCGCCGGCGCCCGCAGGACGGATCGTGAACGCCGATTGCTGGGCGTGCTTCTTCGCCTCCTCCTTGCGCTTGGCCGCCGCTGCGCTCTGCGCCACTCCGCCCACCGGGACGGGGCTGCTCACCGGCACCGGGCTCCCCGAGGGCGGCACCGGTTGGCCGGCGAACGGCGTGATCGGGACCGCCACCGGCGGGGCCAGAGGGTCGGGGCTCGGGAGCACCTCGGGCGCGGGCGGGGACGACGGAGGAGTGGCCTGGGGCGGCGGTGGCGGCGGAGGAGGAGGCAGGGACGGCGGCAGGGGCGGCGGGGGCGCGGGCGTCGGGATCGGCGCCGGCGGAGGAATCGACGGCGGCGGAGGCGGCGCGAGGGCGATCGGGATGGGAGGCTGGACAGGCGGCTTGAGCGGTGCCGGAGGTTGCGACGGGGCGGCAGGAGGAGGCGGCGGCGGGGGAGGCGGCAGGGGCGGTGGCTGCTGGACGGGCGGCGGAGGCAGCTTGATCGGCGGCACGACGGGGTTTGCCGCCGCCGGCGGCGAAGAGGACGACGCGGGCGGCGCGACCCCCAGCCCACCCGCCTGCAGCTGCGAGTTCTGTTGGCTCGTCTGCTGCCGGTGGACGACGATCACGCCTCCGTTCACGCCGGCGCGGTAGACGGTTCCGCACGGCGGCCCGAAGCCGCCGCTCTCGACTGTCACCTCGGCGGATGCCGAGAACGGGCCGACAGACACGGTCACCGTCGTCCTGCCGGAGTTGTAGGCGCAGAGGAGGCCCGACGTGGCCGATGGGGTGGTCGCGCCGTTGCCGCCGAGGAGCGGCACGCGGGAGCCGGGGCCGCTCGGCACGACGAAGTTGGCGATGGTCGGGTCCGAGCTCGTGAACCTGTAGCTCGGTTGCACGCACGGGCGCGATCCGCAGCTCGGCGTCGGGATGCCGAGGTACCTGTCGTAGCCGGGGAACGAGTCGTCTCCCGGCGTGGTGGCGAGCGTGCCCGCCCGGCGCGAGGCGATCGCCTGGAAGCGGAGGGTGCTGCTGCGGGCAACGGTAAGTCCGTCGGTCGGCTTGAGCTCGAGCGAGGTGATCAGAGGGACGGCCTGGACGTCGACTGGGGCGCGCCCCTCGGGCCCCGGCGAGGTCGTCGAGACGGAGACGAAGTACCAGAGCACGCCGTTGTTCTGCGGCTGCTGGTAGCCGAGCGACGCTCCCTCGTATTCGGGGATCTGCGCGCTCGGATCTGCGTTGTCCGGAACGAGGTAGCGCTCGTCGAGCTGGAAGGGTCCGTTCGTCGTGAACACCGCCGAGACGCCGCCATCGGCGAGCAGCTTCGCGACGGTTGCGGCGTCGCGCGCGTACCCCGGCTGTGAGCCGTCGCCGCGGAGTGGCAGCGCGAGCACGGCGACGACCGAGACGCCTGAGGCCCTCGCGGCCGCGAGGCGTGCCTTCAGCCACTCGGTCTGGCCGGGCGCGCTGTCCTCGAGGGAGCCCGCCGAGTTGTCGAGCACGATCACGCGCAGCGTGCCGCCGTTCTGGTGGGCGTCGAAGGCGTAGTAGCGATGAACGCCGTCGATCGGCGGGCCGGGCGGACCGGCGGGCGTGATCGAGGGAACGGCGGGCCCGGAGCCAAACGGCGGCGGCGACGTCGCGAACGCCGCCGCCCACGGCGCGACCGGGTCGGGGAGTGTGGGCACGAGGTCGAGCGGCCCGAAGGCCGCGAGACTCGGGGCGCTGCCGAGCGGCGCGAGCAGCTCGGGGAGGCGCTCGAAGTCGAAGGCGCCGTTGCCGGCGTGCCAGGCGGCGGAGTCGATCGGCCCGCGAGCGTTGCCGCCGAGCATCGCGAACGACGGGCCGCCGGGCTGAGACGCATAATCGGCGATCTCCTTCGTCGCGGCATCGAGATTGACGTCCGGCTGCGCGTCGATCGTGCTCGTGCACTGGACGCGGCACAGGGGGCTCGTGAAGAAGGCGAAGCTGACGGTGCCCGGCTCCGCCGGCACGTTCGGGGCAGGAGGCGGAGGCCGCGGCGACGTGTCGTCGAAGCGCCAGATCGACGAGCTCCACCAGCCCTGCGGTCGCCCGGCGAGCGGCGTCGCGGTGCCCTGCCCGGCGGCGGTGATCGTCCCGGCGTAGCCGCCGACGATCCACCCGCCGCTCCCGTCGGGCGCTGCGACGGCGGCGAGCACGGGATCGGTCTTGGCCGCGCCATCGCCCGGGAGGTCGCCGCTCGCGCCCGGGTACTGCGCTCCCTCGATGTCCTGCCAGCCGTTGTCCGTCTCGCGCAGGAGCTCGCCGTCCCCCGGCGGATAGCCGGCGACGTCGTTCCCCTGGCTGCCCGTGCCCGGGTCGGTCGCGGGCAGCGCCACCGAGAGCAATGCCCGGACGTGCCCGTTCGACCTGAACGGAGCGGCCGCGACTGCGATGCCCTCGATCGGCTGCGGCGCGTACGCGAACGGCTCGCCGCCGTGGTCGCGCACGAGCACGACCGAGACGCCGGCCGCGACGACGCCGCCATCCGCGAGGGCGCCGAGCACGCGCAGGCTCCCGGGCGGGGGCGCGGGCGTCGGCAGCTGAGAGGCGGGGACGCGTTCCCATCCGCTCGAGGCGCGCTCGATCAGGTTGCCGCCGGCGACTGCGAAGACGTCGCCGCCCGCGACCGCGACCGAGGTGATGTTCGTCTCGGCGTCCTCGGCGGGCGGCTGCTCGACCGTCCAGGTGCTGCCGTCGTAGTGGAGGATCGTGCCGAACGCGCCGACCGCGTAGCCCTGACCATCGGCGCCGAAGGCGACCGCGTTGAGCTGCGACTGCGTCGCCGCGATGGACTGCGGATCCTCACTCCAGGACACGCCGTCCCAACGGAGGATCACCCCGAGCTGCCCGACCGCGAACGCGCTCGTCGGGCCGGAGAACGCGACGCCGAGAAGGTTCAGCGTCTTCGTCCGCGACGGGACCGGCTCCGTGAGCCAGCCCTGCGCCGGGTCGAAGGCGAGCGCGGTGCCGCCGAAGCCGACGGCGATCGTGCCCGCGCTCGTGAGCGAGGCGTCGCTCCCGGGCGGTGCCGCGACCGCAGTCAACGGCGAGCGGCTCGGCTCCGGCCAGGGCGAGAGCTTCGAGGTGGCCGCGCGGGTCGTCCACCGCCCGAGCGCGGACGCGCCGACGAGCCAGCCCTCGTCCGGCGAGCTGAAGGCCGGTGCGAACGCAGGCGAGAACCCCGGCGCGGCGACGCGGGTCCAGTCGCCGTCGGCGTAGACGGCGACGAAGTTCCGTCGGACGGCGAGCGCGACGATTTTGTCGTGCACCGTGAAGGTGGCGTCCGGAAGCGAGGCCGGGTGCTCGAGATCCAGCGGCTCGTCGCACGCTCCGTCGGCGTTCGGGATCGAGCACCACGAGGCCGTCACGCGGTGTGCCGCCGCTTCGTAGCGCGCGACGACCTCTCCGTCGCCGTCGGGGAGCGACACGTCCGCGTCGATCCAGGCGCCGCTCGCGTCGCCGCGGATCCCGAGCGGCGCCACCGCGCCTTCGCCCGCGTACCTTCCGGACAGGTCGAGCACGTCGAGCCCGCTCGGACCGAAGGTCCAGTCCCCGTCGGTGAAACGCGCGAGGAGGAGCGGCAGCGGCGGCGAGCCGGCTCCCGGCGTGAGCGAGAGCGTCGCCCACCCTGTGCGCGGCCCGTCCGTGTCGGCGGCGGTCAGCGCGACGAAGTCGTTCTTGTGCGGCTCGTAGCCGGCCGGCAGCGGCGCGGCCTCCTCCGTCCAGGCGCCGTCCTCGAGGACACCGTAGTCGAGCGACTCGTAGAACCTGCCGTCGGACGGGCGGCTTGCCGCGCCGGTGGTCGGCGAGGGCGCGGACCCGATCGGCACCTCCTTCGGCTCCTGGTTCGGCGAGAGCAGGAGCCCGTAGACGTGGCCGTCGGTGCCGAGGCCGAGGCGGACTCGTCCGCCCTGCGGGTTCGAGAGCAGCGGAGTCAGCTCGTCGGTCGCTGCGGCGTCGTAGGCGAAGCGCTCGCCGGGCTTGCGGTGGAAGAGACCGAGGACCGGGTCGGCGCCGCTATCGGTCGGGTTTTCCATCAGCCAGATCCAGCCCTCGCCGGACGGCGCCATCGCTCCGACGACTCCGATCGCCGAGTGCTGCACCTGATCGGGCGGCAGCAGCGGAAAGGCGCTTCCGTCCGGAGAACGGAGGACGTCGGCGATCTGCCAGCCCCCATCGTCGGTGTAGCGCAGCAGGACGAGCTGGTCGCCGAGCGCCGTGTAGGGAAGCTGCCTGTCGTCGACGACGGCCGGCGGCGCGCTCGTGAAGCCGACCGCCCACGTCTCGTGTTGCGTGCTGTCGGCGATCGAGCCGAGGAGGCGGATGTCGTGCGCAGGCGCGAGGGATGTGGAGATCGTCGCGCCCGGCGGGCCTGCGTCGGCGTCGTTCCGCACCTCCCGCGACGCGACGACGGCCGAGGCCGACTGGTTCCCCGCGACGTCGGTCGCGACCGCGCGCAGGTCGTAGGAGCCGTTTGGGACACGCGTCGTGTCGAAGAGGGCTGCGTACGGCGGCTGGGTGTCCGTTGCGATCGTGGCCCACGTTCCCGCACCGGCCGGCGAGCGCTGGAAGGTGACCGAGCCGATGCCCGAGCCGGAGTCGGCTGCGGTCGCTTCGAGGGTGACTTTGCCGCGGAGCGGTGAGCCCGGATCCGTGAGGACGGAGTGCGGCGCGGTGTTGTCGACGAGCCGCCGCGTGAGCGGCAGCGACGCGGTCTCGCCCCCGTCCGAGGCTGTTGCGACTGCGCGGAGGTCGTAGCGGCCGTCGGCGACGAGCGTCGTGTCGAAGTCGAACGAGTACGGCACAGTCGCGTCGCTTCCGATCGTCTGCCAGTCGCGCCTTCCGGCGAGAGAGCGCTCGAAGCGAACGCCGGTCACTGAATGGCCGGAGGGATCGCTGACGGCAGCGACGAGCGCGACGACGCCGTTCAGCGTCTGGCCGGGGTCCTCGAGTGACACGCCGATCGAGCCGTTCGCGACGCGCCGGTTCTGCACCGCCGCGGACACGCCCTTCGTTCCCCGGTCGTCGGTGGCGACGGCGCGCAGGTCGTAGAGCCCGTCCGCGACCTGCGTCGTGTCGAAATCCACGGTGTACGGCGGCGTGGTCGCCGTTCCGACCGAGGCCCAGTCGCCCGTTCCGGCTGCGGCTCGCTGGAACTCGACGGAGGCGATCGAGCGCCCGTCCGGCGGCGTCGCCGTCGCGTTCAGCTGCACGATCCCTTGCAGCGTCTCGCCCGGATCGTCGAGCACGATCGTCGGTGCGGCGTTGGCGATGCTCCGATCGGCGAGCGGGTCCGACGCGGCGGCGTTCCCGTCGGTGTCGGTCGCCACGGCGCGGAGGTCGTAGAGCCCGTCCGCGACCTTCGTCGTGTCGAACGCGAGTGTGTACGGCTCGGCGGTCGCGGCTCCGAGGGACGTCCACGAGTCCGCGCCCGCCGGCGACAGCTGGAACTCGACGCTCGCGATCGAGGCGCCCCCGTGCGCAGCCGCGTGCGCGACGAGCGTGACGGTCCCGCCCAGCGTGGCGCCGGGGTCGTCGAGCTCGACGTCGGGGAGCGCGTTCGCGACGAGCCGGTAGCGGACGGGGCCCGACTCGGCCACGGCGCCGGTCGAATCGGTGGCGACGACCCGCAGGTCGTAGAGCCCGTTGTCGACCGTGGTCGAGTCGAAGCTCCGCGCGTACGGCGCCGTGTCGTCGGTGCCGATCGTCGTCCAGGCGTCGGTCCCTGCGGCAGCCCACTGGAAGGCGACGGAGACGATCGTGCGCCCCGTGCTCGCCGAGGCCGTCCCTGTCAGGAGGACGTTCTCGCGAAGCAGCGGCCCCGGGTCGTCGATCGCGGCGCCGGGCGCGACGTTCGCGACGAGCCGGTCGCGGACGCGCGGCGAGCTCGAGGAGTCGCCGGCCGAGTCGGTCGCCACGACCCGGAGGTCGTTGAGCCCGTCCGGCAGCGGGGTCGTGTCGAGGCTGGTCCGATACGGAGGCGAGGTCGCGGTCCCGATCGTCGTCCAGTCGGCCGAGCCGGCGGCGGCCCGCTGGAACTCGACGCTCGCGATCGTCCGGCCGGCGCTCGCCGTCGCCGCGGCGTCGAGCGCGACGCTTCCGCGCAGGACGGCGCCGGGATCGGCCAGCGTCGCGGCCGGCGCGACGTTCGCGACCAGGCGATCCTCCATCGGCGCCGAGGCAGCGGTGTTGCCGCCGCTGTCGGTTGCGACAGCTCGAAGGTCGTAGTGACCGTCGGCGACCGTGCCGGTGTCGAAGTCGACCGAGTACGGAGGGGTGGACGAGGTCCCGATCGCGTGCCAGTCGCCTGCGCCCGCGCGCGAGTGCTCGAAGCGGACGGTCGCGATCGTGCGGCCGTCGAGCGCCTCGGCAGTCGCGCGCACCGTGACGACGCCCTGCAGCGTCCAGCCCGGGTCGTCGAGGACAACCGTCGGTTGTTGTGTCAGCACCCTGGAGGGCGGGGCGCTCGATCGTGCCTCGGCCGACGCTCCGAGCAGCAGCGACGTCGCCCCGAGTGCCGCACATGTCGCCGCGGCGAGGACGGTGACGCGGCGACCCTTCAGTTCGCCACCCGCCGCGTCAACGGGTTCGAGGCGCCGACCGTGCCCTTGTTGTCCGTCGCCAGGGCCCGGAGCTGGTACGGCCCGTTCGGGACGGACGTCGTGTCGAAGGCGATGGCGTATGGCGCCTTCCGGTCGACCGCGATCGTCGTCCAGTCGTCGGCGCCCGGCGGCGAGAGCTGGAACGCGACGGAGACGACCTTGCGCCCGCCGGTCCCGAACGAGAGCGCCCGCAGCGTGGCCCGCTTGCGCAGGAGCTTCCCGGGGTCGTAGAGCTCCGCGTAGGGCGTGTCCGTGATGAACCGGATCTGACGCGGCCAGCGCTTCGGGCTCAGCGTGAGGACGAGGCGTCCCCGGCCCACGCCGAAGGAACGGAGCCCGGTCGTCGCGACGACGCGTTCCGTCTTGAGCCCCACGGCTCCGAGCTCGACCGGGCGGTGCACCTGGAACTCGAGGTAGAGGCGCAGCTTCACCAGCTTTGCCTTCACGTGGTCGACCGCCGGCGGCAGGGTCGACTTCGTCGTCGTGGTGGTGGTCGTCGTCACCGTCTCCGCCGGCGGCGTCGGCGGGGGCGGAAGCGGCTCGAAGACGATGATCGGCGGGTCCTCCTGGAGGTCGAGTGGGCGGTCCTCGACGTCGTCTCCTGCGGGCGCCTGCGGCGGCGCCGTGTCGAGGAAGTGGTAGACGCGCGGCGGCTCCGCGTACTGGAGGCTGTCCCTCCTCACGAGCAGCCCGCGCGTGCTCGCGGCCCAGCCGTCGTTGACGGCGTTCGCGGCGACGGACGTCATCGCGCCGCCGCGATCGGCCGGCACCAGCGGTCGCGGATTCCTCTCGGTCGGATCCGGGACGCGGAAGGTCGTCAGCTTCGGCGCGACGGAGCACGCCACGTCGACGAGCGACGGCTCGGGCTGGCCGTCGTCGTTCCGCGCCGTCTGGTGTTCCGCGTGCGGGAGGCCGGGCCGGAACTGGCCGCTCGCGAACGCTTCGCCGGTTCCGGAGACGACCGAGATGCCCGACCAGAGGTACGCGTCGTCCGACGTCGGATTCCGCGTGAACATGAAGCGGTCCTTCGGAGGGCCCTGGCAGTCGGGGTTCGCGCCGAGGGCGGTGATCGGAACGAGCGGCGAGGGCTCGGGCGTCGTCGGCGTCCTGCGCTTGTCGGGCGGCGGGATCGGGCTGTCGAAGCGCCGCATCGCCGCCGGGTTGCCGGCGAGCCAGCCGTTGCCGAACTGGTCGAGATCGACACCGACGACGTCCGTCCGGAAGGGATCGTCCGGCTGAGGGATCGTCGGGACGGCGAATGGCACCGGCACGAAGGAGGCGCCGCCCGACGTGTAGAGCTGGGGCGGAGCGCTTCCGTCCGGCTGGGCGGGGAGCGGCGGCCCGGTCGTGTAGGACGCCGTGCCTCCGACGGCGACGCCGAGCAGGTCGCCTCCGTCTCCGACGCGCGCGGCCGAGTCGGTGTACGCCGTCCAGAGCCAGGGGAGCGACGGCGGCGGGGAGGCGTCCTCGAGGAGCTTGCCGTCCCACGTGACGGCGGTGCCGTACGTGCCGAAGAACGTGCAGTTGTTCCAGGCGAAGCAGGCGCCGGTCGTGATCCCGCCGGGCAGCAGGCGACCGGTGTTCGGATCCGTGACCCGCGCGAGCGTCTCGGTCGGGACGGGGAGCGGGTCCCATTCGAACTTGACGCCGTCGAACCGGCAGAGCCGCGGCCAGCTCGAGTCGAGCCCCTGGCCGACGAGCCAGTAGTCCCGCTTGCCGGCCCAGAGGATCTTCGTCCCGGCGCAGATCCGCTTGCCCGGGAACGTCGGGTCGGGAAACCAGCGAACGCCGTTGTAGAGCCACGCGCCGAAGGCGGTCGTGTTCGGGCTCGACGACTGGAGGTCGGCCGTCGCGGCGAGGCCGCGGTTCCACGCGCGGAAGGCGAACGATGTGACGGTCAGGTAGCAGTCCGCGTGGACGCCGAACTCTGTGACCTTGCAGGCGGTCGTGTCGACGTCGACCGGGTTGCCGTCGCTGCCGAACGGATACGGATCGGCCTCGACCCAACACGGCGAGCCCGGCTTGGGCGCGGGCGGTGTCGGGTCCTGTGCCGTCTGCGCGCAGCGCGGCGACGCGTCGGCACGGGCGAATCCGCAGACCGCGAGCCCCGCGCACAGGAGGACGAGCGCGGCGAGGAGCGTGCGGCGGCCCACGGCCGGCGACGATAGGCGGGGCCTTCGCGGGCGACAAGCCCGTTCACCACGAATGGGTCACGCGTTCACCTCGATGTAACGCGCGTCTGTTCTAGAACCACCGCGCGGCCGCGAGCCCGGCGTACGCAGACGCCCGATCGCGGCCGGAGAACAGTCCGAACCGGCTCCGGGAGGTGATGCGTCTCCACGAAACGCAGTCCGTTGGGTGACTTCTCGACTCCAGTCTAAGAGAGAGGGAGGAAGTGTCTTGAACGCTTCAGGAACGAAGCGGCGGTTCTCGCTTGCGGCCGTTCTGGCCGCGACGACCGTCCTCATGCTGGCGCTCGCGGTCGGCGCCGGCCCATCCGGCGCGAGCGCGCTCGGCAATCCGGGCGGTACGGCCTGCTCGGCCGCGATCAACGGCCGCGGGGCGACCTTCCAGACCAACGCCGAGATCGCCTTCGGGATCGGCTTCAACAATGACGTCTGCTCCGGCACAGCGGTGCTGGACGTCGACTCGACGCACAACAACTTCTACAACTATCCCGCCTCGACGGGATTCACGGGCTCCGGCAACGGCCAGAAGGCAGCGAGCTGCCGCACGGACGCGTTCGCCGGGACCGACATTCCCTACAACCTCGCGACGCTCGCACAGCTGAACGGTGCGCCGGGCTCGACCGGGGGCTGCAACATCAGCTTCACGCCGCCGAACTCGCCGAACGTGCCTCCGTTCCCCGACGCGAGCGACACGCAGGCGCAGGTCATGACGTTCCCGGTCGCCGCCGGTGCGGTCGGCGTGGGGTACGACCTGTCGAAGCGGATCTGTGGCGGAACGAATCCGGGGACGATCAAGCTGACAGGCAAGATGGTCTCGCTCCTCGCCGGAGGGGACATCGGCAACTGGAACGACCCCCGGCTCCGCCAGGGCGGTCTCAACCCACACCTCGCGAGCTGCGATCGAGGGGTCACGCGCGTTGTCCGCCTCGACAAGTCCGGGACGACCCAGATCTACAAGAACTACCTGCAGAACGTCGACCCGAACCGCTCCGGCGCGGTCTGCGCCGCGGGCAACGGCTGGACGTTCTACGCACAGGACGCGAACAACCAGACCTGGCCCGAGGGAAGCGGCTGCAGCGACCTGACGCGTCCCGCGACCTCCGGAAACGCGGCCGTCGTCGGTCTCTGCAAGACCACGGCGGGAGCGGTCTGCTACGGCGACATCGCCGACTTCGCCCTGCAGAACCTGAAGTCCGTGAAGGTGCGGTCTGCGACCGCCGGCTACGTGCCGCCGCTGGTCAACAACCCCAACACCGGCCAGAAGACGCAGTCGAACTGCTCCACCGCCGACGCGTCCCTGCCGGGCACGACCGCGTCGGACGCCGTCGGCCTCAACGCGACCGACACGTGGGCGACCGACAACCCGTCGGGGAACCACGGCGACTTCACCGACACAGGACCGAAGTACCCGATCTGCGGCATCACGTTCGCGCTCGTCTACACAGGGCTGAGCAGCAGCCCGCCGAACGCGATCTCGCGCCTGTCGCTCGACCAGCGCCAGACGCTGTACGACTTCTTCAGCTACGTGCTCTCGAGCACCGGCCAGGCCCATCTGGGCGAGAACTACTACGCGCCGATCGCGAGCGCGTGGCAGACCAAGCTGCTGGCGGGGTTCCAGGCGAACTTCTAGAACCTCGGACGCACGCGGCTCCAGCGAGGGCCGGCGAGAGCCGGCCCTCGCCTTTCCCGAAGCTTCACCATCGCGCCACCAGCCCGATGCCCCCGGCCCGGCCGCGGCCCTCGATAGTCGAGCTCAGCGGCGATGCGACTCACGACCTCGGATCTGCAGGCGACGTTCGGGCGCGGCGCGCGGCGCGCCGGCGACCTGCTTGCTCGCGTCCTCGGGTGGATCGCCGAGCACCCGATCCACACGGGACTCGCGGCCGCCTCGGCCACGCTCGTCGCGCTCTTCTTCGTCGGGCTGTCGATCCTCTCGCCGCACTCGCCCGGTGTCCAGACGCCGCTCTCGAACGCCGTCGCGCTGATCTCGACCAACAAGCTCGAGCACGCGACGCTCCGCGACCAGGACGCGCGCATCGAGTTCGCGACGCGGTCGGGCAAGCAGCTCTGGGCCTCTTACCCGCATTCGGACACGTTCACGAGCCAGCTCCTCGCGAGGCTGGCCGCACACCACGTCCCGACCGCGATCGACCAGCAGGCGGCGAAGCCGACGCTGCGGGCGATCGTCCAGTTCCTGCTCCCGATCCTGATCCTCGCCACGCTGTTCGCGCTGTTCACGTTGCTCACGCGCGACGGCGGCAGCGGCGCGTTCGCCGCCTTCTCGCGCTGGACGGGTCGCGGCCAGAAGCCCGGCACCGGCCGCTTCACCTTCGCCGACGTCGCGGGCGCTCCCGAGGCGCTGATCGAGCTACGCGAGATCTGCGACTACCTCGAGGCCCCGCACCGCTACGCCGAGCTCGGCGCCCGCGCGCCCAAGGGCGTGATCCTCACCGGCCCGCCGGGCACCGGCAAGACCCTCCTCGCACGCGCCGTGGCCGGCGAGGCGAGGGCGAACTTCTTCTCGATTTCCGGCTCCGAGTTCGTCGAGTCGCTCGTCGGCGTCGGAGCCGCCCGTGTCCGCGATCTCTTCCGCCAGGCGCGGAGGGCCGCCCCGGCCATCATCTTCATCGACGAGCTCGACGCGGTCGGCCGTCAGCGCGGCGCCGGCATGGGCCAGGGCCACGACGAGCGCGAGCAGACGCTCAACCAGCTGCTCGTCGAGATGGACGGCTTCTCCGCAGAGTCCGGCGTCGTCGTGATGGCCGCGACGAACCGCCCCGACATCCTCGACAACGCCCTGCTCCGCCCCGGCCGCTTCGACCGCCAGGTCGTCGTCGACCTCCCCGACGTCTACGGCCGCGCCGAGATCCTCGAGCTGCACGCGAGCCACAGCCCGATGGCGCCCGACGTCGACCTGTTACGCATCGCCCAGCAGACGCCGGGCTTCTCCGGCGCCGACCTTGCGAACATCATCAACGAAGCGTCCCTCCTCGCCGTCCGCGCGAAGAAGCAGAAGATCGAGCAACTCGAGCTTGAAGAGGCGATCGACCGCGTCCTCGCGGGGCCTGCGCGCAAGAGCCACCTCCTGAACGAAGACGAGCTCTGGCGGATCGCCGTCCACGAGTCGGGCCACGCGATTGTCGCGCGCGCGATCGAAAACCCCGTCGCCCTGCAGAAGCTCTCCGTCGTCGCGCGCGGCCGGGGACGCGGCGGAGCGACCGTCTACGCCTCGAGCGACAAGCTGCTCCTGAGCCACCTCGATCTGGTGAAGATGCTCCTGACCTCGATGTCGGGCGCCGGCGCCGAGGACTTCGTGTTCGGCATGCTCTCGACAGGAGTCGAGGGCGACCTCACCGAGGCCACGAAGATCGCCCACGCGATGGTCGCGTTCTACGGGATGAGCCCCAAGGTCGGCCCCGTCGCCGTGGGGGAGAAGCAGGAGGAGGTCTTCATCGGCCGCGATCTCGCGCACATGGCCAACGTCGCCGCGAAGACGCTCGAGCTCGTCGACGCCGAGGTCCGGCGGATCGTGCGCGACGCCGAGACGACCGCCCGCCAGATCATCGAGCTCAACGCCGACATCTTGGAGGAGCTCGCGAACGCTCTCGTGCAGGCCGAGACGCTGTCGGGCCCGGCCCTCGAGGTGATCCTGTCCGCGGTCCGGGCGTGGCGCGACCCGCTCGTCGAGAAAGCGGCAGAGGGCGGGCGACCGGTCCGGCTCAGGCAGCCCGCAGGCGGCGCAGCGTCCGAAGACACGGACGAGCTCTACGGCTTCTGAGCTCGGTCGCCTCCCCGCCGTCCGCGCTCTGGGGACGCCAGGACAAGCGAGAGCGGACGGCGCGGGGAGATCGTTTGCTCTTCCCTCGGCCCGGGCCCGTGCTCGTGCTCTAGCGTTGCGAAGTGGCCTGGCATGGGCTGTGACGCTGCCCCGGCTAACCACTCGGTCTTGCGGAGTTCCCCAAATCGCAGCCCATCGGGGCGTAGACAGCGACGACCGAGCGGCTGAATCGAACGCGGCCCGACGGGCGGTGCTCGTCGACCACCGCTACCACGCGCGCGGCAAGACGATCGCGTCGGTCTTCTCGGCTCGGCCCGGCCGGTTGCGCCGATCTCGACGCCGCTTGGCTGGGAGGAGCTGACCGAGCGGGTTCGCCAGCGCGACTTCAGCAGGGCCGAGGTGCTCGCGCGGGTCGAACGGCTCGGCGACCCCCACGAGCCCACACTGCGGGTGGCCGGTCGCTCGGCCCGGCGCTCGCTTCGAAAGGCCGGTCGGGCGTGATAATCAATCGTGTCTACGTTCGTTGTGTGTTTCAAGAACAGACAACGGGATGCGGGTACGAGACGGGTACGCAAGCCGGGAGACATCCGGTCACGCGTGGGCACCGGTGGCACGCATCAAATGATTGCAGGACAAAACGTGCTCGCGAATAACCGCGGGTGCACGCCGTTACCGCAGAACCTCCATGGTGAGGAATGCCATGAAGAAGGGCCTCCCCGGTGACTGGCGCGCAAAACCGAGCACACCTCGCCGCCCACGAACCGTTGAGACGTGTTGAATCGTGCTTCAGCCCCTTTCGGCCTTTAGTAGGAGGTCAGGAGCCGCGCTCACCAGGCTGAAGGTCCGTCCAGAGGCCAAGCCGGGAGGCGGATCGCTTGCGGGAAAGGCGGCGGCGGGCTAGGGAGGTGCCGCCGCCTTGGCCGGATCCGGAGCTCGACGGGATCTGTACGGATGTGGTGAACGGCATTGACTCGCAGCGGGAATTTTGAGAGCGTCGTTTTTGGATCGTTCGCCACGTCTTCGTAGTGCGACGGCCTCGCCGAAATTTGCTTCGTGTCGCCGTGGTGCGACGGCTCCACGACGAAGCGGTCGACCCGACAACCGAGAGGTGGGCATGGCAACTGTCGAGACTGCAATCGAGGTCCGTCCGTTCCAGTTCGACATTCAGGAAGAGGCGGTGGAAGACCTGCGACGCCGCATCGAGGCGACGCGCTTGCCCTCGAAAGAGCTCGTCGAGGATCGGTCGCAGGGCGTGCAGCTGGCGACGATTCGAGAGCTCGCCGCCTACTGGGTGACCGGCTACGACTTGGGGCGGGCCGGAGTGAGGCTGAACGCACTCCCGCAGTTCACGACGGAGATCGACGGCGTGAACATCCACTTCATCCATGTCAAGTCGTCGCACGAGAACGCGCTGCCGCTGATCATGACGCACGGCTGGCCGGGCTCCGTCATCGAGATGATCGACTCAGTCGGGCCGCTGACGGATCCGACCGCGCACGGCGGGAGCGCCGAGGATGCCTTCCACCTTGTGCTTCCCTCCCTGCCCGGGTACGGCTTCTCGGGCGAGCCGGTCGAGGTCGGCTGGGACCTGGGTCGGACCGCGCGAGCGTGGGCCGAGCTCATGCGTCGCCTCGGCTATACCCGCTACGTGGCCCAGGGTGGCGACGTCGGCGCGGGCGTCACCGACGCAATGGGCCGCCAGGGACCCGAGTCACTAATCGGCATCCACACGAACCTGCTCGTGCCGGCGCTGAGCGGCACCATGCCGACGGACACCGACGCGGAACGCGCCGCGGCCGCGCAGATCGCCGCCTTCCGGCAGTCCGGAAACGGCTACTTCGTCGAGATGGCCACCCGGCCGCAGACGATCGGCTACGCCCTGCTCGACTCCCCCGTCGCCCTGGCCGCCTGGATGCTCGACCATGACACGGACGCGTACTACAAGATCGCCCGCGCCTTCGTCGGCGGGCAGCCCTCGGGCAACCTCACGCGGGACAACGTCCTGGACAACATCACGACGTACTGGCTGACCGGCACCGGCGCCTCCGCGGCCCGTTCGTACTGGGAGGCCTACGGGCCGGACGCGCCGAACGCGGACCGCCAGCCGTTGCCGCCGCCGCCGATCCCGGTCGGCTTCACCACCTTCCCCGGCGAGATCTGGCGGACTCCGCGCAGCTGGGCCGAGAAGGCCTATCCCAACCTCGCGTACTTCAACGAGGTCGACAGGGGCGGCCACTTCGCCGCCTGGGAGGAGCCGGAGCTCTTCTCCCAGGAACTACGTGCCGCGTTCGGGTCGGTTCGCCGAGTGTCCAAGTCCCCCTACCCACGGAGGTCCTCATGACCGCGACCACCAGCATGCTCCCTGACGTCGGGATCGAGCTTCGGGAAGGCAACGTCGAAGTCGGCGATGTGAGCTTGCACTACGTCGAGGCCGGCGATGGGCCGCTGGTCGTTCTTCTGCACGGCTTCCCGGAATTCTGGTTCGGTTGGCGACTACAGATCGCGCCGCTCGTGGCCGCGGGTTTTCGAGTCGTCGCCCCCGACACGCGTGGCTACAACCTCTCATCGAAGCCGGACGGCTTCGAGGCTTACGGCGTCGACCTCCTCGCCGCCGACATCAGCGCTCTGATCGGAAAACTCGGTGGCGACTCCGCGCACTTGGTCGGCCACGACTGGGGCGGAACCATCGCCTGGACGACGGCGATGAACCACCCGGAGGTGGTCGACCGACTCGCCATCCTCAACGCCGCCCATCCGCGGCGGCTCTCGCAGGGACTGCACAACCCGAACCAGCTTCGGAAGTCCTGGTACTTCTTCTTCTTTGCGGTACCGGGCCTCCCCGAGGAAGTGGTCCACCTCAGAGACTGGCACTTCTTCCGGCACTTCCTCGAAGACGCACGCCCTCCTTACACCGACGAGGAACTCGAACGCTACGTCGAGGCCTGGTCGCAGCCGGGGGCCGCGGCCGGGATGATCAACTACTACCGCGCCTCGGTAAGACAGTCCCAGAAGGAAGCCGCGGCAAAGCTTCGCCCGATCTCGGCGCCGACTCTGGTGATCTGGGGAGAGCGCGATTCCTACCTCGGCTCCGACCTCGCCGAGCCCGACCGCGACGACGTACCCAACCTCGACCGCGTGGAGCGCCTGCCCGACGCGTCGCACTGGGTGCACCACGACGAAGCCGAACGTGTCAGCCAACTCCTTATCGATTTCTTCGCTCCTGCGGCATAGGCGCTAGGGACTTGGTCGAGCTGCCGTAAGAGTGCGTGGAGAGGCGCGGCGTTTGCAGCGCTGACGCGCTGCCGTTTGACCCCTCCCGGCGGACAGGGAGTCGACGGTTCGAGAGCACAAGTAGGGCGCGACGCACTCTGCGTCGAGCACAGCGTCCTCCAGCAGCTCGTGCTCAACCGCACCGTCAAGCTGTCACCGCTGGCGATCGCCGTTGGCGATCGCCGTCAGCGTCGCGGCCGGCGCCGAGATCGGCGGCGTCACCGGCGCGCTGCTCGGAATCCCCGTCCCGGCGTTCTCAAAGTCGGGTAGTGGGTCGCGTCCCGCGAGGTGATCGCCTGGCGCCGCGGCGAGGACGCGGCCGCTCCCGAGGGCACACGCGGTCGGGATCGTCCGCACCGCTAGCCTCGTCTGATGGCGGAGCCGTCGAGCCGGATCCTCTCCCGTGGGCAGCTTGCCACGCTCGCCCAGCTTGGCGAGGAGCGGACGGCAGTGGTCGGCGACGTGCTCTACCGCGTCGGCGATCGTACGTACCCGTTCATCGCGATTCTGGAGGGCGAGGTTGCGATCGTCGACTCGGCGGGGAACGAGCTTGCTCGTCACGGCCCCTCCGGCTTCCTGGGCGAGCTGAACCTCCTTTCCGGGCAGACGGTCTTCGTGAACGCCGTCGCAACGAGGCCGCTGCGCTACATCGCCGTCGAGCGCGACACGCTGCGCTCGCTGCTGTTCGAGGACGGGCAGCTCGGCGACCTTCTGCTCGCGACGTTCATCGAGCGCCGCGAGGCGCTGCAGCGCGTGCAGGGGATCGGGATCGAGATCGTCGGTCCTCACTCCTCCGAGGCGACCCTGCGAATGGTCGACTTCGCCCGCGCGAATCGTCTCCCGTACAACTGGCGGGATGCCGAGCCGCCTGAGGGCGGCGAGGCGCCGCTCGTCCGGCTGCCCGGCGGCACGGAGCTGCGGGCGCCGACGGCCGGTCAGGTGCTGCGTGCGCTGGGCGTCGGTCGCGAGCTGCTGCCGCGCGAGGAGGTCGACTTGCTGATCGTCGGCGGCGGCCCGGCCGGCCTCGCCGCCGCCGTCTACGGCGCCTCGGAGGGCCTTGACACGCTTCTCGTCGAGAGCACCGCGCTCGGGGGCCAGGCGGGGGCCTCGCGGCGGATCGAGAACTACCTCGGCTTCCCGGCCGGGATCAGCGGCACCGAGCTGACCAGCCGGGCCGTCGCGCAGGCGCGGAAGTTCGGCGCCCGCCCGGCGACGCCGTACCGCGCGCTCTCGCTCGAGCCGGGCGACGGGCGCCACCTCGTCCGGCTCGAAGAGAACCGCGAGGTTGCGGCACGAGCGGTCGTGCTCGCGACGGGCGCGCAGTACCGGCGACCGGCCGTCGAGGGGCTCGCCGAGTTCGAAGGGCTGAGCGTCTTCTACGCCGCCGGGCCGCCCGAGGCGCAGCTCTGCGGCGGCTCCCGCGTCGCCGTCGTCGGCGGCGGCAACTCCGCCGGTCAGGCCGCCGTCTGGCTCGCCCGCGGCGGTGCCCTCGTCACGCTGCTCCACCGCCGCGCCGACCTGCGCGAAACGATGTCCGACTACCTGATCCACGAGCTCGATCGCTACGGCGTCGCCGTCCGCGAGCGCTGCGAGCTCACGGCACTGCACGGAGCCAACGGGCAGCTCGAAGCGGTCACCCTCACGAGCGGCGAGCGCGTCTCCTTCGCGTTCCTGTTCCTCTTCCTCGGCGCGAGGCCGTGCACCGACTGGCTCGGCGACACCGTCGCTCGCGACGGCGACGGCTTCATCCTCACCGGCACCGCCGCAGACGCCGAATACCTGCTCGAGACGAGCATCCCGGGGATCTTCGCCGCCGGCGACGTCCGCTCCGGCTCGACGAAACGCTGCGCCACCGCCGTCGGCGAGGGAGCGTGGGCCGTGCAGCTCGTTCACGCCCACCTCGCCCGCACGCACGCACTGGCCGAGACGAGATGAGCAACACCGTCTGCGCACACCTCGACCAGGTCACCCTCAGCCAGCTTCCCCCGTCGGTCGAGGGCTGTGAGGACTGCCTGCGCGACGGCGGCAAATGGCTCCACCTACGGATCTGCCTCAGCTGCGGACACGTCGGCTGCTGCGACGACTCACCCAACCGCCACGCAACCGCGCACCATCACGCCAGCTCCCACCCGATCATCCGCTCGCTCGAGCCCGGCGAAGACTGGAGCTGGTGCTACCTCGACGAGGTTGCGTTCCGTCTTGACGGCATCGCCGGCACAACACGCATCCCACCATCACCGCTGCTCCAGTAGCGCCGCCGTGGCGAAACCTCAACAGCAATCGGTACCGACGAGCGGGGAACGGCTCTCCTCGCTGAGCGAGGGCTTGACGGCCGGCTATCGCTACGCCGACGCAAACCGCCACGATCGGACGACGCTGAAGACGATCGCGCGGGCCCGCTCGGTCGCCGACATCACAGCGGCCGTCGACCCCGCCCGGCTCGAGCCGCACGAGCTCGGCGACCAAACGGCGTTCTGGAGCGGCTTCGCTCACGGCGTCGCCAAATTCCTGGTCGAAAACAGCGGAATCGACACCGACTTCGGGATCGCCTAGCGCGTCTACAAGTTGCCGAGCCGAGACAGAGTCCGTTTACTCGTCAGCGGAGCGGGCGATCAGCGCCGAGAGCGACGGGACGAAGTAGTACGCGCCCGTGAGCGGGTTCTGCAACGAACGGCGGCCGCTCGCGGACATGCTGGCGAGCATGGCCGGCCTGACCAACGGCAGCCCGAACGCTCTCACGCTTCACCCGACCGCTGACTAGTGACAGCGCGCGCAGGTGACGGGCGGGCTTGAGCCTCGGCCGCAGCGGTCCGCGACCGCCAGGATGCCAACGAGAGGCAGACGAGGTCGAGCGGCTGCCTGCTCGTTACGCCTGTGGCTGGTAGCGCAGGCCGTCGAGGGCGACGCGGAGGATGCGTTCGACCTGTCGTGGGTCGGCAGTAGGGATCTTGCCGATTCCGACCATCAGCTGAACGACCTCGGCGATCGTGACGTCTGGGCGGACGACGCCAGCGTCCTGGGCGCGCTCGAGGAGGGGCTCGCCTGCTGCGAAGAGCGAGGCGCGGCAGGTCTTGAAGAGCTCGGCGTCCTGGTCGAGGTAGTTGAGCAGCTCGTGGGCGAGCGCGCGCTTGGTCGAGAGATAGGCCATGAAGCGGTCGATCCAGGCGGTGAGCGACTGCCAGGGGTCGGCGTCGTCGAGTTCGGCGGCGGAGCGGCAGACCTCCTCGACCTCGTCGACGTAGAGGGCCTCGAGGAGTGCTTGGCGGTTCGGGAAGTTGCGGTAGAGCGTCCCGATCCCGACACCGGCGCGCCGTGCGATCTCCTCAAGCGAGATCGATTCTCCACCCTCGGCGAACGCCTCGCGGGCGGCGGCGAGGACCTTCTCGTAGTTGCGCCGTGCGTCCGCGCGCTTCGGCCGCGTGACGAGTATGTCGGTGGAGGCGTCGGTCGTAGTCATGGGTTCGCCTTGACAAGCGGAGGGTGCCTCCGTATAGTACCGGAGGTATCCTCCAGTTATTCTGGAGGCAGCCTCCATTTTAGCTCAACGTTTCGAGAGTTGGGAGTCAGATGAGCGTTACTGCGATCACCGGCCTGAAAGCCTCCACCGACCGCCGCCGCTGGATCACGCTGAGCATCGTCTGCCTGGCGCAGCTGATGATCGTCCTCGA
>Ga0070741_10008680_pt1 | contig 20201 bp, 15 predicted proteins | sample Coa_R1_4_FD_66440 | JGI IMG/M metagenome (GOLD analysis project Ga0070741, IMG submission 66440) | Surface soil microbial communities from Centralia Pennsylvania, which are recovering from an underground coalmine fire - Coalmine... | ecosystem: Environmental > Terrestrial > Soil > Unclassified ...
AGGGCCGGTGCTTTTCTGCGCATTCCGGCGGTTCGCCTGAATTTTTTTGAGACTTGCCATCTGAGTGTAAATTCCTCCGTGTGGGTAGTTGGCCGCTTGCTCACGCGCGCGGTTCTGTAGGCTGATTTCGATTTTGAGAGGACAAAGAGAACGAGACAGATGGAAGCATCTGCAAGATGTTGATTATGAGGCAAAAGAAATTGAAAGAAGGTGTGAACTGAGAGGAACGGTCATTGTGATCTTGCGCTTGTGCCAAATCGGTGAGTTTGGCCGCTCGGGCGGGAGGTAACAGCGAGAATATCGCATTCAAATGTGCAGCCAAAATGACCAGACACCAACGAGTAGAGCGCGTTCAGCGCGCCAGCCCTCTCCGTTCACGTCCTTCCCTCACTGCCGTATCACTGAATGGTATCCGCGAGCAAGCAGTGTTCAACCTGTGAACAATAGCCAAGAGCATGCGCTGAAGCTCTCGAAGAATCATGGAAAAGTTCGTGCTCTCAGTAACAGCTCAATGTTCCTTTTGTTCCGATTGGAGTATCTGGCAGCGGACTAACTTGTCGAGAAGCGGGAACTCCCGATCCAGATATCGATTGCCTTCCTCAAACAATTTGTCCTGATGACCGGCGCGCATGCCTCCGCCTGACATTTCTGCGTAGCCCGAATATAGATTGTCGATCACGTCCATACCTTGCACGACTTTGCCGAACGGCGCAAAACCCATTGCATCTTGCCGGGTTTGATCCGCTGTATTGATGTAGATCTGGCTTGTGCGAGCATTCGGACCAGTCATGGCAAAAGCGAATGTTCCGCGCACGTTGCTGGTTCGCACAGGATCGTCGGGAAAACTTTGATTGCGCCATATCGCCGCTATCGACGGGTCGCCGGGAATCCCAAATTGCGCGAATCTTCCGGCAATTACACGAAAGAACCGCGAATCATCATAGAAGCCGGCTTCTACAAGGTGATAGAAACGGTCCGCCCCCTTGGGAGCCAAGGCGCGAGTGACCTCTAGAACTACGTTGCCTTTGGTGGTTTCCATTTGGACTCGGTAGCCGCTAGGACTGGGTTGAGTCCAGAAGGGAAGGCTAGGGTCGCGAAGAGCGGCTTTCTTCTCAGGCTGCGCAGACATAGCGATGAAAGCGAGCGCCACGGCACATAGCGCTGCCGACACAGCCGGATAATTGAGGAATCTAGTCATGAGTCACGATCTGATCGTCTTATTCGAGCACCCAGAGTGGCAGAAGCCGCTCTTTGCCGCTCTGGAACGCCGCGGTGTCAAATTTGGAGCCTTCGATCTTAAGCATGGATTTTTCGATCCAGACGAAGTCCCGGAAGCACCGCTCTATTTTAATCAGGCGAGCCCCAGCGCTTATGTTCGCGGAAACACTCGCGCTGTGCCGTTGGCGTTGTCGCTCATGCGATCGCTGGAACTGCATGGCGCGCGAGTGCTCAATGGCTCGCGGGCTTTCGCACTGGAACTGAGCAAAAGTACTCAGGCCGCACTGATGAAAAAACTGAATATTCCACACCCGCGAACGCTCGCGTTTAATGATGTCGATGCGGCGCTTGCGAAGTGGGGCAACCGCTGGCCTGCCCTAGTAAAGCCGGAACAGGGAGGCAGCGGAGCACGCATGTATTTGCTTCGTTCAGCGGATGAACTAGTGCGCACCTTGCGCGACCGTCCCCATTTGTGGCTGCCCGACAACCTGCTCACCCTTCAAGAGTATTTCCCGGTTGACGCGGCGCGAGGCATTGTTCGTATGGAGTTTCTCGATGGTGAACTGCTTTACGCCATGCGCGTCATATCGCATGGAGCCTTCAATCTCTGCCCGTCTGAAGTTTGCAACCCCGAGAACGGCGCTTCCCAATGCGAATTGCCCGAGACGCCTCCGAGCCGTCCGGTGGAATTTTATCCTTATCAAGCAGTGCCTGACGACGCCATTGAGATTGGAAAGAAGCTGATAGCAGCGGGCGGACTGGATGTGGGAGGAATTGAATATCTGGAGGCGCCCGACGGGCGAATGGTCTTCTATGACATCAACGCAAACTCAAATCTGCGAGCGCCCATCGCGCGAACTTTTGGCTTCGATCCGTTTGAGCGCGCGGTGGATTTCCTGATCTCGAAACTACAGGAAGGTCACTCCCCCATGGGGCATTCGACGGCGTCGACTGCTGAGCGCAAAGTATTTACTCGATAGCAGCAATGTGACATAATTCGTCAACAACTCACGGCTTTTCACGTTGGTTATCGAGGAGGGCAGATGTCTTCAATCAGTTTGAAGGATAGTTATGGCTTCAGCATGGACGCCACGAACGGCGGACCTAATGCGAATTTCTTCACGCGGTTACTCACGGACGCTGAGTTTGTATTTGACACGGCCAATTTCAAAGGAGTCGCTCAGCTCCCGTTGGGCGGCGATCCAGGGCCTGCTCTGCCATTCTCGTTGAAGGCCAAAGGCTCGGCCGGCATCGGCGTGAACGGAGTGGCGAGCTTTAAGATCGACACCACGTGTTCCGCGAAACTTTCGAAGACAGCGGGCGATGAATGCTCGGCTACCGTGAACCGGTTTGACGAGAAGCTGCCGGAGGGGATCGATACCAAGACGGCGGGTTACCTTTCGTTCGAAACTTCCGCACAAGTGAATGCCGGAGTTGGCGGCAGTGTCAATAGTTTCGCCTTTGGCATGACGGCAGGAAAAGCTGTCACATTCGCGAATTCAAGATTTTATCCGCAGCTTGCGTCTACAAAACTCGTGGATGCGACCAGGGAGTTGTTGACAAATTTCGTAATCCCAGGAGATGTCATCGATCTGGAATTTTTACCGGTAGATAACATTTGCTCCGTAGCCGGAAAGGGCAGCCTGAAGTTTTCCGCATCGGCGGGCTATCAGTTCTATACGAATCCGCTCACGTCCTACGATATTCCGCTGGCCGGAACGCTCGCTGTCAAAGCTCGTGGGAACGCAACGTTTGATTTTAGTGTTTCCATCGACGCGGGATTCAAGATCTCAGTTCTTAAAAGCAGCGCCAATATTGTGCGGCTGCTTGTGGAGCGGTCGCGAGATACAAGCTTCGACACAAGCGTCGAAATCCATGCACAGGTCACCGCAACGGTGATGGGGCAAGAACTGCTTTCGCGCCTTCTATCGGCAATCAGTCCGGATCCACAGAAAGAGATCAGTCAGATGAACGCCAAGCTCTCCGACGACGAACGCGATGCCATTGAGGAAACGATCAAGTCCGCTTTAGAAAGCAATTTTGAGCTGGCTACTCAGGCGGAAATGGAGCAATCAATAGAGAAGGACACGTTGTTTCTTTATGAGGTGGACTTAAGTAAACTGACCGATCTGAGCAGGGGCGCACTACAAGAGGCTTTTCGAGGCGACTTTACAAAGCTTTCGGCTGCAGCGGCGACCAACCGCGATGGCGTCACGGAATTGCGCTCTATTTCAACGGACACGAGAATGTCGGCGCTCAAAATGAGCGTTCATTTGCTGAACGTATTTCAGGCTGGAACTGCCAGCGCCTTGATCTCTAAAGAGACTGTGAAGGCGACGCCTTCGGGCGACTTGGCCATCACCGACGCAGCCACGGCGCGCAGCACAAGCTTTATCAGTCTGCCGGGGAAAGCGGATCGTCTGCGAACCGTGCTCTTCACCAGCGCTATGATCACGTCCGCGTTCAAAGGAACAAAGACGCAGCTCGCGGCGCCGAACTTGACTTGCGAGTTGGTTCATTTTCATTACAACAGGAGCGCGGGAACGAGCGAGTTGTTACGCAATATATGCGCTTTGGAGGCACTGCGGATTATCTCCAATGCCCAAGCGGCGACGGCGATGGAACAGGCGAAGCAACAAAAGGCCGCTCCGTCGAGCATCAACATCAGCCTGAGACTTTCAGTAGACGATTGCACCCGGCTTTTCCTCGACGAAAACCACAAAGCCCGCGAAGCCGAAGATTACGAGGACGCAGGGAAATTGGCGATGTACGAATTGATCGAGCACGATCCGAACTTGACGAACCTTGCACAGTTGTTGAAACCAGAACAAGATGCATTGTGGGACCGGCTGAAAACCGCCGACACCTTAGCGCAGGCCGCAGTCGTGCTGGGCAATGCGAACGACACACTGCACGCCGCTCCCTATTTCACCGAAGTGTCGCGAATCAAATGGTGGACTGAACACATGAGCGCGCTGGCGGCTTGCGTCGAGGCGTTTCACGGCGCGGGATCGGGTTTAGACCCCAATAGCCAAGCATTTCAGAAACTCCACAACGCACTCCGCACCGAGGCAAAGAGTGTTAGCACGTTGAGCGAGGATTATTTTGACTTCCCGTGGGGAATTTTGGCAATGTCGCACGTGCTTGGGTTTGCGCCTAAGGTGGAAGTGACATTCGTTTCGCAGCCGCTTAGTTTGCAGGTGGTTGCCCCGCCAAAACCGGCGGCAGTTACCGCGACAATTTAAAGTGTCACACTCGCTGGGCCTCTACTTGGCCGGCTTATAGTCCCAATAAGTATCGTCTTCCTGCGAATTGTGGCCGAAGACGAACAACACCTTTGCCTTTGACTTTGTCGAGAAGTGGCTAGGCTGCCAGGTTCCGCCCGGGACCGGCGCGTTCTGTAAGTCGAATTCAGTGCCAGGCTCGACTTGGGCCAGGAATCCCTCTATTGATACGGGACGCATTACGGTCGCGTGGACGTGGACCCATTGGTATGTCTTTTGGTCAATCCATAATTCACCTTGCATACCCGGCAACACCTGGGCGTCCAGGTTAGGCGGTTTATACCCAGGGCGAGGCGTCGCTTTCAACACCCACACCTGAAATCCACGCACCTTTTTGGCACCCACAATTTTGAAATTGAAGGCCTTCGTGAGCTGCTCCATCATGTTGTTGTCGTGCCTCCGGCCTTCTTCGTACTTGTCGATTCGCTCCCGCCGCGCTTGCGGCGATTCGGCGCGGCGTTTCTCAGCTTCCTGCCTCTGCTTTTGCATCTCTTCCTGTTCGCGCTGTGCAGAGAGCGGCTTTCCGTTTTCGGCGATCAAGCGGTTGTAAGGCGTACCGTCAATCATGGTTGCCTGATAGGTTTTGTAGCCATCGGAAGTGAGGTCGCGCTCCTTCCAATTGAAATGGTCCGCCGCTTTGAAGTCGGCTTGGTTGGCTGCGACCGACCTGGCGATGATCTGGTTGACATCGGGATGTGTCTGAGCGGCTAAGTGCGACGTAAGTAGAAAGGCGAAACACGTTGCTAATGGCCAGGAAAACTGCGAACGCTTTAAGGTCATCCGAAAAATTAGACGAACGTAACTAGCGTTTAACCAATAAGTAATGGACGGCAGGTGTAACTACGAGGGAAAGAAACATAGAAGCCAAGATGCCGCCAATCACCGCAATTGCCAGAGGCTGAAGCATCTGTGAGCCCGCACCAATAGCTAACGAAAGCGGTATCATGCCGGCTACAGTGGCTAGAGCTGTCATCATAATGGGGCGCAAGCGGCGTTCGCCGGCTTCAACCATTGCGTCTCGCGGCGAATAGCCTTGGGCTCGAAAGCGCTGGTCGGCGTCGAGCAGCAGGATGCCGTTCTTGGCCACGATGCCAACAACCATAATCAAACCCATGAAAGACGAAATATTGAAGGTTGTTCGGGTGACGAATAGCGCGAGGACAACGCCGGACGTAGAAAGCAGCGCGGAAGCGAGAATCGCGATGGGAGCGGCAAAATCTCCGAATTCAATCAAAAGGACGATGAAGACGAGAACGATGGCCGCCGCCAATACAAATAAGAGATCACGGAAAGACTGTTGTTGTTCTGCATAGAGACCGCCGTAGACTACGCGAATGGCCGAGGGGATATGCAGCGCCGCGACTTTCTGTTTGACGAGCTCAATTCCCTTTCCCAGGCTTAGGCCTTCGAGACGGGCCGTGACAGCGACGTCTCGCTGCAGATTTTCGCGGCGAATTTCAATCTGGCCGGGATTACTTTCCACTGTGGCAAGCGTACCGAGCGTTGCAACTTTTCCCGTCGAACTGCTGAGCAGTGTGTTGCGAATTGCATCAAGCGAGGAACGTGTTTGAGGCGGCATTGTGACTCGTAAGGTGTAGGGCCGGTTATTGATCACAATCGGATTCGGCGCCGGCTCGCCCTGCAAAATTGCGCTGGCGTCAAGCTCCACTTCCTGCGGAGTAAAGCCTGCTCTCGCAGCAACGGATTGATCGACGTTAAAAGTGATTGCCGCTCCGCTGATTGTGTCTTCCACGCCGTTTTTCACGTCCTTTACGGCAGGAATTGTCTTGATCGTGTCCCCGACTTTCGGCGCCCAGGCTTTCAGCAAATCGAGATTCTCGGAGAAGAGCTTGATCTCGATTGGATCGGGCGAACTGGTAAGGTCGCCAATCATATCTTCGAGGACTTGATGGAAATCTGTATCGAGCTGAGGATATTGTTTATTTACTTTGTCGCGAACATCGGCAATGATTTCGTCAACGCCGCGATCTCGATGTGATTTCAATTTAACCGAAATATCGCCGGTATTTGCTTCGGTAACGGCAGCCAGGCCGAGTTGCAGGCCAGTACGCCGTGAAGTGCTCTCTATCTCTGGCACTGATTGCAGAATTTTTTCGACACCGATCAGAACGCGATTTGTATCTGCCAACGAAGCACCCGCGGGCATCAGGTAATCGAGGACGAATCCGCCTTCATCCATCGACGGAAGAAGGTCGCTTCCCAGCGAGCGATAGCAGAAGTAGGAAACGGCAATAAGAGCGAGACATCCCAGAAGCAGAAACAACGGTCTGGCAAGCAATACGTGAATGATCCGCGCGTAAATGCGCGTCAGCCGGCCCATAATTCCACCTGAAGAAATAGCGGAGCTGGCATGAGTTTCCGGCGCATGTTTGGGAACTGCACGCAGCAGCAGATGGCTAAGGGCGGGAGTCCATGTGAGCGCAAGCAACAGCGAAGTAAGCAATGCGACCGCAACAGTTAAAGCCAACGCTCGAAAGAATGTGCCAGTCACGCCAGTGATGCTGATAAGCGGAACGAACACAACAATAGGCGTAATGGTGGAACCGACAAGCGGAACGCGAATCTCGCGCAGAGCACTACGAATGGCTTCGCCGCGAGTTTGTCCGGCTTCGCGATGAAGGACGATATTTTCAACCACTACGATGGCGTCATCGATCACCAACCCAACGGCTGCAGCGAGGCCTCCCAATGTCATCAGGTTGAAGCTTTGGCCAATGGCACGCAACGCAATACACGTAACAGCGATCGTGACGGGGATCACGAGCCCTGCAACAACAGATGTTCCCCAGTCGCGCAGAAAGAGAACCAAGATGACAGCTGCAAGGACGAGCCCAATGACAATGGCATCCCGAACACTATCAATGGATGCTTTTACGATTTCCGATTGGTCGTAGAACGGTTGGATAGTTATACCGGACGGCAGTGACTTGCGCAAATCTTGAATTTTCCGATGAACTTCGTCTGCGACCGTGACCGTGTTGCTGTCGGGCTGGCGATAGATGTTAAGCAGAACGGCGGGATTTCCGTTCGCGGTGACGACGGTGTAGACCGGTTTTACAGACTGGCTGACGGACGCAATGTCGCTGATCTTAATAGGCACGCCCGCATTTGTCGTCTTCACAACGATGTTGCCGATTTGTGCCGCGTTGTGAGCTTGCCCGCTAACCAGCGCCAGCACCAGTTCGTGGTTCTGTTGCAGCATTCCGGGCGAGTCGATCAAATTGCTCTTTGAAATCGAATCGAGAATATTGGGGATGGTGATCTGTGCTTGTATTAACTTGCCTGGGTCGGGTTGAATTTGAAATTCCGGTTCCTGACCGCCCTGAATTACGACAGTGGAAACGCCTATCAGGCGATTCAGTTGCGGTTTCATTGTGTAAGTGGCCATTTCCCACAATGCCGTTTGCGGAATGGTAGAGGACGTGAGGCTGTAGCCCATGATGGGAAACGCGGCAAAGGTGAGCCGATTCGCGGTTATAACAGCGGTGGATGGAAGCGTCGTCTGCACGCGGGCCACGGCGGCGTTGACGTATTGAAGCGTTTGGAACATGTCCACGCTCCAACTGAAAAAAAGATCGATTTCCGCGGAGCCGCGACTGGTAATGGACAGAATACGTTCTAGGCCAGGAACGGAATTGACTTCTTCTTCAATAGGTCGCGTAATTGTCACTTGCATCTGGTCTATAGGCATTACGCCGTTGTCGACACCGATTACAATGCGAGGAAAATTAGTGGACGGAAAAACGGCTACCGGAACGCTTAGCGCCAGGTAAACACCCAACGCCGCAAGTGCACAAATGATGAATAGAATTGCTTTGAGATGGCGTGCGGTCCAATGCTCTGACTGTTCGGCTGCGTGATGGACCGATGCTACCTGAGCGCCGCTCACTGTTTATCGTCCTTATCTTTATCTTTGTCGCCTGCTCCAGGTTTTGCGATCTCAATTTTGGCTTTATCGTCCAAACCAAGGGCGCCTTCGATGATGACGCGATCGCCAGGTTTCACGCCGCTCAAGATCTGGACGTCTTCACCGGAGCGGATTCCCACTTCTACTTTTTGCTCGTGGGCAAGCGCGTCGGAGCCTGCGATCATCACCTTTTCGCCGCCTTCATCGGAAGAGAGTAGCGCGGACACAGGCACGACGATTGCATCTGGAATTGTGCCGGCATTAAGTGAAACCTGCACTGTGCTGCCCAGCTTCAGTTTTTCTTCCGGATTCGCCGCTTCTACCCAGACTTGTAGCGTGGTTGTGCTAGGGTCGACAGCCGGGCTGACAACGGTAATCTTGCCTTTGAGTTCGCCTCCAGGCCCGGTGATTGTAGCGGGTTGCCCAGTGCGCAGCGACGAGGCTTCCTGTGCGGGAACATTAGCTCTGGCGACGACACGCGAGATGTCCACAATAGAAAATAACGGACTTCCGGCCGACGCCATCTCTCCGACATTTAACGGACGATCTGCAATGACACCATCCATGGGGCTACGAACTTCTGCGTAGGAAAGTTGAGCGGCGGCGCTATCATAGTGCGCTTTTGCAGCTTGCAGTTGGGCTTGGGCTGATTTGATTTGTTCGACGCGGTCGACGTTCTGCACAGATTTGAGGTGCTCGTTGGCTGTGTCGAACTGGCTTTGCGCCTGCACTTCGGCTACGCGCGCATCTTCCACTAACTTTTGCGCTATCGCTCCCTGGCGCAGAAGGTCTTCACGGCTCTGTAATACCTTTTTTGCCGCGTCCAACGCCTGGCGGGCTGATTCCACGTCGGCCTTTGCCTTCGTCATATCTTCGGGCAGTGTCGCGTTGGTAGTGGTCGCGTAGGCGGATTGCGCCTGATTGTACAGCTCTTTGCTTTCTTGAGTGCTGGCGCGCAAGTCGCTGTCCTCAAGCACCGCTAACAATTGACCGGTATGGACGTGATCGCCACGCTGCACCAGGAAACGCTGCACTGGGGCGCTGATTTTCGGAGTAATACTAGCCTGCTTAACAGGGAATAAGACACCTTCCACAGTGATAACTTGTTCGAGCGGCTCTTTAGTAGCGATAGCGACCTGGACGGGCGTAACGGCGGATTCGGCATCGCCGGTGTCCCCAGGTCCCTTCTTCGAACAGGCGGAGAGCAGCAGCGCGACACAAAGCAGCGAGACTTGCGTGTATATCTTGGGCACGATTAGAGAGTCCCTGTCAAATTCTGTAAAGTTGCCACCGCAACGCGATAGCGCAGAAGACCATCATCATACGCAGCGCGCGCTTGTGCCGCCGTTGTCTGCGCATCCACTACCTCGAGAGCGGTTGCTTCTCCAGCCTCATAGCGAAGTAGTGTGAGACGGAGGCTTTCCGCCGAGAGATCGGACGACTCACGCAACGATTGCACCTGCGCGAAGGCCGACTCCGCCTCGCGATGAGCGGCCGCGAGGTCCGCTTGCAACTGCTTTTCTGTCAGCGTAAGGTCGAGTTGAGCCTGCTCCTCCTTCAGCGCTGCTTGTTTCACCTTACTGTGAATAGATCCCCAATTCCACAGAGGGATATTTAGAGTTGCCTGTGCGACGTAACCCAGATTCTGGCGGTAGGGCACTTGATAATTCGGAAGCGTGCTGCGGCCCGTCGCTTGCGTTGAGTAGTCCGTTCGGGCAGCGAATTGATTGGCATCGATGCCGTACCAGACATCAAGTCCTAATGAAGGGAGATAGGCATATCGAGCGACTGTTATGCCCAGTCGAGCTTGATTGACATTGGCCTGCGCGGCGCGGATGTCCGGACTGAGGGTAGCCGCTTGCGCCGTAGACTCGGGCAGCGGCGGAACCGCTTTGATCTGTCCTAGGTCGTCGACAACGTTGTAGTCGAGTTGCAGCCGCGGAAAGATCAATACGGCCAAATTGATTTTTGCCTTTTCAAACGCAAGTTGCACGTCTTGAAGATCGCGCTGTCGTTGCTGCGCTTGTATCTGCGCCTTTATGACATCGGCGCGGGCCACTTCTCCGGCGCGCTCCTGCTTTTGCGTGATATCCAGAAAGTGCTGTGATTCGGTGACACTCGTCCGCGCGTTGTTGATTTTGCGTTGGGCAGCAACAATGGCATAGTAATCAGTCACAACAGTAGAAATAAGGCCGCGTGCGGCAACATCGGCTTTTGCGCGAGCAACGGCTTCGGCAGCACTGGCCAAGCGAATCTCACCGCGCCGTATAAATGACAGCAATTCTTCGTGGGCATTCAACTGTTCGTTATAGACGTGAACGCCATCGTTAGCGACAAAAACACCGGAAGGCGTTCCGTTGCCCTCGGTGTAAATGAACTGATTCAATCCGTTGATCGAGGGAAGCGACGCTGCGCGCGCTTGCACGCGATCTTCATGAGCGAGTTGCGCTGCAATATTCGCGGTTTGGATCTGTGCGCCATACTGGCGGGCGCGCTGCAGCGCCTCTGCAAATGTGATCGTCAGATTCGGCGCTGTTACCTGTTGTGCATAGAGAGGAAGAAAAGAGAGGAGCAATAAAGAAAACCGCAAGCAGTGCTTGGTTCTGAAAGAGACTTGCACAGTCAAATCATAAGCGCAACCCCGGAACACAATGGACGTGGAAAAAGTTTTAAAAACATCAATGATCGTGTCGATTCCCCTGCTGCTTGTTCGACACCTAGATAGAAAGACGCTTTATTTCATGCCATTTTGGCGTCTCAAATCAAAGAGCATAGGAGAACTAAGTATGAGATTCATGATGATTGTAAAGGCAAATAAGGACTCAGAAGCAGGCGTAATGCCCAGCGAAGAATTGCTTTCGGCAATGGGGAAGTACAACGAAGAGCTGATGAAAGCCGGAGTTCTTCTTGATCTCTCCGGGCTTCAGCCTACATCAAAAGGCGCGCGCATTAAATTTTCTGGCGGCAAGCGCACCGTTATTAACGGCCCCTTCGATGAGAGCAGCGAAATGATCGCCGGGTATTGGATCATCCAAGTGAAATCCAAAGAAGAAGCAATTGAGTGGGCCAAGCGCGCACCAGCTCCTCATGGAGAAGGACAAGATAGCGAAATCGAGATCCGCCAGTTTTTCGAGCTCGACGATTTTTCTCCCAGCAAAGCAGTCGAGCATCATCGCGAGGTCGGCAACAAACTCGGAGAGAAAAACAAGGGGAAGTCAGCGTGACAATTTCGGTCGCGCATGAGATTGATTGACGGGCTAGCACGAAACACCAAGCGATTAATCGAAAAGAAATCGGCGGTTTTGCGTCAGCGCCCATAAACCGCCCCACAGAGCGACAGCGATGAACAGGCTGGACCATTCGTCCGGATTGTGTGGGGCTCCGGGAATCCCGTAGAGCCCCAGGACTCTAGGAAGATGAAGCGTCACAACCCAAATTCCAAACATCAACCCGAGGCAGAACGCTCCCCAGCGTTCGAAAACGTTCAGCGCGATACTTATGCCAGCAGCGATGAATGCGCCGCCGAAGAAAACAACCCAGAACACATGCCACGGAATCCAGGCCGGTAATAAATTCGCGATGAATATGATGGCGAGAAAATGATCCACTCCAAACACAATGAGAGAGATAGCAAGCAGATAGCGGCTGAGTTTCGTAGCCCAGCCCGGCGTCGCGCTCCAGCCTTGCAAAAGCCACGCGATACAAGCGAGCGATAAAGGCTCAAACACAATCGTTCGCAACCCAATGTTGCGGATATCAACGGCATTTTTTGGCACATCGAGAATCAGCGTGCAAAGAAGCAGCAGAATAGCCAGCCATACGGAAGCGGTTTGCAGTGTGCGCCTGGAAAGAAGACCGATGGCACATAGAATCCAAATTGCGCCAAACAGATATGCCAACCAACTCACGGAAGGCAGCCAGGGAAGAACCGGAATGACACTATACCGCGCGCCAAGTCCGTGAGTTACAGCCTGAGCACAAATTATTGTCTCGACGCCCAATGCCACGATGGCGAGAGAGAAGAGGATGCGGCCTAAATGTCCGACATTATTCATATCGCAGAGCTACCACCGGATCTACGCCGGCAGCCCGGCGCGCCGGAAGATAACTTGCCAGCAGCGCAACCGCTATCAGCAGCAGCGATGCAATTGTGAACGTGAGCGGATCAGTCGAGCTAATGCCGTAAACATAATTCGTCATGAGACGACTTAGACCCAACGCCGCAATCAATCCTATGGCCACGCCAAATAAACTTACTGCCAGCCCTTCACTCAAAACAAGGCGTAGAACTCTTTCATGACTTGCTCCTAAGGCTAAACGGATGGCCATCTCGCGCGTGCGCCGCGTGACGGTATAAGACATGACTCCGAAAATGCCAATCGCCGAAAGCGCCAGCGCCAAGGCTGAGAAGATCCACAGTAACGTCATGGGGAAACGAATAGTTCCGTACGTTTGTCCGACGATCTGGTCCATGGTTCGGATTCGATTGATCGGCTGCTCTTTATCGATGGACGACACCGCTTGATGCAGCGCGGGAACAATGGACAGAGAGGGCACAGCCGTTCTCACGGCCACGAATGCGGAGGGCGTGGGGTTTTGCGCAAAGGGCACATAGATGGCGGGCTCCGGCCTCCATAGATCGTCGTTTCGAACGTCTTTGGCCACGCCGACAATTTCGAGATATTGAGAAGCCTCCGCACGTTGACCCGAATAGACTCGCGCCAAGATTGTGAGGTGGCTGCCTAGGGGACTGGAATCGGGCCAATAACGGTGAGCTACCGTTTGGCTGATGATTGCGACGGGCGCCGCGCTTTGATTATCGTGCTGGTTGAATTCACGGCCCGCCACCATGCCCGTTCCAATTGCCTTCAGAAAATCTGGCGTAATGATCTTGAAACTTGCTGTAGGCTCTTGCCCTGGCGCCGCGGGAGGTTGTCCCTGCGGTTCGAAGAAAACGTTCGCGCCTCCACTTTGTGCGCCTGCGCTCTTGACACCGGGTATAGCCTCAATCCTGTCCATCAGATTTCGATAAAAACGTTGCTGCTGAATTGCAGCACCGTACTTATAGTCGGGCAGCCTAAGGCCCATGGTTAAGACATTTGTAGGATCAATACCCAGATCCACCTTAACCAGGGCGATGAACGTGCGCACAAGCAGACCCGCACCGGTCAACAACACCAACGCGAGCGCCATTTCCGAGACCACCAAAAAGTTCCGCAGACGCCGGCGCCCTAATTCGGCCGTCGTGCTCGATGCGCCTTCTTTCAAAGAATCGTTCAGCGCCGATTTCGCCGTAACCCAGGACGGCGCAAGTCCGAAGATAATGCCGGTTGCCAGCGTGATACCTAAGCTGAACACCAGCACGCGCCAATCGATGTTGATGATCCGGGCGTTCGGTAGAGAGAAGCGCGAGTGAGCCATGGCAAGCGTCAAAAGCCGATCGCCAACGTACGCGAACATCAGTCCCAGCACACCGGCGCAAACGGCAAGCAACAAGCTTTCCGTTAACAATTGTGTTAGCAGCCGGCGGCGGCCGGCCCCGATGGCCACTCTGATTGCGACTTCCCTTTTTCTTGCTGTGGCTCGCGCTAAAAGCAGATTGGATACGTTGACGCATGCGATCAACAGAACCAGCATCACCGCTCCGAGCATGATCAATAGCGGCTTTTGCATATTACGGTGATAAGCGGCGTGCAACGGCTCGACTTTGATCCCCCAGCCTTTATCAGCCGCAGGATATCTTTGAGCCAGACTGTCGGCGAGAGCATCCATCGCCGCCTGTGCCTGTTGAATTGTCAGGCCGGCTTTCAGACGCGCTTGCGTTTGCAGATCCCGCGAGGTGCCACGGCCCGCTTCGCTACGTTCTTCGGCCGTAAGCACTAGGGGGACGAAAACATCCATCTCCGAATCCCAAGTGAATCGAAAAGCAGCCGGCATCACTCCCACAATGGTGTAGCGTTGCTGGTTCAACTCGATCGGTTTTCCGAGAATTCCGGGATCGGCGCCATAGCGTGTCTGCCAAAGACGATAGCCGATAACAGCCGCATGATCGTGGCCCGGCTCCATCTCTTCCGACCTTAGAACGCGGCCCATGAGCGGCTGAATGCCGAACATCGGCAACAACTCGGCCGACGCTCTAACGCCATCGATGCTTTCCGGACGATCACCATCCGTAATGTTGAATTGCGATCCACGATAGTAAGCCACGTACTGAAATACGCCGCTCTTCGCGATATCTGCGATGTTCGGCGCCGACACGCCGGTCTGAATATAGCCTTCCCCTTTTTGATTGCGCCACTGCCCAAGACCAATGAGTTGCTCCGGATTCGGATAAGGCAGCGGGCGGAGGAGCACGGCCGCCACCAAACTGAAAATTGCCGTGTTCGCACCGATGCCCAACGCCAGAGTAAGAATCGCCATGGCAGCAAACGCCGGATTCTTAATCAAGAAACGAACGCTGTAACGCAGATCCTGCGACATTCATTTCTCCGCTGGAACAAACCGGACCGCGTATCCACCGCCTGGCGCAAGTTTGACTTTTAACGACATTTTTGCATCCACGGTCTGCTTTCGAATTGCGACATTTTTCGGATACTGCGCGGCATCGTCACCATCCGCATAGATTTCGGCTGTGTAGCGGCCCGATCCTAAAAACTTGAGCGGCACTTCTATCTCACGCGCATCCCAATTCGTCATAGCGCCCAGAAACCACATATTTCCGTTTCGTCGAGCGACAGTAATGTACTCTCCGGGACGCCCATTTAGCACTTTAGTTTCATCCCAAGTCGCGGGACAACGGCGAATAAATTCGAAAGCGGGTTGGTCCTCATAGGCTTTCGGCGTGTCCGAAACCATCTGGAACGGAGCTTCATAAACCACATACATGGATAGTTGCTGGGCACGCGTTCCCATCACTTCGGGATGCATCGAACGCGCAACGAAATCGCCGCGCGTAACGTTGTCGAATCCTCCCGGCGTGTAGTCCATGCGTCCAGCGAGCATCCGCGTGAACGGCAGCATGGTTCGATGCTCGGGATTGTCGCGCATTCCTACTTTCGATTGCTCCATGCCCAATACAGCTTCGTAACCGAGAACATTTGGATACGTCCGGTCCATGCCAGTCGGCTTCGTCGGTCCGTGAAAATCGAGCATTAAATGATGCTTAGCCGCAGTTTCAGCTGCGCGATAGTAAAATTCGATTCCTTTTTGATCGTCGCGCTCGACAAAGTCGACTTTTAGCCCTGCAACTCCCCATTTTTCGTATAAGGGAAAGGCCTCCTCCATTTGCGCATCCGCCAATTTGTAAGCGAGCCAGATCCAGACTTTCACGTTCTTGGTGGCGGCGTAGCGCACCACCTCCGGCACATCCACCGTGCCGTTCATACGTGTGATGTCATTGGGCGCGGACCATCCGGCGTCGATAAGCATATACGGAAATCCGGACTTTGCCGCGAAATTGACGTAATATTTCATCGTTTCCGTTGTAAACGCGTGCTTGCCATCAGGACCAATACTGCCGCTCCACCAATCCCATGCCGTGAGGCCTGCATGGATCCACGACGTATCTGCAATAGCGCATTCCGGATTCAAGCTGGTGATTACGTTCGATTCAATCAGGGTGCCCGGTTCATCCCCCACAAGCAAAACGCGCCACGACGAATGATGCGGCAGTGATCCCGTAACAACGACGTCCGGGTCCTCTCCCGGCGCGAGTCGGGATTCGAAATAGTGGGCGCCCCAATCGGTTCCTGGATTTTCCAGATACATCGCGGCATAGCCACGCATGTCTGCCTCTGTAATTGCAAGCCAGCCGACGCCTGGCACCTCCATCAGTAAGGGAAGCCCTATCAGTACCTTGCGTGAAAGGCCATTCGCGTTCGCGAAGGCGCTCGCGTTGAGCTTCAGATATTCGCTCTCGTACATCGTGCGAAAGTGCGGCAGCGCCAAGGCGTAAGTGGTGGCGTCCTTGCTAATGCGAAACTCGGTGCTTTCTTTTGCTAAACGAAACTCGCGTAGTGCGCGCTGTTCGGGAACCACGTATCGAAACGCCACTCCGTCGTCGTAAGCACGGGCTTCGATCGTAAGCTGCCGCCGCAGACCCTCCGTTTCTTCCGCATCCAACCGCAGTGCGTTGTAGTGGTTCCGGACAACACTTGCTTTGCCGGTGACAAGCCGATAGGTCTCATCCGCTTGCGACGGAGTTTCTTTTACGATCTGCACATTCGCGCCCAGCGGGCGTGCACCCTGCAGTTCGAGTTGCAAGGCAGATTGCGTAATCAACGGCTTTCCATGAAACGTGACCGAATAGACCAGGTGCCCATCTTTACCGGAGCTGTTGGAGACGCCCTCAAAAGAGATTGCGAGCTGGCCGTCGGGCGATTTCAAAGACACCGGTGCGGATTGGGCGACCAAGCCAGGTAGGGCCGCAACCAAGAGAACCCAAAATCGTAAGACACGCGAGATCATCGCTGAAACTATATCGCGGTTGTTCTCGCATACAGGGCGGACGAAATGATGCAACAAAAAGAAGCGCGAACCTGGAGGACTGATCTAAGCGTGCATGCGACGGCTGACACGTTGCTGGACATCAGTTTGGATTCTTTCTTTACTGTGTGCGCTGAGTGCGCTCGCGCAAACTGCGGCCACGGCGGGACCACTGGAATCAGGGCACGCGACTCCCTTCGTTGGCATAACACCCGGCAAGATATTTACCTACTTCATGGTGATGCTGGGGCCGTTCAAACTGTTAGGTCCCTTCGTGAAGATAACCGCCGGAATGGACCGACAGGCGTCCCAAGAGCTTGCCTTGAAGGGCTTCGTGATTGCCTCCCTGGCCGGATTGGCTGCTGCGTTTGTCGGACGGAGCGTGCTGGTAAAGTGGCAAATCTCGCTGGCGGCGCTGCTGCTGACTGCAGGATTAGTCCTGTTGCTGATCGCGCTCCAGGCTGTTCTCGCGCAGTTCTCGCACCAAGGTCACGCTGAGGCAGTGAAAGAGCCGGAGATTGCGTCCAAAAACCTGGCTTTCTCGCCATTGGCGTTCCCTCATATCATCACGCCTTACGGCACCGCTGCACTTATCCTGCTCGCGGGGGCAGCACCAGATCAATCGCGAATCTTTGCGATCCTCGGCATTTTTTTAGCGGTCATGGTTTTGAACCTTTTGGCGATGTGGTTCGCACGGCCCATTCTGAAGCACGGAGCGGGCGTCCTAACTCTGCTGGGAGCGGTGCTCGGCGTGCTTCAAGTCGCCCTTGCAGTACAGATGCTTTTAGCTGCGGGCCGCATGCTGCACGTGTTGCAATAAAACTCCGATAGCCATCTAACATAGCTATGATTAAGCATGCAGGTCAGTGTGGCTGACGCTAAGAACAAGCTGCCGGAGCTCATCAAGGCTGTAGAAGACGGCAAGCCGGTGACAATCACTCGGCGGGGCGTACCAGTCGTAGATCTCGTGCGTACGAAAGAACCATCACGACGCAAACGTCAGCTTGGTACGTTGCACGGAAAAATCAAGATCAATGACCCTGACTGGTGGATGCCCATGACGGATGAAGAAGCTGATGCGTTCCTTGAGGGACGTTACTAATTGCATGCGTTGCTAGATACAGTGGCGTTCATAGTAGCCGTTGAGTCACCCAAGTTGCTCGGCAAACGTGCCGCTGCGATCCTAGCCGATGAAAACGCGGTATTGGACCTCAGCGCATTGTCGATCACCGAGATTGCGCTGAAAGCAGCAAAAGGAAATCTGGATCTTTCACGACACGATATACAGCGTGGACTCGACGATCTGCAGGTCCGAATTCTGCCTTATACGGCCGATCATGCTTTTCGCTTTCTCGATCTACCATCGCATCATCGTGATCCATTCGACCGCCAGATCATCGCCCAAGCACTTACGGAGCAAATTCCAGTGATTACGTCTGATGAGAGCTTTAAGCTTTATGCAGGGCTAACGGTGATTTGGTAGCGGATCCCAATTCTAAGCATTAGTCATTATTCTTGTCTTTGAGATTTCTTGCCCTTCGGCCGTTCTAAGATTAGAAAATTGTGGTAGCGGATGCAGAACTTGGCCTGTTATCCAAAGCTTCAGTGTTTTGGTAGCGCTAAGGAGAATCGAACTCCTATTTGAGCCTTGAGAGGGCTCCGTCCTAACCGTTAGACGATAGCGCCGAATTCAGGCGGGACTTCACCAGTATAACGATTCGAAGCCGCTATTTTTCTATAGCGCGGCAGGCATCGGCAGCGCGGACTTTTCGAGCGCACGGGCAATGAGCGAAATCGCGTCCGGTTCGGAAACCGATTTCGCCACTGAAGTTTCAAGCACCAGCATGCTGCGCGCGCGCTCCAACATCTTCTTCTCGCGGAACGAAAGCGGCTTGCTGAGTTGAATGATCAGCAACGCCTTGAACACCTCGGCGATTTCCAATAGACTGCCGCCGCGCATCTTATCCGAGTTCTCTTTGAACCGGTCCTTCCAATCGTGCGCGCAACACGGCCTGCCGAGCGCCAAATAATTCAACACCCGGTTGATTTCGCTGCACTTGGTCACCTTCCGTAGACCGACATCGTCAACATGCGAGAAAGGCACCATCACGGTCATTCTGTTCGGAGATAAACGGAGCAAATAAAAGCGCTCCTGCTGAGTTCCGAAGGAACGGGAGCTGATGTTTTCGATCGTGCCTACGCCGTGGTTCGGGTAAACCACTTTTTCGCCGACCTGAAAGGTCATTCTAGGACCTCTTTCCTTAACGAAAGCTTAGTTTGAATGCCTTGGGGGAATAGCAACCCTCTGGAATATTAAACCCGCGTTAACCATTCGTCAAGTGAAAAATATCATTACACACCTAAGTAGGTGGTGTACAGGCTATGGCCTGTAAATTGCTCAAACGATGGATACTGCCGCCGCAGTACACCAACTAATGGTGAGCGGGTAGGCCGCGCGCTATATCTCCGCATCCGTGCTTTTCTGGCGTTTAAAGGATATTAGCTGACCAATTCTCGAGAATCGATTTTACCTTTTGACAGAATTGGTCTGCCGTCGCGCCGTCCGCAATTCGATGATCGAACGTGAGCGCCAAATGTGCCTGTGAACGAATCGCGATTGCGTCTCCATCGACCACCGCCGGAACTTTTTCGACTGCGCCCACGCCGAGAATGGCAACCTGCGGTTGGTTGATCACAGGCGTCGCGAAGATGCTGCCGAAGCTGCCGAAATTGGTAATGGAGAAAGTGCCGCCTTGCACTTCATCAGGCTTGAGCTGACGCGACCGAGCACGCGTGGCAAGATCAACGATCGAGCGCTGCAGCCCGGCGACATTCTTCTCGTCGGCATTGCGAATAACGGGAACGATCAGCCCGTTTTCGAGCGCGACTGCAATTCCGATATTGATGTCACGGTGATAGACGATGTTCTTACCGTCAATCGACGCGTTGAAGATCTCAAAGCTGCGAAGCGCTTCCGCCGCCGCAGCGGTCACAAACGGAAGAAACGTCAGTGAAAATCCGTTGCGGGCCTGAAACTCCGTCTTCGATTTGTCGCGCAGCTTGGCAATCTTCGTCATGTCGATCCGATGAACGGTGGTGACATGCGCGGAAGTGCGCTTACTCATCACCATGTGTTCGGCTATCTTCTGCCGCATGGTCGTCATCGGCTCCGTGCGTATACGCGCCGATTCTGCCAGGGGCATCGGGGCCGGAGGTTGCTTTTGGGCGGGCGGTTGTTGCGTTGGGGGCTCAATCGGGTATGGACCGGCACTGGTTGCCACAGGCTC
>Ga0070741_10008681_pt1 | contig 20201 bp, 22 predicted proteins | sample Coa_R1_4_FD_66440 | JGI IMG/M metagenome (GOLD analysis project Ga0070741, IMG submission 66440) | Surface soil microbial communities from Centralia Pennsylvania, which are recovering from an underground coalmine fire - Coalmine... | ecosystem: Environmental > Terrestrial > Soil > Unclassified ...
GCAGGTCGAGTGCGTCCTGGAGCTGCCACGCGAGGAGGATGCGCGCCCGACGTCGATCCTCGAGACCGCCGTTTACCGCCTGGTCCAGGAGGCGCTCAACAACGTCTCCAAGCACTCGATGGCCCATCACGCGTCGCTCGCGGTCAGGTCCCGGCGAGGGAAGATCGAGATCGAGGTCGCCGACGACGGCGTGGGCTTCGAGCCCTCGCTGGTGCGGGAGGGATTCGGCCTCGTCGGGATGCGCGAGCGCGCCGCGCTGCTGGGCGGTTCGCTCGAGGTCGAGTCGACCCGCGGCGCGGGGTCGCGGGTCAAGGCCGAGATCCCCCTGCTGACCCGGGCGGACGAGGGATGATCCGGCTCGGCTATCACGTCGTGGCGCCGGTTGACGGCTTCGCCGTCAAGCCGTGGCGCCGAGCGGCCGCTCCACATAACCGCTCGGGGCTAGGCCCCTCGCTCATGATGGAGCGGCCTGGGCGCCGCTATACGTCGATCAGGCCGCGCTCGATCGCGTAGCGGACGAGCTCGGACCGAGTGGTCATCGCGAGCTTCTGCTGGATGTGGGCCCTGTGTGACTCGACCGTGCGCACGCTCAGGTAGAGCTGCTCGGCGATCTCGTTGTTGGTGTGCCCCAGGGCGATCAGCCGCAGCACCTCGAGCTCCCGCTCCGACAGGTCGTCCGGCGTCGCCGCGTCGGGCTCAGCCGCCAGCCGGGCGCCGAGCTCCGGCTGCAGGTAGGTCCTGCCCTCGGCTGCCATCCGCACGGCCTTGACGAGCTCCTCGCTTGCGGCCTCCTTGAGGATGTAGCCGAGGACACCGGCCTGGAGCGCCTCGCGTGCGAAGGCCGTCTCGTCCTGCATGGTCAGCACGACGATCTCGGTCTCGGGGGACTGCTCGCGAATCGAGGGGATCGCCGCGAGGCCCGATCCTCCCGGCATGTTGATATCCAGGATCAGCACGCGCGGGTGGTGGCCGCTCACGTAGCGGGCGGCCGAGTCGGCATCGCCGGCCTCCGCGACCACCTCGATATCCGCCTCCCGCTCCAGCATCAACCGGAGGGCGCTGCGAACCACCGCGTGGTCGTCCGCGAGGACGACCGTGATGACATCACTGCCTTTCGCGTCCCCCTGGTCGGGCACGGTCGTACCTTAAAGCGACCGGCCGCACGAGGAGGCAACTGACGACCCGATGAGGGCCGCCTCAGCCTGACGCGGACACCGCGCTGCTCAGGTCTCGAGCGAACTCCGCGATCAGCTCGGCGAGCCGCTCGGGCTGGTCCTCCGGCACGAAGGTGTAGGAGTCCTCGATCGTCTCCAGCCTGACCTCCGGGAAGGTGGCGGCGAGTCGCTTGGCGTAGGAGAGCTTGAAGAACCGGTCCTCGATCGCCCAGGCGAGCAGGGCGGGGCAATCGAAGCTCGCGAGCTTGGAGGCGGCCTCCAGGGTGTGCTCCGGGGAGATCCCCCGCAGCACCTTGATCGTGTCGCGGCGGACCGAGCGATCGCTCAGATACGGCTCGACCCACTCGCGGGTTGGCGCCCCGGCGAAGTCCCGCTTGATCAGCCAGCCGTAGGCCATCGGGAGGCGGCGCAGCGGGGCGAAGCGCATGCCCTCGAGGAGGGCGGTCAGGGCGCCCGGCACGCGCGCGGCCCACTGGAGCGGGCGGAAGGCGGGGGGGAGGAAGTTCTCGAACGCGTCGCAGTTCGTCAGCAGCAGCCGGCCGATCCGCTCCGGATGGTTGGCCGCGGTGATCTGCGCGATCGCTCCACCGGTGTCGTTCGCCACCAGGGTGACCCCGTCGAGCTCAAGCTGCTCGAGGAACCCGGCGACGAGCCGGGCCAGGCCGGGAGGAGAGAGATCGGCGCCGGGGTCAAGTGCCACCGTGTGGGAGCCGAGCGGCAGGTCCGGGACTAGGCAGCGGTGACTCCCCTCCAAAAGGGGCGTCACCTTCCGCCACAGCCGCCCGTCCACCAGCAGCCCATGCAGGAAGACCACCGGCGGGCCGCTGCCCGAGTCGCGGTACCGGACGGTTCCCTGCGGCAGACTGACCTCGTTCACGGCGACCTCCTCAGGTCCGGAGCTGCGCGTGCGGGCGAGGGTGCCCATGATCTCGTGCTGAGGGCGACCCGGACCGCCCTCGATCTCACATACAGGCTGTATGTATACCTCACCGACGAGCTGTATGTCCATCGGCCCTCAGGGCCAGGCGATGCCCGCGGCTATCATCGGAGCGACGATGAAGACCGACATCCATCCCGAATACGTCCTCTCGCACGTCCACTGCTCGTGCGGCAACGACTTCTACACGCGCTCCACGAAGCCCGAGCTCCACGTGGAGATCTGCTCGCAGTGCCATCCGTTCTATACGGGCAAGCAGAAGCTGGTTGACACCGGCGGCCGGGTCGAGCGGTTCCGGCGCCGGGCCGCCAAGCGCGCCCGTTGATCCCGCCGTCCGATCCCTCCGATAACGGCGCGTCCCCGGCGGGCGCGCAGTCGGAGCGGATGCCGGACGGCAAGCCGGTCGCGGTGGGCGACGCGCCCGTGGGCGGACAGGCGGTCCTCGAGGGCGTGATGATGCGCGGGGTCTCCACCTGGTCGGTGGCGTGCCGAACGCCCGAGGGCGCCATCGAGGTCACCTCCGAGCCGATCGTCTCCTGGGCGAAGCGCAGCCGCATCCTCCGCGCGCCGGTGATCCGGGGCGTCGTCGCGCTCGCCGAGTCGCTCCGAATCGGGTTCAGGGCGCTGGCGATCTCGGCCAACGCTCAGCTCTCGGAGGGCGAAGAGGAGGAGGAGATCGGCGGGTTCACCTGGGGCCTGACGATCGTGCTCTCGCTGCTGCTTGCCGTCGGGCTCTTCTTCGTGGTGCCGGTCGGCGCCACCAGCCTGATCAAGGACCAGCTCGGCTCCCCGTTCCTCTTCTGGCTGGTCGAGGGCACCCTGCGGACGGCGATCTTCATCGGCTACCTCGCCGCGATCAGCAGGCTCCGCGACCTGCGGCGGGTCTTCGAATACCACGGTGCCGAGCACAAGACGATCTCGTGCTTCGAGGCCGGGGACGAGCTGACCCCGGCGAACGCCGCCCGCTACTCGCGACTCCATCCTCGCTGCGGCACGAGCTTCCTGCTGATCGTGATGGTCCTCGCGATCTTCGTGTTCGCCCCGATCGGCCTGCCGGCCTGGTACTGGCTGGTCCTCTCGCGGATCGTCGGCATCCCCCTGATCGCCGGCCTCTCCTACGAGGTCATCAAGTGGGCCGGCAAGCACCGGAGCAAGCGCTGGGTCCGCGCCGTGATGTGGCCGGGCCTGATGCTCCAGAACCTCACCACCCGCGAGCCGGATGCCGACCAGCTCGAGGTCGCGATCCGGGCGCTCGAGGCCGTCCTCGCCGTCGAGGACCCCCACGAGGCGAAGCGCGACCAGGCGATCGAGATCGTCGCGTAGCGCAGGCTTTGCCCTTCAGCGCATGAGAGATCTCTCACGGGGGACTGACCCGGTGTTCAGGTTGCCCGGCGACCATCGACACATCAAGGTCAAGGTTCAGATCGACGAGGACGCCTGCCTGGCGTACGGGGACTGCGCCGAGCTCGCGCCGGAGGCGTTCGAGGTCGACGACGTCGCCCGGTTGGTCGGCTCGGCCCCGCTGCGCCGGCTGATGGTCGCCGCCCGCGCCTGCCCGTCGGCGGCGATCACGCTGATCGACGCCGAGACGGGCGAGCAGCTCGCGCCCTAGCGGCCCGGGTCGGGCTCGTATCCCGGGATCGAGAAGCGGATCGTCGCGCCGTGGCCCGGCGTCGACTCCGCCGAGATCGATCCTCCGTGGGCCTCGACGATCGCGCGGGCGATCGCGAGGCCCAGGCCGCTGCCGCCCTCGGCGCGGCCCCGTCCCTCGTCGGTCCGGTGGAAGCGGTCGAAGATCCGTCCCAGCTGGTCCGGTTCGATCCCGGTGCCGTCGTCCCTCACGGCGAAGACCGCCCTGCCGTTCGCCGAGCTGATCGAGACGTCGATGCGGCCGTCGGGGGACGTGTGCCGGACGGCGTTCGTGACCAGGTTGCGGAGCACCTGGGCCAGGCGGTCGGGGTCGGCCCGGAGATCGCCGTGGACGCTCGACTCGACCGTGTAGCGGCGCTCCCCCAGCAGGGGCAGGTCCCGCCGCAGGTCCTCGACGAAGTCATCGAGCGGCACGCGCCGCGGCTGCAGCAGGCCGCCGCGCTCGGCCTTCGCCAGGGTGAGCATGTCCTCCGTCAGGCGCTCCATCCGGCGCACCTCGCGCATCAGCTCGCCGGCCTCGGCGCGAACCGCCTCGCCGCCGCCGACGCGATCGGCCAGCTGCTCGATCCTGCCGCGGAGGACCGTGAGCGGGCTGCGCAGCTCGTGCGAGGCGTCCGAGACGAACTCACGCTCCCGCTCGAAGCCGCGCTCGAGCCGGTCGAGCATGTGGTTGAACGCCTCGGCGAGCACCCCGACCTCGTCATCGCCGCCGTAGTCGATCCGGTGCGAGAGATCGCCGGCGTCCACCGCCGACGCGACGGAGGCCATGCGGCGCAGCGGTCTCGAGATCAGGTTGGCGAGCCAGATCGCGATCGCGATCGAGAGGAGCAGGGCGCCGATCCCGACGGCGATGAACCTGTTCCTCAGGGTCGCGAGAGCCTGATCCACCGAGGTCAGCGGGTCCGCCGCGCGAAACGTCCCGACTCTCGTGCCGCCGACCAGCACGGGTTCGGTCAGCACCCGCAGCTTGCCGGTCTCGTCGGTGGAGACGGTGCTCAGGCCGTCAGCGGCGGCGACGATCCCGCCACCGGCCGCTTCGCCCTGCTCGCCACGACCCGAGCGCGCCTCCGCGAGCTCCTCGGCGATGACCCGCTGCTGGTTGGTCACCGGGGCCAGGCCGTGCGGGCTGATCACGTAGATGCGCGCCTCGGGCTGGTAGCGCTGCGCCGCCAGGAAGCGGCTCGATGCCCGCGCGAGAGCAGCGGGATCTCGCACGGCTCCGCCGGCCAGCACCCGCTGCTGGAACTCCGCGTACTGCTCGTGCAGCTCCCGGTCGATCCGGCCCCGCAGGTTGGCCGCGGTCGTCTCGTGCAGGGCGAAGAAGCTGGCCCCGACCGTCGCCATCGTGACGGCGGAGATCGCCAGGACGAGCCGGACACGGATCCCGCTCAGGAAGCTAGGCATCGGCGCTCACCAGCCGGTAGCCGGCCGAGCGAACGGTCTGGATGGGCGCGTCGCGGTCGGCGGCGGCGAGCTTGCGGCGGAGGTAGCCGATGTAGACCTCGAGCACGTTGGTGCCGGGGTCGTAGTCGTAGCCCCAGACCGCGTTCAGGATCTGCGCGCGCGAGAGAACCTGGTCGGGATGGCGCATCAGGTAGGCGAGCAGCTCGAACTCCCGCGCGGTGAGCTTGACACCGTGGCCGGCGCGGCTGACGTCGCGCGTCCGGAAGTCGAGGCTGATCCGGCCGACCTCCAAGGACGTCGGGTTCGCCTGGCCGGGCTGGCGCAGGTGGGCCCTGATCCGCGCCAGCAGCTCGGCGAACGCGAAGGGCTTCGTCAGGTAGTCGTTGGCGCCCAGATCGAGCCCCGTCACGACGTCGTCCGTCTCCGCCAGCGCCGTCAGCATGATCACCGGAAGCCCCTTGTCGCGCTCCCGGATCGCGCTGACCACCTCCAGCCCGCTCACCCTCGGGAGGAGCACGTCGAGGACGATCAGGGCGTAGTCACCGCTCTTCGCCTTCGCGAGCCCATCCTCCCCGTCGTATGCGCAGCTGACCGAATAGCCCTCCGCCTCGAGCCCCCGCTGGATGAACTCGGCGATGGGGCGCTCGTCTTCGACGACGAGGATGCGCATGCCGGGGATGCTAGGTGCGCGCCTTAAGCGCGCCGAATGCACCTAAGAGCATTCTCATCGGGGCCTTACGGGCCATTCATGGCGGTTTCCGAAGATCACCAGGGTGATGCCCCTCGGCCCTCCAGCTCCCCGCGTTGAGTACGAGCGGCGCTTCAAGCTGTTCGGGTCCCGCGTCAGGCTGCTGATCGGGCCGCCGGCCCGGGATGGCCTGCCCACCCCCGAGGCGGTGGCGATCCAGGTCGAGTTCTTCTTGCGGCTCCTGCACAGGAAGCTGACCCGCTTCGAGCCCGGCAGCGAGCTCTGCGCCCTCAACGCTGACCCGGCCGTTCGCTGCTCCGTCAGCCCGACCCTCGCCCTCGCGGTGCGGGCCGCCCTCTGGGCGGCGCAGCGCTCCAGGGGGCTGGTCGACCCGACCCTGGTCGGCGAGCTCGAGGCAGCCGGCTACGCCCGCTCACGCGCCGAGGAGACCCCCGCCTCGGTCGAGCAGGCGGTGGCAGTCGCCCCGGCTCGCAGGAGGGCGCGCCCGCGGCCCGAGTCCCGCTGGGGTGAGATCGCGGTCGACGCCGTCGCCGGGACGGTTACGCGGCCGGCCGGCGTCAGGATCGACACCGGGGGATGCGGCAAGGGCCTGGCGGCCGACCTCGCTTCGGATCGCCTCGCCGGTTATTCGAGCTTCGTGGTGGACGCAGGCGGCGATCTCCGGATGGGCGGCCAGAGCCCCCCGGCCCGGGAGGTCCGCATCGACCATCCCCTTCGCGACGAGCCGGCCCACCGGTTCCAGCTCGACCGCGGCGCGGTCGCGACGAGCGGGATCAGGACCCGGCTCTGGCGGACCGAGTCGGGTTTCGGCCATCACCTGCTCGATCCCTCGACCGGCGAGCCCGCCTGGACCGGTGTGATCCAGGCGACCTCGCTGGGGGCCACGGCTCTCGAGGCCGAGACCCTCGCCAAGCTGGCCTTCCTCTCGGGTCCCGACGAGGCCGCGGGCATCCTCGGCGAGCACGGCGGGCTGATCGTCCTCGACGACGGCACGGTCCGTCTCTTTGGTGCGCTCGCCGCCGACGGGCCCATGGCCCGGGAGACCGTGGCGGCATGAGCTCGTACACCGATCCCGGCCGGCACCTCTTCTGGATCGCGAGCCGTGCCTCTGGCGTGGTCGCGCTCGTCCTGGTCGCCGTCTCCGTCGGCATGGGCCTTGCGATGGCGATGCGCTCGGCCAAGGGCCCGGGCGCGATGGCGAGGCTGCGGCAGGCTCACGAGGCCACCGCCCTCGCCGCGCTGATCCTGATCGCCGTGCACGGCGTGACGCTGCTCGGCGATTCCTACCTGCGGCCCGGCCTCGCCGGGATCGCGGTCCCGTTCGTGATGCACCACCGGCCGCTCTGGACCGGGCTCGGGATCGTGGGCGGCTGGCTGGCCGCCGTCCTCGGCCTGACCTTCTACGTCCGGCGCTGGATCGGCCCCAAGCTCTGGCGGCAGCTGCATCGCTGGACGCTCGCGGTCTACGTGCTCGGCGTCATCCACACGCTCGGCGCCGGCACCGACGCCAGGTCCTTCTGGCTGGTGGTGATCCTGATCGCAACCGCCGCTCCGATCGCCGTCATGGCCGCGGTCCGGCTGCTCCCGAGCGACGACTCGGCCTCCGGCCGGCGGCGTCGCCAGATCCCGCTTCCCTCGGAGCAGTTCTGATGCCCGACCGCGTCCCGCGCCGCTACACAGACCCGCCGCGCTCCGCCGGCGCCGTCCGGGCGAGGCAGCGCGCGCGCCATGCGCAGGGGCCGATTCGCTCGACGCGCGCCCTGACCATGAAGCTGCTCGCACTCGCGCTCGTCGGGACGCTGCTGATCGGCGGCCTGATCGCAGCCCAGATGGCGTCCGGGAGCGACCCGGCGCTTGGCCCGAAGGCCCTCGCCCAGGCCAAGCGGAGCACCGCGAAGGCGGCGAGCAGGAGCTCCTCCAGCTCGGCCGGCGACGGGACCGGGAGCGACCCCTACAGCCAGAGCTACGGCGGCGACTATTACTACTACGGCGGGACGAACGGCTCCTCGGGCTCCAGCGGCTACTCCGGCACCGGCTCCGGCGGCTACTCGTATTCGCCGCCGCCGGTGACCAGCTCCACCAGCTAACCCGCAGCGGTCAGGACCCCGAGTGCGAGCACGGAGGCGGCGATCAGCGCGAAGGCCGCGCCCGTCACCAGCCGCCCGCGGAGCCCGAGCGCGTGCCTGCCCATCACCGCCGGGTCGCCCGCGAGGCGGATCATGAACGGGAGCATGACCAGCAGGAGGATCGCGTTCAGCGCCTGTGAGAGGAAGAGGATCTGGATCAGCGGTGCGCCCGGGATCAGCACGATCAGCGTGGCCAGCAGCACGACGCCGCCGAAGCTGAGGTAGAAGACGCGCGCCTCGGAGAAGGTGTCGTCGAGGTCGGCCGGCCTGCCGGCCGTCTCGGCGACCGAGTAGGCCGTGGAGAGCGGAACGACCGCTGCCGCCAGCAGGGCGGCGCCGAGGAAGCCCACCCCGAACAGCGTCGACGCGGAACCGCCGGCCAGCGGCTCCAGGGCCTTCGCCGCATCGCGCGCGTCCTTGATGTCGATTCCCCGGACGTGCAGCGTCGCCGCGCAGGCGACGACCACAAACAGGCCGATCACGCCGGTCAGCACCGCGCCGGTCACGACGTCGACGTTCTCGTAGCGCAGGTCCTTGATCGCGAGGCGCTTGTCGGCCGCGTACGACTGGATGAAGACCAGCCCCCAGGGGGCGAGCGTCGTCCCGACGGTGGCAACCGCGACGAGCACGGCCTCGCGCGTGAGCGGGAGGTGGGGGACCACGACCCCCTTCGCCGCCTCGCCCCAGTCCGGGTGTGCCAGAAATCCGGACGCGATGTAGGTGACGAAAAGGGCGCTCAGCGCCAGCAGGACGTGCTCGACGCGGTGGAAGGAGCCGCGCAGCACGAGCAGCGACACCCCGATGCCGGCCAGTGGGACGGTCACGTAGCGGGTGATCCCCGCGAGCAGCTCGAGACTCGCGGCCACGCCCGCGAGCTCGGCGCACATCGTCCCCACGTTGGCGACTACCAGTGCGCCGAGCACGATCCGCGCGTCGCGCTGACCGCGGTGCGTGCGGACCAGCGTCAGCAGGCCGCGCTTCGTGACGACCCCCATCCGGGCGCCGAGCAGGTGGAAGACGATCAGCGCAGCGGTCGAGACGGCGAGCACCCAGAGAAGCTCGTAGCCGTACTTGGCACCCAGGATCGAGTAGGTCGTGATCCCCGCCGGGTCGTCGTCCGAGAGCCCGGCGAGCAGGCCCGGGCCGACGACAGCAAGCAGGGCGGTCGCGTAGCCGCCCACCAGCAGCGCGGGGCGGTGCCGGAGGATCCGTGCGTGCAGGTGCCGCCCGGGCCTGCCGCGCGGGTGGGGGCGGGCGACGACTACCGCGGCTGGGTCGGATCGGTGCGCGACAATCGGGAGCATGATCGACGAGCTGGTCGAACAGATCGAGGGCCGCTTCGCGGAGCTCGAGCAGCAGATGTCGGATCCCGAGGTGATCGCGGATCGCGAGCGCTACGCCGAGGTCGGGCGGGAGTACCGTGAGCTCCAGCCCGCCCACGAGCTCGCCCGGGAGTGGCTCACGCTGAAGGACGACCTCGAGGGCGCGCGCGAGCTGATCGCCGAGGACGGCGACGATCCCGAGCTCAAGAAGCTGATCTCGGAAGCGCCGTCGCGCCTCGAGCAGCTCGCCGAGGAGATCCGGCTGGCGATGGTCGAGCGTGATCCGAACGACGACAAGAACGTGCTCGTCGAGATCCGCGCGGGAACCGGGGGCGACGAGGCCGCCCTGTTCGCCGGCGACCTGTTCAAGATGCTGACCCGCTACGCGGAGCGACGCGGGTACGCGATCGAGGTCCTCTCGCGGTCGCCCGCGGAGGTGGGCGGCTTCAAGGAGGTCACCTTCGCCGTCAAGGGCGACGGGGCCTACTCCGTCTTCAAGTACGAGGGCGGCACCCACCGCGTCCAGCGGGTGCCGAAGACGGAGTCCCAGGGGCGCATTCACACCTCGACGGCGACCGTCGCCGTGCTCCCCGAGGCGGAGGAGGTGGACGTCCAGGTGGATCCGAACGACCTCCAGATCGACGTCTACCGGTCCTCCGGCCCCGGCGGGCAGTCGGTCAACACCACCGACTCGGCGGTTCGCATCACCCACAAGCCCACGGGCCTGGTCGTGTCGATGCAGGACGAGAAGTCCCAGCTCCAGAACCGCGAGAAGGCGATGCGGGTGCTCCGCGCCCGGCTCCTGGAGCGCGAGATCGCCGAGCAGCAGGCGAAGATCGCGTCCGAGCGGCGCGCACAGGTCGGGAGCGGTGAGCGCTCCGAGAAGATCCGCACCTACAACTTCCCGCAGGACCGCGTCACCGATCACCGCGTCAAGCTCACCGCCAGCGGGATCGACCGCGTCCTGGGCGGCGAGCTCGACGAGTTCACCGACGCGCTCTCCTCCGAGGAGAAGCGGCGCAGGCTCGAAGCGCAGACCGCCGAGGCTTGAATACCGCGACCGCAGCCGAAGCGCTCGCGGCGGCGGCCGACGCGATCGCCGCTGCCGGCTCCGAGACCGCGCGGCTGGACGCCGAGCTGCTGCTCTGCGCCGCGACCGGTTGGGACCGGGCTCGGCTGGCGGCGGAGCCCGGCCTACGACTCCCGGTCGGCGCCTCCCGCGACCTGGCCGAGATGGTGCGGCGGCGGGTCCGGCGGGAGCCCGTCGCCTACATCCTCGGCAGTAAGGGATTTCGGCGAATCGAGCTCCTGGTCGACGGGCGGGTCCTGATCCCGCGGCCGGAGACCGAGCTGCTCGTCGAGACGGCGCTCGAGCTCGGGGCGCGCAGCGTCCTCGACGTCGGCACCGGCAGCGGCGCGATCGCCCTGGGCATCGCGGACGAGATCCCGGAGGCGCGGGTGGTCGCGATCGACACCGCGATGGACGCGCTCCGGGTCGCCCGGGTCAACGCCGACCGGCTCGGGCTCGCGGACCGGGTGTCGGTGGTGAACGCCGGGATCGCCTCACTGCCGAGCGGGCCGTTCGACCTGCTGGTCGCCAACCTGCCGTATGTGAGCGATGCCGAGTGGGAGACGCTCCCGCCGGAGATTCACGAGTATGAGCCGCGGGAGGCGCTCGTCTCCGGGCCGACCGGGCTGGAGGCGATCTCCTCGCTGCTCGAGGCGGTGGCGGGGATGGACCGCCGGCCAACGGCGATCGCGCTCGAGATCGGCGCCGGCCAGGCCGAGGAGGTCTCCCGCCTGGTGGGAGCGGCGGGGTACGCGGAGGTGGAGGCGCGGCGCGATCTCGCCGGCTACGAGCGCGTCGTGCTGGGGCGATGACGGAGGTCCTCTCGATCGCGAGCGAAGGCGAGGCCGCCGCCCGTGCCCTGCTGGAGCGCTGCGTGAGCGAGGGGGGCGTGGTGGTCTTCCCCGCCGACACGCTCTACGGTCTCGCTTGCGATCCGCTCAGCGGGGACGCGGTCGCGCGCATCCAGCGGATCAAGGGCCGCGACGAGGGCAAGCCGTCCGCCGTCATGTACTTCACGCCGCTCACCATGCGCGAGCTGGTCCGGGACCTCGGGCCGCGGACGAGAGAGGCGGTCTCGGCTCTGCTGCCCGGACCGGTGACACTCGTCGTCGCCAACCCGCGGCGCCGTTACCCGCTCGCCTGCCGCGGCGACCCCGAGCGGCTCGGCGTCAGGCTGATCGAGGGCCCGCTCGCCGGCGCGATGACCCCGGTCTTTCAGACCAGCGCCAACCCCGCCGGCGAGCCGCCGCCGACCCGGTTCGCGGACCTCGACCCGGCGATCCTCGACGCCGTCGACGCGGCGATCGACGGGGGAGAGCTGCTTGGCGCTCCGTCCACCGTGATCGACCTCGGGGAGCTGGATCAGCGGGGCGAGTGGTCGGTGCTGCGCGAGGGCGCGGTCCCGCGTCACGAGGTCGACGCGCTGCTGCGGCCGATCGCCTCCGCCTAGGCCGCCAGGGCCTTCGCCTCGCGCTCGGCTTCCTCGTGGCTCGTGTAGGCCCAGCCGCGCTGCAGCAGCTCGCCGCGCGGCTCGACCAGCCAGGCGACCTCGCTGCTCACCTCGGTGCCGCTGCCGCGTCCCTTTGCCCGCATGTGCCCAAACACGAGGAGCCTGCCGTTGACCTCCCGGAACTGCTCCAGGTCGGCGTGCATCTCGCTGAACATCTCGTCCACGTCCTCGAACCAGGCCCGGATCCCGTTGTGCCCGTGATAGCCGGGGTCACCCTCGACCCGGGCGGTGAGGAAGGGGTGCCACTCGCAGTCCGGGTGCCAGACGGCGACGAACGCCTCGGGGTCGCGGGCGTTGTACGCATCGCGGCACTGCTCGAGCAGGTTGCGGTAGTCGCGGGGCACCTGGCTCAGACTAGGACACGCGGCGACGGGCGCGAAGTCAGCGTGCGGCGGACGCGACGGCGCTGCGGATGAAGACCTCGAGCGCCCGCTTCCGCTCCGGCGTCGCTCCGCTCTGGATCCGCTCCAGCGTCATGCCCTGAAGGCCCGCGATCACCATCACGGTGACGACGCGCGCCCGTGGCCTGGAGATGCCGTCCTCCGCCTCGATCAGGAGCCGGACCAGCACCTGGCGCCACTGCTCGTTGACCTCCGCGATCGTTCGCCGGATCTCCGGATCGACCACCGAGACCGCGGCGAGGTCGAAGTAGAGGCGGGCGACCCGCTCGTCCTCGTCGAGGACCCGCTCGACGCCGGCGGCGGAGCCGCGGATCACCGCCTCGACGGTGGTCGCCCCGTCGACCTCGGCCAGCACCGCGTCCGTGATCAGCTCGGCGATCGCCCTCCCCGCGGCTCCCACGAGGCCCTGCTTCGATCCGAAGTGGTAGGCGACCAGCGGCTTCGACTCGCCGGCCCGCGCCGCGACCTTCGCGAGCGTCAGGCCGGCGTAGCCGTCGGACTTCAGGACCTCGATCGCGGCCTCGAGGATCCTCTCCCGCGCCCCGGTCGAGGGCCGACCCCGGCGAGCCGCCTCCATCAAGCGGCGGCCAGCATCGCCGGGTCGAGGCCCATCGCGGCGAGCTTCTTGGAGAGCGACTTGGCGGCGTATTCGTAGATCTCGCGCGAGTGGTAGAAGGGCGTCTGGAAGTCGTAGGGGTCGTCCACCCACGGCGGGACGAAGACCAGCGGCGCCACCGGCAGGCACTCCTTCAGGGTCTCCTCGACGATCTTGGCGTTGGCGCTGTCGGCCTTGATGGCGTCGGCGAGGAACTTGACGCCGAAGCCCACGTGCCGGGACTCGTCGCGGTTGACCGCCGTGAAGCCGGCGGTGAAGCCCGGGAACCAGCCCCGCTCCTTGAGCGACTTGATCATGAAGCGGGCGGCCGTCAGGGCGAGCATCCCCTCGATCACGATCATGTAGACGGTGACGCCGCGGACCAGGGCCGGGAAGTCGCTCGGGTCCTTGCGGAGGTCCTCCGCGCAGCCGTGGAGGATCTCGTCGAAGAGCGTCTCCCAGTCCTTGTTGACCACGTAGCGCTGCTTGTCGATCATCTCCCCGAGGCCGGCGGCGTCGATCTTGAGCACCTCCCGGTAGAAGCGGTCCCAGAAGACGGTGTGCTTCGCCTCGTCCGAGATCTGGGTCGTGAGGAAGACCTGCGCCTCGTGGGTCGGGGCGGCGAGCGCGAAGGGCAGCAGCTCGACGGTGACGCGCTCCTCGCCCAGGAAGAACTCGGAGAACCCGAACTCGATGAAACGTCGCTCCTCGTCGGTGAACAGGTCGCGGTTGGCCCACTGCTCCGCGTCCACGCTGAAGTCGAAGTCCTCGGTCGACCAGTGCTGGCGCTGCCAGCGCGCGAACAGCTTCTCGTAGGAGGGGGCGGCCTCGACGATCTTGTCGAGACCGGACATCACCTTGTCGATGTCGGCGTCCATGAGCACCGAGAGCGCCTCGTCGTCGGTGTGCAGCTCCTGTCCGTTCGTGGTTGCGGCCGCGTCGGTCATCGGTCTCCTCCGGCTGTGGGGTGCGCGAGTCGCCGCATTATTTACCACTCGTTCAATAAATGTCAAGTCCGCGGCCCGATGTAATGTGGCTGGTCGATGAGCGAGCTCACCGACGACTTTCTGACCGCCCCTCTCGGCGACGTCGATCCCGACGTCGCCCGCGTCCTCGACGGCGAGCTCGCCCGCCAGCAGGGAACCCTCGAGATGATCGCCTCGGAGAACTTCGTGCCGCAGGCCGTTCTCGAAGCGACGGGCTCGGTGCTGACCAACAAGTACGCCGAGGGCCTGCCCGGGAAGCGCTACTACGGCGGCTGCGAGTGGGTGGACATCGCCGAGCAGCTCGCGATCGACCGCGCCAAGGAGCTCTTCGGCGCCGAGCACGCGAACGTCCAGCCCCACGCCGGCGCCCAGGCGAACAACGCGGCCTACATGGCGATGCTCGAGCCCGGCGACACGATCATGGGGATGGCGCTGGACCACGGCGGCCATCTCACGCACGGGATGAAGCTGAACCTCTCGGGCAAGCTCTACGAGGTCGTCGCCTACCACGTCCGGCGGGAGGACGGGCTCGTCGACATGGAAGAGGTCGCGAAGCTCGCCGAGGAGCACAAGCCGAAGGTGATCGTCGCCGGCTGGTCCGCCTACCCTCGCCGGCTCGACTTCGCGGCGTTCCGCGAGATCGCCGACTCGGCCGGCGCCAGGCTGATGGTCGACATGGCGCACTTCGCCGGGTTGGTGGCGGCGGGCGAGCATCCCAGTCCCGTCCCGCACGCCGACGTCGTCACGACGACCATCCACAAGACGCTCGGCGGACCCCGGAGCGGGATGATCCTCTGCAAGGAGGAGCTCGCCGCCGACATCAATCGCTCGGTCTTCCCCGGGCAGCAGGGCGGGCCCCTGATGCACGTCATCGCCGCCAAGGCGGTGGCGCTCCGGATCGCCCAGAGCGAGCAGTTCCGCGAGCGCCAGCGTCAGACGATCGCGAACGCGAGGGCGCTCGCCGAGGAGCTGATCGCCGGCGGGATCGACGTGCTCACCGGGGGCACGGACGTCCACCTGATCCTGGTCGACCTCACCAATACCGGGCTCGACGGGAAGACCGCCGAGGACCGCCTCGAGGAGGTCGGGATCACCGTCAACCGCAACGCCATTCCGTTCGACGAGCGGCCCCCGATGAATCCCTCCGGGCTGCGGATCGGCACCCCTGCCCTGACCACGCGCGGCCTGGTCGAGGACGACCTGCGCGAGATCGCCCGGGTCATCACCGCCGCCCTCTCGGACGACTTCGACTCGGAGAAGGACGCCCTGCTGGAGCGCTCGCAGGCCCTCATGCAGAGGTATCCGCTCTACCCGCAGCTGTCAGCCGCCACCGTCTGAGCCCGGCCCGGTGAGGATCTGGGCCGATATGAGCGCCCCGGCGCACGTGCTGGTCCTGCGCCCGATCATCGAGCGCCTGCGCGCGCGGGGCCACGAGGTAGTGGTCACCTCGCGCGACTACACCCAGACCCAGGAGCTGCTCGCCCTCCACCACCTGGACCACACGCCGATCGGCAGGCACGGCGGCGCCTCGCGCGTCAGCAAGCTGATGCGGCTGCTCCAGCGGACGAGCCGGATGCGGAGGTTCGGGAAGGGGAGGGAGTTCGACCTGGCGATCGCTCACGGCTCGAACGATCTGGCGATCGCCTCCCGGCTGCTCGGCATCCCCGAGGCGAACATGCACGACTACGAGTTCGCCGTCGCCCAGCACCACGTCGGCTGCCGGCTGGCGCGGCGCGTGATCTTCCCCGACTCGGTGCCGCCGGAGCGGCTCAAGCGGTTCGGGGTCGGTCCCGAGAAGCTGTTCCGATATCCGGGGTTCAAGGAGGAGTACTATCTCGCGGACTTCGAGGTCGACCCAGGCGTGCTCGGGGAGGTGGGCGTCGACACCGAGCGCGTCGTCGTCATCGTGCGCCCGCCGCCGGATGTCTCGCTTTACCACCGCAAGTCGAATCCCCTGTTCCCCCAAGTCCTCTCTCGGGTCGGGACCGACGAGCGGGTCCACGCCATCGTCCTGCCGCGCACGGAGGAGCAGCGCGAGTACGTCAGGAGCCTGGCCTTGCCGTCTCTGATCGTGCCCGACCACGCCGTCGAGGCGCAGAGCCTGGTCGCACTCGCCGACCTGGTCGTCTCGGCCGGCGGGACCATGAACCGCGAGGCGGTCGCCCTCGGCACCCCCGTCTACACGACCTACGGCGGGCGCCTCGGAGGCGTCGACGAGGCCCTGATCCGCTCCAACCGGCTGCGGCCGCTGACCGATCCGCGGGCGCTGGAGCTCGAGAAGAAGAGCGGCCAGGGAGAGCGCGTGCGGAGGGACCCGGACCTGCTCGTCGACGTGATGCTCGAGACCGCCGAGGCGGAGCACGCGTCGTGAGCGTTCCCGCCCGCGCCGAGGCACGGCCGCTCGCGGCTCCCGCCGCGCCCCGGCCGGACCAGCGACCGTCGCTCGCCGAGCAGTACGCCGAGCTCGCCTCGCAGACCTACGCGCCGCGCCGCGTCGACGTCGTGCTTCGCGCCCTCGACCTGGTCATCGCCGGCACGGCGCTGGCGGTGCTCTCGCCGCTGCTCGGGCTGCTCGCGCTCGCCACGCTGGTCACCTCGGGGCGGCCGGTCCTCTACCGCGGGCAGCGGGTCGGGCGGGCGGGCCGGGTCTTCACGATGTACAAGCTGCGGACGCTGCAGCCGGGGGCCGAAGCGAGGCTCGGCAACGTCTACGGCGAGGAGCTCAGCCGCCGGACCGAGCAGGAGGTCACCCTGGTCGGCCGCGCCGCCCGCCTCACCCACATCGACGAGGTGCCCCAGCTCTTCAACGTGCTCCGCGGCGACATGAGCATGGTCGGCCCGCGGCCGGTCCGCCCCGCGTTCTTCAGCCGGCTGGTCGAGGAGGTCCCGCAGTACTGGCAGCGGCTGGTGGTTCGCCCCGGGGTGACCGGCTTCGCGCAAACCCGGATCACGCGCGAGGACTCGTGGGAGGACAAGCTGATTCACGACCTCGAGTACATCGCCGACCGCTCGATCCGGCTCTACCTCCGCGTGCTCGGCGCCACGATGCTCCGCATCATCCGGCTCACCTTCAGCGGCCGGAACCGGTAGACCCGTCCGGGTCGCTGGTCGCCCGGGCGACCGCCTCGATTGCTTCCTCGGGCGTGCCGTAGAAATCCTGGCGGACGATCTGGCCATCGCGCAGGGTCATGATCTGCCCGGTCGTCTGGTCGATCGGTACCCCGCTGGCTCGGCCGGTCGCGCGATGCCGGGTGACGACGAGGACCCGGTCTCCCAGGTCGCGAGTCTCGGTGACCTCCACCGCGTAATTCGAATCGAAGCGGCTGAACCAGTCGGCGAGCCAACCGACGGCCGCACTCTTCCCCGAGATCCTCTCGGCACCGGCCAGGTGCCGGGTCTCGCCGTGGAACCAGAAGGCGACGTCCCCGGCAAGGAGCTCAGCGGCGGCAGCGAGGTCCGCCGCCTGGTAGTACCGGATGACGACCTGAATGTCCTCGCGCGTCATCGCGACCGGAGTATCTCGCCTGTACGAGTGGTCCCGTCCCATCAGGCGGGCGCTCTACCTGCAGCCACCAGGCCGACCGATATTCCAGGAGTCGAGCGCCCTAGACTCGCCCGCATGTGCGGGATATGCGGCCTCGTCGCGCTCGACGGGGCCTCCGGCCCCGACCCCGCGGCGCTCGCCGCGATGAACGAGACCCTGGTCCACCGGGGCCCCGACTCCGACGGCACAGTGATCGACGGCCCCTGCGGCCTGGCGATGCGGCGTCTCTCGATCATCGACCTCGCCGGCGGTGACCAGCCGATCGCCAACGAGGACGGCCGGATCCAGGTCGTCCAGAACGGCGAGATCTACAACTACCGCGAGCTGATGGCCGAGCTCAGCGGCCGCGGACACAGCTTCAGGACGCACAGCGACACCGAGGTGATCGTCCACCTCTACGAGGAGGAGGGGCCGCGGTTCGTCGAGAGGCTGCGCGGCATGTTCGCGATCGCGATCTGGGACTCGCGCCGTCACCGCCTCGTCCTGACGCGCGACCGCTTCGGGATCAAGCCCCTCTACTACCGCAACGAGGGCGGTCAGCTCTCCTTCGCCTCGGAGCTGAAGGCACTCCTCCGCCAGCCGGGCTTCTCGCGGGAGATCGATCCCGACGCGCTCGAGGCCTTCCTCGCCTTCAACTCGATCCCCGCGCCGCTGACGATCTTCACCGAGGCGCGCAAGCTGCCGGCCGGGCACACGCTGGTGGCGGAGGACGGGGCCGTGGAGATCCTTCGGTATGCGCGGCCCGCTCCCGTGCCCGCCGATCAGGTCCGCCGAGAGGGGACCGAACTCCTCGCCGAAGAGCTCCGCGACCGCCTCCGCGACTCGGTTCGGGCGCATCTCGTCTCCGACGTCCCGGTCGGGGTGCTGCTCTCGGGCGGGATCGACTCCGCCGCGCTCACCGCTCTGGCGGCGGCGGAGTCCGGATACCGGGTGAGCACGTTCTCGATCGGCTTCGAGGAGGGCTCCTTCGACGAGCTCGGTCAAGCGCGCCTGGTGGCGAAGCGGTACGGCACCGACCATCACGAGCTGATCCTGCGGCCGGACGCCGTCGACCTGCTGCCGCGCCTGGTCGAGGCGTTCGACGAGCCCTTCGGCGACTCCTCGGCACTCCCCACGTACCTGGTCTCGCAGCTCGCCTCCGACACCGTCAAGGTCGTGCTCTCGGGGGAGGGAGGAGACGAGCTCTTCGGCGGCTACTACACATACGTCGCGGACCGGCTCGCGCCTCGGGTAGGACGGGCCGCCCCGTTCCTGCGGCCGCTGGTCGAGCGGCTGCCCAGCTCGTCGTCGAAGGTGAGCTTCGACTACAAGGCGAAGCGATTCGTCCGGGGCGCCCATCTCCCTCCCGTCGAGCGCCACCACGCCTGGAAGGAGATCTTCTCGCCTGAGGCCCAGGACGAGCTGCTCGCCTCGGACCGGATCTCCGACCCCCTCGACCTGTACCGAGCACGGTACGCGGAGACCGAGGGCGCCGAGGAGCTCGCCCGGCTGCAGGACCTGGACCTCGGGATCTACCTGGTCGACGATCTGCTGGTGAAGACCGACCGCGCCAGCATGGCCCACTCGCTCGAGGCGCGCGTGCCTTTCCTCGATCCGGTCGTGGCCGAGCTGGCCCTAGCCCTCGACACGAAGCGCAAGGTGCGCGGCTTCTCAAAGAAGCGGCTGCTGCGCCGCGCCGTCGAGCCGCTGCTCCCGCGCCAGGTCATCCGAGGCCGCAAGCAGGGGTTCTCCATCCCGGTCGCGGCCTGGCTGCGCGGTGACCTGGAGCCCTTCGCCCGGCAGGTGCTCTCGCCCGAGACGATCGAGCGCCAGGGCTACCTCGACCCGGCTGCGGTCACGGGGGTGCTCGACGACCACGTCTCGGGGCGGGAGGACCTGAGCCGCCAGATCTGGGGCCTGCTCTCGTTCACGCTCTGGTTCGACCACTACGCGCGGAAGCCGGCCGAGGCCGCGGAGGCGAGGGGAACGGCCTGATGCCCGACACGCTCGACGCTCTCTTCGCCTTCATCTTCGCCGGAGCGACCGTCTGGACCCTTGTCCCGGCGACCGAGTCGCTGGCGCGAGGCATCGGCGCGATGGACGTCCCGAACGAGCGGAGCCTGCACGAGGTGCCGACGCCGAAGCTGGGCGGCCTCGCGGTGCTGGCAGCGGTGCTCGTGGGCGGCACGATCTTCCTGCCCTGGGACCACGAGACCCGCTCGATCCTCGCCGGAGCGATCGTGATCACCGCCGTCGGCGTCGTCGACGACCTCGTCGACCTCAATCCCGCCGTCAAGCTGCTCGGCCAGACCGCGGCGGCGATCATCCCGGTCGCCTCGGGCGTCACCGTGGAGAGCTTCACGCTGCCGTTCCTCGGCCGCATCGATCCCGGCTCGGTGCACCTGTTCAACCCGCCCGGGACGACCGGGCCCATCGACCTCGGCCAGGTGCTGACCGTGGTCGGCATCGTCGCGGTGGCCAACGTGATCAACCTGATCGACGGTGTCGATGGCCTGGCCGCCGGGGTCTGCCTGATCTCCGCGGCCGCGCTGGCGGTGATCGCGCTCTCCCTCGACCGCAATGCGGCGGGTGTCCTCGCCGCGGTCACCGCCGGCGCCTCCCTCGGCTTCCTCCGTCACGGCTTCCCACCCGCATCGAGCTTCATGGGGGATACGGGCTCGAACCTGCTCGGATACCTGATGGCGGTGGTCACGGTCCAGGGAGCCCTGAAGACCAACGCGGTCGTCGCCCTGTTCTTCCCCCTGGCCGTCCTCGCCGTACCGATCCTCGACAC
>Ga0070741_10008682_pt1 | contig 20200 bp, 16 predicted proteins | sample Coa_R1_4_FD_66440 | JGI IMG/M metagenome (GOLD analysis project Ga0070741, IMG submission 66440) | Surface soil microbial communities from Centralia Pennsylvania, which are recovering from an underground coalmine fire - Coalmine... | ecosystem: Environmental > Terrestrial > Soil > Unclassified ...
GCCTCGCCTCCGCCGACGTGAACGGCTTCGCGCAGGGCTCGACGTGCAACACGCCGCCGCCCCCTCCTCCACCGCCGCCGCCGTCCACGCGTGAGTGGGCCGCCGAGCTGATCGATCGCAACGCGCCCGCGACGCTCGCGCCCGGCGCCGAAGCGGAGGTGTGGGTCGACTTCAAGAACACCGGCACTGCGACGTGGAAGCCCGGCTCGACCAAGCTCGGCACCGATCATCCGCGCGATCGCGCGAGCGCGCTCGCCGCCGCCGACTGGCTGGCCGCGAATCGCCCGGCCACCGTCGAGAAAATCACCGCGCCCGGCGAGGTCGGCCGCTTTCGCTTTCACATCGCCGCGCCGCGCGACGCGCAGGGCCGCGCGCTCAGCGAGAGCTTCGCGCTGGTCGAAGAGGGCGTGGCGTGGTTCGCCGCCGGCGCGGAGCTGACGCTCGACCTCGAGGTCGCGCCGTTCACCGTCGAGCGCGCGTCGGCGATCGCGCCGCGCTCCGCGTCCGCCGCCGGCTGCGACCTCGGCGGCCGCTCCTCGTCGTCGCCGCTCGGCCTGGCGTTGGCGATCGCCGCGCTCGTGCTCCTGCGCCGCGCGTATCGCCCGCGCCGCTGACGCGCCCGCGCGCGCTACTCGACGCGCTTGAACCGCACCGTCGCGCCGTACGCCTCGATCTCGAGCTCGAGCGGCCAGCCCGCCGCGTCGAGGTAGAGCACGCTCGGCGGGCCGGCGTCGGGTTTCAGCTCGTAGCGGCGCGCGGCCGCGGCGCCGAGCGTGACGTCGCCGGTGCGCGCGACGTGCAGCGCGTGGGCGCGCAGCTCGACCGCCGAGCCGAGCGCCACGTCGCGCACGCGCACGTCGAGCGTCTGCCCCACCGCCAGCGCCGCCAGCCGCGGCGCGAGCAGGATCCGGCCGGCGACGAACCCATCGGGTGCGAGCAGCGCGCCGTCGGGCAGCGGCTCGTCGACCGCGACCTCGACGCCGGCGAGCAGCGTGCCGCGCCCGCGCGCCCGCGTCCCGTCGCGCACGAGCTCGACGCGCCCGCGCCCGTCGGCGCCGTCGCTGGCGATCACCAGCCGCTCGCCGTCGCCCGCCGCGCCCGCCTCGAGCCGCGCCGTCGTCAATCGGCCGATGTGCGGATCGAACGTCTGCGCGTCGATCGTGAGCGCGCCGCTCGCCGCGCGCGCGACCGCGAGCCGCTCTCCGCCGAAGCGCACGCCCTTCCACGAAATTTCGTACGTCGCGGCGAAGTCGCGGCGGCTCCCGCCGTCCACGAGCGGCGGCGCGCCGGCGAAATAGTCCTTCGGCGCCATCGCCGCGGCCACGCGCTCGAGCAGCGCGGGGATCTCGCCGCCGTCGAGCCAGCGCCCGCGCGCCATCACGCCCGAGAGGCGCGCCGCGTTCGCCACGTCGGCCAGCGGATCGCCGTCGACGAGCAGCAGGTCGGCGCGCTGACCGACGGCGATCGTGCCCGCGTCGGCGACGCGCATCAGCTCGGCCGCGTCGCGCGTCGCCGCGCGCAGCGCCTCGAACGGCGTGAAGCCCGCGCGCACCATCGCCGCCAGCTCCTCGTGCAGCGAGTAGCCGGGCACCACCAGCGGGTTCACCGGATCGGTGCCGGCCACCACCCGCGCGCCGCCGTCGTGCAGCGCGCGCAGCAGGCGATCGTCGAGCGCGAGCGCGCGCGCGGCCCGCTCCTCCGCCGCCGGCGAGCGCTCCTCCGGCTCCCACGTCGCGCGCGTGCACGCGGGGACGAAGCGCATCTCCGGCCGCGCCAGCCGCGCGCGCACGTCGGCCGCCGCGCCCCACTGGTTCTTCACCACGCGCGTCGGGCAATTCCACACGCCGCGCTCGCGCAGCTTCGCGATCAGCGGCGCCAGCTTCCGCTCGTCGACGAAATCGATCTGCCGCTGCCGCGAGGCGCGATCGAGCTTTCCCGCCACCGGCGAGTCGTCGGCCTGCAGCGCGTCGACGAACCCGGTGAGGTGCTCGATGCTGCGCATGCCGTCGAGCGCGCGCTCGAGCCCAACCGCGCGCGGCACGTGGCCGGCGATCGGCAGGTCGGCCGCGCGCGCCGCGATCACCAGCCGCTCGTACACCGGCCGCGAGAGCCCGCTGTAGATCTTGATGAAGTCGTAGCCCGCGCGCCGGTGCAGCGCGATCACGCCGTCGACCTCCTCGGGCGTGCGCACCACCAGGCTGCCGTCGTGCGCCGGCGATTCGCCGTCGACGATCGGCCCGGCCGTGTAGATCGTCGGCCCGAGCAGCTCGCCCGCGGCGATGCGCGCGCGCCAGGCGAGGTGGATCGGCGCGCCGAACATGTTGCGCACCGCGGTCACGCCGCGCGCGAGGTAGAGCTGGAGGTCGGCCTCGCGTACGAGGTGCGCGTGCGCGTCGACGAGGCCGGGCATGAGCCAGCGCCCGCGGCCGTCGATCACGCGCGCGCCCGCCGGCACCGCCACGCTCGCGCGCGGCCCGACGGCGACGATACGATCGCCGCGCACCAGCACCGTCTGCGCCTCGAGCACGCGCTCGCGATCGAGCGGCACTACCGCGACGCCGACGAACGCAGTCACCGGCGCGCCCTCCTTCGCCGCCGCGCGCACCGACGGCGCCGCCGGCGCGCACGCGAACAATCCCAGCGCGCAGCACGCGAGCGCCCGGCGAACCGCGATCTCGCTCATGCGCCTTGAGACAACGCGCGCGCGCCGAAGTTCGCGCGCCGTTCGCCGATCTTGCGGTAGAACTTGGGTGCGAGCGAGGAGCCCTTTCGACATGAAGCGGTGGTTCGTACAGCTCGTCATCCTCGCCGCGGCCGGCCTGGCGCTCGCCGACTCCAGCGTCCCCGCTCGTCGAGAAACGCCGCCCGCCGGCGAGAAACGCTCGACGCGCTACATCGTCCCGCAGGAGCGCGCTCACCTGTTCTATTACACGCGCAAGCCGGTGGTGTTCTGGACGCCGAGCACCGCCGACGTGAAGCGCCTCGAAGATCGGCTGCCCGATCTCGTCGAGAAGTCGCGCGCGCTCACCAAGCTGCTACCCAAGTGGGGACGCCAATACGTCGGCTTCGTCGGCGCGCAGCGACGCAAAGTCATTTGGGTCAACCTGTTCTGCGTCGACTCTTTCGACCTCGATCCGACCCAGCCGTTCGTCGTCTCCGACGGAGGCGAATGTTTTTGCCGCGCGGACTACGACGTCGTGGCCGGCACGTTCAGCAACTTCAACTGCAACGGCGAAGGCTGACGCGATCGATCAGCGCGATTCGAGGAACGCTTCGAGCGCCGCGCGCTCGCGCTCGTCGAGCAGCGGCGCGAGCCACGCCGCCAGCTCGCTCCCGTCGCGAAACGTGCGCCGCGCCGGGCTGGCCGCCTCGCGCACCATGCGCTCGATCTGCAGCAGCACCGCCGCCTTGTCGGCGCCGAGCAAGAGCGCGCTGCGCTCGATCTTGATGTTGTCGAGCTTCATCACGCCGATGAAGCGCTGCGCGGTCCACGGCGCGAACGTCCGCGCCCCGCGCAGATCGCTGCAGACGATCACCGGCCCCTCGACGCCGAGGATGGCGCTGCGCAGATCCGCCGCCGCGCTCACCGCGTTCCCATCATCGACCGGCGGCGTCACGCGAAACGTCACCAGCCGCCCCGCCGGATTCTCGACCGTATACACGCCCCCGATTTTACCCGACGTCTACCCGGCGTTCGCGACGATGTGCCAGACGTCCATGAACCGGCTCGAGGCGCGCCGGGGATCGTATTTCCCATAGCGAAGCTCGGCGAGCCGCAGCGCCGGTTTCGCATCGGCGCCGTGCTGCAACAGCAGGCGCGCGATCTCGGCGAACCGCTCGAGGCCGCGATCATCGAGCAGCGAATCCGAGATCCGAAACATCACCAGCCGCAGCGGCGTCGTCGGCTGATGCCCGTGATCGGGTTCATAGCCGTCCAGCACCCGCGCGTAATTCGGATCGGCGCCGCGCGCCAGGCACTCCCGAACCGCCTCCACGTCGTAACGCTCGACGGCCTCCATCAAGCTCTCGCCGGCGTCTTCGTGCCCCATGCGTTTCACCCAAAAACGAAAAACCCGGCTGCGTAGTCACGCGCCGGGTTTCACCATCTGGAGCGGGAGACGGGACTTGAACCCGCGACGTCCACCTTGGCAAGGTGGCACTCTACCACTGAGTTACTCCCGCAGGTTTTCAGCGATGCGGGAAAGGGTTTAGAACGCGGCCGGCGAGGAGTCAAGAGGGAAACGGGGAGGTGCCGGCGTATGCTCCGGCGCATGAACGCCGAGGAGTTCGTCGCCGAGCTGGACCGGGAGAACCGCGCGCTGCTCGATCGGCTGGCCGAGCGGTCGTCCGCCGGAGAGGCGCGCGTGAGCGTGACCGCGCTGCTCAAGCTGGCGCTGCGCAACGAGTACGAAGCCACCGAGCTGGCGGCGGCGTGGGTCGCCGACACCGTCGAGCTCGACGCCAAGTTGGCGTTCGCGCGGCAGTGCGGCGACGAGGCGAAGCACTACCGCTTCATCGAGGAGCGGCTGCGCGCGCTGGGCGAGCCGCTCGACGGCTTCGATCCCGCGGCGCCGGGGCCGAGCGCGCTGCTCGCGCACCTGCGCACGCTGCGCTCGACCGTCGAGCGCGCCGCGGCCGGGCCGTTCACGCGCGAGGCGATCGCGGTGGCGTGCAACCACGTGTTCGCCGAGCTCTGCGTCGAGCGCGGCGACTACGAGACCGCGGCGCTGTATCGCGAGCGCATCCAACCCGACGAGCAGCACCATCACGAGCTCGGCCGCCGGCTGCTGCTCAAGTACGCCGACTCCCCCGACGCGCAGGCGCGCGCGCGCGCCGCCGCCCACGCCACCTTGCGCGTCGCCGACGAGCTGCAGGAGCTGGCGCGCCTCAAGGCCGGCATCAGCCGCGCGCCGGGCTGCTGACCCGAGCGGCGCGCGCGCATGTGGCCGCTGGTGGCGCTCCAGGTGGTGCTGGCGCTCGGCGCGCGCGAGCCGCTGGTCGACCTGCAATCCGTCCATCCGAATATCCGCATGGACCTGCGCTACGCCACGGCGGCCAACTTCACCGGGCGCGTCATCTACCCGGTGGCGCGCTGCTTCTTGCGGCGCGCGGTGGCGGAGCGGCTCGCGCGCGTCGAGCGCGACCTCGCGGCCGAGGGCCTCGGGCTGGCGATGTTCGATTGCTATCGCCCGCTCTCGGCGCAGCGGCTGTTGTGGAGCCTCGTGCCCGACGAGCGTTACGTGGCCAATCCGGCGAACGGCTCGCACCACAACCGGGGCGCGGCGGTCGATCTCACGCTGGTCACGGCCGCGGGCGCGAAGCTGCCGATGCCGACCGGCTTCGACGACTTCTCCGAGCGGGCGCATCGCGACTTTCGCGGGGTCGACGAGACCGCGCGCAAGAACCGCGAGCGACTCGAACGCGCGATGACGGCGCGCGGGTTCGTGCCGCTCGCGACCGAGTGGTGGCACTTCGATGCGCCCGACTGGCCGGCGTACCCGCTCGCCGACGTCGACCTGCGCGCGCTGGCCGAAGACGCCGGCAAACGCGCGCCGCCCTCCCCTTCTATTAATGAAGGGGAACGATAGCGCTCGGCCGGCGGCGCGCGCGCGGGCGCTCGCGTTCGAGCGCGAAGTGCAGCTGGCCGTCGACGCTCGGCGTGACTTCGACCGACGCGGGACGATAACCCGCCGCGACCAGCCGAATGGTGCGCGAGACGTCGCTGCGCTCGAGCGTGAGGCTGAGCGGCGTGCGCCCGCGCGCCTGCGACTCGGCGTCGACCAGCACCCGCGCGCCGCTCGGCAGCGTGAACACGCGCACCACTACCGTCGGCGATCGCGCGGGCGACGGTGGCGACACGATCGTCGCCGGCGCCGCCGCGATCATCGCCGGCGTCGCTGCGCTCGTCGCCGGTGGCGCGACGGCGATGCGCGGCGCGCGTTCGACGCCGGCGCGCGGCGTGCGCTCGAGCGCCATCAGCCACGTCATGCCGCCGACGAGGAACGTGAGCATCGTGAGCATCCCGACCCAGCGCCGGCGGCGCGGGCGGCGGCGCTCCGACGCGGTGGCGCTGGTCCGCGGCGGCTCGGGCTCGGCCGCGAGCGCGCGCGGCGACGGCGACGGCGTCACCGGCACGAGCGGCAACGGCTGCGTCTCGTTGCAGTTGGGAAACGCCTGGCGCATCAACTGCGCGAGCCGCTCCGGTCCCCACTTGAGCGCCAGCACCACCTCGTCGAGCTCGGCCGCCGCCTCCGCGCAGCTCGGATAACGCTGCTCGCGATCGGACGCCAGCATCTTGAGGCAGATGCGCTCCAGCTCCGGCGGCACCTCGGGGTTCGACAGCGACGGCGGCAGCACCTCGGCGCGGCGCACCAGCTCGATCGACTGCTGATCGCTCGACCCTTTGAACAGCCGCTTGCCGGCCAGCATCTCCCAGAGAATGACGCCCGCCGAAAACTGGTCGGCGCGCGCGTCGATCGCGGCGCCCGCTTCGAGTTGCTCGGGCGCGACGTAGCCGATCTTGCCCTTGAGCACGCCGGCGCGCGTCCGCTCCTCCTCCGTCTCCGCCAGCGCCTTGGCGATGCCGAAGTCGAGCAGCTTCACCGCGCCGTCGAAGCCGAGCATCACGTTCGAAGGGCTCACGTCGCGGTGGATGAGACGCAGCGGCGCGCCGTCGTCGCTCGTCAGCGAGTGCGCGTAGGCGAGCGCGCGGCACACCTCGCGCGCCACGAACGCCGCCATGCCGACCGGCGGAATCGAGATCGAGCGGCTGGCCCTGAGCACCGCCATGAGGTCGCGCCCGTGCACGTACTCCATGGCGAGAAAGAACTCGCCGTCGACCGATCCGAACTCGTAGACCTGCACCACGTTGGCGTGGTTGAGACACGACGACAGCCGCGCCTCGGCGATGAACATCTCGACGAAGCGCGGCTCCTCGACGAGCTCGGGCAGGATGCGCTTGACCACCACCTTGCGCGCGTAGCCCATCGGCCCGGTGATGCGCGCCTTCCACACCTCCGCCATTCCGCCGCGGCCGAGACGCTCGATGAGCAAGAATTTGCCGAGCTGCTCCATGTCAAAGGAACTCTCAGCGCGCGAATTGGGGTTGCAAGATACGATTATTAAATCCTTCAAACGCATTCATGCGCGCACATGCAAACCGACCGGCAATAACCGCGAGTTACCGTCGATGAGCAGGGATTGCGCGAGTCGCGCGAGCGAGCGATTGGTTCAAACTTGTTTGAAGGAAACTTTGAAAGTCGGCTACGCGGCGGTGCGCTTGCGTTTGCGCGGGCCGAGCACCTTCGACAAGAAGCGGCCGGTGTACGAACGCTCGTTGTCGGCCACCTGCTGGGGCGTGCCGACCGCGATGATCTCCCCGCCGCGCGCGCCGCCTTCGGGGCCGAGGTCGATGACCCAGTCGGCGCGCTTGACGACGTCGAGGTTGTGCTCGATGACGATCACGGTGTTGCCGCCGCGGACCAGGCGGTCGAGCACCTCGAGCAGCCGCTTGACGTCGGCGAAGTGCAGGCCGGTGGTCGGCTCGTCGAGGATGTAGACGGTGCGGCCGGTGTCGCGCTTGGCCAGCTCGCGCGACAGCTTGATGCGCTGCGCTTCACCGCCGGAGAGCGTGGTGGCGGGCTGACCGAGGTGCAGATAGCCGAGCCCGACGTCGTCGAGCGTGCGCAGGATGTGCAAGAGGTGCGGCTGATTCGCGAACAGCTCGAGCGCCTCGGACACGCTGGTCTCGAGCACCTGCGAGATGCTGCGCTCCTTGAACCGCACGCGCAGCGTCGCGTCGTTGTAGCGCTTGCCGCGGCACACCTCGCAGGTGACGTGCACGTTGGGGAGAAAGTGCATCTCCACCTCGCGCAGGCCGTCGCCCTCGCAGGCTTCGCAGCGGCCGCCGCGCACGTTGAACGAGAAGCGTCCCGCCGAATAGCCGTAGGTGCGCGCCTCGGCAGTGAGCGCGAACAAGTTACGGATGTGATCGAACGCCTTGGTGTACGTGGCGGGGTTCGAGCGCGGCGTGCGGCCGATCGGGTTTTGATCGATGTCGATCACCTTGTCGACCTGCTCCACGCCGCGCAGCGCGCGGTGCCGGCCGACGCGATCGGGTGAATCGTAGAGCGCGTGCTTGAGCGCCGGGTGCAGGATCTCGTTCACCAGCGTCGACTTGCCGGCGCCCGACACGCCGGTCACGGCGCACAGCACGCCGAGCGGAAAGCGCGCGTCGACGTCGCGCAGGTTGTGCTCGCGCGCGCCGAGCACCTCGAGCCATCCGGCGGGCCGCCGCCGCTCGCCGGGAATCTCGATGCGGTCGGTGCCTCGCAGGAATCGGCCCGTCGGAGACTTGGGGTTGGCGCGCAGCTCGTCGGGCGTGCCCGCGGCGACCACCTTGCCGCCTCGCCGTCCCGCGCCCGGGCCGAAGTCGATCACGTGATCGGCCGCGTCGATGGTCTCGGCGTCGTGCTCGACCACCAGCACGCTGTTGCCGAGATCGCGCAGGCGCCGGAGCGTCGCGATCAAGCGCAGGTTGTCGCGCTGGTGCAAGCCGATCGACGGCTCGTCGAGCACGTACATCACGCCCGAGAGCTCCGAGCCGAGCTGCGACGCCAGGCGAATGCGCTGCGCCTCGCCGCCGGAGAGCGACGCCGAGCCGCGGTCGATGGTCAGGTAGTCGAGCCCGACGTCGAGGAGGAACCCGAGGCGCGCGTTGATCTCCTTGAGCACCTCGGCGGCGATCTGGGCGCGCGCGCCGTCGAGCTTGAGCCCGCGAAAATGTTGCGCCGCCTCGGCGACGGTCAGCGAGCAGGTGTCGGAGATCGACTTGTCGGCGAGGAACACCGAGCGCGACTCGGGACGGAGCCGGAGGCCGCGGCAGTCGGGGCACTGCTCGCCTTGCAGCTTCCAGCCGTCCGATTGGTATTCGTAGCCGAGCTCGAGCTGGCCGAGGCCGTTGCACGTCGGGCACATGCCGAGCGGCGAGTTGAAGCTCAGCATCTGCGGCGTCAGCTCCGGTAGGCCGACGCCGCAGCGCGGGCAGCCTCTCGCCTCCGAGTACGCGCGCGGCCGCTCCTCACCGTCGACCAGCACGCGCAGCTGCCCTGCGCCGGCGCGCAGCGTGGTCTCCACCGAGTCGGTCAGACGCGCCCGCTCGCTCGGCTGGAGCGTCACGCGATCGATCACGATCTCGATGGTGTGCTTCTTGAGCTTCTCGACGCCCTGCACGTCCTCGAGCCGCACGATCATCCCGTCGACACGCACGCGCGCGAAGCCGGCCTTGCGCGCGTCGTCGAACAGCTCGCGGAACTCGCCCTTGCGATGCTCGACCTTGGGCGCGAGCAGCGTGCACCTGGTGCCGCGCGGCAGCGTGGTCAGCTCCTCGACGATCTCCGCCGCCGAGCGCGACGCCACCGGCCCGCCGCACTGATGGCAGCGCTGCTCGCCTGCGCGCGCGTAGAGCACGCGCAGGTAGTCGAAGATCTCGGTGATGGTGCCGACCGTCGAGCGCGGGTTCGACGAGGCCGACTTCTGCTCGATGGCGATGGTCGGCGACAACCCGCGGATGTGCTCGTAGCGCGGCTTCTCCATCTGCCCGAGGAACTGCCGCGCGTACGACGACAGCGACTCCACGTAGCGCCGCTGCCCCTCGGCGTAGAGCGTATCGAACGCCAGCGAAGACTTGCCCGAGCCCGACACGCCCGTGAACACCACCAGGCGGTGCTTCGGGATCGCGAGGTAGGGGATGTCGAGGTTGTGCTCGCGGGCACCCTCGACGACGATCGACTCCGGCTCCTCGACGCGGCGAAGCTTGTTGGGGCGCTTCATGACAGGACGACCAATCTAGCGCAGCCGCGCGTCCTGGCCAGGGGGAAAGATGCTAGGCTGCCCGAGCATGAATGGACCGGGCGACGATCCGTTCGAGAGTTTGTTGCGCTCGCACCGGCGCCTCGAGGAGCGTCTGGCGGACCTGAACCAGGCGTCGGTCACCGGCGACGTCGGCGCGGTCTTCGACGTGCTCGGGTTCTTCGACCGGGCGGTCGCGCGGCACGAGCAGGACGAGGAGCGCTCGCTGTTTCCGAGGCTCGGCGGCGTGGCGGAGCTCGAAGGAGTCTTGGCGCGGCTGGCGGCCGAGCACCGAGAGCACGAGCGCTTGCACGCCGAGCTGCGCGCGCTCGCCGAGCCGTGGGAAGGCCGTGCCCCCGACGAGGCCGAGCTGAATCGGTTGGGGCGGATCGCCGGCGACCTCGAGGCCGCGTATCGCAGCCACATTCACGAAGAGGAAAAGGTCCTGTTCCCGGCCGCGCGCGCGCAGCTCGATGCCGCCGCGCTCGCCGCGATCGTCGACGAAATGGCCGCGCGCCGCCCCAACCGCGGCCAGGGCGGCCGCAATCCGCGCTGAGGCTAGAGCAAACCGGCCGCGGTGAGGGCGAGGGTCGCCGCTTCACGGCCCGCGGCCAAATATTGGCTGCGCACGTCCGCATCGAAGAAGCCGGTGAACGCCGTGCCGTGCAGCTTGGCCGCCGGACGAATCGCCACGATGTCGACGATGCGGCGCCGCTCCTCGAGCACGAGCGCCCGCACCTGCTCGAGCTGCGCCGCGGTGAAGCCCTGGCTCGCCAGCGCGTCGATGCCGCGGATCACCTGGTTCGTGCCCTCCGCCTCGCGCAAGTCGCGGTACAGCCGCTCGTCGATCAAGATCTCGACGAGGTCACTGGCGAGCGACACGCCGGACATCGCGGGCGGCTCGGTCACCACGCGCGGATACGGCGCCACCACCAGCACCGTCGAGAGCCCCGAATCGACCGCGTTCTCGTCGCGCAGGGCCAGCTTGACGGGCGTGTTGTTCACCACGCCACCGTCGAGGCCGTGCACCGTGCGCCCGCCGACCTCGAGCTCGAACGGCGGGAACAGGAACGGGAACGCCGACGAAGCCAGCGCCGCGTCGAAGATGCGCTCGCGGCCCTCGGCGGTGTCGAAGTCGCCGCCCTCGAACGCCATCACCGACTCGTACGTCGTCGCCGGCTGGTCGCCGATGTTGCCGGCCACGCCGTCGAGCACCGCCACGAGCAGCCGCAGCGAGATCGGGTTGCGGCCGCCCTTGAGCTGAGCGTCGGCCTCCTCGCGCAAGAGCTCGCGGACGCGTCTCTCCGTCGAGATGGCGCGCAACGCCACCACGTCGCTCAAGCTGAAGTCGAAGATCTGCGACCACGTCGCTCGCTCGGACCACAGCTTCGCCAGCCGCTCGGCGCCGGCGCGCGCATCGCCCTGCCGGAGCGCCGCGCCGAAGACCGTGGCGTTGAGCGCGCCCGAGCTGGACGCGACGATGCGACACACGTTGGCGCGGCTGCCCGCGATCACCTGCAGCGCGCCTGCTTCGAAGGCTCCTTTGGCAACTCCGCCGGCGAGGACGAGCGCCACGTCGCGGGTCTGTCGAGTCTCGGTCATGGGAGGCGAGAAACTATCAATTCTCGACGGGCGGGACAACCTCTGCGAAGATTGGAGCTCAAGAATCGCGTGTTCCGGCCGATAATTGACAACAACGGGAAAACCATTTAAACCGTCAAAAACGTGACCGCGCAAAAAATAGACGCAGAACAACTTCTGACCTCTCATCAGGTCGGCGCCCTCTTGCAAGTCAATCCGAGCTCGGTGAAGAAGTGGGTGAACGAAGGACGCATCGCCGCGTTTCGCACGCCGGGCGGGCATCGACGCATCCGCGCCGCGGACCTGGTCGAGTTTCTCGACATGCACAAGATGCCGATCCCGCGCAGCCTGGCGGGAGCGTCGAAGCGGCGGCTGCTCGTCGTCGACGACGATCCGCAACATCTGAAGGCCATCGAGCGCCTGCTCAAGCCGCACTCGAGCCGCATCCAGGTGCAGTCGACCTCCAACGGCATCGACGCGCTCGTCATGGTGGGCTCGTTCAAGCCGCACCTCATCGTGCTCGACGTCTTCATGCCCGAGATCGACGGCATCGAAGTTTGCCGGCGCCTCAAGGGTAACTCCGAGACTCGCAACATCGTAGTCGTCATCGCCAGCGGCCACCTCACGCCCGAGGTCGAGGCCAACGCGCTCGCCGCGGGTGCTCGTCGGTGTCTGCAAAAGCCGATCGACATCGGCTTCGTGCTGGAAAACCTCGGCGTCTCGGCCCAGCGAGAGCTCTGAAACACTTCGCGCGGGAAAGGCATCATGAAACAGCTAAAAGGTCACGACCTAGCCTCCGTCAATAACTGCGCCCCCACCTGCCGCACCGCGGACGTCATCGTCGACATCCTGGCTTCACACGGAGTCGAAGTGGTGTTCGGCCTCCCGGGCGGTCCGATCGGGCCCATCCTCGACGCGCTGATCGATCGCCCGCAGATCCGCGTCGTCACCACGCGCCACGAAGCCGGCGCGATGTTCTCCGCCGCCGGTTACGCGCAAGCCACGGGCAAGCTCGGTGTCGCGGTCGTCACCTCGGGGCCCGGCGTGCTCAACGCGATGACCGGGCTCGCGTCCGCGTACTGCGACGGGCTGCCGGTGCTGCTCCTGGTCGGCGAAGTCGGGCGGCGCGATCACGGCAAGGGCGCGATTCAGGACGGCAGCGCCTACTCGCTCAACATCGTCGCCATGGCGCAGCACATCACCAAGTTCGCCGCCGAGATCTACGAGCCGAACGCCGCCGCGACGACGCTGCGCAAGGCCATCGCCGAGGCGCTGTCGGGCCGCCGCGGCCCGGTGGTGCTCACGCTGCCGATGGACGTCACCACCACCGCCGTCGCCGCGCCGCAGGTCTCGGTGCAGACGACCGCGAGCTACTCGATCTCGCCGTCGGCGATCGAAGCCGGCGTGGAGGCGATTCGCTCGAGCAACCGCACCGTGTTGCTCGCCGGCTCGGGCGTGCGCGGTGGCGACGGACCGGCGCGCCTGCGCGAGTTCGCCGAGCGCACGCAGTGCCCGGTCATGACGACGCCCAAAGGCAAGGGCGTGTTCCCCGAGAACCATCCGCTCAGCCTCGGCGTGTTCGGCATGGGCGGCCATCCGTCGACGACCAGCTTCCTCTCGGCGGGCGTCGACGTGCTGCTCGCCGTCGGCACCAGCCTCGGCGATCTCTCGACCAACGGATGGTCGCCGCTGCTTCGTCCGCGCCGCTCGTTCATTCACGTCGACATCGATCCGCAGGCGATCGGCCGCAGCTACCCGGCGAACCTCGCCATCGCCGCGCCGGCGGAGCATTTCTTTTCGGCGATGTTGGAACGTCTGCCGCAGCTCCCGGCGCGCGCGTTCGGCGGCATCCGCTATCACAGCGACGCCGAGGCCGTGCGCGTCGGCACCGACGGACGCATCGCCCTGCCGCGCGCGCTGTGGGAGATCGAGCAGGTCTTCGCCCCCGACACCATCTACGCGGTCGACATCGGCGAGCACTTCTGCTTCGCCACGCACTACCTGCACGTCAACCAGCCGGACAGCTACATCCTCATGCTCGGCCTCGGCTCGATGGGCTCGAGCATCAGCGCGGCGATCGGCGCCAAGATCGCGCACCCGAAGCGCGACGTGGTGGCGATCTGCGGCGACGGTTGCTTCGCCATGAACGCGTTCGAGATCGCGACGGCGGTGGCCGAGCGGATCCCGATCGCGGTGTTCGTGATCAACGATCAGCGGCTCGGCATGGTGGAGATCGGCGACACCGCGCTCTACGGCAGAACGCCGCAATACCCGACCACGCCGATGAACGTCAGCAAGCTGGCGACGGCGCTCGGCGCCGAGAGCGCGGTGGTGCACCAGCCCGAGGAGCTGCTCTCGCTCGAGTCCTTGCGCCGCCCCGACCGCGGGCCGGTCGTCGTCGAGATCTTGATCGACCGCTCGATCAAGCTGCCCAAACGCGAGCGCTTCGAAGCCAACGGCGCGACGCAGACGCCCAAGCCGCTCCGATTGGTCAACTAGCGCCGTACGAACACCGGCATCAACTAAGGAATTGTCATGGCTCAGATCGGGATCCATGGGATCGGTACTTACCTGCCCCCGCAGGTTCGCGGCAACGATTGGTGGCCGTCGACCGTGGTCGACAAGTGGCGGCAGAAGGCCAACGCCAAGCTGCTGCGCGCGGCGACCAGCCCGGAAGCGACGGAGACAGAAGGCCAAGCGCGCATGGTCGCGGCTATGGCGGCGCAAGGAGACGATCCGTTTTTCGGATGCCGCGAGCGGCGCGTGCTCGAAGCCGGACGCACTTCGACGGAGATGGAGCTGCCGGCGGCGAACGAGGCGCTCGCCCGCGCCAACGTGGATCCATCCGAGATCGACCTTCTGCTCACCTACACGACGACGCCGCAGTTCGCCGTGGCGCCGGAGTTTGGCGTGCTCCACCGCGGGCTCGGCCTTCGTCCGTCTTGCATGAGCACCACGACCGACGCGGTCTGTAACGCGTTCGCCATCCAACTCACCCTCGCCGCGGGCATGATCGCGGGTGGCCGCGTCCGCTACGCGCTGCTGGTGCAATCGTCCGCGATCAGTCGTCTGCTCGATCCCGAGGATCCAACGTCGACGTTGTTCAGCGACGCGGCTTCGGCGGTCGTGGTCGGTCCCGTCGCAGAGCGGCACGGGCTGATTGGCTACGCGCATGGGACGGACGGCGCGTTTCACGGAGGTCTTGTGTGCGGCGTCCCGGGCGGCACGTGGTACGATGAGGGCCGGGTTGTCGCGTGGTCACAAGACGCGCGAGTGGGACGGAAAATGGTGCTCAACCTCGCCGACCAGGCCAGACAGATCGTCGGGGACGCGCTCATCGATGCGAAGGTGACCGCCGATGAGATCGACTTCTACGCCAGTCATCAACCCACCGATTGGCTGCGACGGCTGACGCAGCAATACGCCGGGTTGACCAACGCACGCGGCGTCGACACCTTTCCGTGGACCGGCAGCCTGATGCCCTGCAATGTGCCCTTCCAGCTCGCGATCGGCGAGCGGGAGGGACTGCTGGGTGAAGGCGATCTGGTGGCGACTTACACCGGCGGCAGCGGCGCGAGCTGGGCGGGATTGATCATGCGTTGGGGCGGACACACGTGAAGGAAGTATCCTGCAGAGCATTCGACGTGCTGTTCCGCGAATGCCGGCGCAGGAAGCTGCCGCCCGAGTTTCTGGTCGAGGGTATTTCGTACGATCTCTCGCATCTGAAAGATCCGCACGAATGGGTGTCGTGGGCCGATTGGGTCCGCGTGATTGCAAATTCTCGCGCGGTGTTCTCGGAGTCTGACTTCGAACGCCTCGGCGCCGACACGTTTCGCGCCCCCGTCTTCCGCATCATCACCGTCATCGCACGGCTCCTCTACACCACGAACGAGTTCTATCGTTGGGCCTATAGCGAAGACGCGCCAAAGCGAGTCTTCCGGAGCGCAACGACAAAGTTCGTGGAGCTGAAGAAGAATCGCGTGGCGATCGAGGTCACGCTGCCGGCCGACTATCCTCAGTGCCCCGAGTTGTTCTTCCTCACCCGCGGCGGCTTGATGCAGGTGCCGTGCGTCTACGGTCTCGCCGCGGCCGACGTGCACATGACCGAGATTCCGAACGGCATGCGCTACGACGTGACGTTTCCCATCGGCGGCGGCGCGCTGGCCTGGCTGCGTAGGGCGATCGCCTGGCCGTTCACTGCGCGCGCGGTGGCGCGCGAGCTGAGGTCGGCGCACGGGGCGTTGCAAGCGCGATACGAGGAGCTCGATCAAGCCCGCAAGACGCTGACGCTGCAAGCGAGTCAGATCAGCACCGCGCACAAGATTGGCGAGATCATCCACGGCGATCTCGATCTCGATCGCACGCTCGGCGCAGTGGCCAATGCGCTGGTCCACGCGGGTGGCTTCGCCGGCTGCGAAGTCGAGATCGCGGTCGACGTCGAGGACCAATATCTGGAGCGCAGCGCGCGCGCGGGAGCCGCGGAGCCGCACGATGGGACCCTCGAGCTGCGGCTGGACAGTCATGGGCGCGACATTGGGCGGCTCAGGCTGTGGCCGACGCCGCCGCCCGAGCGACGTGAGCTGCTCGACTCGGTGCTGCCGACGATCTCGATGGCGATCGACAACGCCATCACGCATCGCGCGCTGGTGGACTATCGGCAGAACCTGGAGCTGAAGGTGGCGGATCGGACGGCCGAGCTGCGGCAGGCGCGCGACGCGCTGGCGGCGACCGTCGAGCGGCTGCAGGAGGCGCAGGCGGCGCGCGACCGCATCTTCGCCAACATCAACCACGAGCTGCGCACGCCGCTGTCGTTGATCATGCTGGCGGTGGCCGATCTCAAGAAGGGCGCGCGGCTCGACGCGCAGGCGATCGGGCAGCTCGACGGCGTCGAGCTGGGCGCGCGCAAGCTGCTGCGCCTCGTGAACGAGCTGCTGCTGCTCGCCGCCGCGCACGAGCAGAAGCTCACCGTCAAGCTCACGTCGGCCGACCTCGCGGCCATGCTCACCGACGCGGTGGCGCGCTGGTCGCGAGCGGCGGAGGCGCGCGGGCTCGAGCTCTCGTACACCGGGCCGACGCGCTGCTGTCTGCACTTCGACGTCGAGGCGATCGAGCGCGTGGTCACCAACCTCTTATCGAACGCGCTCAAGTTCACGCCGTCGGGCGGCAGCGTGCAGATCGAGCTGGCGCAGAGCGAGCGCGAGGTGACGGTCTCGGTGCGCGACACCGGCATCGGCATCGACGAAGAGTTCAAGACGCGCATCTTCGGGCGCTTCGAGCAGGGGCGGCCGGCGCTGCACTCGAGCGCGCGCGGCTCGGGGCTCGGGCTCTCGCTCGCCAAGGAGTTGATGGAGGCGCACGGCGGCACCATCGCCGTCGAGACGCCGCGCGCGGGCGGCTCGATCTTCCGCATCACGCTGCCGCTGCGCTCGACGCGCACGCGCTCGCCGGTGCTCGGCGTGCCGCGCCCCGAGCGGGCGGGCGCGCTCGGGCCGGCGGACTACGGGCTCGAGTCGCCGTTCGAGGGGCGGCCCACCATCGTCGGGCCGCAGGGTCCGGCGGCGGCGACGATCCTGGTGGCCGAGGACGATCCGGAGCTGTGCGACGCGATCGCGCGGCTGCTCGGCGACCACTACCGCGTGTTCACCGCGCCCGACGGGCTCTCGGCGCTCCGGCTGGCGCAGCAGCACCTGCCCGATCTGCTCGTCAGCGACGTCGGCATGCCGGGCATGGACGGGCTCGATCTCACGCGCCGCTTTCGCGAGCTGCCGGGCAATCGCCTGGCGCCGGTGCTCCTGCTCACCGCGTTCGGCGATCTGCGCAACCGCCTCGAGGGCTTCGACGCGGGCGCGGTCGACTACGTCATCAAGCCGTTCGAGGCCGACGAGCTCAAGGCGCGCGTGCGCTCGCAGCTGCAGCTCCGCTCGCTCGCGCTGCGCCTGCACCAGACCGAGAAGCTGGCGGCGCTCGGCACGCTCTCGGCGGGGCTGGCGCACGAGATGCGCAACCCGGCCAACGCGATCGTCAACGCCGTCGAGCCGCTGGTCGAGCAACTGCCGCCGTCGCTCACGCAAGGCGACGGGCCGGTGGCGCAGCTGCTCCAGGTGCTGCGCGAGTGCGCGGGGCAGATCGCGGTCCTGTCGCGGCAGCTGCTCGGCTTCAAGCGGCCGGGCGAGCTCGAGCGCCAGGACGTGGCGTTCTCCGACCTGGTGAGCCGCGCGCTCGGCGTGACGCAAAAAGCGCTGCGCTCCGTCGAGGTCCGCCAGGAGGGCACGTACGACGGGCCGATCCACTGCGCGGCGCCGCTGCTCGTGCAGGTGCTGACCAACCTGCTCGAGAACGCCGCCTACGCGGCCGGCACCGGCGGCTGGGTGCGCATCGCCACGCGCGCCACCAGCGAGCGGCTGATCGTCGAATTCTCCGACAGCGGGCCGGGCGTGCCGCGCGACCTGCGCGAGCGCATCTTCGAGCCGTTCTTCACCACCAAGCCACCGGGCGCCGGCACCGGCCTCGGGCTCACCACCTCGCGCGAGATCGCCATGCGCCACGGCGGGCTGCTCGACGTGCGCGATCTGCCGAACGGCTCGGTGTTCCACCTCGAGATCCCGCTCGGTCGCGCGCAGCCGCGCGCCGCCGTGCAGAGCGGAGCCGCGTCGTGACACCGAAAGATCCCCTGATCCTGTACGTCGACGACGAGAAGGCCAACCGCATCGTCTTCGAGCAATCCTTCGCGCCGCGCTTTCGCGTGCGCGCGGCGGCGTCGGGGCGCGAGGCGCTCGACGTGCTCAAGAGCGAGCCGGTGGCGGTGCTGGTCACCGATCAGCGCATGCCGGAGATGTCGGGGCAGGACTTGCTCCAGCAGGCCAAGGCGCTATATCCCGAGACCGTGCGCGTGGTGATCACGGCGTACAGCGATCTCGACCCGATCTTGAGCGCGGTCAACGAAGGGTTGGTCGCGCGCTACATCATCAAGCCGTGGGATCGCGGCGAGCTCGAGCAGATCCTGCGCTGGGCGCTCGAGGCGTTCACGCTCTCGCGCGAAGGCTCGGCGCTGCAGCTGCGCCTGATGCAGACCGAGCGGCTCGTCACGCTCGGCTCGATCGCGGCGGCGGTGCTCCACGACCTGCACCAGCCGCTCGGCAACTTGAAGGTGAACGGGCAGCGGCTCGAGCACCTGTCGCGCTACGTCGGCAAATTGCCGGCGCTGCTCGGCAAGCCGCCCGCGGGCGTCAGCGACGAGGAGCGCACCAACCTGCAGCATCTCTCGGAGGAGCTGCCCGAGATCGCGGGCGAGCTGCTCGAGTCGTGCAAGGTGATGCTGGCGATCACCGACAGCATGCGGCAGTTCCTGAATCCGCAGCGCGCGGCGGACGTGCCGGCGATCGACGCGCTGCCGATCCTGCGCCACGCGCTGCAGGTGTGCCGCGAGACCGCGGTGCGCGCGCGCGGCCGGCTGGTGTACGAAGGCCCCGCCGAGCTTCCCAAGGTGCGCGTCGGCGCCACCGAGCTGTCACAGGTCTTCATCAACTTGATCGCCAACGGCGCGCAGGCGCTCCTCGCGCGCAACCGCAAGGGCGGCACGGTGACGGTGCACGCCGACGTGCAGCCGAAGCTGGTCAAGTTCGCCATCGTCGACGACGGCGCGGGAATGTCTGCCGAAACGCTGGCCAAGGCCGGCACCATGTTCTTCTCCACGCGCCCCGACGGCACCGGCCTCGGCGTGGCGCAGAGCCGGCGCCTCGTGCTGCGCGCCGGCGGCGAGCTCACGCTCGAGAGCGTCGAGGGCCAGGGCACCACCGCCAGCTTCACGCTGCCGCGCGCCGACTGAGCAAGTTTTCGCCGGTCGCTGTCGGGATTCATGGTACGATCGTACCCCTATGGGGCGGTCTTCGAGCAGCCTCGCGTACGGCGGAGAGCCGGCGCCGTCGATCCTGGTCGCCGACGACGACGCGCTCCTGCGCAGTGCGCTGGCGCGTGACCTGCGCGCGCGCGGCTACGAGGTGCGCACGGCGGGCAGCTACGAGCAGGCGCTGCAGGCGGCGGCGCGCCATCCGCCGGACCTGGCGATCCTCGACCTGCGCATCGGCGATCGCTCGGGGCTGGAGATCCTCGAGGCGCTGCGCGAGTCGTCGCCGCACGTCTCGGCGGTGGTGATGTCCGGGTTCGGCTCGATCGCGACCGCGGTCGAGGCGATGCGGCTCGGGGCGGTGAACTTCGTGACCAAGCCGGTGGACGTCGACGAGCTGCTGGTGGCGCTCTTGCGGCCGCGCGCCGAGCCGCAGCCGGCGGCGCGCCCCGACGACGACTGGCGCGCCCCCTCGGTGGCGCGCGCCGAGTGGGAGCACATCAGCCGCGTGGTCGCCGAGTGCGGCGGCAACATCTCCGAAGCCGCCCGCCGCATGGGCATGCACCGCCGCTCTCTGCAACGCAAGCTCCACAAACGCCCTCCCCGCCGTTAACACCCGCTGCGCTCCGCGTGCGGGCTGCGGCAAATTGCCGCCGTGCTCAAACAGTCCTCGCGCGCGCAGACGCGCACTGCGGAACTGCGCGCGGCGGCAATTTGCCGCAGCCCGCCCGCTCCACTCCGCTGCGTAGCAGGTTCCGAGCCCTCCTCATCAAAACCCTTCAGAACGCCAATCTGACGCGTTTTATGGCTACTCAGCGGAATGGAGCGGGTGGGCGCGAAAACTGTTTTTCGCCGGCGTTGAGGAGCGCTCCTCGCGTCTGCGCGAGGATGCCAGCGACGAATCGAGCGAAGCACGTGCCGCGCGCA
>Ga0070741_10008683_pt1 | contig 20198 bp, 16 predicted proteins | sample Coa_R1_4_FD_66440 | JGI IMG/M metagenome (GOLD analysis project Ga0070741, IMG submission 66440) | Surface soil microbial communities from Centralia Pennsylvania, which are recovering from an underground coalmine fire - Coalmine... | ecosystem: Environmental > Terrestrial > Soil > Unclassified ...
GGCTCCGCCGACGCGCTCACGGGTCGGGATCACGCGGCGATACTATTATCAAACCCGCGTGGGATACCAGCACGCGCGAGAGCGAACGACACGGCGAGCAGCACCGTCGCGCGTCGCCCGCACGTTCCGCGCGCGCGACCCGATCGACACAGCGGCTGCCACGCGCCGCCGGTGCGTACGCCGCGTCCGCTCAAGCCGAGGACGCAGCCTGCCGATATCTCCGGAAGCCCGAGAGCGGCTTACGGAGGACGTCCGTCCGGAACGACCGGCCGAATGAACAGACGCATCTCTCTGCTGGTTGCGACGGGATTCGCGCTGCTGCTGATCCTCGGCGTGCTCGTGAGCGTCGTCATGACGACGGGGCTCAAGGAGACCGTCCTCCGCGCGCAGGCGTCGCAGGCCTCCGCGCTCGACGTGCGCGCCGCGGTTCGCAGCTTGCGCGCGGACTACCTCCAGAGCGGCGACGCGGTGAGCCGCTTGATGCTCGATCCGACGCAGCACGAGCCTCCGGCCGCGAAGCGCGAGGCGGATGTGAACCAGGATCGGCACATCGCGTCCGCCGAGGCGGCCACGACGCGCGGCGACCTGAAGGCCCTGCTGGCAGAGCTCCGCGAGCACGACGAACAGGTGACGAACCGCATCGAGGACAAGCTGCTCGCGCTCGCGGTGCGCGAGCCCGCGCGTGCCAAGCGGGTCTACTTCACGCAGTACCTGCCCGCCCGCGCGCACAACATGCAGCTCGTCGACCGGGCGCTCGCGATGGCGAGCGAAGAGGTGAAATCATCCGTTCAGCTGACCGAGACGCAGGCGGGCGAGACGCTCGTCCTCGCCTGGGTGATCGTCGGGCTCTTCACGATCGTCGGGGCGACGAGCGGCGTCCTCTTGAGCCGCTCCGTCCGGACGATCGCCACCCGTTTCGAGCGCGCAGCCGCCGAGGTCACCGAGCAGCGCGACCATCTCCAGGCGGTCATGACGGCGATGCAGGACGCCCTCATCGTCGTCGATGCGGCCGGCGTCATCACGACCGTGAACGACGCCACCTGCGCGCTGCTCGGCTGGGAGCGCGACGGGCTCGTCGGCAGCTCGATCGACCGTTTCGTCGAGACGGCGCCCGACGCGAGCCCGTCCCCGGCGCCAACGGTCACGTTCCGCGCCCGGGACGGGAGCGTGATCCCGATCTCCGTGTCCGCGGCAACGCTCCGGGACACCGCCGGAACGATGTTGGGGACGGTGTGGGTCGCGCACGACATGCGCGACCACGTGCGGCTCCTCGGCGAGATCGAGGCCGCGCGCGACGCCGCGCTCGAGGGCAGCCGCATCAAGTCCGAGTTCCTCGCGAACATGAGCCACGAGATCCGGACGCCGATGAACGTGATCATCGGCTACATCGACATCGTCCTCGAGTCGCAGCTCCGGACGGACCAGCGCGACCACCTCGACCGCGTGCGGACGTCGACGGTCGCGCTGCTCGACATCATCAACGACGTCCTCGACATCTCGAAGGTCGAGGCCGGGAAGCTCCGCATCGAGCGCGTGCCGTTCGGCCTCCGCGCGGTCGTCGACGAGGTCGTCCAGACGTTCATGCTCCGCGCGCAGGAGAAGGGGCTCGCGCTGCTCGCCGAGATCGACCCGGACGTCCCCGACCGCGTGACCGGCGACCCGACGCGGCTCCGTCAGGTGGTGGTCAACCTCGTGAGCAACGCGATCAAGTTCACCGACGCCGGCCGGGTGACGGTGCAGGTCCGCCCGTACGCCGCGACGAACGCCACCCGGCTCCTCCATTTCTCGGTCGCGGACACCGGCATCGGGATCCCGTACGACAAGCAGGGCATCATCTTCAGCGCGTTCACGCAGGCCGACGGCTCGATGTCGCGACGCTTCGGCGGGACCGGGCTCGGGCTCACGATCGCCGCGCGCCTGGTCGAGCTGATGGGCGGCGAGATCTGGATCGAGAGCACCGTCGGCGAGGGCAGCGTCTTCCACTTCACCGTCCAGGCCGACCTCGACCGGGACGGGCTCGCCGCTTAAACGCGACCCAAGGCTTCTTGGGTCGCGGACCGGACGCGAGCGTGCTCCGTCGCGATCACGCCCGACCATCCTGCCGCGGCTGGCAAAAGCCAGCGCGGCAAACAGACACGCGCGGTTCGCCGCCGCCGCCACCTCCATCACCAACAGATCTCGTGAGCGCCATGCGTGCTAGAGCAGCGCGTGGCCGTACTGCCGCGCTGGCTTTTGCCAGCCGCGGCACGGCGGTCGCGCGTAACGCGAACCCCACATGCTCGCCTCCGGTTCGCGACCCAAGGTCTTGGGTCGCGAGTTAGCCGAGCGCTTCCTCGACGCGGATCGACACGGGCCGGACGCGGACGACGGGCAGGCGGCCGATCGCCGCGAGCGCGCGCGCGAGGTTGCGCTCGAGCGCCCGGTGCGTGCGGATGACGATCGGGACCGTCGTCCCCGCCCGGCGCTCCTTCTGGATCACCGACGCGATGCTGATGTCGCACCGGCCGAGGATGCCCGCGATGCGGGCGAGCACGCCCGGCCGATCGAGCGCCATGAAGCGGAGGTAGTGCTCGCCCTCAAGCGCCGCGAGGGGCCGGATGCGGAGCCGACGGAGCGCGCGCTGCGGGACGCCCCACGGCGGCACGCGGACCGCCGTCCCGACGGCACGGTCGCGTGCCGCGGCGATCAGGTCCGCGATCACGGCGGTCGACGTCGGCATCGCGCCCGCGCCCTGCCCGTAGTACATCGTCGGCCCGAGCGCGGCGCCGCGGACGAAGATCGCATTGAAGTTGCCGCCGACGTCGGCGAGGAGATGCCCGTTCGGGATCATCGTCGGCTGGACGTGCGCCTCGATCGCGTCCTTGCCGTCGCGCGCGACCGCGAGGAGCTTGATCGTGTAGCCGAGCTCGCGCGCGAACGCGATGTCGATCGCCTCGATCCGGCGGATGCCGGCCGTCGGGATGTCCGCGAAGCGCGGGGCGACGCCGAAGGCGAGCGTCGTCAAGAGCGCGAGCTTGTGCGCGGAGTCGATGCCGTCGACGTCGGTCGAGGGATCGGCTTCCGCGAGCCCCATTCGCTGCGCTTCCGCAAGGACGTCGTCGAAGCTCCGGCCCTCACGCGTCATGGTGGTCAGGATGTGGTTGCAGGTGCCGTTGACGATCCCGTAGACGGCGGCGGTCCGGTCGCCGGCGAGGCCCTCCTTCAGCGTCCGGAGGATCGGGATGCCGCCGCCGACGCTCGCCTCGAACCCCATGCGGACGCCGCGCTTCTCCGCGGCCGTGACGATCTCCTCGCCGTGCACGGCGAGGAGCGCCTTGTTGGCGGTCACGACGTCCTTCCCGGCCGCGATCGCCGCGAGCACGAAGCGCCGCGCGGGCTCGTAGCCACCGATCAGCTCGATGATGACGGGAATGTCCGGATCGTCGATGACCGAGCGGGCGTCGTTCGTGAGCCGCGCGGGCGCCGCCGGGACGCCGCGGTCGGTCGTCGTGTCGAGGTCGGCGATCGCGACCACGTCGATCGGGCGACCGACGCGGCGGGCGATCTCCGCGCGATGCGCACGGAGCACCTTCACCACACCCGCGCCGATCGTGCCGAACCCGATCAACCCGACGCGCACCGGCGGGGCCGTGTCGGCGCCGCGCTTCACCCGGCGCTGGCGTGGACGGACGGCAGCAGCGCGCCGCCGAGCGCCTTCCGGACGCCGCGGAGCGCCTGGCGCGTGCGGTGCTCGTTCTCGATGAGCGCGAAGCGGACGTAGTGGTCGCCGAACTCGCCGAACCCGATCCCCGGCGACACCGCGATCTTCGCCTCGCGGAGCAGGAACTTCGAGAACTCGAGCGAGCCCATCGCCTTGTAGGGGTCGGGGATCTCGGCCCAGACGAACATCGTCGCCTTCGGCTTCGGCACGTGCCAGCCGATCCGCTCGAGGCCGTCGCAGAGGACGTCGCGTCGCTTGCGGTACGTCTCGCAGATCTCGTCGACGTATCCCTGCGGGCCGGTGAGAGCGTGCGTCGCCGCGATCTGCACCGGCTGGAAGATGCCGTAGTCGAGGTAGCTCTTGATGCGCGCGAGCGCGCCGATGATCTCGTGGTTCCCGACCGCGAAGCCGACGCGCCAGCCGGGCATGTTGTAGCTCTTGGACAGCGTGAAGAACTCGACGCCGACCTCCTTCGCGCCGGGCACCTGGAGGAACGACGGGGCCACGTAGCCGTCGAAGCAGAGGTCGGCGTACGCCAGGTCGTGGACGACGAGGCACTCGTGCTCGCGCGCGAAGTCGACGATCCGCCGGAAGAAGTCGAGGTCGACGACCTCGGTCGTCGGGTTGTGCGGGAAGTTGAGGATCAGGAGCTTCGGCTTCGGCCACGTCGTCTTGACCGCCTCCTGGAGCAGCGACAGGAAGTCGCCGCCCGGCATGAGCGGGATCGAGCGCAGGTCGCCGCCGGCGATGATGACCGAGTAGGCGTGGATCGGATACGTCGGGCTCGGACAGAAGACGACGTCCCCCGGCGCGAGCATCCCGAGCGCGAGATGACCGATCCCTTCCTTCGAGCCGATCGTGACGATCGCCTCGGCGTCGGGGTCGAGGTCGACGGCGTAGCGCCGGCGGTACCAGTCGCAGATCGCGACGCGCAGCTTGTAGATGCCGCGCGACACCGAGTAGCGGTGGTTCATCGGCTTCCGCACCGCCTCGACGAGCTTGTCGACGACGTGCGGCGGCGTCGGGCCGTCGGGATTTCCCATCGAGAAGTCGATGATGTCCTCGCCGGCGCGCCGCGCCGCGAGCTTGAGATCGCCGACCACGTTGAAAACGTAGGGCGGGAGTCGCTTGATGCGTGGGAAATCCATGCGTGAAGCCACCCGCGTCCTCCTCCAACCCGTTCCGCGCGCCGACCCGGCAGGTGTGTCGTAAATAGTGGATCACCAGAGGACGGTCAAACCAGAACGCGTTTCGACGGCGTACGATCGTGGGAAACGGCGATGCCGGGGCGTACATTTCTATGCGCTGGTGCATCCAGCACGCCGCGCAGAACGCGTCGCGGCCGACCCGGTTGATTCCGCCATCGCAACCGCCTAGACCCGGCTCATGGCGGAGCGAACCGACGTCCTTCCCGAGCAGCCGGTCGTCGCCGCACCGGGGTTCGGCACGCTGCTCGACAGCTGGCGCCAGATCATCGCGACCGGAAACCTGCCCCGTGGTCGCGCGATCGACGGCGTCTCGCGCTGGCTCCTCATCACCCGCGCCTGCGTCTTCTCGATGACGCTGACGTCGGGGCTGATCGGCGGTCTGCTCGCGGCGGCGAGCGCCGTCCATCCGGACTGGCGCGCGTTCGCGCTGGCGCTCGCCGGCCTCGTGATCGCCCACGCCGGCAACAACATGATCAACGACTACTTCGACACGACGGGCGGCGTGGACACCGCGGAGTACACGCGCGCGCTCTACGCGCCGCATCCTATCCTCTCCGGCCTGATCACGAAGCGCGGACTCCTCGCCGCGATCGCCGCGTTCAACACCGTCGACCTCGTGATCCTCCTCCTGCTCGTGTCGCTGCGCGGCTGGCCGGTCGCCGCGTTCGCGCTGGCGGGACTCTTCGTGAGCGTCTTCTACGTCGCGCCGCCGCTCAAGCTGAAGCACCACGGTCTCGGCGAGCCCGGCGTGTTCCTCGTCTGGGGACCGCTCATGATCGGCGGGACGTACTACGTGACGGCGGGATGGATTCCGGGCTGGGTCTGGGTCGCGAGCCTGCCGTATGCGCTCGCCGTCGCGACCGTGCTGATCGGCAAGCACGTCGACAAGTACGAGCAGGACTCGGCGCGCGGCATTCACACGCTGCCGGTGCTCCTCGGACGGGAGACGTCGCTCCGGCTGAACCGCGTGCTGATGGTCGCCTTCTATCCGATCGTCGCCGGGCTCGTTGTGACGGGCTACGTGGGCGTCGGCGTGCTCGTCGTCGCGGCCGCGATCCCGCGGCTCCGCCGCGTGCTACGCGCGTACGGCGAGCCAAAGCCCGACCGTCCGCCGCCGGGATATCGCGTGTGGCCGCTCTGGTACGTCTCGCTCGCGTTCTACCACAACAAGCTCGCGGGCGGGTTGTTCGTGCTCGGACTCCTCGGGAACGCGATCCTCGGGCTCTGACGCCGTCGCCGGACGGCGGCGATCGCGGCCAGCAGCACGCCGCGACCGCCGTCCGCCGCGGTCGGGGTCGACCCTTCCATCACCCCACGGCTGCCCGCTGACCCCGAGGCTGGACGTCGCGCGGAGCTGCCGGCCGCGCCGCGGTTCCGGATCGCCGGAGCCCGCGACGCTTCCAGCGATCCGCGGACACCACGGGAACCACCGAGGCGTCGAGCCGGATGAGGAACGTGCCCACCGGCCATGGTCCCTCCATCGGCTCGAGCTTCAGTATCTGGATCGTTTCCGCGCCGAGCCCGACCGTCTCCGCGTCGCTGATCTTGCAGACGAACCGCCGCGGGAGGTCGGTCGGGCAGACGTAATCTCCGCATTCGTACGTCACGTGCCACCTCCTGCCGGGTGAAGCAGCCGCCGTGCCGGATCGCATGGCGGACGCATCCATGACGACGCGCGGCAATCGAACTCGAACGTTCTCGCGGAGATCGCGCCGCCCGGGAGGCACGTCACCAATCGGGGTGATGCCCGCTCACCGCGTTTTGCCCCCGAATCAGCCCGATCCGCTCATGAGCCGATCCCCCCACGAACGGAGGTGCGTTTCACCCCACGCGTCAACGACGCGTACAAACGGGTACGGCGACCCTCAGACTTGTACGGCTTACTTTCGCGCCGCCTGCGCGCTCTCGCGCGGCAGACCGAGGATGCGCTGCGCGACGATGTTCCGCTGCACCTCGCTCGTCCCACCGGCGATCGTCATCGACCGGTCGCCGAGATACTGGCGCGCCCAGCGGCCGTTCGACGGCGCGCGCGGATCGTCCATCAGGGCGGCGTACGGTCCGAGGATCTCCATCGCCGTCTCGGAGAACTCCTGCGTGAGCTGCGTCGTCGTGAGCTTCATGGCCGCCGAGAGATGCGGGTTCATCCGGCCCTGGAGCGAGTCGCTGAGCGAGCGGAGCCCCGAGTGACGGACGATCGCCGCCTTGGTCGCGAGCTCGGCGAGGCGCTGCCGGACGCGTGGATCCTCCGCCTTCCCCTGGGCGCGAATCGTCTCGCGGAGCCAGTCGAGCGCCTGGTCGAAGCGGACGCTCCCCGCGATCCCCGTCCGCTCGTTGATGAGCGCGCTCGACACGACCTCCCAGCCCTGCCCTTCCTTGCCGAGGAGGTTCGTCACCGGGACGCGGACGTCGGTCATGAAGACCTCGTTGAACTCCGAGCCGCCGTCGATCTGCCGGATCGGACGGATCTCGATCCCTGGGCTCTTCAGATCCATCAGCAGGAGCGACAGGCCCGCCCACTTGGGGCCGTCCGTGGAGGTGCGGACGAGGACGAAGAACCAGTCGGAGATGTGGGCGTACGTCGTCCAGATCTTCTGGCCGTTGACGACGTAGACGTCGCCATCGCGGACGGCGCGGGTCTTGGCCGCGGCCATGTCGGAGCCGGACGTCGGCTCCGAGTAGCCGGTCGCCCAGATCTCCTCGGCGTTCAGGATGCGCGGGATGAAGCGCCGCTTCTGGTCGTCGGTGCCGTACCGCATGATCGCGGGCCCGACCCACCAGATCGCCATCGCGTTGACGACGCCGGGCGCGCGCACGCGGGCGAGCTCCTCGTTGAGGATCGCCTGCTGCATCTCGGAGAGCCCCGAGCCGCCGTACTCCTTCGGCCACGCCGCGCCGAGGAAGCCCGCCGCATGAAGCTTCCGCTGCCATGCGCGCATGGCGGAAAGGTCCTTCAGCGAGCCCGGCGCGGGGACGTTGTCCGCGAGCCACGCGCGCACGCGGGCGCGGAACGCTTCCTCCTCGGGCGAGTAGGCGAGATCCATGGCGTCACCTCCGACGGCGGCACTGTAGCCGGGGGCAGCGGGCCGAAGCCAGAGCCGCGCTCACGTTGACAGCCACGCTTCGGATCGGCACCTTCGCGCGGTGACCGCGCCCGCTCGCTTCCGCGTCGGCCTCGTCCAGATGCGCTGCGCGCCCGAGCCGGCCGCGAACCTCGACACGGCGATCGACCGCGTCCGTCGCGCGGCCCGCGACGGCGCGCAGCTCGTCTGTCTCCCGGAGCTCTTCCGCTCGCAGTACTTCTGCCAGGAGGAGGACGCGGCCCGCTTCGACCTCGCGGAGCCGGTGCCCGGGCCGACGACCGACGCGCTCGCGCGGGTCGCTACGGAGGTCGGCGTCGTCGTGATCGCGCCCGTGTTCGAGCGCCGCGCGGCGGGCGTCTACCACAACAGTGCGGCGATCCTCGACGCCGACGGCGCGCTCCGCGGCCTCTACCGGAAGATGCACATCCCCGACGATCCGCTCTACTACGAGAAGTTCTACTTCACGCCCGGCGACCTGGGCTTCCGCGCCTTCGACACCGCCGTCGGCCGGATCGGGACGCTCGTCTGCTGGGACCAGTGGTACCCCGAAGCGGCACGGCTCACGGCGCTCGCCGGGGCGGACGTCCTCTTCTACCCGACCGCGATCGGCTGGCACCCGCGCGAGAAGGCGGAGCACGGCGAGACGCAGCTCGCGGCCTGGCAGACCATCCAGCGCGGCCACGCGATCGCGAACGGCGTGTACGTCGCCGTCGCGAACCGGGTCGGCCACGAGGGACCAAAAGACGCCGGCATCGAGTTCTGGGGGGCGTCGTTCGTCTGCGACCCGTTCGGCGTCGTCGTCGCCGAGGCGTCGCGCACGGACGAGGAGATCCTCGTCGTCGAGTGCGACCTCGCCAAGCAGGAGGACGTCCGACGGAATTGGCCGTTCCTCCGCGACCGGCGGATCGACGCCTACGGCGCCATCACGAAGCGTCTCCTCGACGGGTGAAGGCTGCCGCCGCGCCTGCCGAGACGCCCGCCGCGCTCGGCTACCGGATGCCGGCCGAGTGGGAGCCGCATGCGGCGACGTGGCTCGCGTGGCCGCACGAGCGGACCGATTGGCCCGGCAAGTTCTCGACGATTCCGTGGGTCTATGCGGAGGTCGTCCGCCACCTGGTGCCTGGCGAGCACGTCCGGATCCTCGTCGGCGACGCCACGATCGAGCGCCGTGCGTACACCGTGCTCCGTCGCGTCGGGGTCGATCTCGATCGCGTCGACTTCTTCCGCGTCCCGACCGACCGCTCCTGGACGCGCGACTTCTGCCCGCTGTTCGTGCGGAGCGCCGACGGCGACGTCGCGCTCACGAACTGGAAGTTCAACGGCTGGGCGAAGTACCCGAACTGGCGCCGCGACGACGCGGTCCCCGATCGGCTCGCACGGCGCCTCGGCCGCCGGCAGTGGAAGCCCGGCGTCGTTCTCGAGGGCGGCAGCATCGACGTCAACGGATGCGGCACGCTCCTCACGACGGAGGAGTGTCTGCTGAGCGACGTCCAGGCGCGGAACCCGGACCTCGATCGTGCCGCGCTCGAGCGCGTCCTCGGCGAGTACCTCGGCGTGCGGAAGATCCTCTGGCTCGGACGGGGGATCGCCGGCGACGACACGCACGGGCACGTCGACGACCTCGCCCGCTTCGTCGATCCGCGCACGGTCGTGATCGCGTCGCGCGACGCCCCCGCGGACGCCGACCACGAGCCGCTGCGCGAGAACCGCGCGCGGATCGAGCGGATGACGGACCAGGACGGGGCGGCGCTGCGCGTCGTGCCGCTCCCCATGCCGGCGCCGATCGTCTTCGACGGGCAGCAGCTCCCGGCCTCGTACGCGAACTTCTACATCGGGAATACGGTCGTGCTCGTGCCGACGTTCAACGATCCGCACGATCGCGAGGCGCTCACGACACTTGCCGGATTGTTCCCGTCGCGCCAGGTCGTCGGCATCCACGCCGTCGATCTCGTCCTCGGTCTCGGGACGCTGCACTGCATGACGCAGCAGGAGCCGGCGTGATCGTCACCGCGCCATCGCGCCGACCGGTCGCCTCACCGGCACCCGCTCGCGCCGGATCAGATAGAGCAGCGGTCCGACGCTCCCGAGCGTGAGCGTCAGCACGACGTACGGGAGCGGCGACACGCCGTGGTCGCGGGCGTCGAAGATCACCCACAGCGATACCATGCCGAGCGCGATCACCAGGTCGACGAACGCCACGGTCGTCGCCGCGTTCGCGAGGCACGCCTCGAACAGCCCGACGACGCCATGCTGCTCGATCGCGTACACCTCGAGCCCGACGAAGGCGACGAGCAGCACTCCGAGTCCCAACTGTTTTCCGTTCATGACTCCTCCTTTCACGCTGCGTTGGTCTGCCAGTGCTCCCGGAGCGGCGCGATGACGGCCTGCGGGCGGTCCTCCGGGAAGAAGAGCTTCGCCTCGGGCACCTCGACGACGCGGGTCACGCCGGGAATCGTCTCCGCGAGCCAGCGCGCCCATCGCACGTCGAAGAACGGGTCGGCGAGCGCCCACACGACGAGCGTCGGCACGCGGAGCCTCCGGAGCGCCGGCCGGATCGCGACGGTCTGTGCGGCGTCGAACGAGAGCCAGTAGCGGCGCATGTTCTCGATCCGCTCCGGCGTCGAGAGGAGCGGCTCGAGGTAGACCCGGACCGCTTCGTCCGTGAGCGCCGAGGGATCGGCGTATCCGACGCCGAGCGCCGTCTCCGCACGCGCGAACTCCGGATTCGCCAGCATGAAGCGCGCGCCCTCGACGAGCGCGCCGCTGCGCACCGCCTCGATCGTCGGCAGGACGGCGTCGGGCGGGTTGTTCTCGTCGACGTCGCAGTTCGTGAGCGTCAGCGTCCGCAGGCGGTCGGGATGCTCGGCGGCGAAGATCTGCGCGATGGCGCCGCCGCTGTCGTTCCCCACGAGGTCGATGCGCCCGAGGTCGAGCGCGTCGCAGAACTCCGCCAGCATCTTCGCCTGCGCACGGAACGAGACGTCCTGGTCCGCGGCGATGTCGCTGTAGCCGAGACCCATCAGGTCGAGCGCGATCGTCCGGCGGAGGTCGCTCACGCCGTCCGTGACGTGCCGCCAATGGAAGCCGTTCAGCGGCACGCCGTGCAGGAAGACGGCGGCGGGCCCCTTCCCCTGCTCCACGTACGCGATGCGACCCGACGGCGTGTTGGCGAAGCGGCGGCGCTGGTGAAACGTTCGTTCATCCATGGCAATCGGCGACTTCACGGATCGTGCCAGCCGTGAATCCGCGAGCGGACGCGGAAGCGAGCCGCGGACCCGTGGCGCCGTCGCCACGCGACGTTGCGTCGACGCCACACGACGCGCGTTGCGATCCGACTTCCGAATGCGGGACAATCCGGCCCGGCTCTTGCTGCCGAAAACACGAGCGATGGCAGACGACGAACGCTTCTCACGCGCGCGCTGGTGGGGCGCCGCCGCCGGCCTCGCGCTCGCGTTCGTCGACACCGCAAGCATGGCGCTCCTCGGCGTCCGCTTCGAGATGAACGGGCACGACGTGAGCCCGCTCGTCGCCGCGTTCTTCGGCTCGTCGCTCGCGTCGTTCGGCTTCCTCGTCGGCTACGTCGTCGAGGGCCGCCGGCGCGACCGGGAAACGGCCGCCGTCATCCGCGCGCAGACCGACGCGATCGCCGCGACGCGAGCGCGTCTCGTCCAGAGCGAGAAGCTCGCGGCCCTCGGGCAGCTCGCCGCCGCCGTCGCGCACGAGGTGCGGAGTCCCCTCGCCGTCATCCGCTCCGCCGCGCAGGGGCTCGCCGAGACGACCTCCGGGGATGACGAGGACGCCCGTCGTGCGTTCGCGTTCATCACCGCCGAGGTCGACCGGCTCGGCAACGTCGTGAACGCGCTCCTCGCTTTCGCGCGCCCGCTCCAGGTCTCCGCCCGTCCGGTCGACGTGCACGACCTCTTCGACCGCGCGCTGCTCCTCGCGCGCGACGACCTCGACGGCAAGGGGCTCCGACTCCGACGCGAGGAAGCGCGCGACCTCCCGGCCGTCCGTGCCGACGGCGACCTCATCTGCCAGGTGCTCCTCGGCCTTCTCGCCAACGCGGCCGATGCGGCGCCGCGCGGAGGCGAGGTCGCGCTCGCCGCCACCACGGCCGACGGCACCGTCGAGCTCGCCGTCGCGGACTCGGGGCCCGGGGTCCCGCCGGAGCTGCGGGCCCGCATCTTCGAACCGTTCTTCACGACGCGCACGCATGGGACGGGGCTCGGCCTCGCCGTCGCGCGACAGATCGTCGAGGCGCACGGCGGGCGGATCGACGTCGGCGACCGGACGGGCGGCGGGGCGCGCTTCACCGTCCGCCTCCCCGCGGCGGCATGACCGCGCGCATCCTCGTCGTCGACGACGAGCCACGGATGGCCGAGGTCGTCGCGGCCGCGCTCCGTCGCGGCGGTCACGAATGCGAGACGTGCGCCAGTGGCGCGGACGCGGTCATCGCGCTCCAGGAGCGCGGGGCGGACGTCGTCGTCACCGACTGGAAGATGGCCGAGATGGATGGCGTCGCGTTGATGCGCCAGCTGCACGCGCGTCGCCCGGACCTGCCGGTCATCCTGCTGACGGCGCACGGCACCGTCCCTTCGGCGGTCGGGGCGATGCGGGAAGGCGCGTTCGACTACGTGACGAAGCCCTTCGACAACGACGAGCTGCGGGCTACGGTCGCGCGCGCGCTCGAGCTCACGCGTCTCGCGCGGGAGAACCGCTGGCTTCGACAGGAAGTCGGGAGCCGCTACGCGCCCGATGCGGTCGTCGCCGAGAGCCCGCGGAGCCGAGAGCTCCTGGCGCTCGTGCGGCGCGTGGCGCCGAGCCGGTCGACCGTCCTCGTCCAGGGCGAGAGCGGGACGGGGAAGGAGCTCGTCGCGCGGCTCCTTCATTACTGGAGCGAGCGGGTCGGACGGCCCTTCGTCGCCGTCAACCTGAAGGCGTTCGCGGAGGGCGTCCTCGAGAGCGAGCTCTTCGGACACGAGAAGGGTGCCTTCACCGGTGCCGTCACCGCCCGGGCCGGATGCTTCGAGCGGGCGCAGGGCGGGACGCTCTTCCTCGACGAAGTCGCGGAGATCGCGCCCGACGCGCAGGCGAAGCTCCTCCGGGTCCTGCAGGAGGGCGAGGTGCTGCGGGTCGGCGGCGCGGAGCCGCGCCGGGTCGACGTCCGCCTGGTCGCCGCGACGAACCGCGTGCTGCGCGACGAGATCGCGGCGGGCCGGTTCCGCGAGGACCTCTACTTCCGCCTCAACGTGATCCCGGTCACACTCCTCCCGCTGCGCGCCCGCACGGAGGATGTCGTCCCGCTGGCGCGGCACTTCCTCTCGCGCCACGCCGCCGATGCCGGCCGGCGGCTTGCCTTCAGCCCCGCGGCCGAAGCGGTGCTCGCCGGCCACACCTGGCCCGGCAACGTCCGCGAGCTCGAGAACGCGGTCGAGCGGGCCGTCGTCCTCGCCCGCGACGACGTGATCACGCCGGAAGACCTCCTCCTCGAGGCGCGCGTCGCGGCTGCCGGCGGCGGCACGCTCCAGGACTGTCTCGACGCCGCCGCGGCGACGCGGATTCGCGCCGCCCTCGAGGCGGCCGGCGGCCAACGGGTGGAAGCGGCGCGGACGCTTGGCGTCGACCGGACGACGCTCTACCGGCTGATGAAGCGCCTCGGGCTCTGATCGGCGCCCGTCAGCGCCCGCGCTGCCCGATCAGGTAGTGCGCACCCCGACCGCCGGCCCGTGCGGTGTGCACGGTCCCGCGGGGCAGCATCAGGCGATCCCCGGGACCGAGACGGTAGTCCCGACCGTCGATGCCGAAGACGATCTCGCCGTCGACGACCCACAGGCTCTCGTCGTGGTCGTGCGCGTGCGGGCGGTAGTCGGCGCCGGCGGCGTCGCGCCACGCGAACGCCTCGAAGCCCTCCGCTTCGAGCCGGCCCCGAAGGGCGTCCTCCGTCGGTGTTGCGGATTCCCGCCAGCGACGGAGCTCCAGGTCCATCGTTACGAGGCCGGGCTCGGGCCGATCAGCACGACGTACGACTGGTCCGCCGCGAGCTTCGGGCCCTGCCAGCCCGGCTTCTCCTTCTTCTGCTCCTCGTAGTAGGCGCGATAGCCGCGCGCGGCCTTCACGTCGATGCCGGCCTTCTGCAGCGCATCGTAGGCGGTCGACGCGTAGGACGGCCATTCGTCGTCGCCGACGAGCAGGTAGACCCCGGGCTTGAACACCATGCCGCCGGAGCCGGCGGTCTGGACGTCCCAGCCGGCATCCTTGAAGACCTTCTCGAGCGTCTGCTGATACGCGAGTGCCTCGGGCCGGTTCTGCTCGACCTGGAACCAGATCTTCCGCTCGGGTCCGGGGTCCGCTTTCAGGACATCGAGCATCGCCTGGCGCTGGTCGTCGGTGAGGGAGCGGGCCGGCCCGCCCGTCGCAGTCGGCGCGATCCGCGGAGGCGGGTTGTCATTCGCCGCGTCGCGGCCGGCGGGCCCGCGGCGCACGACCACGAGCGCGATCGCCGCGACGGCCACGGCGAGAACGAGGGGAAGCATGACACGTCGTCCCATGGGCCGGGACGTGTAGCAGATGCGCCCAGGCGGCCCAACCCCGCCGAAAAGGCGCGACACGCACGGGCGCCGGCGTCATGGACGGAAGGGGCGCGCGCGTCGCGTCACCGCAGGTGGTAACGAATTTGCAAATTATCTTGACACCTGGCGTCGCTCGTGGTACGCGGCAACCGCTCCGGAAGCACGAAGGAAGGGTACCCGATGGTCCTGGTCCGTTCGTCCGACGATCGTCCGCGCACGGCGCGGATGCGCGGTCCCGCCGCCGCGCTACTCGTGATGCTCGCGCTCGGCGCGCGGGCGGCGGGCGCGTTTCCTGCGAAGCTGGCCTCCTCGGGAAAGCAGGACTTCGCCTACGGCACCGCGGTCGAGTCGGGGGGCGGTCCCGCGACCGGCTACAAGCCCGAGAGCAAGCTCTTCTACACGGCGGACGGACGGTGGTGGGCGGTCCTCGGGTCCTCGAACGGGCCGTCGGGCAGCGGGGTGTATCTCTACCGCCTCGACGGGAGCCACGTGTGGCAGCCGAATCTCCGCCTCCCCGGTGCCGACGTGTGGGCGAAAGCCGATACGCTGCTCCACGGGAGCACGCTCTACGTCGCCCTCCGCGACAACCGCTCCGTGAGCGGCAACCCGCGCGTCAGCCAGCTCTATCGTCTCACCTATCTCGGCGACGGGAACTGGGGGACGCCTCAGGGCCCCTCCTCGATCACGACCAAGAACCCCGAGACGCTGACGCTCGCGCTCGACTCCGAGGGTCGGCTCTGGACGACGTTCGCGAGCGGCCTCGACATCTACGTCGGCCACACGGACCCCGACGGCACGAGCTTCAGCTTCACGACCCTACCGGTCGGCGAGGTCACCGACGACGACATCTCGTCCGTCGTCGCCTTCGGCACGAGCACGAACGGCCACAAGATCGGCGTTTTCTGGTCCGACCAGGCCGCGAGGCGGGACTGGTTCGCCTGGCGGGACGACGACGACCCGATCGGCGCCGCATGGCACATCGAGACCGCCTTCGGCGGCGGCGTCGGCGGATGCCCGACGTCCAGATCGTCACTCTGCGCCGACGACCACATGAATCTGAAGCCGCTCGGCGACGACCTCTACGTGGCGGTCAAGACGAGCCTCAACGACCCGAGCTCTCCGAATCCCGCCGACCCACTGATTGCCCTGCTCCATCGCGACGCGCGCGGCTCCTGGTCGTCGCACCGCGTCAGCCCGGTCTCCCAGAACGCCACCCGCCCGATCGTCCTTCTCGCGCCCGACCTCGGCGCGATCTGGGTCTTCGCGACGAAAGGCTCGTCGGTCGTCGCCTGGCAAGCCGAGCTCTCCGACCCCGACTTCGACAGCAACGCCTTCACCACCTGGACCAAGAGCAGCGCCGGCTCGATCAACGACTCCACATCCACGAAGCAGGTCATCACCAGCTCCAGCGGCGCCGTCGTAGAGACGTCCCAGCACAACAAAGCCACCTACTTCCACAACGAATTCCTCCCCTAGCCGGTAGCCCCTAACCCGAACCCCTAACCCCTAACCCCTAACCCCTAACCGCGGCCGTGCCCAAGCTCTGCCGCGCCGGCTTCTGCCGGCCGCGGCACGGCCTCGGCAAGACCCGCCGACGCGAAACTCTCGCGTCCGGATCCGCCGCGAGACATGTGTCTCGCGGCGTTTACCCTCGCGTCCGGTCTCGCCGCGAGACAAGCGTCTCGCGGCGAATTACCCGACTTTGGCCAGACCGAGCCGCCCCTGCCACCGATGCGCGAGCACGGCGCGGATCGCCGCCGACTCCGGGCGGGATAGATCGGGATCCTCCGCGAGCCACGCGACCGCCTCGTCGCGCGCGGCGCGGAGGAGCGCCGTGTCCCGGAGGAGGTTCGCGACCCGGAAGTCCGGCAGCCCCGCCTGGCGCGTCCCGAGGAAATCGCCCGGGCCCCGGAGCGCCAGGTCGACCTCGGCAATCCGGAACCCATCGGTCGACTCGGTGAGCGTCCGGAGCCGCTGATAGGCCTCGTCCCCGGTCCAATCCGGGACGAGGAGGAAGCAGCGCCCGGGGGCGCGACCGCGGCCGACCCGGCCGCGGAGCTGGTGGAGCTGTGCCAGCCCGAAGCGCTCGGCGTGCTCGATCACGATCGCGGTCGCGTTCGGCACGTCGATGCCCACCTCGATCACCGTCGTCGACACGAGGACGTCGTGCTCGGCCGCCTTGAACGCGCGCATCACCCCGTCCTTCTCGTCGGCCTTCATCCGGCCGTGGACGAGCGCGAGACGCAGCCCCGCGAGCGGGCCGGCGGCGAGCTCGCGGACCATGGTCGTCGCGGCGCGGAGGTCCGTCTTCTCCGACTCCTCGACGAGCGGGTAGACGATGTAGGCCTGGTGGCCGGCCGCGACCTCCTCGCGGAGCTGCGCGTAGACACGCTCGCGACGCGACTCGCGGCAGAGCTCGGTCGTGATCGGCGTGCGACCCGGCGGCAGCTCGTCGAGCGTCGAGACGACGAGGTCGCCGTAGAGCGTCATCGCGAGCGTCCGCGGGATCGGCGTCGCGCTCATGACGAGCACGTCGACCATGCCGCGCTGCTGGAGCGCCGCGCGCTGGAGCACCCCGAACCGGTGCTGCTCGTCGACGACCGCGAGGCCCAGGCGCGCGAACTGGACCGTTTCCTGGATGAGCGCGTGCGTGCCGACGGCGAGCGGGATCGAGCCGTCGGCGAGTCCGGCGAGCGCGGCGCGGCGCGCCCGACCCTTCACCGCGCCCGTGAGCAGCACGGTCTCGACGGCGAGCGGCTCCGCCAGTGGACGCACGGTCTCGAAGTGCTGCTCCGCGAGGAGCTCCGTCGGCGCCATGATCGCCGCCTGATGGCCCGCTTCGACGACGGTGAGCGCCGCCGCGAGCGCGACGACGGTCTTCCCGCTCCCGACGTCCCCCTGGAGCAGGCGGCGCATCGGATGCGGGGCGGCGAGGTCGGCCGCGATCTCGCCGATCGCGCGCTCCTGGGCGCCCGTCGGCCGGAACGGCAGCCGCGCACGGAGCGCCGGCACGAGACGGGTCGACGCCGGAAATGCCGTGCCCGGCTCCCGGCCGATCACGCTCCGGCGGAGCGCGAGACCCAGCTGGAGGAAGAAGAGCTCGTCGAAGATCAACGACCGGTGCGCGAGCGACTGCGACGCGCCGAGCGCCTGGAGATCCGCCTCCGCCGGCGGCGTGTGCACGTGGCGGAGCGCGCGCGGCAGATCGACGACCCGCTGCCGCGCCGCGATCGCGGGCGGAAGCGTGCTCGGCACGCGGTCCGCGGACGCCTCGACGGCCGCGTGGACGATCCGCCGCATGGCGCCGGGATGCATCTCCGTCGGCTTCTCGTAGACCGGGACGATGCCCGGCCGCGCCGCCGGATCCTCGTCGGCGGCGAGCAGCTCCAGATCGGGATGGATGATGCGTCGCGCGCCGCCGCCGAGGCCCGCTTCGACGCGACCATGGACGACGAGTCGCTGTCCGACCTGGAGCCGTCGCTTGAAGTACGTCAGCTGGTGGAACCACACGAGGACGACCATGCCGTCCGCGTCGCGTAGCACGACCTCGAGGACGGGGCGGCCGCGCCGGCCCATCCGTCCCTCGTGGACCCGCGCGACCTCGCCGACGGCCGTCGCTTCCTCGCCGACGACGAGCGCGGCGAGCGGCCGGAGCGCCCGTCGGTCCTCGTAGCGGAAGGGCAGATGGTAGAGCAGGTCCTCGACCGTGCGCAGACGGAAGCGCGCGAGGTCGGCGGCGCGCTTCGGCCCAACGGCGCGGACGACGTCGACCGGCTGCGCCAGCGCCGCGAGCGCCGGCTCGACCGGACCTCCGACGGCGCGATACTCCGTCCATGCCGACGGCGCCGTCGCCGCCGCGCGGAGCGCCGGCAGGAGCGCGTGGGCGCGGCGGAGGAGCGCCTCCTGCTCGTCGGTCGCGCCCCGGCGGAGCGCGGCGAGGATGTGCTCTAGCTCCTCCAGCGCCGCGGCAGCCGCCGGCGGACCGGCCGCCCGCGCCTGGGCGACGCGATCGGCGAGCGCCGGCAGCGGGAGCCGCGTCCGCTCGAGCCGGCGGAAATCTTCCGCGGCGAGATACTCGAGGGGCGGAGCGAGCGCTCGGAGCAACTCGGCGAGCGGGAGCGACTCGGTCATGAGTCCGGACGCTCACGTCCCGCGGTGGTGGTCCTGGAGCGGGCGCACGGTGAACGGCCCGCGCGCCATGAGCTCGATGCCCTCGGCCGCGGCGGCCGCCGCCGCGATCGTCGTGAAGTACGGGACGCGACACTCGAGCGCCGTTCGCCGGATCTGGAACGCGTCGCGATACGAGTCGCCGCCGGCCGGCGTGTTGACGACGAGCGCGACGTCGCCGCGCCGGAGCGCGTCGACGATGTGCGGCCCGCCCTGGGACACCTTGTTCACGGTCTCGACCGCGAGCCCGGCTCCCGTGAGGTGCTCCGCCGTGCCGCGCGTGGCGAGCAGGCGGAACCCCGCGCGCGCGAGCCCGCGCGCGATCGGCACGACCGCCGTGTAGTCGGCGTCCGGAACCGAGATGAACGCGCGGCCGCCCGTCGGGAGGAGCGTCCCCGCCGCGACCTGCGCCTTCGCGAACGCGGCGCCGAAGCTCGCGTCGATTCCCATCACCTCGCCGGTCGACTTCATCTCGGGGCCGAGCACCGTGTCGACGCCGGGGAACTTGATGAACGGGAAGACCGCCTCCTTGACGCTCACGTGGCGCGGGACGACCTCGGCCGTGAATCCCTGGTCGGCGAGCGAGCGCCCGACCATGCACCGCGCCGCGATCTTCGCGAGCGGCACGCCGATCGCCTTGCTGACGAACGGCACCGTCCGGCTCGCGCGCGGGTTCACCTCGAGGACGAAGACCTCGTCCGCCTTGACGGCGAACTGGACGTTCATGAGTCCGACGACGGCGAGCTCGCGGGCGAGCGCGACGGTCTGCCGGCGGATCTCCGTCTGCACGTGGGGCGAGAGCGAGTACGGCGGCAGCGAGCACGCGCTGTCGCCCGAGTGCACGCCGGCGCGCTCGATGTGCTCCATGATCCCGCCGATCACGACCTCGCGTCCGTCGCTCACCGCGTCGACGTCGACCTCGGTCGCATCCTCGAGGAACTGGTCGATGAGCACCGGGTGCGCGGGCGACACGCGGACCGCGACCCGCATGTAGCGCGCGAGGCTCTCGCGGTCGTAGACGATCTCCATCGCCCGCCCGCCGAGGACGTAGGAGGGACGGACGAGGACCGGGTAGCCGATCGACTCCGCGACACGCACCGCCTCCTCGGGCGAGCGGGCGACGCCGTTCGGCGGCCGGCGGAGGTCGAGCTTCGTGAGCACCTCTTCGAAGCGCTCGCGGTCCTCGGCGCGGTCGATCGAGTCGGGCGACGTGCCGACGATCGGCACGCCAGCGCGCTCGAGCGGGACGGCGAGCCGGAGCGGCGTCTGTCCCCCGAACTGCACGACCACGCCCGCCGGCTTCTCCCGGCGGATCAGCGTCAGCGTGTCCTCGAACGTGAGCGGCTCGAAGTAGAGCTTGTCCGACGTGTCGTAGTCGGTGCTCACGGTCTCGGGGTTGCAGTTGACCATGATCGTCTCGAAGCCGTCCTCGCGGAGCGCGAGCGCGGCGTGGACGCAGCAGTAGTCGAACTCG
>Ga0070741_10008684_pt1 | contig 20197 bp, 16 predicted proteins | sample Coa_R1_4_FD_66440 | JGI IMG/M metagenome (GOLD analysis project Ga0070741, IMG submission 66440) | Surface soil microbial communities from Centralia Pennsylvania, which are recovering from an underground coalmine fire - Coalmine... | ecosystem: Environmental > Terrestrial > Soil > Unclassified ...
GAAATTGTTTTCTTCTTAATGTCCATCAAGCTCCGTTAGGAGCGGCCATTGCATCGGTCGCTTCTAACCGAGCTTGAATTGAAAAAAACGATCCGTTTTCTACAAACGGGCCGCACCTAAGGGTGCTGGCTTGGGAATATTTATTTTAACAGAAAATGTCAGGCGATGATGACAACCGCGTTAGCGGTGGCCCGTTTGTAGAGCATATTGAATTCCATGAATCAAGCAAGCTCCGTTAGGAGCGGCCATTGCATCGGTCGCTCCTAACGGAGCTTGAATTGAAAAAAAACGATCCGTATTCTACAAACGGGCCGCACCTAAGGGTGCTGTCCTCCTTGAAATAAAAGAGCCTCACGCTTTTCACGAGAGGCTCCGAAACAAAAAACACTTTCCGATTTATGAATCGGCTGCCCTTAGTATTAGTGCGGTGGAAGCACGGGAGTCAGGGCTGTACTTACGACGGTTACTATCACCGAGGCCGACTTCGTCCCGCCTCTCGTTTTGAAGGCGATGGCGTAGGAGGTTGGTGTTGGCGGCCCGATGCCTGAAATATAGAATGGGCTTCCGAGATTTGTTGGCGCGCCGCTGGGTGATGTGATCGTTACACTGTCGAAGGGAGTCCACATGGTATCCGTCGGCAGGTTTTTATACAAGGCGACCATCATTCCGCTTGTACCGGGGTTCAGATTGAGTGTTCCCGATGTCGGCAGTACCGTCACAGGGCCCTTATAATTGCCCGCTTGATTCGCATAGCACATCACGACCTCAAATCCCGCTCCCAGATTTGTCAGTAATGTATCGCTGATGGTTGCCATGGGCGCTGTGGGCGTGGTAATGGAATCGAATTGCACCCACGCAAGGCCGCCGTTCGAAGATGGGGTTTGAAATTGAATCGAAGGAACGGGTGTGTTGCCTCGATTGAAAATAAAAGAGGCAAGGCCGGAGACACCGGCGTTCACCGTTGCCGCGGAATCCGCTTCGCCTGTTTTAGAATTTTTCGAGCACCCGGAAAGCATCACGCCGCCTGCGAGAGCTGCGATGAAGATGGATAAAAACAATCTGTTTTTCATAGTCACTATAAAACAAAGTAGGAATTAGTAGCTGGCCTGGCTCAAAATTACATGGCCGAGGGAACAATCAAAGTCAAATATACGACGATATTTTCTATAAGACACAAGTTCCGTTCGTGACCCCGGCTCCGGATTTCGGAAAAATACGCTCGAATTTTGGAAAACGGGATAAATTAGCGTAATTTTGCAGGAGCATAATTTTTCAGAAATGTTCAAATCGATCGCCGTTCTTAGCACCGCCATTCTCCTATTCTCCGGTTGTGGCCATAAAAACACCGAAGTCATGCGCGCGGGCGCCGGCGGCAAAAAACTTGGCGGCCGTTATACGCTGAACGAGATCCGCGGCAACCCCTCCTCGCTCGACCCGGTGCGAATGAACAGCAAAGTGGAAGACGATATTGGAACGAACATTTTCGATAAGCTCGTCGAAAATAATTCGAAACTCGAACTGGTGCCGGAACTTGCAAAAACGTGGGAAATTTCTTCGGACGGGAAGACCTATACATTCCACCTTCGAACGGACGTTTATTTTCAGGACGATCCGTGCTTCCCGAATGGCAAAGGCCGTAAAATGACGGCAAGCGATGTGAAGTATTCTTTCGAACGCGTTTGTAATCCTTCCACGCTCACCTCGGGATTCTGGGTCTTCGAGGACATTGTCCTGGGCGCCAACGAATACTTTAATGCGCAGGCTGGAAGCACTGCGCCACGCGAGGTCACGGGATTTAAAGTCATCGACGATTCAACCTTCGTCGTCCAGCTTGTAAAGCCGTTCGCTCCGTTCCTCGAACACCTTACGACAAGTTTCGGATACATTGTGCCGCGCGAAGCGGTCGAGCATTACGGCAAGGATTTCTTCCAGCACCCGGTCGGGACCGGCGCGTTTCGATTTGTCCATTGGATGCCGGACCAGGAAATTTTGCTCGCGCGTAATCCAAATTACTGGGAACGCGATTCCGCGGGCAATCGGCTACCGCTTCTGGATGAAGTGAAGTTTACTCTCATCAAGGACGATAAGACCCTCCTCCAATCGTTTCTGCAGGGCACTGAGGACGAGGATTTTACTATTCCGACCGAGAGCTTTCAACAGATCGTCACGTCGGGAAAAACGATCGCGCCGGAATACTCGAAATACATGCTGCAGCATGTTTCTGCAATGAACAGCTATTTCATGGAGTTCCTTTGCTCGAAGCCGCCATTCGATAATATGGGGCTGCGACGCGCGATGTCCTTTGCGGTCGATCGGGCAAGCATTGTAAAGTACGTCCTGAAGAATGCACCGCATGGCCCGGCCGAACACGGAATCATTCCTCCGGCGTTTTCGCACTACCCGATCGACGAGGTGCATGGCATTGCCTTCGACCTCGACAGCGCTCGGCGCTGGCTCGAGATTGCAGGGTTCCCGGGCGGTCGCGGCGCGCCCGAGATCACGCTATCGGTCTATAACGAGCCGCGCCCGATGCAGATCGCCGAAGCCGTTCAACGCATGTGGCAGAATATCGGGCTGCACTGCAATCTTCAGGTCATGCAATCGGCGGAACTACTCGATGGTTCGGAGGACGGCAAGCTCTCGGTATGGCTCACCCGCTGGTATGCCGATTATCCCGAGCCGGAAAATTTTCTCAATCTGCTGAACGGCCATCTGGTCCCGAAAGACCCGGCCATGAAAAGTTATCCCAACAGCGCCCGTTGGAATAACGCGACCTTCGACGACCTTTTTTATCAGGCCATTGCGATGACCGATGAGGCCCAGCGTATGGAACTCTATGCAAAAGCGGAACGTATTGCCGCGTTCGAAGCGCCCACGATTCCCCTCTTTTACGAAGAACATTATCGCCTGCTCCAGCCCTACGTTCGGGATAATCCGCTCGATCCGATGAACCGCGTCGACCTCAAATACGTCTGGCTCGATAAATAAAAAAGATGTAGCGGAATACTCACCGCTGCGCCGTCGTTACTTCGCTCGCTTCATGTATAAGATCGTTATTCAAAAATTCGGCGGGACGTCCGTCGAAGATGCTCGCGCGATGGCGCGTTCGATCGCTATCGTCCGCGAGCGTGGAATAACACGCCGCACCCGACCGCTCGTCGTCCTTTCCGCCTGTGCAGGGGTCACGAATGCCCTGATAAAAACGAGTGAACTTTCTCTGAAGGAAAATCCGCGGGAGGCCCTTACTTCGATCGATCAACTCGAAGCGCGCCACGCACGAACGGCAAGAGAACTCCTCGAGGAAGAGCCGCTTGTCCGCGACGTACAGCAGGCCCTACGCGCGATCTGGGAGGAACTGCGCACGCTCGTTCGGGGGATCAATCTGCTGCGAGAACTTACCCCGAAACGTCGCGACCAAATGCAATCGGCCGGCGAACGGGCTTCGTCGCTCATTTTTCATGCCGCGCTCGCACGGGAACTTGGATCGTCGCGCGAGGTCCATCTTTTCGACGCGCGCGAATTTTTTATCACCTCGAACGAATTCACGTCCGCGAGGCCGATGCAGACGGAGATCGCCAAGCGAATGAAAAAAATTCGTTCCTCCCTGGCAAAGGGAGCAATGGGGGTGACCCAGGGATTCATCGGCTCCACACTCACGGGCGAAACGACAACCATCGGCCGCGGCGGCTCCGATTTTTCTGCCGCCATCATGGGCGTTGCTACCGAAGCCGATTCGATTCAGATCTGGACCGATGTCGCCGGCATCATGACCTGCGATCCACGCGTGGCAACGGCGGCCCGTTCCATCGAGCGCATTTCGTTCCGCGAAGCGAGCGAACTTGCGTTCTTTGGCGCAAAGGTCTTGCACCCGGAGACCATCTGGCCTGCCGTGGAAAAAGAAATCCCAGTCCTCGTCCTTTCCTCCAAAGAGCCGGAGAAACCGGGAACGGAGATCGTCGAAACGACGGAGAAAGATCGTTCCATGACGGGACTCGCGATAAAACGCGCGATCATCCTCGTCCGCATTGCCGGGCAAAGCGGGCAACCGGACGCAGCCGTGCAGCAGATCGTCTGGGGAGCGTTGGCCGAGTCGGGTGCACTGCCACTGGCCGTTTCGCTTTCGGTCGATTCCGCATCGTTCGCCTTTGCCGATACCGCGGTGATTCCCTTATTGCGCGCCGCCTGCGAGGGGCTGGCAGGCATAGATGTGCAAACCGAGCGAGCGTTGATCACGCTCGTAGGCCCGGGCCTTCATTCGCAGAGCGGAATTGCGGCGCGCATTTTTCGTGCGTTAGGACGAACGGCCAACTGTGAAATGATCTCTTACGGCGGGTCCGAAAGCGCAATCAGCTTCGTGGTACACGATGATGTTGCCTCGCGCGTTGCTAAACGCCTGCATGCCGAATTTTTCGAGTGATCCTCGCAATATCAGAGGCCGAATACCTGTAGGTAAAAAAATGTGATCGGAGCGACAAACAGGATCGAGTCCAGCCGATCGAGCACGCCTCCATGACCCGGAATAAGCGTCGATGAATCCTTCACACCGGCATCGCGCTTGAGCATCGACTCTGCAAAATCGCCGATTTGGCCGAGCACTCCAACGATCATTCCCATTGCGATCGCCGTCGACAAGGAGACCTCCTCAAGCCCGGGAACGTAAGCGCGGGCCAGGATCCAAACAAGAATTGCGGCGATGAGTCCGGCAATCGCTCCTTCCCACGTTTTATTCGGACTCACCCGCTCCGCGATCTTATGCCGGCCGAGTTTTCTTCCCACCGTAAATGCCGCACTGTCGCAAATCCAGATGGAGGCAAGCATCGCGATGAGAAAGAACGCCGCTTGACCGGTAATGACGTTCGGATCGCTTGCGAGCGGTTGCACGGCGGCATGGATATAAAAATATTCATGGACGCCATAGAGTCCACCCAAACCTAATCCCAGATATAGCGCGCCCGCCAGCGTGATACAGACCTGGACGAAAGGATTCGGGTATCCTTTGAACAGTTCCAAAAGCATCGTAACGATAAGTCCGGCAATTAGCACAATGGGAAGAAGTCCGGTGGAAGGACTGTGGACCGGCAATCTGAATTGTGCGAACGAGAAAATGATACAGGCGGTAAGCACCATGCCGGCGATAACCTGGGGAACGAACCCCTTCATTTTTGCAAGGCCATAAAATTCGTGGACGGCAACAAGCGCGAAAATGATTATGAGTCCAAGCAGACTATACGGCTTGAACGTAACGTAAATAACGATCGGAATTCCGATCGCAGCTACGAGGATGCGTTGCGTGAGATTGCTCATGCTTCGGTATTTGAATGTTCGTTCAGTTCCGGGCGGAATGTTGTCGGCGGCCCGGCGATATGAAATTGTACCTCGCGCTCCGCATTGCCACGTGCCGAAATCTTGGACGTAACGCCAGCAAAAATATAAGCCAGAATAGCAAGAGCAATGGCCGACCCAAGGAACAGCCCGAGCGCTTCCGAACCAGAAAGTCCGCCGGTTCCCACCAGGTCGGAATTATCGTTCGCGGCAGTACCCGAACTAAAATATAATGCAATCACGATCGAGCCATTATTGACCGCATGCCCGAGGGCGCCGGTAAAAAGATTATTGGTCCGGTATGCCATCCACCCAAGCGCGAGTGCGAGAGTAAAAAGGCCGGGAAGCTTAAAGACACTGACGTGGATCGATGCGAAAAGGATCGAAGTGACGAAGAGCGCAATGAATGGCCGTGCATGCCAATGGCCGCTCCGCTCGATGTTCGTTTGGGCAAAACCGCGAAACAGAGCTTCTTCCGCGAGCGCGGGAACGACGGCCACAAAAAGCAGAATAAGTAAAAAGTCGATCGGTCCTTTTGCCGTTACAAGCCCCTGAACCGTTTTATCGCTGGTCGTTTCGTATTTATCCAGCACGGCATAGATTCCGGGAAAAAATTTCCATACTCGTTCCCAAAGCGTCGAGAGTGCCTCTCCGGCAAACTGCGCCATCAGAATGATCGGAATGGCAAGTAAATAGGCCGATACGGGCGTCTCACGCAGTCCTTCGAGCCGGAAGCTGGAAAAGAAGCTTTGCCCTTGCGCGCGAACGACCAGGGCCGTTCCCACGAGCATCACGCCGATCTCACATATGCCGTTGATCGTCAGGGCGGCGATGGGATGCGCGTCGATGTCGGTCCCAACGACTGCGTAAGTGATCCCGCTGCCAAATGCCTGAAAAGCAAGATACAAGCCGAAGACAATGAGGATAACAGCCGGGATCGTGAAGTAGCCATTTCGCTTCCAACCGCGTCGGAATGCCGCATAAAAAAGAGCACCCAAAACGGCCAGTAAGATGACAGATGCAGCAGCGACGAAGCTTTCCGGTGAAAGTGCGAACATGGAGTTACGATATGCGGCTGGAAGAACGGAAATCATTGCCGCCTGCAAGTTACGAACGTGCAGGTCCTAAAACGGTAAAATCTATGAAGAATTCTAACGTTTTTCAGGACATTGAGCAGTGGTGCACTCAATTTTGCCTTTGTTTTAAGCAAAAATTCGGAACTGAATGAGAAAAGAGTCACCTTAGGGAGATGCCACGTATAATTTATCCCCGAATGGGGGCCAACGTTCGCTTTAGCCTTCCAAAGCCTCGGTTCTCTGATCTCGGAATTTACTTTCAGAAGCTTAGATAACGTATTGAAAACCATGCGCTTAGATCAACCGGTCCGAAGTTATTTCGAACGCGGACGGACCTCTGTTATCGCTCTTTCCTCTTCTGTTTTTCTTTCACTGTTTTGTGCTTTGGCCTCAGCCCAGGTTACTTCTTCCGAAGTTTATAGCACGTTTCAGAATTCAATGGGAGTTGCCGATACCCTTACCGAGCGCCTTATTGCTGAACGCCAGGGTGCGCATGCTAATAATGAAGTTCAAGCTCTCGAACATGCTATCGATCCAGCAACGTATCAGCTTGGCCCTGGCGATGGGGTTTACCTGAATGTCTATGCAGTCCATGGACTCGATCAGGACCTTACCGTGACGCCCGAAGGCCGCCTGCTCATCCCTGGTGTCGGCCCGGTCGATGTCGCCGGACTCTCGATTATTGAAGCCGAACAGAAAGTCCGTCAGGCCCTGGCAAAAGATTATCGCTCCCCTGACGTATCTCTCTCTTTGCGTCGCCTGCGACCGATAAAAGTGAACGTGATCGGAGACGTTCTCTCGGCCGGCATGCAAACGGCTATCGCGACGCAGCGCGTGAGCGAAGTGATCGAGCGTTCCGGCGGTTTTAAAGAAAATTCGTCGCTTCGAAATATCGAAATCCGGACGCCGACCGGCGCCCTTCGTGCAAAAGCCGATCTTGTAAAATATTATTCTGCAGGCGACCTCTCGGCAAATCCTCGCGTCGAAGCTGGGGATGTGATCGTCGTACCACAAGCGACCCGGTTTATTCTCGTTTCCGGAAGTGTTGCCAATCCCCAACGTCTTGAATTTGTACCCGGGGATTCTCTTTCGACCGTGATCGCGCTCTGCCGTGGATTGCTGCCTTCTGCCGTACCCGATTCGATCCAGATCGCGCGGTATCCGGCGAACGATCCCGTTCATACCGAGTGGAAATTCGTAAATTATGCAAACGGAGAAAATCCGGCCCTCCACGAAGGAGACGAGATCTTTATTCGTTCGAACTCACAATATCATGTCCCCCGACTGGTGAGTATTGCCGGAGAAGTTCCCTATCCCGGACAATATCCGATCGAACCCGGGAGCACCCGACTCAAGGACGTTCTTCTTCGCGCCGGCGGAACCCTCTCCACCGCTTCGCTACAAGAAGCGGTGCTTATTCGCCGTACCGGGATCGGTTCCTGGGAAGCGGACCCCGAATTTTTGCGCATTAAGAATATTGGTCCGCTGCTGAAAGAAGGACTTTCGGAACAGGAATATTCCTATTATGAAGCTCGGCTCGACCGGTTTTTCCGCGCGACGATGGTCGTCGACTTCAAGGCGCTGATGTCTGGCGATTCCTCGCAGAACCTTTTATTGCGCGAGCAGGACTCGATCTATATCCCTCGAGCGATGGGATACATCACCGTGTCCGGTGCTGTGAATAATCAAGGCAACGTCCGATACATCGATGGCGGCTCCTGGAGAGACTACGTCGAGGAGGCCGGCGGTTTTTCTGCGACGGCAGACCGTAGTCAGATGCGCATCGTCAGCCCGAAAACCGGTTCTTATGTCGATCCCCAGGCCGATCCGGGCTACCAGATCTCTCCCGGGGACATGCTTATCGTACCGCAGGAACGACCGACGTTTTGGAAGGACGTCGGCTCTGCCACTGCAATCACCGCTCAAATGATCACCATCGTCGCAGGCTTATTCTTGCTATATAAAAACAAATAAAGGATTTTTGGATGGCTCTGGATAAGCAAAAGTCTGCTTCACGACTCTCTTCCCCGCCCGATCTTCTTACTACCATTGCTCGGCGTTGGAAGCGCATCATCGTATTTGCTATAAGCGGCGGCGTTCTGCTTCTGGTTTACTCGTTTACGCGTCCGGAAGTATATGTTGCCACCGCCACGGTACTTCCGCCGGAACATGAAGGCGTGGGGGGGCTGATGTCCTTCCTAAATAGTAATTCCACAGCGGCTTCGGCACTTAGCATGTTGGGTGGCGATCTTGGGGGTAATCCGACGCTGGATCTTTTCAAAGCGATCGTTGAGTCCCGCTCCGCGGCCGAAGAAGTCGGACACGATTCTGTGGTCCGCGGATATTTTCTCCGGCGCGATACCAGCCTTAAAGGGATGATCGACGCACTCAACGGCTCCGTTTCCGGCGAAGCCCTTCGATATGGAATGCTTACGGTCTCCGTTCGGCTGGGAACGCCGCGCTTTCCTTCGGCGCGGCAGCTCGATTCGACGAAACGGATGGCGGCATACCTCGCCAATAAGTTTGTCGATGCCCTGGACCGGTTCAACCGCGATCGCCTGATGACGAGTGCGAAAAATTCCAGAATCTTTGTCGAGCAGGAATACCATCAGAAAATGTCTGATTTGGACAGTGCGTATGGCCGGCTGGAGCAGTTCCAGGAAACGCACGGAGCGATTTCACTGCCCGAACAACTGACCGCGACGGTCTCTGCAGCGGCCAAACTCACCGGGGATATGGAACGTGCGGAAATGGAGCGAGATGTCGAAGCAAAAGAGCTCGGGCCAAATTCCCCCCGAATCAAAATGCTGACGGCGGAAGTCGAGGCCGCACAGCAGGAACTAAACAAATACGATAGCGGGGGTGCCGGGGAATACGTCCTGGCACTCAAGAATGCACCCGAGTTATCGCGTGAACTCGCCGGATATCTTCGCGAGATCAAAGTCCTCGAACAAGTAACGGCATTTTTACGAGAGCAGGTCGAGCAGGAACGCATTTCCGAGCAGCGCGATCTTCCCTCGCTCCAGCTTCTGGATGCCGCCCTCCCTCCGGTAAAAGCAGCTTCTCCAAACCGCCTGATCTTTGCGATCGTCGGGATTGTTCTTGGACTGCTCGGTGCTATTGTGCTGACGATCGTCCAACGGTTTTATCGCGACCTTCGGGAACGGCCGGAAGCACATTATCGAATGATCAACATTCTTTCTGCATTGCGGCACGGCCCATCGGCCGAGTTCCTCAGACCGGTTCCCATACAGACTTCCGGAGGACTGCAAACGCCGGAGACGGAACCGTTCGAGAAACCATCCAGAATTCATTCCTGATGAGCGGTGAATGCGGACGCTGATCGTCAACTCGATGTTCGCAAGCACCGCCTACCGGCGTTGTGCCGATGAATTAGGAAAATGCCCCGGCATGGAACTGACCATGCTCACCGTCGATCGTTGGCGCATGAATAATCGCTCGATGCCGTTCGAACCGATGGCCGCCGATGTCCCGTATGCCACGGTGGTCGGGAAGGCGGCCTGGCGCGGTTTTGAAAACCGTGGATTTTACACTTCCGGCCTTCGGCGAGCGTTCCAAATCTCGAAGCCGGAAGTCTTATTCCTCATGGAGGAACCATTTTCTGTTTTTGCGCTGGAACTCATGATCGCAAAATCGATCTTCGCTCCACAGGCCCCTATTGTATTTTTCACGTGGAATAATCTCTCGCTTACGGAGTTCGATTACCGTCCCTCGTTTTTTTATCGGAACGTCGCACGTCAAATCTTGCCTCGAATGGCATTCGCTCTTACGGCCAATGCAGATGGCGTTTCGGTACTTCGTTCGAACGGCTTCGACAAGCCGGTCCATACGATCGGGTACGGCGTCGATACCGCTCGTTATCGCTTTGTACCAAAGGAACGAATTAATACGCTTCGCGAAAGGCTCTCGATCGCGGCAGACGATCGGGTGATCGGCTATGTTGGACGGCTCCTCGATATGAAAGGAGTCGACCTCCTCATCGAGGCCTTTGCACAAATTCGTGAGAAGCATTCGAACATAAAGTTACTGTTGGTCGGAAGCGGAGAGTCCGAGTTTTCGCTCCTCCAACAGGCACGCGATCGAGGCATCATGGCAGACGTCCGCCACGTCCCATCGGTCGCGCAGCACGAGGTTCCTGATTATATGCATGTGTTAGACGTCCTCGTTCTTCCGAGCCGTCGTAAAGGAATGTGGGCCGAGCAATTTGGCCGCGTGCTCGTCGAAGCGATGGCGGCCGGAACGATCGTGATCGGTTCCGATTCCGGCGCAATACCCGAAGTGATCGCCGATGCGGGATTTGTGTTTCCGGAAAACGACGCACGGGCGCTCGCGAGATCAATGGAGACGGCACTCTCTCTCCATCAGGAAGAGAAAAGATCGCTGCTCGAGCGCGCCTCGAACCGCGCCGACTACTTTAGCTGGGAGCGCTTTGCCAAAGATTCATTCGAGGCACTGACGTATGCGCATCGGCATCGCACGGCGTTACAAACGAGAAGCCTATGAGCGCTCAACGAATCACTCGCGGCTTCGCGTGGAACCACCTCTATAAGATCGTCGAGTTCGGCGGAGTGAATCTCTATGCCATTATTGTAGCGCGCGCATTCGGTCCGGCCGTTGGCGGGAATTATTCCGTCTATTTATCCATCAGCGGTACCCTTGCCATTATCAGTGCCTTTGCAGTCGACGGGGTGCTCCTGCGGTATTTACCGAGAATTCTTCGCGGCGAACGATCCTACGGTGAAGCCACCGTCGAAGGAATACGTCCATTTTTGATCGACCTGCTCTCCTTCCGGTTACTCGTCAGTCTTGGCCTGACCCTATTACTTATCGTTGGTCTCGGAATTCTGCCGAATTATTCACCGGGATTAGAAACATCGCTCGGGACGATCCGGCTGCTGTGGCCATACCTTGTCATCTATTTACTCGCTCAGGCGGTCGTCGCCTTTGGAACATACACCCTGATCGGTCTTCTTCAAACAAAATGGGTTTTTTTTGCAAGCGTGGCCAGCAGGACGCTCCTCCTCGCTGTGGGGATACTTTTGGTGGCGACGAGGACACTTTCTATCGAAGGAGCGGTTGCGCTGCATGCGTGCTCTGCCGTTGTGATCGCGGCAATGCTCCTTTATTGGATCCACCGTCATGTCGAGCAGGAATCGAGCCCAGGGCTCCGTATCGAATTTGCAAACTTTCGAAAACGATTGTTTGGGTTCGTAAGCCGGCCGCGCCGAGTCCGAATTTTTCTGCTCATGCCATTTATGCTATATGGCATCACAACATGGGGATCCGATGTGCTCAGCACGGTCCTGGGTAGACAGCCCGACATCCTCATGATGCGCGCGATCCTTGGGGAAAATACACCGGCAATTGGACTATACGATGCGGCCGCGCGCCTTGGCCTGATGACAGAGTACGTTGCATTGTTTGGTCTGGGCGGCACACTCGTCAGCGTCTTCAGTGAATTCGCTCACGAGGACGAACAGAACTTCCCAGATCGGTCCCATAATGGCAAGCGGTTATACCCGAGACTCTTAAAAGCCCGGCGCGATATTTCGGGTTACCAAACGGTCGCGACGACTCCTCTTTTCTTTTTCATGCTTGCCTTCGCACCGCTCGTCATTCAAGTTGCGTACGGTATGCGATTTTCCGGAGCGACACCGATGTTTGTCGCCAGCCTCATTCTTCAGGCACTCACGGTAATTACGTTCGGCGGCGGAATGCAGGTCACCTCGCTCGTTGTGATCGGCAAAGAGCGCGTCGTTTTTTTGAATCGACTCGCCTGGGGCATTCTCAATCTCGTTGTGAACTATTTTCTCATCCTGCATTACGGTGGGCTGGGCGCCATGATCGGGACCCAGGCCGCAAACATGGGCGTCATCGTTGTCGAAAGTATGCTTGCGGCCCATTGGATCGGACAGAGTCTCGTCGCTCGTCGCTCAGCCGCAATCGTTGCCATCGCGGCTCTTAGCACCTTCGTGACATGGTATGCGGTCTCGTTTTTCGACGGTTTTCTTCCACTCGTACGCTTAGTCATTGCTGCAATTCTAATGGGAGCGCTCACATTCGCGGGTTATGCACTCTTCCGAATCCCAGAGGCAAAGAACGTATGGGCGAAAATTCGCTCGCTTGCTTCGCGATCGGCCGAACCGGTATCGCTTTCCGCGTAGCTCAGCAGTCGGTCCATAGAAATGTTTTTCGTACCCTGCCGTTGGTATCAGGTGTATATCATTTCGTGTCTATGAACCGACTACATTTCGTACCCTTATGCCATACATTGCCGGAGTCTCCACCTCGGTGCCGCCACATGTCTTACGACAAGAACGCGCGAAAGGTTTTGCGGAACAGCTTTTTGGCCCACGAATCCAGCACCTGCTGCCCGTCTTCGACCATGCGTTAATCGACGAACGGCATTTTGCAACGGAACCTGAATGGTTCCTGACTTCACACACCTTTACCGAGACAAACGACCGCTATATCGAAACTTCCCTTGTGCTCGCCGAAGACGTCGTTCGCAAACTCGTTTTGCAATGTGGCCTCTCGACCGAAGCCTTCGACGCGATCTTTTTCGTTTCCACGACCGGACTATCGACCCCGTCCATCGATGCTCGGTTGTTCAACCGGCTTAACTTTCATTCTCATATCAAACGCATTCCGATCTGGGGTTTGGGATGTGCCGGCGGGGTCGGAGCCATTGCTCGAGCGAGCGAATATGTTCGCGCGTTTCCAACCCATCGCGCGCTGGTTCTGAGTATCGAACTGTGCAGCCTTGCATTTCAGTTGGGCGACCGCAGTAAGAGCAATATCATTGCCTCGGCACTTTTTGCCGATGGAGCAGCGGCGGCACTTATTGCCGGAGACGAGGTCGAACCTCAAAAATCAAATTTTTCAAAGCCCACCATCGTCACTACCCTCTCGACCACCTATCCAGACACTCTGGACGTCATGGGCTGGCGCATTTCCAGCGAAGGATTCCATATTGTGCTCTCGCGGGATATTCCTTCCATCGTGACCTCGCTCGTCCGAGCGAATATCGAGGAGCTTCTTTCTACAAATGGATTGACCGTTCCCGATATCCGGCATTATGTTGCCCATCCCGGCGGAGCGAAAGTAATGGATGCGTATCGCGAGGCGCTTTTGCTTACGAACGGCGAACTCCGTCACTCCTACGACGTACTTCGTCACTTCGGAAATATGTCGAGCGCGACAGTCTTCTTTATTTTAGAGCAGGTGTTAATGGAAACAGTAGAGACCACCGGCGAATACGGACTCATGTCCGCACTTGGACCCGGATTCAGCTCTGAACTCGTGTTACTTCACTGGGAATGACGCATACAATTTTTTTCTCTTTGTTGGTCCTGCTCTTGATCGCTCAGCGCCTATTGGAACTTCGTTCTGCAAAACGAAATACCAGGTGGCTTCTTTCGAAGGGCGGTCGTGAATTCGGGCAGAAGCATTATTCGATGATCGTCGGCATGCATTCGGCATTTTTTGCAAGTTTCCTCGCAGAATTTTTCTTTCGCCGCGCGCCGCTTGTCCCATTCTGGCCCGGACCGCTTGCCGTCTTTGCCCTTGCGCAGGCACTCCGCTTTGCAACGCGTCGAACGATGGGAACTCGCTGGACGACCCGTGTCATCGCCGTTCCCGGGGAACAACTTATTTCGACCGGCACTTTTCGCATAGTACCACATCCCAACTATCTCGCCGTCGCTTTGGAGCTCTTTTCGCTCCCATCGATCTTCGGACTATGGGATACCATGATCGTTTTTACGGTCCTCAATGCCATTATACTTCTCACAGTTCGTATCCCGTGCGAACGGGCTGCCCTCGAATGGTCGCAGAGGTTGGAATAATGAGGCCATTTTCAATCGTTCTGAACGCGATGATTTCGCACTTTTTATTTAACGCTATTGACTTCTTGCACTTTATTTCGTATGTTTGGGACCATTGACGTTCCCATTCCCGCATGGTAGCGGAATTTGAAATGATTTCACCCTTGTTCATCAAGTAAAAGTAGCAACAGTGAATAAATCGATACGAGCATCCCTGTTTCTTTTCTGCGCTTTTGTCCTCACTCCGCACGACGCCAGAAGCTATGCTTTTTCTGCAACGCCGCTTTTGCTTCGAGCACCGGTGATCGATACACCTGCACTCGACACCAGTGCAGAGATCGGCGACACGCTCGATTTCAATATTAACGATGGAAACTTTGTCCGGAAGCACCATCGAAAGCACATTTATACCATTACAGAAATCGAACGCGGCCGTCAGGTTCCTTACCGAGAAAATTTTTCTGTGGTCGACTTTAACCGAGTCACCGGTTTCTTCTTAGGGTTGGGAACCCCTGGAACGGTCGATGTTGGCCGGCACGATGAACTGGGCTTCGGCGGAGGTGCTGGATATGGTTTTGCTTCCAAACGCTGGGAATATCGCTTGAATGGCGAAGCCCGATTGCCGCTCGGCAATATCGAACAGATCGAACAGGACACGAGCTTTCGGCACCGCCTCTTTGCCCAGCCGACCCTGGCCGTGGGCGGGGAAGTCCATAACATTACTTCGACCGACGATGCCTGGCGCGTAGGCCGACTGGAAAATGCCCTGGATGCCTTCTTTGCACGTGAAGACTTCCGCGATTATTACAAACTGGCGGGATGGGATGCTTATCTCGCCTTCCGTCCACGGTACAATATGGAACTTCGCCTCGATTGGCGCAGCGATCATTACCAGTCTTTGCCACAGAACGTCTTCTATGGCCGCTTTGGTGGGAACAAAGTCCTGCCTCCGAATCCGGCCGTGGCCGAAGGAGAAATGCATTCGCTCGCGATCACGGCCCAGGGTGAGCGGGTTCACACTCGTCTCCTCACGGTGAAAAATATCTTCGGCGATTCGGTCGATATCGAACAATTGGTGGGAACCAGCAGTCTTGCACAGATCGAGTTGGGTCATATGCCGGGCTCCGACTTCGGATTCAACCGGTTTTTGCTCGATGTCCGAAAGTACCATGCGTTCTTTCACGGACTGAGCTTCGACACCCGCTTTCGCTTCGAGGCGACGACCGGCGACCTGCTCCCGCAGAAGATCGAATATCTCGGCGGGCCAAGTTCCCTTCCCGCGCTCTATAATAAGAGCATTCCGGGCAATCGGATGCTGCTGCTCAATACCGAAATACGAATCACTCTGAACATGATCTCGTCTTTTTTCCACTCCCCCGATTTTAATCTTGTGATCTACAACGATTTTGCTAAAATGGGACTGGCCGGACAGAGTGAATCGATCGTTCAAGGGTTCCAATTCAGTGGCATCTCCTCGATCCTCTATAATGTCGGTGTTGGAGTCGGCTGGACCAGTGGCATTCAGGTCGGCGCTTCGTGGCGAACGGATATCAAAGCGGACCCACGGATTATCTTCCGCCTGCAGCGACTCTTCTGAACTAACCTATGCCGATTTCGTGGCATTTCTTTGCCGCCGAAAATATTCCTGCACCATCGAAGCACATTCGCGATCGAGAACGCCGGGAATGATTTGAACTCGGTGATTCAGCCGTGGGTCTTCCGGAATGTTATACAGCGTGCCGCAAGCACCCGCTTTACTATCGTAGGCACCGAAGACGAGCCTCGGAATCCTTGAAAGCACGATCGCTCCGGCACACATCGGGCAGGGTTCGATGGTGACATACAGGGTGCAATGTGTGAGATACCGAGATTCGAGCGCGGCACTTGCGGCGGTGATGGCCATGATCTCGGCGTGTGCCGTGGCATCCTTTAGTTGCTCGGTGAGATTATGTCCTTTTGCGATAACGGTTCCTTCGCGAACGATAATGCACCCAATAGGAACTTCATCAAGATCGAACGCCCGTTCTGCTTCCCGCAACGCGAGCCGCATCCAGCGCTCGTGATCCGAGACAGGGGCGTGGTCCGAGACAGGGGTTTGCAAGGGGTCGATCATGCGGTGGAATGGTGGGCCCTGCAGGACTTGAACCTGCGACCAATCGATTATGAGTCGACTGCTCTGACCAACTGAGCTAAGGGCCCGTTTGGGCGGCCTGACAACTAAGGACTTCGCGTTGAAATTCCATTTGTAGCTTGCTTTTGGCACAAATTCGTTGATTAAGGCGTTCGAAGCCGCATGTTGCCAGGAAAGGAAAATCCTCGAATTTCCGTCCATACACTGGGCTGCAAATTAAATTATGCGGAAAGTTCATGGATCGCCGATTCCTTTATGGCCCGCGGTTTTTCCGCCGTCCCTTTTGGAGATGAAACAGATGTTTTCGTTCTCAATACGTGCTCCGTTACAGAAAATGCTGAAAAGGAATGCCGGCAGCTTATTCGGCGGCAGCTCAGGACCTCTCCCGACGCCTTTGTCATTGTAACCGGCTGCTATGCCCAGCTTCGACCCGAAGAGATCGCAAGCATCGACGGCGTTCAGCTTGTGCTCGGTGCAAAGGAAAAATTCGATCTTTCGCAGTACCGGACGTTGCTCAGGTCGAATGGACCTCGGGTACTGGTCTCCGAAATCGCCGATACGAACGAGTTCCATTTTGCTGCCACCAGCGAGTCCGATCGTCGTACACGAGCGTTTCTCAAAGTCCAGGACGGCTGCGATTACTCGTGCTCCTTCTGCACGATCCCGGCCGCACGCGGTGCTTCCCGATCGTCTGAAATATCGGAGGTCCTTCGACGAGCCCACATCTTGTGCGAGGAAGGGTTCCAGGAGATCGTTCTTTCCGGAGTGAACGTCGGCGATTTCGGCAAAAAAACAGGAACAACATTTTACGACCTCGCCCTCGCCCTCGATCGCGATCCCGACGTGACCGCTCGCATTCGAATAAGTTCGATCGAGCCCAATTTGCTCACCGATGACATCATCGATCTTGTCGGGTCCTCCGAAAAATTTTGTCCGCACTTCCATGTTCCCATGCAGTCCGGTTCCGACGCCGTCCTGGCGAAAATGCAGCGACGGTATCGTTCCGGGACCTATGCCGGTCGCGTCGAGCGAATTAAAGCGCTTATGCCCCATGCTGCGGTCGGTGCGGACGTCATCGTCGGCTTTCCGGGTGAAGCCGAAAACGATTTCGAGGTAACCTGCGACGTTATTCGTGCTCTCGACCTTTCCTATCTTCATGTGTTCACGTACAGCGAGCGCCCCGGAACGAAAGCCTCCGCGCTCCCGAACGCCGTTCCCCGCGAGGCCCGAAAGGAACGGAACCGTATCCTGCGAGCGATCTCGGAAAAGAAACGTCGAGCGTTCTATGCCTCACAGATCGGTCGTGAGGTGACAGTCCTCCTGGAACAGGGTCTCGAGGGCTACAGCGAAAATTACGTTCGTGCACACTTGGAGGCTCCCATTCCGGAGGCCGCGGCGACCGTTCGCGCACAATTGCTCGAAGTTCGCGGCGATACCGTTCGTGCAAAACCCCTCGAAGTCCTTTCCGAGCGTCACCGAGCTCTCCTGCCCATCCTATGAAAGGAGCGTTTGCTCGTTGGATCGAAAGCATCGGCGAACGCCGCGTGCTCATCGCGATCGCCCTGCTTGCGTTTATCTGCCAGTTGGCCTGGCTCCGGCCCCCAACGTTTTTCGGAGAGCCGTATCTCGTCGCAAAAAATATTGTCGCCGGAAAAGGATTTGTATTCGAGTACCCACTCACGGGCCGCATCCTTCCCTCCTGCTATGTGACCCCGCTCTACGTCTGGATCCAGGTCCCCTTTCTCTATTCGGGTCTTGGCGAGCGTGGGATCCAAATCCTGAACCTCCTCTTCCTACAGCTCTCCTGCGTTGTACTATTTTATTTCTTTCGGAGATTTTGTTCATCCACGGTTGCCCTTATTTGTTTTGCGGCGCTCGAATTTTATATCCCTTTTTGGATCCTTGCCTATACGCTCGATCCGAATACACTGAATCTGCTCCTCCTTGCTCTCACCGTCGAGCGCACCTACCGGGCCTCCAGGACTCCGGCGACGAAGATATGGATCCAGCTTGGCATTCTCGTCGGACTTCAACTGCTCTTGCGACCCGATATCATGCTCGGCTCCCTGTTGTTTGCGGCCTGGCTTCTTTTCTGGAACCGCAGGAAAGCGACCCTCCAGGGCATCGGGATTGCCGCCGCGATCGCTATTGCGATGTGCCTGCCGTGGACGGTTCGGAACTATATGGAATTTCACAAGTTCGTCTTTGTCAGCGCGAATGCGGGAATGAACTTGTTCGAAGGGAATAATCCCGTGGCGACCGGCGAGTTCAGCCAGCGTCCTCCCACGGACGAAAGCCGAAAGCTCTTTGCAGACGTCACCGCCTTCCAGGCGACCCACTTCGACGGTATCGACATCGATCGGTATCGATTCCACCTGGCAAAAGAGTGGATCGTCGAACATCCCTACCACGTTCTCACGCTCGATATAAAAAAGATCTGGTTCCACTGGTTTGGCCGCCCGATCATGGGGGAACAGTTCCATTATGCGTTCCAGGTATTTGCGGCGGCCTATCGGATCGTCGGAGCTCTTTTGGTGTTTCTCGGTTTCTATGGACTCTGGCGCATTCGCGATAAACGTCTCCAAACACTGCTTGTGACCGTCTTTCTCTATTCCACGCTGATTTCCGCGATCTTTTTTGTGCAGTCTCGTCATCGTATTCTAAAGGTCGATCCGTTTTTGATACCGCTGGCCGTGATCGCGATCGCACACGTCGTCGCAACGCTGAGATCCCGGTCCGTCGCCTCCTCCGCTCCCCTCACCGTCACGACGCCGCACGCCGCATGAGTATCAAGATCACATCTGTCGAGCCGGGTTCGATCGCCGAGGAACTCGGAATTCATCCCGGCGATGAACTCATGACGATGAACGGCGAACCGGTCCACGACGAGCTTGACGTAAAGTTCCACATGCCCGGGGAGGCGCTGGAACTCGGGATCTATCTCAACGGCGAGTATACCCTGCTCGAGGTCGAGAAAGAAGAAGACGAAGAACTCGGCTTTGCCGTCGAAACGATGAAAATGACGGCCTGTGGCAACGATTGCGTGTTCTGCTTCGTCGACCAAAATCCCGAAGGCCTCCGGAAGGCGCTCTATTTTCGAGATGGCGATTACCGCTTCAGCCATCTCTATGGGAATTTTAACACGATGACGAACGTCGGTCCCAAATCGCTCGAACGCATCGTCCGGCAGCGCCTCATGCCGCAATACGTCAGTGTCCACTCGACCGATCTCGAAGTCCGCAAGAAGCTGATGCGCCTTCGTAAGGACGACCACATCATGGACAAGCTCCGCTACCTGGCCGAGAACGATATCTGGATGCACGGACAGGTCGTCCTCTGCCCCGGCATCAACGACGGCGAGAGCCTGAACAAGACCATCGACGATATCTACCGCCTCGGCCCCGCCGTCCAGACGATGGCCATCGTTCCCGTCGGACTCACCAGCCATCGAACGGGACTCGCCGAATTGAAACAGGTCGATAAGAGCTATGCCCTGCACATGATCGAATCGGTCTTCGAGCTCCAGAAAAAATATCGGGACGAGCGTGGCGTCAACTGGCTTTATCTTTCCGACGAATGGTTCCTCGTCGCCGAAGAGACCGTTCCCGATCAGGACTGGTACGATGGCTTTCCTCAACTCGAAAATGGTGTCGGCATGGTCCGCGATTTTATCGAAGAGACCAAAAAGGAGGTCCATACGATACGCCGGACCTCCGAGCGCAAGGCCCCTCGCCGGCTCACGCTCGCGACCGCCACGCTTGCCAGCGGCTTTATGCGATCGGACATCGTTCCCATCCTCCAGAGCATTCCACAGCTCGAAG
>Ga0070741_10008685_pt1 | contig 20197 bp, 22 predicted proteins | sample Coa_R1_4_FD_66440 | JGI IMG/M metagenome (GOLD analysis project Ga0070741, IMG submission 66440) | Surface soil microbial communities from Centralia Pennsylvania, which are recovering from an underground coalmine fire - Coalmine... | ecosystem: Environmental > Terrestrial > Soil > Unclassified ...
AAGAGCTACGAGGGCAAGGAAGTCATCGTAGAAGCCAAGTCTCGGTCCGGCGATGACGATCGCGATCGAGAGGGCGGCGCGGCTGGCATGCATCGTATTCCCATTAACAGCACCGGACTCGAGGTCGAAGAAGAGAGCAATCGAGTGGACATCGGCGCCGCCTCGACGCAGCGCACGATCGATCTCACCATCACCGTTCCAGTCCACACATCGCTAAGCCTGCACACCGTCAATGATGGCGACATCTCCGTCGCCAACGTGGATGGCGAGCTCGATGTCAATGACGTGAACGGTTCAGTCACGCTGACTGGAGTTTCGGGCACAGTCGTCGCACATGCGTTGAATGGCAAGGTGCTGGTCACGTTCAATCGCGTGAATCCCAGCAAGCCTATGGCATTCAGTTCACTAAACGGCGACATCGACGTAACCTTCCCGGCAGACTTGAAGGCGAATCTTGTAATCAGCTCCGATCGCGGCGATGTCTTCAGCGACTTCGACGTAGCCATGGCTGCGCGCGCTCCGCAGCAGGTTGCCGAAGATAGCCGCAGCCAGGATGGACGCTACCACGTGAAGATCGACAAGACCGTACGCGGAACGATCAACGGCGGTGGCCAGGAGATCCAATTCAGAAACTTCAATGGGAATATCTATATTCGGAAGGCAGGAATGAAGGCGCAGTAAACGTGGAGCCGGGCGCCCCCGCCCGGGTGTTGCTATTAGTCTGTGATCGGATAATTGCGCGATTCAGCAATGCGAAGCTTTGAAAAATGGATTCTCCGCTGGCCACCCAAAAGCCGGGCGAAGGCGGCCGGCTCCACGCTCAGAAAGCTTTGCTTCCCCGGCAACTGCTCGCTGGCTGCCAGCGAACATAGACCGTCATTAAGCGAACAACTCTGCGCAAGATACGGCGGCTGTGCTTCATTACCACCCCTCGCTGCGCGGAAGCAGCCACGCCGCCAGTGCGGGCTCAGGCATCGGGTCTTCAGGATGGCGTCGGTTCCAGTCTGTTCGCAAAGCCGCGTTCCAGGCGCGCATATCGTGCTCGTAAGCTGCGTTATAAAAGGTTCGGCTGCAGGGAAGTGAACCGGCTGCGTGCCACTGGCTCCCATCCGCGAATGTGATGTCCGTGACCTGTACTTCGAGGCCGCGTACTGATCTCCATTGGGGGCCGAGGTGCTGCGCTTCGGAAAGGGAAGATTCCATCATCAGTCCGGCCTCGCTGGGTTTGACTTCGGAATCAACAATGTAGGCCTTCAAAGCTGGATGGCGTTGGCCGAATGCATCGATCATGGTGAGCTGAAGCTGGGTTCGGGAGACGTTCTTGTCACCGTGATTCTCGAACCAAACAACGATGTGCTCTCCGGTGTGGAACGGCACATTGGTGCCCGCAACCGCGGGGCGTAAGGGGCAAGCAGCGGCTGGGGCACGGTCCTGCGCGGCGCACAGCGAAGACACGAATAGCAGGCACGCCAGAACTTTCAACGACTTGCCGCCCAAGACACGCATTCAATGTGGAGCATAGCAATCCTGTGGCGAAGGGCAACGTTACGGCCGTACCGTGAGCGGCGGGCAGGGGTAATGCAACATGCTTGACCAGAAGGCGTTTCGGTTTCACGTTTCAAGTTGCGGCCAAGCCGCATCTCGACATCTGTTCCAGGTGACGTTTTCCTTGGGGATTGCTGTGCCGAATCTCGAAACCTGAAACTTTAAACGCTTTTTTGCGCTTCAGGAACCAAACTGCCTAACTCCTCCCTCGGTTTTTCTTGAATTCCGTTCTGAAATTCAGCTACTCTGTCCCGCAATTTGGCTGACCTGTCATCCAGGTCAACCTTCCCAGCCCGATCGGGATTTTAAAGATTCTCCTCAATTCATTTATGCGGCTTCTTCTCATGGGCTTGTCTGCTCTCGGCAAGAGGCAAATCCCTTAGCTGTCTCTCGGAGGTTCTCTTCATGAAGTGTGGTTCCGTTTTGGCACGAATGATCGCTGTCGCGGGTCTTTCAGGACTTGCGTTGCTGAGCATCGGCAACCTTGTCGCGCAAGACCGTTCAACCATCAACGAAATGGACGTGCGCTCGACCCACGAGCCGCCGCTCATGGGCGTTCACTGGGCTCGAGAGTTTGCCCATACGGCGCGCACCCGACGCAGTCCCGATATGAGTTGGCATAATGGCGCAATCATGAACAACTCCGCAGTGAGCGTCATCTACTGGGGCGCGAGCTGGACTTCATCCAATGCGAAGGTCAGCGGATTACAGTCGTTTTATCAGGGTTTCAGTGGTTCCAATTACGCGAAGACCTCTGATGAGTACACCGGCACGAACGGGCAAGTCGGGCCATCCAACTCTTACGGGGGCTATTTCATCGACACTACACCGGCTACGGGAGGAAATCAGGTTTCGCCGATCTTGGCGGAGGTCTGCAAAGTGATTCCGAATCCAGTCTCGAATGGCTACTATCCCGTCTATACCGATGTGAAACGCGGCAATGCCGGTTACTGCGCCTGGCATAGCTATGGAAGTTGCGGCGGTACACCCGTGCAGATTGCCTTTTTCTTTGATCTCGACGGCGACCCTGGCTGCGATCCCCAAGACACGCAAACCCGTCATCCGCAAGGATTAGCCGCTCTGGCGAACGTCAGCGCGCACGAGCTCTCTGAGGCGCGCACTGATCCTCGCAACGGCGGATGGTACGACTCGTCGGGAGCCGAGAACGGTGACAAGTGCGCTTGGACGTTCAATGTTCCCTATGTCACGTTCACGAATGGCTCGGTGTGGAAGGTTCAAGGCGAGTGGTCGAACAATGCTTATAACTCCGGAACGGGATATCCGAACAGCTCAGGCCAGAAGGGTTGTTTGGACGGACACTGAGTCCTCCTAAACTTCAAAGGCGGCTCGAACCGAGCTGCCTTTTTTGCTTCGAAGATCAGTAGAACACTTACGCCCAGTAACTACGATCCAGAGTCCGGTACTGGATGGCCTCGGCGATGTGCTTCGCCTGAATCTCGGGGGTGCCGTCGAGATCAGCAATGGTACGCGCAACCTTGAGAATTCGGTCGTGCGCCCGGGCGCTGAGTCCTTGTTGCTGCATTGCGCGCTCCAACAGGCGTTCGCAGTCGCTTGAGAGCTCGCAGTAGGTGCGAATCTGGCGTGGTCCCATTTGCGCATTGCAGAAAATGCGTTCGCCTGCGGCAGCGAAGCGGTTGAGTTGGACCTCACGCGCGCGCAGAACGCGTTCGCGGATCGTGGCTGAATCTTCCGGCGCCGAATTACTGCGCAATTCCTTGTAGTTCACCGCCGGCACGTCGATGTGGATGTCGATTCGGTCCATCAGCGGACCCGAAATCTTCGAGACGTAGCGCTGAATCATCTCGATCGTGCATTTGCGGGTATCGCGAGTCGTATCGTTGAAATAGCCGCATGGGCACGGATTCATCGCAGCCATCAGCATGAATCGTGCAGGAAACGTAAGTGACATCGCGGCGCGCGCGATCGAGACTTGCCCATCTTCACGTCATTCGTGTCATCCATATCCCCCTCCACTTGTTATCTTTTTCACTTGAGGCCGTGGCGTGATGCCCGACCTGCCCCCCTTCGCGAAGTCGAATGCCCGTCGCACGGCAAGCAAACGATCGTTTTGGTGTGTCCTTCTCACCGTTAGCGTGACAGGGCTATTCGTTTTGTATCAAACAGGAACAGTGTTCAAGGCGTGGCGGCATATCAAACTTGCGATTGGTGCTATAGGTCCAACAGTCGCTTGTAATGTGGGGATGTCCAAATACGTCCGTGTAGCTAGCCCGAGGCAACAGCATGATCAATTGTTCGTTGTTAATCATTTGCTCTTTAGTGCCAGCCCCGGCAGCATACGGAAATTCTTTGGTCTCGCCTTTTCCGATGACCATTCCGCCTTTGGTCGGTTGGCCGAGGGGGATGTGTCCAGCAGTTTGGCAATCGGACGAATTAGCAGACTGCTGCCTATGCAGGCCAATGCCCTCGGCGGCGCTTTCTCCGACGTTGTGAATGACAAGTGTGACTTGAAGGCGGAAGTTGCCATCTTGCATCGGAATAACATCCATTTTGGGTTCCTCAAAGACCAATCTGGCAGCTTGAACAGCTTCAACATCGCTCAGCTGTTGGCGCATCACATTAGCTTCGGATTCCATCTCTCTCAGAGTCTTTTGAACGCCAATATCGCTAGCTTTCAGGGAATCTCGAAAGTTCTTCTGCGAAGTGGTCAACGCATCCGCAGCGATTTCCCTTTGAGCCTTAATGGCATCACTATTGTTTTCCTTCGATTGAGTCACGGCTGCCATGGCAGCATTGGCGCTCTTCTGAGAGATGAAGGCTTGCCAAATGCCTATTCCTCCCGCGAGAGCACCGGATATTACCAAAAGCAACGTAAAGACAGCGATTTTCTTAGTCGCGTCGAGGTATTCCTGTTTGTACGTTTCCTCGCGTTCCTTGGCGGCTGCCTGTTCACGTTCCAGCTGCTCAACTCGGCTATCCAAAAGAATGGCATCGCCATGGTGGCGCAAGTTTGCCTCGCTGCGATTTGTCTCCTCTGTGCTCAATACCTGACGTACCTTATGCTGAGAACCTTATTTGAATAGAGCTGATGATGAAACACGAATACAAAGAAGGCAAGGGTGCCAGAGAGAACTTTCTTGATTCTGCGATGAAGGCTTCGTTTGAGTCTCCAAAGACTCTCTCCGTGTGCTTTTCTTTTTCCTGAAGAATGTAGATAATTTTCGAGCCAAATGGATAGTCGAGAATAGGCCCTTAAAGCAGACCGCGGATCCGCAGACCGCGCATTGACACTGGACGGTTCTGGTGTGGCAAAATCCCCCGCTCAGAGCTTTGATTCGAATGGCGATGCCCGACGACTACAATGTGAGCGCGACTCCGGCCAATGCAGAGAAAGGCAATTTTTGGGAATACCACAAGAATTAGTATGGTCGGCGATCACTTTACGGCGTCGTGGAGAAGAAGACGCATTGAAGAGTGGAACAGATATCGCGCCCGTCTTATTTCCATGAAATCTGACCGTGCCTCGCTGCCACGAAACGCGTTAAGAAATCTTCATCACGATGGTTGTAAAGAACTGCCATTTGCTCTTTGACATGGACTAACGTAAAAAGGCCACCTTCATTTTGGCTCCAAAGATAGATGTCCGCCTCGCGCGTTTCACCCCGTTTGAGCACACTACGCGGAAACAAATCGGGATGGCCTTGCTGCGAAGTGCCCTGGGGGAGGTGGTGCACAGAGCGAAACGAGGGATCGCTCCAGCCATATAGGTGATCGAAAGTTAAAGGTATACCCACATCGGCAGCCCGATGGAGTTCTGGGCTAGCAGAGCGCGGTTCGTAAACGACGTAAACGTAAGTTCCTAAGCGAACCAAACTCTCGACAATTGGAACGAAGTCGCGATCTCCAGCGAGAAGCACTGCATTTTCCATGTTCTTGCGGAAAGAATGTTCAAGCATGTCTACCGCGAGCAGGACATCCACTTCTTTTTGACGAATCTTACCAGCACGACCAGTTACGCTTCCGAGTCGCACAAAAAAGCCGGATAGCGAATTGATCTCGTTAATGAATAGATTCTGCTGCTCAACGCGTGTCTTCAGCTGTGATTAGTCCTCTCCGCCCTTGCGCACTTCATCGATGCAGTCGTAATAAAACGAGCGGCTGATACTGGCGCCAGTTGGAATGAAACTGCTCAAAAATGCTGGGATCGGGTAAAAATTGATGTCGGGCGTCTCCCCAAATACAGCACTCATTGCGTCAGCGTGAATCTTCTTGAGGTACCCGCCGTCAATGAATAGATATGTCGTTGCCATTAGCCCGCCCGCGTTGGAATTATAGGGTTCTGGTACCATTAGCGCCCGATGGACGCCGTGACGAACTTCCTAGCCCGCGCTGGCAGGAGCTGGTGGTTGGTGTGGCTCATCTGCATTTGGTGGACGTTTTTCTGGTGGGCGATTGCTTGCCAGATGGTCGACGTGATTAGGTGGGTGAAGAACCTCCGATATCGCAAGGTCATGCGCCGTACTGCTGAAATCCGAAAAAAGCATCTAGGACGGTTCCGTGGATGACCTGTCTGCTGCTGTGTTTTAACGAAATCCATTCTTCTTACATTGAACGCGTCCTCGATCCAGACATACTCCCGTTGTGGCTCTCCGCCGCTGTGGTCGGATTCGGCGTGTTCTTCGCTTGGCGGACTTTGAACGCCATTAACGATCAAGTAAGTGAAATGCGTTCCGCCGGAGAGCAGACGAAGAAACTTATTTGTGAAGCTTCGAAACAGAGTGAGGCTGTCACCATAAGCGTCAATGCTCTGATCGAAAGCGAACGAGCGTGGATTCATGTTCACATCCCAGCCCATACCCCACTCTCTACATTTAGGCCTCCGCCGACACTTCAATGGATTTGGATTCGCCCGATCATTAAGAACGAGGGAAGGACTATGGCTCGAATCACGAAAACTTGGGCGAGCAAACTTTTTTTGCCACCCAATGCGAACTTGAGATCTCTGCCCGAAGCACCCCCTCTGGTCCCCGACTACTCCGATATCGCGGGCGGAGGAGCGAATCGTACTATTCTGCTGCCCCCAACATTCACGGACGATTCCTTGGTAGTTGATATTGCCCCTTATGACCTAGAGGACATCAAAGCTCGAAAATCCTTTTTGTGCATATATGGGTACGTTAACTATTTGGATATTGCTGATAATCCCCGGCAGACTCGTTTTGCAAAGTTGTATTGGATTCCTTACGGCATCAACGACCCGAGGGCTGAGGGCTTCTCTGAATCCAGCATGTTTCCAGCGGCTTATACAGAATCCACTTAGCGCAGTTCCGAAATGGGAGCATGACCAAATTTTTCCTTTTGAGTTTGAATGAGGTCAATTTATAATCTTTGTGTCAGCACCTCATGCGACCCGGAACTCGAAACCACGAGAACCGCTGAAAACCCGTACTGACAACTTAAACTCGAAGGCAGCGTCGGTCTGCTTCACTTGGCGGTGTTCCCAGATCGTCGACTGCCTTTGAGAGCGGATTTCCATGGAAAGCTATCCCTGGCCTGGAAGTCTTGGCTATGGAGACTCGCCTGCGTGATGCGGCGCGAGTGGTTGGATTTCTGCGGAGACCTTCCGTCCATAGCTCACAGCGCCCACACGCGCGATCAGTGATCGCGGGCGCATAGGTCAGGACTCTGTTTACTAGTAGTAATAGATAGATAGTAAGTAGTAGATACGTATCCGTCCTATCTACTATGAACGCTGCCAAAACATTGGAATGCCGCCATGCACACCGCCACTACTGCACTACCCAAACTTCGGAGTTCTTTTCAATATCGTCCGCGCAGCTACGAAACCTGGGTCTGGCACGCATATCAAGGCGAGGAGGATTCCAGCCAACACGGAGAAAAGCCTCCTCTGTCCTGGTTGCAAGCCTCCCAGTTTCACGGTGTTCAATTCCAGTTCTTTGTGACGGTCAATCCTACACATCGAATGACCATTGCTGCTTTGAAGGCGCTGGTCAAACGCTTCATAGAAGACTCCGTGCATCGATGGAAAACAATCAAACGAACGCCGATCGCAATCGGATACGTGGCTGGCTATGAAACGAGGGACTCAGGTGGCTGGAAAGATCCACACATCCACATGGCAGTTATTTCTGATCGTTGCCTCGATACTGATTTCATTGAGCGGAGATGGCGCAAGATCATCGGACCTAATCCCAAATCCCTAGATGTAAAACCCATCATGGCCACTGTGGTCGATAGTGGTACGGTTCTCAAGTACTGCCTCAAAGGTGCTGACGACCTCGGCCAGCAATCTTGGGATTGGGAGTGGTCCGACAACCTAGATTCAAAGGACAGTCCGTTCCGCCCGAAGCGACCCAAGAATCCACTGAGAGACATGAAGGATAAATTCCGACGAGCAGCAATCATCAACCGGCGTCTCTACGCATTGAGGAATACCTGATGCTTAGGTTCTGCTTGGGTTTAACGCGGCGATAGCAGGCAACAGGTATAAGAGCTAGTTAGCAAGTGCTGCTTTGTTGTGCAGACCTTCACATCTCGAAAAGTTTTCTTGACTTGACCGTTTCCGTTGTTCTAAAGTGGGAATCACGCAAGGAACTATCCACCGAAACAGCCCTGCGGTCCTCGCAGTTCTGCTGAAATAAGACCCCTTCCAAAAGCTGCACCAGAAGGAAAGCGACTATGAACAACACAGGAGACGTGTGTTTCGAAGACGGCATTCCAGTCACCGCTTATGAAGAATGGATTGATGCCGACCCAAAGACAGCGACAGGGCAAACTCGGTGCGAATTGTCATGCCGAGTCATGCGATCTAGGTTGCACAAAATCTACCTGGAACTGATCTGGAGTGTGCAACGGGTGCTTGACAGCGACCATTTCAAAGGCGAGTCGGCACCCTGGAAGAAGTAGTTAGAGGTTTTCCACAGAAGAATTTTTTTGTCACCGAGTGTTCCCCTTTTGGAACTCCGGTGCTCTCAATTAATATACATTTGGCGGGTACCATTTTGGAACAAACGACAAAACTTTACTACTCACTAGTCGAAGCACAAATTGCAAGCGGCGTCAGTCAGCATACGTGGCGAGCATGGGTACAAGGCGGAAAAGTCAACTATGCGAGAGCTGGAGCAAAGATTCTCATCCCGGCTTCCGAAATCGAGCGAATCTTGCGCGTAGAGCGGAAGAAGAGCCCAACATCGGACGCCCAAGGCCAGACGAAGCGAATCAGGTTTGAGCACAAACCGTAAGAGAAGGAGAAGGAATGACCAAGCAGCAAATGGAGATGGCGGATCGCATTGCAGCAACGATGCCGGAATTGGTCGAAGCCTTTCGTGAAGCTCTGAAAGAAGGGGACCCGGTCGTCCTTGCCGCAATGCGTAAGGTCCTGAACGACACTGACCCTGAGACTGGAATGACATTCAAAGACCTGCTCGACCTCTTGTCAAAGAAAGCGAACTAATTCGAAACGAAAGCCGGGCTTCAGAAATGAAACGTAAAGAGATAGAGCAGATAGCAGATCGCGTCGTTCAAGAGTCACCCGAACTAGTGGGAGCATTCCATGCAGCCGTGAAAGAGGAACAGGAGGAAGCACACGAACCTGACGGCAGATCACGAGTGCAGCTCAGACGAGATCCAGTATGGCTCCGGCCATTTCAATTTACACCGGGTAAGAGTGGCAATCCAAGTGGTCGGCGTCCAGCCAAGACGATTAGCAGTGCTCTAAAGAACCGACTGCAAGAGGTTGATCCGGAGAGTGGGAAGAGCTGCGCTGAGCTTATATCCGACGCACTGGCTAGAAGTGCGATGAGTGGCAATGTCTTCGCAGCAAGGGAGATACGAGAAACCACAGAAGGCTTACTCAGCCAGAAGCTAGAACTGACCGGACACATTCAAGTGCAGCAGCAGCTAACCACAGCCTCGACCGAAGAATTGGAGCAAATCATCGCGACGTATCTAGCACAGAAAAACGAACTCCGATCGTAAACCGTAACAGCAACACTATCAGCATTGAAGGAGGGGGTGTAAATGCCGAACTTGAAGGAGTTGGAAGCGCAGCTAGCGGACGCGCAACGCGAAGCCAAGAAGAAGCGAATTGCCGAACTCACAGACCAAGTAGAGCAGGCTGATTTCAAAGCCGGCGAAGCACGAGAGCAGGTTGAGAGTGAGAAGGCGCAGTTCAGAACGCAAGAGGCAACCGTTCAGCGCCTTCGAAAAGCCTACCAAGATAGCCAATCCGCATTCTTCGCGCTCGACGCTAAGTGGCACGAGAAGAGGTTCCACACTCAGCGAGAAACGCAGACATACACGACTGATCGCGACCGGCTAAAGGCGGAACTGGAACGCCACCGACTGGCTTACATCGCGGAGAAGGACAAGCTGGACCCTCTGCGGCTGCACGTCGTGAAGGCCGATGCTGAGTACGTGAGATTGGCAAGCATCTCTCAAGCCCTGGCGAACCAGCTCGATTTCGAACTCGATGACGCGCCCGCAGATTCGATGGGCCTGAAAGGCGGGCTGTACGCCGTCAGCTAACTTCCAAGATTGCACAAGCGTTCCTCTGGGCAAGGCGAGCAGGCCTCGCAAACCTGATCCCAGGGAGAGCGGACTTCACGCTGTCATAGAACAAAGAGCTATGACGGTCTCCGGGTCTTCTCTCCTCTCACCTAAACATGACAGAGGAACGCTGTGCAATGAAAGGGAATCGTCGGTTACTTTCTTCCCCAGTCGTTTCTCCTTCCTCCTGGGGTCTTTGTACCGACGATTCCCCTCTTCTGTTTCGCAGAAAACGGTCGTTTGTTCATGGGAGTTCAGCCACACGTGAGCACTCAGTAATTTCAATGCGAAACCTAGGATGAATGAATACCCGTTTTTTCATTGGTTTCTTTTCTTATTGAAAAGCTCTGACCAGCGCTCGCGTGTTCTGGCCAGCTCTCGTGTTGTGTTCAACATGGAATTCAACATGGAAATACCGGTTGCATACACGCTGTACAGCGAGAACACAATGGCGATCATTCCTAAAACCACAGTCGTCCACTCAAATGGACTCGTTGCTTTCGCCTCAGTTCCAGTCTCCTTGTAAGGAATCGTTTTGACGCCGACAATCCTTCCGCTGACCGAAACGGTTGGAGTTGTGTCCGGCTTAGGTACGACTCCAACTGACACGGTGAACGCGTCGGTGGGATTCAGTAAAATCGGAGCGATCTCAACACTGTTTCCATTTACTTTGGGGTTCGCAGGAAGGTTAGGCGGGTCCGATGATGACTCATCCGCAGACAGGACCTCGCCCACGTTCTCGATATGGATGGTTATCGGGGCTTCATAGTCCGCGGAGCGAATCGGCTGCCCACCAACATTGGTCACGCGAAGCTGAAGCAAATCATAGTTCGCGATCTGGCGACCCTTGTACTGAAGTTCAATATCCTTCACCGATCCGGAGAGACTGCTGTCGACTAATCGGGACCGAGCCACCATCTGCACTTCTACCCTCTTACTTTGATCAGATTGCTGTCGATAGAACACGTAGCCCGTTAGAAGGATAGCTACGACTGCAGCAATTCCGCTCACAATCGTCCAAAACCGCATCGCGTCTCTCCAAAACAACCAGCAACGATTCGGGTCGGATTATCTCACGGACATTCCTGAACGCGATCAAACTTTCCACAGAAATCTTTTATAAACCTCTATGAGAGTTCCATTTCGGGAATTTATAATGTGTGACAATGGAGGATTTCTGCTTATGCGACCCGAAACGGATAAGGTAGTTGCAGTTCGAGAGTTGGTAACGCGTTGGTACGGCGAACCCGTTCACACGAACCCTAATGGCACCGCGGAGGAGTTCGAACGCGAGCTGCGAGCCATCCTAGAAGGAACGAGAATCAAGGTTCCAGCTGGCACACATCTTCGCTACCGCGACTATCGCCAGCCTGAAGACGCGCCCATGGACAGGACCGGTGTGGTCGAGACTTGGGGCAACAAGTGGGTAACGATCAAGAACGACGAGACTGGAAAGACCGAGTGGTCCACCTTGACAGGCTGTCAGCGCCTTCAACTGACCCAAGAGACCCAGACCGAGGCAACAACCGCGCAGACCCAAAGCAAACCCAATCAACGGGCATTGCATAAAGCGAAACGCAACCGCAACCAGCAGGCGGTGACAGCATGAAAGTCGCCATTTACTGCCGCGTATCCACGGACGATCAGGACAATCAGAACCAGTTAACCCAGCTCCGCGAGTACTGCCAGAAGCAGGGTTACCAGATCACTGCCGAGTATGTGGATGTAGCGTCTGGCAGCAAATCAGACCGAGCCGCATTCAAGCAGATGTTCGCGGCAGCCTCGAGACGGGAATTCGATCTGCTCCTGTTCTGGAGTCTAGATAGGCTCAGCCGCGAAGGCGTCTTTGAAACTCTTCAATACCTGCAACGGCTGACCGCATACAAGGTGGATTACCGCTCGTACACAGAGCAGTATTTGGATTCCATCGGACCATTTCGGGATGCGGTGCTCGCCATCCTTGCGACGATTGCAAAGCAGGAGAGGATTCGGCTTTCGGAGCGCACCAAGGCGGGATTAGCGAAAGCTAGAGCACAGGGGAAGCTGTTAGGTCGTCCTCGCGCGCTGAAGCCCTACGACCTTGAGGAAATCAAGAAGATGAGAGAGAAAGGGGTCAGCTGGCCGGAAATCGGTCAGCAGCTGGGTGTCCATCCCGACACGGCCAAGAATTCCGCACACGCAATCTGAGTTCCAAGAAAATCTGAGTTTCCGGACCGGTTTCTTAGTGCGACGGAGGGTATATCTCAATAGGAGCAAACATGGCGAAAAACCAGCCAATATTCATCCCGAGACCCAATAACCCTCCGCCGGAGCCCGAAAAGCCGGGAGTCACTATCGACCTGAACCGATCCGGGAGCCTTTACCACGTCGCCGTAGAACTTGCGAAAGAACGCGGGGAGAAGCTGAAGCTCTTGAAAGCGGCCATCCTCCGGGAAGACACCCCAACGGTCTATCGCATAGCGGCGTCGCTGTGCGGCTTGGGAGAGAACTATGAAGCGAGTGATCGAGCTAGTTAGGGTCAGCACGGGGGAGCAGGCGAATGACGAGAGGGGCGGACTGAAAGCTCAGTACGATGCCAACCGACGAACTGCCGAACTCTACGGCCTGCAGATCGTCGAGAGCATCGAGCTGATCGACGTTAGCGGGGCTTCTGTTCGATCAGACGCTCGCTTCCTTCAATTGCTCACCGACTTGGGGAGGAGTGACATCGACGGCGTAGTCACCCGTGAATTCAGTCGTCTGATGCGCCCTGAGAACTTGGACGATTTCATCATCATTGGCACCTTTCAGAAGACCAACAAGCTCCTGTATTTGCCAGATGGGCCAGTTGATTTCCGATCACGCTCCGGTTTTCTTCTCGGTGGAATCCGAGCGTTGATTGCCGGAGAGGAACGTCAGGCAATCCGTGAGCGCATGATGGGCGGCAAAGAAGCCCTCCGACGAGAAGGACGCTGGGCGGCAGGGCTCCACCAGTTGCCCTTCGGTGTGGCCTACGATCAGAAGACACACAAGTTCAGCTATAAGCCAGAAGCGGAGAGGGTCCGCGAAATCTACCGCCGTTTCCTAGCAGGAGATCAGAACTACGACGCCCTGAGCGATTATCTCGGGAAAGCACGCGGTACGGCCCGGAACATTCTCGAACATCCGATCTACAAAGGCTGGCTGGTCTATGAGAAGAAGCGCGACTTAACGAATGCGGGGCTCCGAGCCGTACGAAAACGGTACTCAGGTGACGATCTTGATGACGGAAAGCCCAGCAATGACCGCCGGGAGATTGAACGTTTACCTGAGGAGATACACAGGCACAAAGTTATCGACCCTGGCCTGGTATCCGAGGAGGATTGGGATCGCGTTCAGGTATTGATCGAACAAAAGGCAAGCAATAATCTCCGGCAGCGAACTAAGACAGGCCTATTCATCTACAACGGCTTCGTGTGGTGCGCCAACTGCAAGGCTCATGGCAAAGACGTAAGGCTCCACACGTCTCGGAACCAGTTCGATCGCTATTACTACCTGTGCATGAACAAAAAGGAGAAGAGTCCCGAGACTGGTGAATGCCTCTGTCCATATACGGGTTACATGAATCGGGACAAACTGGAACCGAAGCTTGATGAAATTTTATCCAAGGTGCTGACTGATCCCGAGCGGCTGCAGCAGATCTACGACGCGCATCAGGAGGAATTGAAAACCAAGTTCAAGCACGAGGATCGAAAGAACCTTGAAGCGCACTACGTGTCATTGATTGAGAAGCGCCGTCGAATCAAAGAATTTGCCGAGGAAGGGCTGATCACAAAAGCAGAGTTCGTTGACGATATTCAGAAGGTCGATAAGGAAATCCGCGAAGCCTATAACTTGCTAGTGAGGGCAACGCCAAAGCCGACTTGGACGGTGGAGCAGATGACGGAGCTATTCTCCCCATTTTCGTCGTGGGATTCGTTGGACCGGGAGGCTAAGCGGCGCATCCTGAGCGCATTGTCCCCTCGCCTCTACATAGCAGATTACAAAGTTGACGGCGTGTACCTTGGGTACGGCTCGTGTGAGCCTCTGTCTGTGAATATGGATAACGCGAACGAAAGTCAAGCGGCTGACGCATTACTTCGAGCACGTTCCGAGGAAATTCCGGTAGTTCATCCAGGAACAGGACGCCGTTATGCGCGAGTGAGACTTCGCCCGGACGGGGAACCATGCCGCCGCCAATCAGTCCTGCATCGGAGATCGTGTGGTGTGGCGAGCGAAATGGGCGAACGCCTACGAGTCCTGCTCCCGGCTCGAGTACGGCCAGCCACGCTGTGAATCTTCGTCGTCTCCAGCGCCTCTTCAAAGGTCAGAGGTGGAAGGATCGTCGGCATGCGCTTCGCAAGCATCGTCTTTCCCGATCCGGGAGGACCAATCATCAGAATGTTATGCCCGCCGGCGCTTGCGACCTCTAAAGCGCGCTTGCCCGATTGCTGCCCGCGCACTTCTTTGAAGTCCACTGTGAATTGCTGAGCTTTGTCGAGCAGTTCGGCGCAGTTGACTTCAAGTGGAGCGACTCCGTTTCCGCTGTTGATGAGCTGCACTACCTGCAGCAGTGAGCGCACTGGATAGACTTTCAATCCACTCACTACTGCGGCTTCTCGCGCGTTGGCTTCGGGCACGATCAGATTGGGAATCTTGCGGGCGCGAGCGGCGACCGCAATCGGCAGTGCGCCGCGAATTCCGCGAACGCTTCCGTCGAGGCTGAGCTCGCCGACGAAAACGTAATCGGGCAGTTCTTTTTTTACGAGAGAGCTGTACGCGCCGAGTATGCCCATGGCCATCGGCAGGTCGAATCCCGAGCCTTCTTTCTTCAAGTCGGCAGGAGCGAGATTGATGGTCACCTTGCTCCTCGGCATTTCGAAGCCGCAATTCTTCAGTGCTGCCTGTATGCGCTGGCGGCTTTCCCGCACGGCCGCGTCGGGCAGGCCGACTGTCATGAAGTTTTCCTTCTCTACCGGGTGAGGCCCGATATCGACTTCTACGTCGATCAGGTTGGCATCGATGCCATAGACGGCGGCGCTGAGGGTGGTGAAGAGCATGGGCGCAGGGGAGTATAAACCAGAGCTGCAACTTCGTTAATTTACAATGTGCAACTCACGATGAAGACCTGCATCACCGCCGCTCGATTGTTCACGCCCACAGAGGTTGTGCTTGATCCCATCGTGGTAGTGGAGGACGGGCGGATTGCCGCCGTTAATTCACGCGCGGTCATGCAAGTTCCCTCGGGAGCGAGGCACCGGGATTTTCCTGAATTGATCATTGCCCCCGGGTACATCGATATCCACGTGCACGGCGGAGCCGGACACGATGTAATGCAGGACGATCCTTCCGGGCGAGTTGACTTCGAAAAGGCCATGGCTCGTCATGGCGTGACGAGCTATGTCGCAACCACCGTCACCGCTCCTATGGGTCGAATTCTCGGGGCGCTCGATCGTTTAGGAAATCTCATATCAGCCGAAGATGCTGAGCATCGGCATGTCGGTGCGCGTCCGCTCTCGGTCCATCTTGAGGGGCCATTTATCAGTCCAGCGAAATGCGGCGTGCACCCTACGGAGTACTTGATCGCGCCCACGCCGGAGCTCTTCGAGAAAATCTGGGAAGCAAGCGGCGGCACCCTGAAGATCATGACCATCGCTCCCGAGCTTCCCGGCGCGCCTGAGGTGATTCGCGAAGCGCGTAAACGGCGCGTTTACACCTGCCTTGGGCACTCGAATGCCACGTTTTCCGAAGCGGTGCGCGGTATCGACTCAGGCGCGGTCAGCGCGACGCATACCTTCAACGCCATGCGCGCGCTCGATCACCGGGAGCCGGGCATTCTCGGCGCCGTACTCAGCAGCGACAAACTAATGGCGGATCTCATTGTGGACGGCATTCACGTTGCCCCGGCAATCGTGAAACTGTTTCTCAAAGCCAAGGGCCTGGAGAACGCCATTCTTATCACCGACGGCATCAGCGCGACAGGTATGCCGGACGGAACCTATCAGCTTGGTCCGTTTCAAGTGGAAGTTCGGGGAGACCGCTGCGAATACCAAGGGAAGCTTGCGGGTAGCGTGCTGACCCTTGATCGGGCCGTGCGCAATGTAATTACCTTTGCTGATTGGACATTGCAGCAAAGCGTGATTCTCGCGACGAGAAATCCTGCTCGTATGATCCGTGCCGACCGCAAGGGAACAATCGTCGCAGGAAATGATGCCGACCTCGTATTCCTGACCAAGGATGGGGAAGTCGTGAACACCATGGTAGGCGGAAGAATGTTGAACGATTAGCTTGGCCTTCTCCCTATTCGGCGCTGATTGTGTAAATTATGGATACACAGTTCGTGAATTTGTCCGACTGCGCAAGTGCGATTGTGCAGGCAAATCCTACAATTCGAGCTTGCCATGGAGACGAAGAACTCAAACACCCGTCCTGACAAAAATGGCTTTCCGCATTACATGCTCAAAGAGATTTACGAGCAGCCGGAAGCTGTACGCCAAACCATTGAAGCCTGTGTAAACTCCACCGGACACATCGCACTTCCCGGATCGGGAATCAGCGACAACGACGTAAGAACGCTGCGCAAGATCGACATCGCGGCCAGTGGAACGAGTCGCCACGCTGGTCTTGCCGGCGAGTTCATGATCGAGCGCATGACCGGCATTCCGGTCGAAGTCGATTTCGCCAGCCAGTACTGCTATCGCGATCCTATCGTGTCGCCTTGTGAGCTGGCTGTCTTTATTTCCCAATCTGGAACGACGGTCGATACTGTTGCCGCGCTGCACGTGGCGCGCAACAAGGGCGCGAAGACGCTCGCAATCTGCAATGTGGATGACACGCCTCTAACGCGCGATGCCGACGCGATGGTGCTCACTTATGCGGGGACGGAAACTTCTATTGCGGCAACCAAAAGCTTCACTACACAATTAACGGCGTTGTTTCTGCTCGCCGCGCACATTGCTCGTGTGAGAGGAAGCTCCGATGCTGCCGTAGATGCCGCGCTGCGCCTTGTTCGCAAGCTGCCGGATGAAATCCATCACGTGCTGGAGCAGGACAGCCAGTGTTTAGCTCTCGCTCGCATTTTCTGCCGATATGAATCTTTTCTCTTCCTCGGACGCGACATCGACTATCCCATCGCTCTCGAAGGTGCGCTGAAACTGAAGGAGGTCTCGTACATACATGCCGAAGGCTATCCGACGGGTGAGATGAAGCATGGTCCGAGCGCGATGATCGATGAATCGTTACCGCTAGTTGTGCTCGCGACGCGCGACCAGTCAGATCCTGCTTCTCGCCTGCGCTATGAGAAGACGATCTCGAACATCAGAGAGATCACCGAACGCGGCACTCCTGTGATTGCCGTAATCAGTGAAGGTGATCGTGAGACGCCTCGGGCGACGCCGCACGTGATCGAAGTGCCGGATGTTCCCGTGCTGTTGCAACCGATTTTGGAAGTTGTGCCTTTGCAGTTATTCGCATATCACATCGCCGTGTTGAAGGGCAGAGACGTGGACACGCCGCGGCATCTGTCGAAGTCGGTCGTTGTGGAGTGACTCTCTTGCTCTGTCATTCCGAACCGCTGAAGTTGCGGTGAGGAATCCCTTCTGAGCCGAAAGATTGTCGTAGCAATAGGGATTCCTCGCTGTGCTCGGAATGACAGCAAAAGCAACTATCGTTCTATCGCCATAGCCACCGAATTTCCACCGCCGAGACACAATGCGGCAATTCCTTTGTGAGCATTGCGGCGAATGAGTTCGTAGAGGAGCGTGATTAGTACGCGCGCGCCGCTAGCTCCAATGGGATGGCCCAGCGCTACGGCCCCGCCATTGACGTTGACCTTATCCATGTCAATGCCGAGTTCGCGAACCACTGCTACTGACTGCACGGAGAAAGCTTCGTTGATCTCGTAGAGGTCAACTTTGTCCGGCTTCCATCCAGTCTTCTTCCACAAATTGCGAATGCCATCGACAGGCGCCATCATGACCCACTTTGGATCTACGCCGCTTGTCGCCTGGGCCACGATGCGAGCCATGGGCTGTAATCCAAGTTGTTTCGCTTTGCGCGCACTCATTACCACGACGGCTGCAGCGCCATCGTTGATGGTGGAGGCGTTCCCAGCGGTGACGGATCCATCTTTCTTGAATGCCGGCTTTAGTGTTCGAAGAGTCTCGACGGTTGTGTCTTCGCGGGGACCTTCGTCTTTGTCGAAGATGGCCGGCGGCCCGCCTTTCTTATGCGCAGGGATTTCGATGGGCATCACTTGTGATTTGAAGCGGCATTCTTTCCACGCCTGCACGGCCTTGCGATGCGAGTTCACCGCAAACTCATCCTGCTGCTCGCGCGTGATGCCGTATTTCTCAGCGACGTTCTCGCCGGTCATTCCCATGTGGTAGTTGTTGTAGACGTCCCAAAGGCCGTCGTTGACCATTGAATCAATAATCTGCGAGTTGCCGAGACGATAGCCCTTGCGAGCTTGCGGCAGCAGGTAGGGAGCGTTGGTCATCGACTCCATTCCACCGGCAACCACGATGTTCGCATTCCCGGTTTGGATCGCCTGGGCTGCTAAGCCAACAGCTTTGAGACCCGATCCGCAGACTTTATTGATGGTGAGGGCCGCGACTTCGGGTGGAAGTCCGCCGTTGAGTGCTGCCTGGCGCGCCGGATTCTGTCCCAATCCTGCGGAGATCACATTTCCCATGATGCACTCGTCCACACGCGTCGGATCGAGATTCGCGCGTTTCACTGCTTCTCTAACTACCATCGCTCCGAGTTGCGGAGCAGTGAAATCTGTGAGTGCGCCCTGGAATTTCGCAATGGGCGTGCGAACGGCGGAGACAATTACAACTTCTTCAAGAGCGGGAGGGAACTCAACTTTGCCGACCGGCAGGTTGCCGGAGCCGATGACTACTTCATCCATAAGGACCTCTGAGTGTGCTGGAGCCTTGCGCGCAGACCTGAAGGACAAGGGTTGCATCGTCGCGAGCGCAACCCTTCATTATAAGATGGCTGTAACCGACCACCCGATTCGCGAGGAGCCTTCTTGAGCGACTTCATCTCACCTGCGCCATCCACGATTACAACAGCTCCCGAGGCTCCGCCGATTGAGCCGCAGCGCGAACACTTCGCTTGGCATTACCTCTACACCTTCGCTCTGGTCGCAGCAATGATCTTCATGTCCTTCGCAGGAGCGAATCAGCAGGGACAGTTCGCCGCCCGCCGCGGACACCTCGTGTTTTATGCGCTCACCATCGGAACCGAACTCGTTTTATTCGGACTCACTTATCTTGGCATCCGCTTCTCGCGCATGACGCTGCGCGACGTGATCGGTGGACGCTGGAACACGATGGAAGATTTTCTGCTCGACTTTGCAATTGCGTTCGGATTCTGGATCGTCTCTTTCGGCGTCCTAATCGGACTCGGATACGCGATGCACATGGCGAAGCCGGGAGCGATCGACGAAGGAAAGAAGACCATTGAGCTTCTTGCTCCGCACGGCGGACTCGAACTCATACTTTGGATTTGCATGAGCGTAGTCGCGGGCTTCGTAGAAGAAATTGTCTTCCGCGGGTACTTCCAGCGCCAGTTCTCAACGTTGTTGCGGAACGTTTGGATTGGCATGCTCGCCTCAGCAGCAGTTTTCGGCCTTTCCCACGCATATGAAGGACGTCAACGCATGTTGCTCATCTTCGTTTACGGCGCGATGTTCGGAACCTTGACGATCTGGCGTAAGAGCCTGCGTCCGGGAATGATGGCGCATGCATGGCACGACAGCTTCGAAGGAATCATCCTTGTGATCGCAGACAAGCTGATGAAGAGCGGCGTGATCAAGTGATGCCGCGCGAATTTCAGCTTCAGCTTTGGGAAAAATTGCTTGCGTGAGTTGTTCGTCATCGAAAATCGCGCGGGGTAGAACTCAAATAACAACTCACGTCAACCATTTTTTCCTTGACATCGTTTTTTAATGACTCTATACATTCAACAATTGCAACAAAAGATCGTTGCTAACTCGATTGAAGAATCGAAAGGGAGAATAGAACAATGGCAACCAAGAAAGCCTCGAAGAAAAAGTCAAGCTCGAAGAAGAAAAAGTAAGAGCTGACAAGGCAAAGTAAAA
>Ga0070741_10008686_pt1 | contig 20197 bp, 22 predicted proteins | sample Coa_R1_4_FD_66440 | JGI IMG/M metagenome (GOLD analysis project Ga0070741, IMG submission 66440) | Surface soil microbial communities from Centralia Pennsylvania, which are recovering from an underground coalmine fire - Coalmine... | ecosystem: Environmental > Terrestrial > Soil > Unclassified ...
CCGCTGCTCTGACCACCTGAGCTACCGGCCCTCGCGGGCCAGTGTATGCGGCGGTCTGGCGCTTTCACCGGCCCTGAGCGCGCGGGGTAGATTCGGGCCATGGCGAGGCGGGAGCTCGAGCACGAGCGCCCTCAGACCTTCACCTGGCCGCTGCTCGGCGCCCTCTACAGCTCGGTCGTGATCGTCGTGGTGGTCGCCGTCCTCAACTCGGATCTGGGGCGCGACCTCGACAACAAGATCGACGCGCCGGCGCGGACCCTGATCGCGGCCCCGGTGATCATCACCGCGGCGATCGTGTTCGCCGCCAGCCTCGTTGCGCTCCTGGCTCCGGATCACCGCCGGCCGTCGCTGAAGATCGCGGAGATCGGCAGCTGGCTGATCCCCGCCTGGCTGGTGATGGGCGCGATGGTGCTGCTCGCGATCGACTTCGCGCTCCACCACGTGCACTGAGACTCAGCCCCGCAGCGCCTCCAGCGAATCGCCGACGGAGGACGGCTCGCCGACGCCCTCGGCGGCGGCGTGCGCGCCCTCGTTGAAGGCGCTCGCCGCGGCCATCACCGCGGCGGCGGCGGCGGGCTTGATCCGGCCGGACTTGACGCAGCCGGCGAGGAACTGCTCCATCCCGCGGCCCAGGTCCGCGAGGCGGTCCTGTCCGACGACGAGCGCCGCCCCCTTCAGGCCGTGGGCCTCGACGCGGAGCTGCTCGATCCGGTCCGGGTCCTTCTCGCCCGACGTCGCGAGCTCCTCGACGCCGGAGATGATCGTCGGGCAGCGGCGGTCGGCCTCCGACGCGAGCATGGTGAGGAGTTCCGCGTCCCCCATCGCGGTAGTTCTACCCGGTCGGGGCTGGGTCGGTCAGCCGCTGGACGCTCAGAGGACCCTGCGGACGGCCGCCTCGAGCTCCTGCACGCTGAACGGGCCCTGGAGGACGGTGCTCACCCGGCCGTGCCGATCGATCACGAAGCACCAGGGCTCGGTGGTCAGGTGGTAGGCAGTGAGCTGCGGGCGGACCCCGTCCTGAATGCGGTTGTCCTTGTAGATCTCCTGATGGATGAAGGAGACGCGGTCGCCGAACTCGGACTTGACCTGCTCCGCGATGTCGGTGACCGGCCCGCAGACGCGGCTCTGGCAGAGGGCCGGCGTCGCGAAGAGCAGGACCACTGGCTTCTTGCCGACGACGTTCGCGAAGTCGTCCGAGTGCATGTCGTCCGGCGGGACCCGGGTGTCGATCTGGGAGATGCTCGAGACCTCGCCGGCCGTCAGGGTGTGGATCAGCGGCGCCTGGTCGCCCGGCCGCGGCATCGGGTAGTCGCCGACGGGGCTCGGAGCCGGCAGCAGGCTGTACTGGTAGGAGCCGCCGTTCTTGATCAGCGCGCCGAACTCCCACTGGCCGGGCCGCTCGAGCGGGATTTCGGAGACGTAGGCGACCTGGGCCGCGCTCGGGTCGTCGGCGGTGGTCTTGGCCTGGAAGGACGGCTTGGTGGTGAGGTCCTCGATGCGCGCCGGGAACGGGCCGATCGCCGGGCCGTTCACGCCCCTGCCGGGGGCGGCGTAGAGCGCGACCTGCGCGTCTGTGATCTGCTGGCGGCCGGGGGTGAAGACGCCGAAGGCGAAGCGATTCGTGCCGAGATGGAGGAAGCGAATCGCCGGCGAGACGACCGGGCCCTGTGAGGCGCCCCGCTGGAGCAGGACCTGGCCGAGGGTCTTTCCCCGTGCCGAGGGGAATGCCGAGGCCGGGGGCGCGGGCTTGCTGCGGCTGCCCGTGCCGTCGCCCGACCCGCCGCAGCCCGCCACCACCCCGACGAGCGCGAGCGCGATGGCGGCGGTGACTGGGATGCGGATGATCCTGGCTCTCATCTCTCGGGTCTACGCGGTGACGCCCCTGTCGGATGTGGTGCCCGCCGCGGGGCGCCATCGTAGTTGGGGCGCGTATAGGGTGCCGCCCGCGGTTGGCGATCGTCAAAGGAGGAGAGTTGGCGGACAAGGCGGCTCTGATCACCGGCGGTTCGAGCGGCATCGGGCTGGCGATCGCGCGCATGCTCGGCGAGGAGGGGTACGGGCTGACGGTCTCGGCGCGGCGGCCCGAGAAGCTCGAGGCGGCGGCCGAGGACCTGCGCTCCGCGGGATTCGAGGTGCTCAGCGTGCCGGCGAACATGGCCAACGAGGAGGACCTGACCTCGCTCGTGCAGGCGCATCGGGAGAAGTTCGGGCGGCTCGACGTGCTAGTCAACAACGCCGGGGTTGGGATCGGCGAGGCGATGGACGCGCTGACCACGAAGTACGTCGACATGCAGCTCGCGGTGAACCTGCGAGCGGTTGTCCTGATGACGAGGGAGTGCCTGCCGATGCTGCGCGAGGCCGGGGCCGAGCACGGCAAGGCGCTGATCGTGAACACCGCCTCGATCAGCGGCATGTCGGGACAGCCGTGGCTCTCCGTCTACTCGGCGACCAAGGCGGCGGTGATCGGCTTCTCTCAGGCAACCCAGAAGGAGATCGCCAAGCAGGGCATTCAGGTGACCGCGTTCGCCCCTGCGTTCGTCGACACGCCGATGACCGACTTCGTCAAGGGCCAGGTCGAGCCCGAGGCGATGATCCGGCCCGAGGACATCGCAGAGGCGGCGCGCTTCCTGCTCCGCACCTCGCCCACCTGCCTGGTCCCAGAGATCGCGTTCCTGCGGCCCGGCGACACTTTGGACACGCCGGAGCTGGGCTAGGGCTCAGCCGGCGAGGCCGGCGGGCCGCCGCTCCAGATCCGGGCGCCTCGGCGGAGCCCTGCGCGGGCTCCGATCCACCAGGCGAGCTGGCGCAGGAGGTCGAACCAGGCGTCCTCGATCCAGCGCCGCTCGCCACGCCGGCGCAGCTTCGCCCAGGTGACGATGGCGAGACCGCGGCCGGTGCGGGCGATCTCGCGGGCGCGGGGCGGCCGGACCGGGTCACCGCCCATCGCCTCGAACTTGGCGCCAACCAGGCCGGCGCCGTACGCCCAGCCGAGCTGCTGGCGGAAGAAGCCGAGCTGGGTGGTGCGGTTGCGGTGGCGGGCGGTGGCGCGCTCGGCGTAGGCGAGGCGCAGGCCGCTCCGCTGCTGGAAGCGGAGGCCGAGCTCGACGTCCTGCGCGCGGGTCATGGCCGGGTCGAAGCCGCCGATCCGGTCGAGCACGTCGCGGCGGTAGGCGGCGTTGGCGGTGATCGGGTAGGCAGGGTCGGAGGTGAATGCGAACCGCTGCCAGTTGCCGAGCAGGCGGACGGCCTGGCGCTCGGCGGCGGTGCGCGGCGGGGTGTGCTGGAGGTCGCCGGCGACCGCGCCCACCTCCGGGTCCTCGAAGGGACGGACCAGCTCGCTCAGCCATTGCGGCTCGACGAGGCAGTCGGCGTCCACGAAGGCGAGGATCTCGCCAGCCGATTCGGCGATGCCGCGATTGCGGGCGTTGGAGACGCCGGGCTCGGGCTCGTGCAGGTAGCGGACGGGGCGGGAGCGGATCAGCTCGGCGGTGCCGTCACTCGAGCCGTTGTCGACGACGATCACCTCGCGGCGGTCCTCCGGGTAGTCCGTCGAGAGGATCGCGTCGAGGCAGGCGGCGATGGTCGCTTCGCCGTCCCGGACCGGGACGATCACCGATACCGAGGGATTCTGCGCCACCCGCTGCACGGGCGGAACTTAGAAGAGAGGGACGGAGCCGGGCTCGAGGGTCAGGCGTCCGCGCGCTGCACCGCTTCGTCGGCGCGCTCGAGTGCGGCGAACCAGTCGTCGGCGCTCGCCGGCTCCTGCTCGGGCTCGTCGGGCGCGTGCTCGGCGTACGCAGTGGCGAGGACGTCGTCGACGGTGAGCTCGGCGGATTCGCGAGCCTCGGCCGCGGCGAGGCGGCGGCGGGTGGCCTGGACCTCGCGGACCTCCTCGCCGAGCGGCCGGTCGGTCGGTGGCTCGCCCGCCTCGCCGTCCACGACGCCGTCGCGGAGCAGGCCCATCTCGAGATAGCCCTCGAGCACGCGCACCTCGCGCCGGGAGGCGCGACGGGGCTTGCGCAGGCTGGCGCCGGTGAAGGCGTCCCAGGCGCGGGAGAAGGTCCCGAAGTTGGTGCGGCCGCCGTTGCGGTGAGCGGCGAGCATCGGGCAGACGCCCCCGCGCTTGTCGACGTAGGCGCCGGTGATGACGCGGTTCGAGCGGATGCCTCGCAGCATCGCCTCCTTGGTGCGCGTCGGCATCGCGTAGACGGCGTTGCGGAGCCGCTCGGCGTTGTTGCGTCGCTTGGCCATGAGCAATCGGGTTGCGCCTCGGCTTCGCCTGCGGCGCACCCTCGCGCAAAAGAATGGCGGCTGGCCGTACTGTCCGCGCAATGAGCCGTTCAGATCGACGACTGCGCCTGCTGGTCGCCGCGTTCGGGGACCCGGGGCACGCGTTCCCGGCGATCGCGCTGGCGCGGGAGCTGGGGCGGCGCGGGCACGAGGTGCTGGTCGAGACCTGGGAGCGCTGGCGCGAGCCAGTCGAGGCGGAGGGGCTCGGGTTCACCGCGGCGCAGGAGTACACGGTGTATCCGCCGCCCGGTCCGGACACGCCGGACGGTCAGACGGCCGCCGCGGCGGCCCGGGCGCTGGCGCGGCTGATGGATGGCTTCGAGCCGAACCTGGTGGTGAGCGACATCCTGACCCTCGCGCCGACCCTGGCCGCGGAGGTGGCGGGGGTGGCGCACGCGACGCTGATCCCGCACGTCTATCCCGTGCAGCTGCCGGGCATGCCGATGTACTCGCTCGGGCTGCGCCCGCCGCGGACGGCGCTCGGGCGAATGGCCTGGCGGGCGACCGGGCCCTTGCTCGAGATGGGCCTGCGGCGCGGGCGCGACGAGCTGAACGAGACGCGCGCACGGCTCGGGCTCGGACCGATCGATCGGTTCCACGGCGGCATCAGCGACCTGCTGGCGATCGTGGCGACGTTTCCCCAGCTGGAGTACCCGCGGGAATGGCCGGCGCACGTGCGGGTGACGGGGCCGCTCTTCTTCGAGCTGCCGGGTGAGGAGGTGGAGCTTCCCTCCGGTGAGGCGCCGCTGGTGCTGGTCGCGCCGAGCACGTCGCAGGACCCCGAGTCCGAGCTGGTCCGTGTCGCGCTCGAGGCGCTGGCGGATGAGCCGGTGCGGGTGCTGGCGACGACCAACCGGCATCGGCCGGAGCGGCCGATCGAGGTGCCGGGCAACGCGAGGCTGGTGGATTGGGTGCTCTACTCGCAGGTGATGCCGGAGGCCGACGTGGTGATCTGCCATGGCGGGCATGGAACGGTTGCGAGGTCAATGGCGGCGGGGACGCCGGTGCTGGTCTGCCCGTACGTCGGTGACATGGCGGAGAACGCGGCGCGGGTGGCGTGGTCCGGCGCGGGGTTGTCGGTCCCGCGGAGGCTGCTTTCAAGCGGGGCGGTCAGGCTCGCGGTGCGGCGGCTGCTCGGCGATGGCAGGTTCAGAGCGAAAGCAGCTGAGGTTGCAGCATGGTCGCGGGTCAACGATGGCGCATCCGCCGCGGCCGATCTCGTCGAAATCGCCGCCTACAATGGCGTGGATCCGGGGTCAGCCCCGGGTATTACGTCTCGGTCCCCCGTGTTGTAATGGCAGCAAACTTGACTGTTAATCAAGGAGTCCTGGTTCGAATCCAGGCGGGGGAGCTTCAGGCAGTACCACTCGGCGGTTCAGGCGGCAAGTGGTAATCGAGCGGAAGTAGGAACCTCGGCCACGCCGTTCTCCACCTCGGTGTGGCAATTCGAGCAGAGCAGATCGCATTTCTGGGCCTCGGTCCTCGCCTCATCGAGTGAACGCGTCACGCCCTGCCGACTGAGCGCGAAGAGCTTCGTCTTTCGATCGCGGTGATGAAACTGGAGCGCCGCGAGGCAGCGGTTGTATCCGCAGATTAGGCAAGCGCCTCCTGCTTCCTCGACCAGGATCCGCTTCTGCTCACGGCGGGATTCCGCAACCGCGTCAGATCGGCACCGCTTACAACGGAGTCGGCCAGCCTTCTCGAGCACATGCATTGTCAAGCCATGCTTCCGGCACGGAACCTCGACTTCGCGCTCGCCGGCGAGCCGAGCCCGTTTCGCTGCAGCTTTTCTTCTTCCGCCGGCGGTTGGACCGAGGGCGTACTTCGCTATCCAATAGCGGACAGTCGCCACACCGCGATCAAACTGGCTCGCGATTTCGCGGAGCGTCGCGCCCTCAGCGTGGAGCTCTCGCAAGCGGTCCTCGGGGATCGGGCCGCGCCGACGATGACGCTGCTGATTCACCGGCTTCAGGCCGTGCTTTTTCAGGTGGTAGCTGATCGTCGAAGGGCTTCGACCCACCCGCTCGCCAATCTGCTCCAAGGACAGGCCTTCGGCCAGGTATCGCTCTAGCTCTTCTTTCCTCATTTGCGGGCATTTTCCAGGGCGAGTCGGATAGATCCGGGCGGAAATGCCTGCAAATCGGCCGGGTTTTGTGGCGGGAGTGTGCCGAGGGTGTGAAATCGATCCGCGCGCGGCCCCGCGAGTCAGCCGAGGTCCTTGACGAACCGCCGGGACGTGTCCTCGAAGCCCAGGGACCGGTAGAAGTCGTGCGCCTCCTCTCGTCGATAGCGGCTGGTGAGGTCGATCCGGCCGCACCCCTCCCGCCGCGCGACCGCCTCGAGCTCCTCTTCCAGCCTGCGGCCCACCCCCTGCCCGCGGCGGTCAGAGCGCACCACCATCGCCGTGATCCGGGCCACCGGCAGGTCCCGGTGCATGAGCGGCATCAGCTGCAGCGCGGCCAGGCCGATCGCCTCCCCACCCTCCTCCGCGAGGATCAGGTGCGCGCCCTCGACGTCGGAATACCGCTCAAGCCGCTCGGCTAAGGACGACTCATCGGTCGGGTAGTCCAGCTGCCCGAGCAGTTCGGCGATGGCTGCGAGGTCTCGGGTGGCGGCCTCTCGAACCCGCAGGCTCAAGCCACGTCCGCCCAGCCGCCCTGACGGGTGATGCGTTCGGTCAACAACGCGCGCTCTCGCATAAGCCGATTGGCTCGCTGAAGATCCCCAGCGCTCTTGGCTGCTGCAATCTCGTCGTCTAAGCGCTGTCCCTCAAGCCAGGCGAAGCTCAGCTGCATCGATCCCTCCTCTGCGGGATGCGTCTGAGCGCGCATCACCAGTTCTGTGATGAGGGATGTCAGCTGAGGATCCTCGCGCGGCAGCCCCGCCATCGGCTCGTCGAGGTGCTCCCGCAGCCAGCCCAGCGCCGGTTTGCCGGATGGGGAGAGGTGCTCGTCCGTGAGCTGCTCGATGAACCTCCTCCCAACCTCCGGATCCGCGATGCACATCGCGAGCAGCGCCCGCTCGCGGGTCTCGCGCGGGGTCAGCGACACCGCCACCGGCCGTGGGGCCGCGGACCCGTTGCCCTCGCTCGTCGTCCCCTGCCCTGGGTCCGCCGCCGATCGCACCCGCGCCAGCACCAGGCTCGGGTCCGTATCCAGCCGGTCGGCCACCTTCCGCACCAGCTCGTCGAACCCGAGCGCCGTCTCACCCATCGCCTTGAGCACCGGCCCGACCTCCTCCAGCACCCGCTCCCGGCCGGCGAGGCTCCCGAGCTCGCCCCGCCCCAGCGCCACCTCGACCCTGAAGCTCGGCAGGTCGATCGCCCTTTCGACCAGCTCCATGAACCGCTCGACCGATCCCTCGGCCAGCATGTCCGCCGGGTCCTCCCCCTCCGGCATCGCCGCGACCCGCAGCTCCAGCCCGCGGCCACCCGCCACCTTCTGGGCCCGGATCATCGCGTCGGCCCCGGCCCGGTCGGCATCGAGCGCCAGCACCACCGAGTCGGTCAGCCCGGCCAGCATCGCGATCTGCTCCGGCGTGATCGCCGTGCCCATGACCGCCACCGCCTCCTCAACGCCGGCCTGGTGGAGCGCCAGCACGTCGGTGTAGCCCTCCACCACGATCGCCCGCCGCGCCTTCGCGATCGACCCCCGCGCCCGGTCGATGCCGTAGAGCGTGTGGCTCTTCCGGTAGAGCTCGCCCTCGGGCGAGTTCAGGTACTTCGGCTTGGAGTCCGCGCTCAGCGCCCGCGCCCCGAAGCCGAGCACCCGGCCCCGCTGGTCGCGGATCGGGAAGGTGATCCGCGAGCGGAAGCGGTCGTAGTGGCCACCCTGCCTGCCCCTCTGCGCCAGCCCGGCGGCGACCAGCTCCTCCACCTTGAAGCCGGCGCGCTGGCTGCCGGTCAGCACCGAGTCCCAGGCGCTCGGCGCCATCCCCACGCCGAACCGCCGCAGCACCTCCTCGCCCAGTCCGCGCTCGGCCAGATAGCCCCGAGCCTTCTCCGCCTTCGGCGCCTCCCACAGGTACCGCTCGTAGAACCGCGCCGTGCGCTCCAGCAGCTCCCACAGCCTTGCCTTGCGTCGCCGCCGCTCCTCCGCCCTCGGGTCCTCGTCCTCCCGCTTCAGCTCGACGCCGTAGCGCTCCGCCAGCGACTCGACGGCGGAGGTGAAGTCCAGCCCCTCCTTCTCCTCGACGAACCGGAAGACATCCCCGCTCGCCTCGCAGCCGAAGCAGTAGTAGAGCTTGTCGCGCGGGTTCACCTTGAACGACGGCGTCCGCTCCTCGTGGAAAGGGCAGTTCCCCCAGTAGTCCTGGCCGCGCTGCTGCAGATCGGTGTGCGCGGAGACGATCTCGACCATGTCGGCCGCCTCCTTGACGCGGTCGACGCTGTCCCGGGTGAACCTGGCCATCAATCCAGCCTATTGACGCCCGCCAGCCGCTCGTAGGTGGAGAGGCAGAAACGGTCGGTCATTCCGGCCAGATAGTCGGTCACCCGCTGGACAGGCCCGGCCTCGGGATCCGTCGCCGGCACCTCGTCGAGATGCTCGAGGTAGTGGTCGAACAGGGTCCGCAGCGCAACACGCGCCCTCTCCTGGTCGGCCCTCGCCTCCTCGTCCAGATAGACCCGCTCGAACATGAACTTCCGCAGGCGGAGCATCGCTCCCCCCACCTCCTCGCTCTGCGCGATCTCTCCCTCGGCCCGCGATCGCTCCACCATGTCGCGGACGAGCAGGTCGATCCGCCGCGCCCCGGTCTGCCCCAGCAGCTCGATCTCCCCCGCGGGCAGATCCCCGTCGGAGAGGATTCCCGCGCGCAGCGCGTCGTCGATGTCGTGGTTGATGTACGCGACCCGGTCGACGATCCGCACGACGCGACCCTCGAGCGTCGCCGGCTTCTCCGGCCCGGTGTGCCTGAGGATCCCGTCACGGACCTGCTCGGTCAGGTTGAGCCCGCGGCCGTCGCGCGCCAGCCGATCCACGACTCGCAGCGAGTGCTCGTTGTGGCGGAAGCGCATGCCGTGCTCGCGCAGCGCCTCGTCCAGCACCTCCTCGCCGATGTGGCCGAACGGCGGATGGCCGAGGTCGTGGCCGAGGCCGACCGCCTCGGTCAGGTCCTCGTTCAGCCCCAGCGCCCTGGCGACCGTGCGGGAGATGAAGCAGGCCTCCAGCGTGTGGGTGAGCCTGGTCCGGTAGTGATCGCCCTCAGGGGCGACGAACACCTGCGTCTTGTGCTTCAGCCGCCTGAACGCCTTGGAGTGGACGATCCGGTCGCGGTCCCTCTGGAACGGCGTGCGGACCTGGCTGTCGGGCTCCGGCTCGCGCCGGCGCGCCGGATACGACGGCGTGGCGAGCTCCCAGAGGTACTCCGCCTCCCACGAGCGGACCCGCTCCTCGAAGGTCTCGGTTCGCGCCACCATGACCCGATGTTCTCACCCGTCGCGGCCGCAAGGTGTGGAACATCGCGGCGGCTTTGCAACTAGTCTGCCCGCCCGTGGGGGAGACGGCACTGATCACCGGCGCTTCGTCGGGAATCGGCGAGGAGTTCGCGCGCCGGCTCGCCGAGCGCGGCTACGACCTGATCCTGGTCGCCCGGCGCAAGGACCGGCTCGAGGCGCTGGCCCGGGAGCTGCCGACGAAGGCCACGCCCATCGAAGCCGACCTCGCCACCGAGGCGGACAAGCTCCCCGCCAAGGTCAAGCGCCGCCGCCTGCAGGTCGACCTGCTCGTCAACAACGCCGGCTTCGGCCTCAGGGGCCGCTTCCTGGAACTCGCCCCCAAGCGCGAGGCCGAGATGGTCCGGGTCAACTGCGAGGCGATCGTCACCCTGACCCACGCCTTCCTGCCGGCGATGGTCGAGCGCGGCAGCGGCGGCATCATCACCGTCGCCTCGACCGCGGGAATGCAGCCCCTGCCCTACGAGACCACCTACGGCGCCAGCAAGGCGTTCGCGATCTCCTTCATGGAGGCGCTCTGGATGGAGCTCCAGGGCACCGGCGTCAGGTGCCTGGTCGTCAATCCGGGACCGGTGAAGACCGAGTGGCAGGAGGTCGCCGGCTACAACGAGAACACGCCCATCCCGCCCGGCATGATCACCGCCGAGCGCTGCGTCCGCGATGCCCTGCAGGCCTACGACCGCAACAAGCGCTCGATCGTCACCGGCACCTTCTTCCCCTGGTTCATGCGCGCGAGCAAGGCGCCGAAGGGCGTCAAGCTCCGCGTCGCCGAGCGCATGTACCGCCCGCCCGACTAGGCCGCCGCCCGCAGCCGCACGTGCGCGTGGTGCTCGAGCGTCTCGGTGATCGCCCGGTCCGCCTGCGCCGCGACCCGCTGCTCCGCCGCCGGCGCCTCGGCCAGCGGCCGCGCGAGCGCCTCGACCATGAAGCGGTGAGCCTCCTCGCTGAGCGGGAACCCGCCGCCCTCGCAGCTCGCGCAGACCACGCCGCCGGCCGCGCCGGAGAAGGCGGCCAGATGCTCTGCCTCCCCACAGCTCGCGCAGCTCGCCAGCTCCGGTGAGAAGCCGGCCGCCAGCGCCAGCTTGAGCCGGAAGGCGAGCGCCGCCCCCGGCGCGCTCGCCGCCGCCCCGTCAGAGTCGAGCAGGCCGAGGTAGCTGCAGAGCAGGTTGTAGGCGGCCTGGTTCGGCTCGCCGTCGCCGAGCAGCCGCAGCACCGCGTCGCAGGCCCGCCCGGCCGCGCCGAGGGCGGCCCCGTCGGTGCGCAGCCTGGCATGGCCCTCGACGGTCGACGCGCCCGTCACCGTGAACAGGTCGCCCCGCCCCTCGTACAGCACGAGATCGAGCCGGAAGAACGGCTCCAGCCGTCCCCCGAACCGCGACTTCGGCCGCCGCGAGCCCTTCGCGATCGCCCCGATCCGCCCGCGCGTGGCGGAGTAGAGGTGGACGACCCGATCGGCCTCGCCGTAGCGAATGCTCCGCAGCACGACGGCCTCGGTCTTGAAGCTTCCGGGCATGGCCGACTGACGTTGCCGGAGGGCCCGGACGGATCAGGCGGCCTGCCGCACCGCGTCGCGGATCGCGGCGGCGGTCACGGTCGCGGCCGCGGCGCCCACCTGGAAGGGCGCGAACTGCTCGGGCTCCCCGCCGCCCGAGGCGAGGCAGAAGACCACGTCGCCGTCAACCGGCGTGAACACGGGATCGACAGCGCGGCCCAGCCCTGCGGTCGCCGCCCGGGCGACGATCGAGCAGCCGCGCTTGTCGAGCGGCGCGTCCGTGCAGACGCAGACCGGCGTCGAGTTCCCCTCCGGCACGCGGAACTCGGGCGGCTGCTCCATCGCCGCGATCAGCTCGGCGCCGCGAAGCTCCTCGCCCTCCTCGCCGACCGGCCCGGCGAGCACCGATCCGTCCTCGGCGATCACGTCCCCGGCCGCGTTCACAACGGCGATCGCAGCGACGGTCCAGCCCGTGCCGGTCAACAGCGCCGCATAGCCGACGCCGCCCTGCCGCGCCCGCTCCCGGCCCAGGATCTTGCCGACGGTGGCGCCGGTTCCGGCGCCGACCGCCCCGCGCTCGGGCACCCCGGGCTGCGCCGCCTCGCAGGCCGCGTAGCCGGCATCGGCGTCCGGCCGGGCCGAACCCGATCCCGACGGCAGGTCGTAGATGACCGCGGCGGGGACCAGGGGCACCCGGCCGTAGGGGGTCGAGTAGCCGCGCTCGTGCTGCTCGAGCCAGCGGGTAACGCCATCGGCCGCGGCCAGCCCGAACGCGCTGCCGCCGGTGATCAGCACCGCGTTCGCCTCGGGCGCGTTGGAGAGAGGGCGCAGCACGTCGGTCTCCCTCGTCCCGGGCCCGCCGCCGTGGACGCAGACGCCGCCGCGGGCCCCGGGCGGCGGCAGCACCACGGTGCAGCCCGTGCCGCCCTCCGGATCCGACCAGTGGCCGACCTCGAACCCCTCGGGCAGCGGCACCGGCTCGCTCATCGCGCCCCCGCCCTCCTGGCCGCCGGGCGCTTCGCCCGGCGGCGAGGCCGGCGGCGCAGCCGCTCCTGGCAGACGGGACAGAAGTAGGTCGAGCGGCCGGTGACGACGATCCGCTGCACGACGCCCCCGTCATCCCGGCGGCAGGGCTCCCCCTCGCGCGTGTGAACGAGGAACTCCTCCTGCATCGAGCCCCGCTCGCCGCGCGCGTCGCGGTAGTCGTCGATGCTGGCCCCGCCGAACTCGAGCCCGGCCTCGAGCGCCCCGACGATGCCCTCGACGAGCCGCTCGGCATGCTCCTGCCTGATCGAGCCCGCCGGTGAGAGCGGATGCAGCCGCGCCCTCCAGAGCGCCTCGTCCGCGTAGATGTTCCCGATCCCAGCGACCCGCGACTGCGTCAGCAGGAAGGACTTGAGTGGCGCCTTCCGGTCGCGCGCGAGCTCGAGCAGCCGCTCCGCGGTCAGCTCCCCCGAGAGGGGCTCGACCCCGAGCCGCGCCGCGAAGTAGTCCTCCAGCTCGTCACCTCGGTCCAGCACCACCGCCTGTCCGAAGCGGCGGACGTCGGTGAACAGCATGGTCCGCCCGTCGTCGAGCTCGAATCGGGCGCGCACGTGGCTCGGCTCCGCCCCGTCGCGGATCAGCAGGTTGCCCGTCATCCGCAGGTGGATGGCCAGCGTGCGGCCGCCCTCCAGCTCGATCAGCAGGTACTTCCCGCGCCGCTCGACCGCCGTCACGCCCCGGCCCGCCACCGCCCGCTCGACCGACGCCGGGCTCTCCGGGCGGGTCAGGCGCTCGTCGAGGATCACGGCCGAGGCGATCCGCCTGCCGACCAGCTCCGGCTCGAGCTGGCGGCGAACGGTCTCCACCTCGGGCAGCTCCGGCATGCCCGAGAGGCTAGTGCCCGGCTAGTGCGGGAGATGGGCTCTCGGGTGGGCCTTGAAGTAGGCCTCCTTGAGCTCCTCGCCGGAGAGATGGGTGTAGAGCTGGGTCGTCGAGAGGTCAGCGTGTCCGAGCATCTCCTGCACCGAGCGCAGGTCGCAGCCGCCGGCGAGCAGGTGGGTGGCGAACGAGTGGCGCAGCGTGTGGGGGCTCATCCGGTCGCCGAGCCCGGCGGATTCGGCGTTCCTGAGCACGATCTTGTAGAGGCCCTGGCGGGTCAGCGGGCCACCGCGGAAGTTGAGGAAGAGCTTGCGCTCGTCCTGTGCCCGCACGAGCTTGGGCCGGCCGGCGCGCAGATAGACCCGGACGGCGGCGATCGCCTTCCCGCCGACCGGCACCAGCCGCTCCTTGGAGCCCTTCCCGCGCGCGCGCACGAGCCCATGCTCGATGTCGACGTCGCCCACCTCGAGCGAGATCGTCTCGGAGGCCCGCAGCCCCGACGCGTACATCAGCTCGAGCAGCGCGCGGTCGCGCAGCGTGACGGGATCGTCCCCACGCGGTTGCGCGAGCAGCCTCTGCACCTCGCCGTAGCTGAGGACCTCCGGCAGCTTCTTGCCCCGGCGGGGCGTCTCGAGCCGCGCCGCGGGGTCGTCGTCGATCGCCTCCTCCCGGCGCAGGTGCCGGTAGAAGGAGCGCAGGCAGGCCGCCTTCCGGTGCACCGTCGCCGTCGAGCACGGCGGGCGCCCGTTGCCGTCGCCCTTGGCGAGGTCCGCCAGGAAGTCGGCGAGATCGGAGGGCTCCGCCGCGGTCGCGTCCCGGCCGCGCTCCGCGAGGAAGCGGCCGAACTGGAGCAGGTCCGTGCGGTACGCGGCGAGCGTGTTCCGCGAGAGCCCGCGCTCGAACTCGAGGTGCGCGAGGAAGTCGAGCACGAGCGCCTCGTAGCGCTCCGTGGCCCCGGCTTTCGGCCGCTCCGGCGCAATCGTGGCCATGCGAATTACTTCCCCGGCCGCGAGCCGGTCCCTGCTAGAGCAGCTGCTTGAGCAGCAGCAGCCCGACCAGGGACTTGGCGTCCTCGCAGCGCTCGATCGCGCCGTCGAGCTGGTCGAGCGGGATCTCGACCACCTCGATCCGCTCCCCCGTGCTGGGCTGCGCGGGCACGTCGTAGAGCTCCGTCGCGAGAAAGAGCCAGACGCGCTCGTTGGCGAACCCGGGGCTCGTGTAGAAGCTGGTCAGCTCGCGCCAGTCGCCGGCCGACTTGCCGATCTCCTCGACCAGCTCGCGCTGTGCGCACTCGAGCGGCGTCTCCCCCTCGACGTCGAGCTTGCCCGCGGGCAGCTCGAGGAGCGCCGGCTCCTCGACCGCCTCCCGCGGCTGCTCGACCATGTAGAGGACCCGCTCGTCGTGCGCGACGACGGCGACCGCGCCGGGGTGAACGACGACCTGCCGCGTCGCGCGGCTGCCGTCGGCGTACTGGAAGGTCTCCATCCGAACGGAGGCGATCGGCCCGCGGTGAACGAGCTTCCCGCCGACTTTCCTGAGCCGCTCGTCACTCACCAGGACGCGCCTGGGTCGTCCGGGGCGGCCACCTCCGCCGGCGCGGCCGCCGTCGCGGCGAGGGCGTCGCCGGCAGCCAGCGCCGCCGCGAAGAACAGCCGGTCTTCGGCGAGCTCGCGACCCATCGTGGTGGTGGACAGCCCGCTGCGGGCGTACTCGTCGACCGGCGCCGGGCGGACCCAGACCTCATGTCGCTCGCCGCAGGCCTCTCGCAGCTCCTCGAGCGGGACGTCGTCGCCGATCCGCCGCCAGGGCGTGGGCTGCGACGCGGGGGCCGGCACCCGCACGTTGCCCAGCAGCATCCGCAGGACGGTCCTGGTGTGATGGCTGATCCCCCGGTGGCGGGGTCGCGGGTCACCGCTCGACATCCTCGGGGCCACCAGGGTGTCGAGGCCGAGGATCAGCGCGGCGTGCGCCGTGTCGAGCGCGGCCAGTCCTCCATGGCCCAGCGCCGTCTCGGACCCCACGATGCCGGGGCCTGGGCCGGCGATCACGGCATCCCAGTCGAGCTTCTCCGCGGCCGCGTGCAGCGCGCCGATCACGGTGATCGCCTCGAGCTCGCCCCCGTAGGCCGAGCCCGCCGTGATGTGACCGCAGAGCAGCCCCGCCTCGCGGAGCCGCCGCACGTCGCGCGAGAGGCCACCAGGCAGGGCACCGCCGGGGGTCTGGACGTAGCCGACCCGCAGCCGCGACCCGGCCCGCGCCGCGGCCCAGGCGGCCGGCGCCAGCTGCCCGTGCAGCGAGACGACCAGCACCGGGATCGCCCGTGTGACGCCGAGCGGGTCGTCGTCGGGCTGCTCGAGAAAGGGGCGGCCGGCGGCCGGGCGGGCCTCGACCGGCCGCACCGGGTGCTGCACCGACGTGTAGTTGAGCTTCATCGCCCCACCCCGCGCCCCGCCCCGGCCGTCCAGGCCCCGCGTCAGGTTGACGTGGACGACGTCGAAGCCCCCCGAGCCCAGCCCCATGTCGAGCGTCTCGACGTTGACGATCACCTTGTCCCCCTCGCGGACCTCGCCGACCAGCGACTCGTCCGCCCATGCCCGGCGCTCCTCCCCCGCGACCAGCACTGTCAGCGGGTCGCGCCGTGTGACGACGCCTCGCCGCAGCTTCAGCACGATCCTCTCACCGGACCCCCGCCGTCAGCCGAGCGGCCTCCTCGATCGCCGCTTCACATACGCGGAGCATCTCCGTGATCGCCCTCTCGGTTACCAGCTCGTCCGGCGTGTGGTTGGCCTTGGTTCCGTTGGCGAGCAGCACCGCCTCATAGTCCCGCGCCACGAGGGCGTTCGCGTCGCTTCCCCCGCCGGTGGACACCAGCCGCGGCTCGTGGCCGGTCCGGCGCAGGGCCTCCTCGGCCACCCGAACCGCCTCGGACTTCGGATCGAGGCGGTAGCCGCGGAACATCTCGATCACCTTCGCGTCCACGTCGCAGCCCTGCTCCCCGGCCGCCCAGGTGCAGGCATCGACCATCTCGCCGACGGTAGCCGCGGCCTTCTCGCCGTCGACGCTGCGGGCCTCGCCCAGGATCCGGCAGTGCCCGGCGATCACATTGGAGGCGCTCCCGCCCTCGATGACGCCGACGTTCGCCGTCGTCTCCTCGTCCAGCCGCCCGAGCTTCATCTGGGCGACCGCGGCGGCCGCCGCGGCGATCGCGCTGTGGCCGTCCTCCGGGTTGATCCCCGCGTGCGCCTCCTGCCCGGTGAACTCCGCGATCAGGCGCTTGTAGGTCGGGGCCGCCACGATCACCTCGCCGATCGGCGTCGCGTGGTCGAGCACGAAGCCGAAGGGGGCACGGAGGGACGAGACGTCGAGCTCCTTCGCGCCCCGGAGGCCATCCTCCTCGGCGACGGTGAAGACGAGCTCAAGCCCGACCGGGGCCGGCTCGGCGGCGTGACGGGCAGCCAGCTCCATCAGCACGGTGACCGCCGCCTTGTTGTCCGCACCGAGGATCGTCTCGCCGCGGCTTCGGAAGGTACCGCCCTCGCGGACCACCTCGATCGGGCCCTCGTGAGGGACGGTGTCGAGGTGGGCGAAGAAGGAGAGCCAGCGCTCGCTCCGCCCCGGAACCCGCGCGATCAGGTTGCCGGCACCGGCCTCGGCCGGGGTGGCGGACGCGTCCTCGGCGACGTCGACGCCATGTGAGCGAAGCTCTTCGAGCACCGCGTCGGCGACCTCGCGTTCCTGCCCCGTCGGGCTCGCGATCTCGCAGAGCCGCGCGAAGCGGTCGAGCATGCGCTCGTCCTGGCTCACGGCGTCAGGCTACCTTTGACAGGATCGGCGGGGTGAGGGTGCGAGAGGCGCTCAGGATCTGCGCACGGCGTGAGCACCTGCGCCGGACGATTCGGATCGCGCTGGTCGTCGGCACCCTGCTCACCCTGATCAACCAGCTCGACGTGATCCTGGGGGGTGACGCCACCGCGGTGACCTGGGTGAAGGCGGGGCTCAACTACTGCGTCCCGTTCGTGGTCTCGAACCTGGGCCTGCTGGCCGGTAAGCGGGCCGAGGTGGCCGGAAAATCTTGACCGCTGCGCGGCGGGGGAATAGGTTGGTCGAAGGCAAAGAAAGGGGAATGTGAGATGGCTTGGAAGATCTCGGGCACCTACCTGGCGACGTGCAGCTGCCAGCTGCTCTGTCCCTGCCCTACCGACGGTCCGCCGACGGGACCCAATGGGGAGTGTCATGGCAACCTCGTGTTCGACGTGAGCGAGGGGAACCTGGATGACGTCGACCTGGGCGGCACCAAGATCGGACTGATCAACCTCTTCCCGTCGAACCTGAGCGCAGGCAACTGGACCGTCGGAGTGGTCGTCAACGATGATGCCTCCGATGAGCAGGTCGACGCGATCGACAGGATCATGCGCGGGAAGGAGGGCGGCCCGTTCGAGATGTTCGCCAGCCTCTACGGGAAGTACCTCGGCACCGAGCGGGGTGAGATCACGTTCTCGGACGGGGATACCCCGTCGTTCTCGATCCGGGGCAACTCGTTCACCTTCGAGCCCCTGCCGGGACCCGAGGGCTCGGGCACCCAGACGACCGTGAAGAACGCGGCGTTTGGCTTCGCGCCGGAGTTCCGCGTTGGCAAGGCGTCCGGCCACACCGACGTCTACGACATCGAATTCGACGCGGTCTATGCCGAGACCGCGGACTATGAGTTCTCCAGCGACGAGCCGGAGGGCGCCTCCGTAGGTCGCGTATAGCAAGCGGGCGATAATCGGTCGAGGCTGATGGAGTCAGCGACTCTCCGTCGGGTACCGCCACTGCCCAATGCCCTGCAGCTCGGTCTGATCTTCGGACTGCTCCTGCTCGCCGCGGTCGCCTGGGCCTGGACCGGCGACCGGATGGCGGGCATGGACGCCGGCCCGGGGACCGACCCCGGGACCCTCGGGTTCTGGCTCACGGCCTGGGTGGTGATGATGGCGGCGATGATGTTCCCCTCGATCGCCCCCATGGTGCTGATGCACGCGCGGATCACGGAGGGCAAGCGGCGTCAGGGCAAGACCGTGGAGGCGGGGGCCACCGCCCTGTTCGTCTGCGGCTACCTGATCACCTGGGCGGCGGCCGGGCTGGTCGGCTACCTGATCGTCAAGGGCGGCCAGGCGCTCGACTGGGGCTTTCTCTCCTGGCAGCGCGGGGGCCCGTATGTGGCGGGGGCCGTGATCTTCGGCGCGGCGGTGTACCAGCTCACCCCGCTGAAGGACGTCTGTCTGCGCAACTGCCGCAGCCCGATGATGTTCCTCCTCACCCGCTGGCAGCCGGGACGGGGCGGCGCGCTGCGGATGGGTCTCGAGCACGGCGGCTGGTGCGTCGGCTGCTGCTGGGCCCTGATGGCGGCGCTGTTCGCCGTGGGAGTGATGAGCATCGGCTGGATGGCCTTGATCGCCGCGCTGATCGCAATCGAGAAGCTGCTGCCGTGGAGGGGACTGGCGAACCGGGGGGTCGCGGTCGTCCTCCTCGTGCTCGGATTGGCCGTTGCCTTTCTACCGACGCAGGTCCCGGGCCTCACGCTCCCGAGCTCACAGAACTCACAGAGCTCAATGGACACGATGAGATAGGAGGAGAAGATGGCGGAGGCACCGAGTTGGCGAGTGAGCGGCGACTGGTTCGACGTCTGCCGCTGCCGGGTTCCTTGCGGCTGCACCTTCGCGCAGGCACCTGACGAGGACCAGTGCGACGGCATCCTCGCCTGGCATGTCCGCGAGGGGAGCTACGGCGACGTGAGCCTCGACGGCATGAACGTCGTCGCGGTTGCGTCATTCACCGGAAACGTCTGGACGGGCGAGGGGAAGCCGGTGATGGGGATCTTCATCGACGAGCGCGCCGACGAGGATCAGCGACAGGCGCTCCAGACGATCTTCGCCGGAGAGGCCGGCGGCTGGCCGGCGGGCTTCGCCGAGATGGTGGAGGAGGTCCGCGGGATCGAGTACGCGCCGATCGAGTTCGAGCTCGCCGACGACCTCTCGAGCTGGAGCGTGGAGGTTCCGGGCAAGGCGAAGGGCAGCGCCGTCGCGCTGGCCGGGCCGACGACGCCGGAGGGCGCGCGGGTGCAGGTCCACAATCCACCGGGCGCCGAGGTTGGCCCCGGGCAGGTCGCAACCTGGGGCGTCGCCGAGGTGGACGAGGCGGACTGCTTCGGGTTCAAGTTCAGCTGGCCCGGCCGCTCGAGCAAGCACTTCCCGTTCGACTGGTCGAGCGAGGACGAGTACTAGCCGGGCGACCGGCCGGCAGGTCGCTGCCCTCGGCTAGGCCGAGCGCCGGACGCTGACGTCCTCGGAGGCTGCGGCCTCCTCGGCTGCGGCCTCCTCGGCGGCGGCCTCCTCGGCGGCGGCCTCCTCGGCGGCCGGCTCGGCGGCGAGCCGCCCCGCGGCCCGCTCGGCGGCGGCCCCGACGAAGTCGCGGAAGAGCGGCTCGGGCCGGGTCGGGCGCGAGTTGAACTCGGGGTGGAACTGCGAGGCGACGAAGAACGGGTGCTCCGGCAGCTCGATCACCTCGACCAGGCGGTCGTCCGGCGAGGTCCCGCTCGCCACCAGGCCCTCCTCCTCGAGGCGCTTGCGCAGCATGTTGTTGACCTCATAACGGTGGCGGTGGCGCTTGTAGATGACCGGCTCGCCGAAGATCTCGCGCGCCCTGGTCTCGTCGTGCAGCTTGACCGGGTCGGCGCCGAGCCGCATGGTCCCGCCGAGGTCGGAGACCTCCTTCTGCTCGGGCAGCAGATCGACGACGGGAAACGGGGTCTCGGGATCGAACTCAGCCGAGTTCGCTCCCTCCATCCCGCAGACGTGCCGGGCGAACTCGACGACCGCGATCTGCATCCCGAGGCAGATCCCGAGATAGGGAATCCCCTTCTCGCGCGCGATTCGCGCCGCCTCGACCTTGCCCTCGATGCCGCGCTCGCCGAAGCCGCCGGGGATCAGGATCCCGTCGACGCCGTCGAGCTCGGCCTCGTCGATGTCCTCGGCCGAGACGAGCACGGTCTCCACCTCGACGCCGTGGTGCCAGCCGCCGTGGGTGAGGGCCTCGATCACCGACTTGTAGGCGTCCTCGAGCTG
>Ga0070741_10008687_pt1 | contig 20196 bp, 20 predicted proteins | sample Coa_R1_4_FD_66440 | JGI IMG/M metagenome (GOLD analysis project Ga0070741, IMG submission 66440) | Surface soil microbial communities from Centralia Pennsylvania, which are recovering from an underground coalmine fire - Coalmine... | ecosystem: Environmental > Terrestrial > Soil > Unclassified ...
TCGCGCACGAGCGTGCTGGGCGCTACCCTTCTCATGGCCTGGGCCTCCTTTCGGTTGATTGCCGTCATCCGAATTGAAGCTCAGGCCGCTCTCCGTTTACAGGAAGACTAGGACGTCACCTCCGATGAAGGCGGCCGGGACCGAGTAGAGCGCACGGTCGACCTCGATGTGGTAGTCGCGGTGGACCTTGGGGCAGGCGTAGTGCGGCAGGTCGTAGGGAGCCTCGGGGGCAGGTGCCAGCGCCTGAGCTTCCTCGAGGCGGAAGACCTCGAGCGGCCGGCGGGCCGTGGTGCCGTGGATCCTGAGCCCGGCCGTGTGAAGGCACCACCGCTCCGCCCGGCGCCGGGCGTCGGTGAGTGAGGCGAACTCCTCGCCGGCGAACAATGACGCTTCGCGGCCGTCCCGCACTCGATCTCGCAGAACCGGTAGAGCGTTCGGGAGGGAACCTGCACGCCCTTGTGGCGGGCCAGATCCTGCTCGATCCGGACCACGGTCAGGCCCCGCTCCAGGCGCTCGGTGATGAACGCCTTGTGCTCCAGCAGGAGCTGCCAGCTTGACCCGCGGTCCCCGGGCGGACGTCCTGGCGGGACGGCCGCGACGACGACTGCCAAGCAGCTCCTCGGTCAGCTGCTGCTCACCTCGTTCTCGATCCAGGCCAGCGGCGACCGCCGCCTTCACGTAGCGACGGACGGTCTTGGGATCGACCATCGCCAGCCGGGCGACGGAACGGTAGCCGTGGCCGGAAAGCCACAGCCGCAGGATCTCCTTCACCACCACCACGGACACCTCCCGGAACGCCATCGGCACCTCCAGCTCTCGCCGTCGGTGCGCGCCTACCACGGGTTTCCGGCCGTTCCGTGGAGGTTCGAGGTGGTCCCTAGTTCCTGGCGAGGGGGTGGTCCCTAGTTTCTGGCGAAACCAGGCTCAGGGGGTCCCTAGTTTCTGGCGGGCGACACCTCAGGATCCGCGTCAGGGCCGGCCGGAAACTGTGCCGAATCATCGCCAATCGAAGACTTGCGATTGCGTGTCGTCCCGCTCGACAAGAGTCTGACTCGCCACGTCGACGACATTCCACCAGAGCGATGGCGGCCCTACACCCAAGCTCTGCTGCGAGTGTGCCGAGTTGAGCGTCTGGAACAAGATGGCGCTGCCATCCGGGGATGAGAAGACTCCACGGATCGGCTCGCCCGGAAGTGCCAATACCTGGGTGGAGGTCCAATCTGGACCACGCAGCAACCAAAGCGTCGATACTTCGTCGAGCGGGAGCCCGCCCTCGACAGGCCCCGTCGCGTAGTAGAGCTCGTCGGTACCAGCTCGCCAGACCACGTTGGGTGGTCCGAACTCGGTGGTCTCCCCCACGGCCACGACCTTCCCATCCAGCCCGATCACGGCCGGCGCGTAGGCGGAGTCGAGCTCCACCGTGACCGCGATGAACGACCCGCTCGGAGACCACTGAGGGAAGAGCAGATGAGCTGAGGCGTGCGGGAGACTGCTCAGTTGAGGCGAAGACTGGATGACCTCCCCGACCGAAACCAACGCTCGACTCGAGCCTGATGCGACATCGGCAACACTGAGAGAGTCCCCTGGAGCCACGTAGGCGACCGACATGCCGTCCGGAGACCACGTGACCCCACGACCCACGCTCGCAGCGAGCGAAGTCGCGCTCGTACTCGTCGAGGATGAGAGCTCCACCTGGCAGGCGATCTGCGAGGAGCATGCTTCGAACGCGAACGTCCTGCCGCCTGGTGCCCAGGAGAAGTTGGCAGTGCCGGAAGCTCCCGGCGCGGCCGTCCTGGTTCCGCCGGGGAAGGTGATCACGGGTCCTTGACCTCCGTAGCTCAGAACGCCGCCAGCTGGACCCAGCGGGGACAGAGCGATCGGACTGCCTGGCGAAAGAGCCTCCGGGAGCGTGAGGCTGGTCGTTCCTGCCGAGTCGGTCAGATTGAGGGTCGTTCCCCCATCCGATGACGCCCACGCGAGCGTGCCGCCCCACGTATCGACGATCGCCTGTGGGCTCACCGCACCCGCCCCGCTGCCGGCCGACGGGACCTGCGCTTCTCGCGAAGCACGTCCCCATTGAAATCCGGCCACGAGGACGGCGGCACAGAAGGTGAAGGCGAAGACGGCGCCAACTGCCGTGCGGGTGATGCCGGCTCGCCGTCGTCTCGCGTCCCCGGCCGCCCTCACCTGCGAGAGAGCAGAGCCCACGTCCGGTGTATGGCCATCCACAAGACTCGACAGGAGCTCCCGGACACCCTGATCCGCCTTCTCGCTCATAGCCAGCCTCCTACCCTTCCCCGAACGGATCGTTGCCGAGATTGGAGCGTTCCCTGATGCGCTTTCGAGCACGAGACAGGTGGACAGATACCGTGCTGGGCCGCACCTTGACGAGCCGGGCGACGGTCCCAACGTCCAGTCCGAGGTAGTCCGTCAACACAAGGCATGTTCGTTGGCGTGGACTAAGGTCCTGTAGGGCCATCTTGAGAGTGATGCGCATGTCTACCGCAGCACTCTCGTCCGGCAGCCCGCCGACAGCAACATTCGATGGACGCCGCCCGGTCAGCGTGAGATACCGTTCCTTTCGGAGCCGTGAACGAACGAGGTTTATGAGAATGCGGTATGCCAGGTTTCGAGCATGATCGCATGAAGCCACTCGGTCCCATCGCTGATAAAGTCGGATGAGCGTCTCCTGTGCCAGATCACGTCCCGCATCGAAGTCATGCACCATCAGAGCCGCCGCACCGCTCATTACGGGGAACTGACTTCGGAAGAAGTCATCGAAGTCGCACACATGCGTTCCTGACCCGTCTGTCTGTCACGACCAACCTCCTGCCACTACATACGCTCCACGACCCCCATTCCCTTACACGCCCCAGGGATTCGATCCGCTTACGCACGCAAAGCCACGGTCAGTGCGAGGGCGACGGTCAGCAGCCCGTTGAGTCGTGAGACTGGTCGGCCCCCGGTTCCGGATCCACCCCCTATGAGGGTGGCGGCTGATGATGCCTCGGTCGAGGACCGGTGGAACTCTACCGGGGTCAGGTAAGCCGAGCGAGGGAGTGCGGCCGTTCGTTCTTGTACCGGGTCCTCCGCTCTTCGATCAGGACCTGTCGTGGCGCCGTGGCGGCGCCAGTCCCGAAGCGCCCACGCGATCAGCTCCGGGCCGTTGTCGCACCGCAGGTGTTCCCCTCGGGCGGAGTTCTCGGAGGTCTTCGAGCCTCTCTTCTCTCATCCGAGTTCGAACAAGCCGTTGAAACTGGAGGTGAGCGTGGAGGTGAGCGGATTCGAACCGCCGGCCTCTGCCGTGCGAAGGCAGCGCTCTACCGGGCTGAGCTACACCCCCGAGACCGGCGGCTAGCGTAGCAGAGGCCTGCGAGGGGCTCGACGAGCCCGCGTCCTCAGCTCCCGCCGAGCACGTCCTTCGCGTGGCGGTCGAGGGCGTCGCGCAGGTCCCGCTGCACGATCGCGATCGACAGGTCGCCCCGGGTCTTCTCGATCAGGCTCCGGGCAACGTCGGTCGAGCGTCGCAGGTTCAGCGTGATCGCGTCCGGGTAGTCCATCGACACGAGCACGTAGTACATGTCGTCCATCGCGGACAGGATCGCCTCACCGCGTTCGACGTCGCCGTGGCGGAGCAGGTCGAGGATGCTCCGCCTCGCTTCGCCGATCGCCTCGGCCATCCCGTTCAGGTACGGCGCTTCCTCGACGCCAAGCTCCTCCGGCGTCGGCAGGCTCTCCGCCCCGGTCACGACCGCTTCGGTGATCCGGGCCTCCGCGTACTCTTTCTGGGCGTCCTGGAGGTAGCCGGCGTAGCGGATCTCGGGGTGATCGCGGACGGCCTCGAGCCCCTCCTCGATCGCCTGCCGGGCCTCGTCCATCAGCCGGTGCGCGAGGTCCCACTCCGCGCGATGGATCGCCCTGATCGCGTTCGCGCACGAGCGGATCGCGCGACGGGCTGCGGGGAGCGCGCGCTCACGCGCCTCCATGCGCTCGTCGAGCCGACGCCGCAGACCGCTCGAGATCTCGTCGAGGTTCACTCGGACGCCGCGCTCAGACGCGGGCCACGCCGACCTCGCGGGCCGGTCGGACCACGATGTTCACGAGGTCGTCTGCCCCGAGCGCCCCGAGCCCGTTGAAGGCCGGCCGCGCCACCCCTCCCTCCGACACGTAGCGGTGCCGCGCCGGGCGCGGCCGCAGGGGGACGTTGGCCTCCTCGACGCGACGGAGCGCCCGGGTCCTGGCGCTCCGCTCCTTGATGGACATGAGCATCCACGTGTAGAGACCGAGGAGCGTGGCGAGAGCCGCCGTCGCGTACCACACGACCCTGAGAGGCGGAACCAGACCGATGAGAAACGTGAGGCCGATGCTCTCGGTGAGGAAGACGAACACACGCTTGCGGCGTTCTCGAGCGCGGGCCTGAGCCCGTGCCCTCGGCCCCATGAACGGCACGCCCTTGCGGGGGGTGATGATCCAGCGTCCCTGTCCGCGGCTCTCCGTCTCTGCGAGCAACTCCATGTTCCGCCCGAAGTCCTCCACCGTTCGCGTCGCGGACGCCTTCCGACGGTCCGCGGGAAGCAGGAACGCGGCCCATATCATGCCGAGGGCCACCAGGAACAGCCAACTCAACGTCCCTGCCCCCTGTTCGTCGGAACCCCGGTCCGCCACAACATCTGGGCTGGGACCGCACGCTAACACCCCAGATATGGCCGAACAAACACCAAGGCTGAAATTCGATGCACTTGTTCACAAGGCAGGAACCACCGGTCCGGAGCGTCGTTTGGGGTATTCCCGCCCGGGCTACGGGGCCTCCGCCACGAAGTGACCGCTCTTGCCGCCTCGCTTCTCGAGCAGCCGAAGCCCGTCGATCCTTGCCCCGCGGTCGAATTCCTTGGCGGTGTCGTACAGGCTGAGCGCGGCGACCGCGGTCGCGGTGAGGGCCTCCATCTCGACGCCCGTGCGGTCCGTGGCACGGACGGTCGTCCGCACGCGAATCCGGCCGGTGGCCTCGTCGGGCTCGATCGAGACCTCGGCTCCGGTGATCGCGACCGGATGGCAGAACGGGAGCAGGTCGGGCGTGCGCTTCACTCCCATCACGCCGGCGATGCGGGCCGCCTCGATCGGCTTGCCCTTCCGCGTTCCGGCCACGAGGTGGGCACACGCCTCCGGCGTCGTGGAGACGACGCACTCGGCCACGGCCTCTCGTTCGGTGACCTCCTTGCCGCCGACCTCGACGATGCGCGCGACGTCCTCGGACACGCTCACTCCATCGGCCGGAAGAGCATCACGTCGACCTCGCCGCCGGCCGGGGCCGTCTCGACCCCCTGCGGCACGATCGCAAGGCCGTTCGCGCGCGAGACGGTCGCGATGAGGTTCGAGCCCCTCCCGCCGGTCGGCTTGGCAAGGTAGCCGTCGCCATCGCGGCGGACGATGACGCGCGCGAACTGCGTCTTGCCCCTGGGCCCGGAGACGTCGGCCTCGAGACGCGCAGTGATCTGCGGCCGGAAGAGGTTCGCTCGACCCATCATCTTGAGGAGCGCGGGGCGGATGAACACCTCGAACGAGACGAACACGCTGACGGGGTTGCCGGGCAGCCCAAAGTAGGGCTTGCCCTCGATGTGGCCGAACCCCTGCGGCATGCCGGGCTGCATGGCTACCTTGAAGAACTCGACGTCGCCCCTGCGGAAGAAGGCCGCCTTCACCACGTCGCGCTCTCCCACCGAGACACCGCCCGAGGAAACGTACGCGTCGGCTTGAACCAGGTGGTTCAGCACGGTCTCGCGCAGCTCGTCGGGCTCGTCGCCGACGATCCCGGCCATGACCGGCACCGCGCCGACCTCTCGGAGAGCCCCGTACAACGTGTAGGCGTTGGAGTCGCGCACCTGTCCGTACTCGGGGCGCTGCGTCGGCGGGATCAGCTCGTCGCCGGTCGAGAGCACCACCACCCGCGGCCGCGGGTGCACCGGCGGGTGCGAGATGCCGGCCGTGGCGAGCAAACCGAGTTCGGGCGCGCCGAGGCGGCGACCGGCACGGACCAGAAGCTCGCCGCCGCGAACGTCCTCGCCGCTCGGGCGGATGTGCTTTCCCTCCGGGCTCGGGGCAAGGATCCGAACGCGCTCTCCGAGCACCTCGCAATCCTCGATCGGCACGATCGTGTCGGCGCCGGCCGGGATCGGCGCCCCCGTAGCGATGCGGACCGCCTCTCCCCCACCCACGGTGGACTCGGGACGGCGGCCGATCAGCGCACGGCCGACGATCCTGAGCTCGACCGGGGAAGCGGGCGACGCCTCGGCGACCTCGCTCGCCCGGACCGCGAACCCGTCCATGGCGGAGGAGGCGAAGTCCGGGATGTCGCGCTCGGCCACGAGGTCCTCGGCGAGCACGCACCCGTGCGCCTCCTGCAGCGGAAGCTGAAGCGGCGCGAGGGGGGCGATCCGGGACAGGATCCGCTCTCTGGCCTCCTCCACGGTGAGGAGTCCCTCGCCACGCTCGTGCAGGTGGGCGTGCGGCGTCGACATCCGGTTCAGTCTACCCACCGCTTCGCCGGCGGGCGCCTACAGCAGCTTCTTGCGCTGGACGAGGTCGGCGAGATACGCACGGAGGCCCTCGCCGATGTCCTCGCGGTCGATCGCGAGCTCGATCGTCGCCTTGAGATAGTCGAGCTTGTTTCCCACGTCGAACCGGCCGTTCTCGAACACATACGCGTAGACCGCCTGCTCCTGCGCGAGCACGTTGATAGCGTCCGTGAGCTGGATCTCGCCACCCCGGCCCGGCCCGGTGGCGCGGAGGGCATCGAAGATCTCCGGCGTGAGCACGTACCGGCCGATGGCCGCGAGATTGGAGGGGGCCTCGTCGGGCCTGGGCTTCTCCACGATCGAAAGGACCCGGGCCAGGCGGTCTTCCACGAACTCCGGCTGGATCGATCCGTACAGCTCGATCTCGTCGCGGGCGACCTCCTGCACGGCGATCACGCTGCGCCCGTAGCGTTCGTGCACCTTGAGCATCTCCTGCAACAGCGTGCTGTCGCGGGTCATGATGTCGTCGCCGAGGAGCACCGCGAACGGCTCGCCCGCGACGTGGTCCTCGGCAACGGCGACCGCGTGCCCGAGGCCGAGCGGGTCGCGCTGGCGAATGTAGTGGATGGTGCCGAGGTCCGAGATCTCGCGCACCTCCTTCAGCTCGTCGAACTTGCCCTTGCTCTCGAGCACGTACTCGAGCTCGAAGGAGCGGTCGAAGTGGTCTTCGATCGTCCGCTTGCCGCGGCCGGTGATGATCAGGATGTCCTCGAGCCCGGCCCGGATCGCCTCCTCGACCACGTACTGGATCGCCGGCTTGTCGACGATCGGAAGCATCTCCTTGGGCTGGGCCTTGGTGGCCGGCAGGAACCTGGTTCCGAGTCCCGCAGCCGGGATGACGGCCTTCTTGACCTTCATAGCGAGCACCCCTCTCGGCGGGGTGGCAGTGTACTCCCCGCCCCCGACCGGCTCCAGTCCCCGAGACGGGGCCCGGCGAACCTCGGCTACACTTTGGCCATGCCCACCTATGAGTACGCGTGCACCCAGTGCGGGCAGCACGTGGAGGTCTTCCAGCGCCTCTCGGAAGCGCCGCTCACGGTCTGCGGCGGTTGCGGGGGGCCGCTGCGCAAGGTGTTCCACCCGGCGGGCATCGTGTTCAAGGGCTCGGGCTTTTACGCAACCGACAACCGTTCCTCGAAACGTCCGAGCGAGTCCACCTCGGACTCCGCCGCCGCCACGACGTCCGCCGAGCCCGCCTCGTCCGGCGGCCGAAAGAAGGCTGCCGCAAGCGGAGGGGCGAGCAGCTGAACGCCGAGATCGGGGTGTTCGGAGGCTCCGGGTTCTCCTCCTTCCTCGAGGAGACCGAGACCGTTCGCGTCGAGACTCCCTACGGCAGGCCCTCCGCCGATCCGGTGGTCGGCGAGGTCGGGGGCCGCAGGGTCGCGTTCATCCCCCGACACGGTCCCAAGCACGAGTTCCCACCGCACAAGATCCCGTACCTGGCCAACCTGTGGGCGATGCGGGAGCTCGGCGTCACGCGTATCCTCGGGCCGAACGCCTGCGGCTCGCTGCAGCCGCACGTGAAGCCCGGCGACTTCGTCGTGTGCGACCAGCTCGTGGACCGCACACGCCACCGCCCGAACACCTTCTACGACGGCCCGGTCACCACGCACATCTCGTTCGCCGACCCGTACTGTCCGACCATGCGCGAGGCGATCGTCGCGCGGGGGCGCGAGCTCGGCATCCCGATCCACGAGCGCGGCACGGTCGTCGTGATCGAGGGGCCGCGCTTCTCGACCAGGGCGGAGTCGAGGTGGTTCGCGTCCGCCGGCTGGGAGGTCATCAACATGACCCAGTATCCCGAGGCCGTGCTCGCGCGCGAGCTCGAGATCTGCTACGCGAACATCTCGCTCATCACGGACTACGACGTGGGCACGGAGGGTATCCCGCCCGTGACCAACGAGGAGGTCGTCCGCGTCTTCTCCCAGAACAACGCGAGGCTCCGGGACCTGCTGCTCGCCGTCATCCCATCACTCCCCACCGAACGGACCTGCCCCTGCGCGAGCGCGCTCACGGGCGCCACGTTCGAGGTCTGAGCCCCCGCGCTGGACGCCGCCCTCCGACACCGCCGCCGGTTTCGCTCCTGCGGGCGCCTGGGTGGTCGAGGCCGCCCCCCGGTACCATGCGCGCGATGAGCGTCGAACCCATTCTGGTCACGATCGAGCTCCGCTTTCGCACCACGGAGGATCCCAAACCGCTCGGGGAGCGCGTCCGCGAATCCGTCGCGATGATCGTCGGACGCGAGCACCTCGAGGAGTTCCGTGTGCGGGTCCTGCCGCTCGCCCCAAAGAAGCCCCGAGGGGTGTGAGCCGCTTCACTGCGGCCGGCCCCGAGGCCCGGTAGGGTCGCCGGCGTCCGTCAGGTCATCAGCGAAGGGAACCGGCATGCGGCGGCGCTGGTCGACGCCCTCCAAGCTCTTCGCGCTCCTCGCGGCCGCGAGCGCGGCGGGGGCGTTTCTGCTGGTCAGAGGCTACGAGGTTCGGTTGCGGGCGCTCCGCCCGCAGGTGGGCCCGCCGCGCGCGGTGGTCGTGGCGGCGAGCGCGCTTGCTCGCGGGACGGTCCTCGAGCCATCGGACCTGCGGATCCGGGAGATGCCCGCAGCGTTCGCGCCGCCGGGCGCCCTCACGGCAATCGAGCAGGCCGCCGGGCGCACGCTCGGCTCGGACGTGGCCGAGGGCGAGCCGGTGACCCGGACGCGCCTCGGCGCCACAGGCGTGGGTCCGGTCGCCTCCCTCGTGCCCTCCGGCCTTCGGGCGCTGCCGGTGCGTGCGGACGTGCCGGCGGGCTCGGTGCGGCCGGGAGATCGCGTGGACGTGCTCGCGACCTTCGGCGGCCGGCAACCGCACACCGAGACCGTGGCGCAGGGACTCGAGGTGCTGCTGGTGCTCAGGGGTTCGGAGGGGGCCTCGCTCCAGCCATCGAGCGCCGCCGCCGGTCCGGCGCTCGTGCTGCTGGTGAGCTCGGACGAGGCCGAGCGCCTGGCCTTCGCGCAGACCTTCGCCGAGCTCGCGATCGCCATCGCCCCCGCGGAGAGCTGAGGGTTCGGGCCGGTTGCCCCGGTCGGCCGTGTAGCATGGGCGCGCTCCGCATCGGGAAGGGGCCGTCCTGTCCGTCTTGCAGGCCATCGTGCTCGGCATCACCCAGGGGGTGACCGAGTTTGCGCCGATCTCGAGCTCGGGCCACCTGATCCTCGTGCCCTGGCTGTTCGGCTGGCCCATCCTGAACAACGCGAGCGTGAACAAGACGTTCGACGTGGCCCTCCACCTCGGGACGCTCGTCGGCGCGCTCGTCTACTTCCGCGTCGACGTGGCCCGGTACCTTGCGGCCTGGGTCCGCTCGATCCGGGCGCGGTCGATCTCGACCCCCGACGAGCGGGTCGCCTGGGCCCTGGTCGTGGGGACGATCCCCGGCGCCTTCGCCGGGGCCACCCTCCAGGGCGTGATCGAGGACAAGCTCGGCGCGCCGTGGCTCATCGCCGTGATGCTCGCCGTCTTCGCGCTCGTGCTGTACGTGGTCGACCGGCGGGCGCGCTCGGACAAGCAGGTGAAGGACGTGACGGTGATGGGCGGACTCGGTCTCGGCATCGCGCAGGCGCTGGCCCTCCAGCCGGGCGTCTCTCGCTCCGGGATCACCATCACGGCAGCCCGGGTCTACGGCCTGGACCGGGCCTCGGCCGCGCGCTTCTCGTTCCTGCTCTCGCTACCGATCATCGCCGGCGCCGGCCTGTTCAAGGGCATCGACCTCGCTCGGAACGGGCTTCCTCAGGGAATGGCGGGGCCGTTCGTCTGGGGAACGCTCGCCGCCGCGGTGAGCGGGTTCCTCGTCATCGCGTTCCTGCTCTCGTTCCTGCGAACGAAGGACTTCCTCGTCTTTCTCGTCTACCGGATCGCGGCCGCCGGATTCGTGCTCGGGATCATCGCGGCCGGCGTTCGGCAGGCGGGCGCCTGAGGGTCGCGCTATCGGCCGGCCACGGTCATCTCGCCGACGAGGATCGTCGGCACCCCGACCGACGTGAAGAATCGGAGGTCGCGTGCGACCGCGACGACGGCGCCGAGCATCTCCGGGAGGGTGCTCGCGATCGTCATCTCGCGAAGCGGCTCGGCCAGCGCGCCCCCGGAGATCCGCAGACCGGTGGCGCCCACCGAGAACTCGCCGCTGATCGGGTTTGCCCCCGAGTGGACTCCCGACACGTCCTGGATCAGCACGCCGCCGTCCGCCAGCGCGAGCAGCTCGTCGACGCTCGCGGCCCCGGCCGGGACGAAGAAGTTCGAGGTTCCGACGCCGGGGACCGAGCGATACCCGGCGCGACGCGCGTTGCCCGTCGATCTCGTGCCTGCGCGGTGGGCCGTATACGAGTTGTGCAGGAAGCCCGTCAAGGTCCCGGCCGAGATCAGCTGCGTCCGCTCGGTTGGGACCCCTTCGTCGTCGAAGGGCGCCGCGGCCGGACCGGCGAGCAGCCGCCCGTCGTCGACCAGCGTCAACACCTGCGAACCCACGCGCTCGCCCTCCAGTCCCGCGAACGGCGAGCGCCCCTTTTGCACCGCCTCGGCCGAGAGGGCTCCCGCCAGCACCCCGAGGAACGACGAGCCGGCAAACGGATCCAGCACCACGGGCACGCGCGCGCTCGGGGGTTTGGTCGCTCCGAGCAGCCGCACACCGCGCTCCACCGCCTCGGAAGCGACGTCGGCCCAGTCGAGCTCACCGATCTCGCGCCCCACGCGGAACGAGAAGCCGGTCTGGGTCTCGTCCTCTTGCTCGGCGAGGGCGACGACGGCGCACCAGCAGTCGGTTCGCGCGTACTCCGCGGCGACCCCGCCGGTGGACGCGATCGCCACCCGCGAGACGGCGTCTCCGTACTGCGCCTGCTCCACTTTGGTCACCCGCGGGTCGGAGCTCGTCGCGAGTCGCTCGAGGTCGAGCGCGAGCGCGACCTTGCGGTCGGCACCGATCGAGGCCTGGCTCTCCCGGAACAGGGAGGCGATCGGTTCGGCGACCGAGGCCTCCGGCAGGACGTTGTGCTCGTCCTCGGTGGCGAGGGCCGCGTTCTCGCGCGCGCGGGCCACCGCTTCCCGGACCTCATCGAGCTCCGGATCGGCGACATACGCGTACCCGAGCCTTCCCCCCACCAGCAGGCGGACGCCGATCCCGCGCGACTCCGCGAACGTCAGCCCCTCGACCTCACCGCGGCGGGCGGTCACCTGGGTCCTGCGGGATTCCTCGGCGTAGGCTTCGATCGCCTCATCGCCGCGCGCCGCCTCGACGGCCGCCGCACAGAGCACGGTCAGGTCGACCCTTGCTCCGCGACCGTCAGGCACCGGTCCCCCCGACGGTGATCCGCGCGATCCGGAGAGTGGGCGAGCCGCTGCCGACCGGGACCCCCTGCCCGTCCTTCCCGCACGTCCCCTCCCAGGTGTCGAAGTCGTCGGCCACCGCGTCGACCGCCGACATCACCTCGATCGCTCGGCCGATGAGGTTGGCTCCCCGGACCGGGGTGGTCACCTGGCCGTGCTCGATCAGGAACCCCTCCGACACGCCGAACACGAAGTCGCCCGTCGCCGGGTTGGTCTGCCCGCCCGCCAGGGCGGTCACGTACACGCCCCGCTCGGTCGAGGACAGGACGTCCTCCGCCTTGGAGGTCCCGTTCAGGATGTACGTGTTGGTCATCCGCGGGATCGGCGGGTGCGCGTAGGACTGACGGCGCCCGTTTCCCGACGAGGGCTGGCCGAGCTTGGCGGCCCGAATCCGGTCCGTCAGCCAGCCACGCAGGACCCCCTCCTCGAACATCAGGGTTCGTCGGGCCGGCATCCCCTCGTCGTCGAACGAAAACGAGCCCCAGGCGTTCGGGACGGTCGCGTCGTCCACGCCGTTCACGAGCCGAGAGGCCACTCGCTCACCGACCTTGCCTGCGTACACCGAGGCCTCTTTCTCGACGATGTCCGCCTCGAGCGGGTGGCCGCACGCTTCGTGGAACAGCACCCCGCCCATCCCCGGGGCGAGCACGACCGTCGTCTCACCGGCCGGGGCGGGGGCCGCGTCGAGCATCGTGACCGCTCGGCGAGCCGCGACCTCGGCCGTTCGAGCCGGGGGGTGGCGGTCGAAGAACTCCGCGCCGGCCAGGCCGGCGGGCCCGTGCAGGCCCGTCTGGATCACGCCGTCGCGAGCCGCGACGACCGTGACGAACAGACGGACACGGGGCCGCTCCTCCTCGACCCACCTCCCGTCCGATGTCGCGATCAGCACCCGCTGCACCGAGTCCCCGTACGCAGCGACCACCTGCCGCACATGCGGGCTGAACGAACGGGCGACGTCGTCGACCTCGCGCAGCCACTGAACCTTCTGAGCGGCGGGCAGGGTGCCTGCGGGGCGCTCGGCGCGGTGCAGAACCGGAGGCTCGAGCGTGCGCAGGTCGACGACCGAGCCCGGACCTTCGTCCCCCACCGAGGCCGCCGCCGCGGCCGCGGCCTCGAGGAGGGCCACGCGATCGAGCCGGTTGGAGAACGCGTACCCGAACGATGTTCCGCGCGCGACCCGGACACCGGCACCTCGGTCCACCCCGCTGGTGAGCTCCTCGATCTTGCCGTCGTCAAGACGGACCTGCACAGACGAGCGCTCCTCGACGAACAGCTCTGCGAAGTCGCCGCCCCGCACGCGGGCCGCGCGGAGGACGTCGAGGACCAGATCGCGATCGAGCATGGGCAGGGATTGTAGACGCGGAGGGGTTGCTACAGTCGGGCCGCGCAGAGGAGGTGGACGGATTGGCGGACCCGGCGACGCGGCGCTCCATTCGCCCGCCGGCGTACCGTCCCCGCGGATCCGGACGCCGCTTCCTACAGCGACGCTCCGACGGCACGCTTCTCGCCGGCGTGTGGGTGATGCTCGTGGCCTTCCTCCTCGGCCCCTACGCGCTGCACTCGCTGCGCTTGCCGCTCGGGCCGGACGCTCCCGTCTATGTGTGGTGGACGAAGCTCGCGGGGCTCGATGGGCTGTCGGCCGCCCAGAGGCCCGGGGTCCCGGCGCTCGGGCTCGTGCTCCAAGGGCTGGGGATCCCTCCGACGGCCGTCCTCGCTGCGCTCGAGTGCGTGCTCGCCGCCTCGGTCGGGACCGCTGCCGCGGCGCTCGTTCGCGACCTGTCGCCGCGGCCCCGGGCGGGCTGGCTGCTCGCCGGCGTGCTGACCGGAACCTTCGCCGTCCACCTCGCGGCCGGCTATCTGGCAAACATCGCCTTCTCTGCGCTGTTCCTCGCGGCAGCCGTCGTGCTCGCCCGTCCGGGCCGGCAGCGGACGGTCGGCGCCGCGCTCCTGCTCGCCTCGGCTGGGCTCGCGCACCCGCTGTTCTTCCCGCTCGGGGCGTTGATCCTGGTGATCCAGTCCGCGCTCGCATGGCGAACCGATCGCGCCGAGTCCGTTCGCGCGCTCGGCGCGACGGTCGGCGCCGCCGCTCTCCTCGGCGCCTCCCTGCTCGCCCTGCAGGTCGGGCCCGGACCGCTCGCGGTCGACACCTCGCGCGACGGCTTCCTCCGGCGGGCGGGACTGACCGACGTGCTCCGCAGCGCGTACCTCGACCGGTTCGTGCACCGTTGGGCCCGCTACGTCCAGTGGGCGTCGGTACCGCTCGCGGTGGCGGGCCTGTGGGACGCGCGGGGGTTTGCCGGCCGGTTTCTCCGGGCGTGGGGGTTGACCCTCCTCGGGGGCGTCGTGTTCTCGCTCGTGACGGGCCGCTTTCCGGCCGACCGGTTCATCACATTCGGCTACGTCGTCCCGATCCTCGCGGCACTCGGGCTCGTCCGTCTGCGGCACGCGCTCGAGCCTCGCCGGAGGCTCGCAATCATCACCACCACCGCACTGACGCTTGCGATGCTCGCCGGCGCGTGGATCGCGTGGGACCGGCAGACGCCGTTCATGTCCGAGCTGGAGCTCGAGCGGGCCACCACGGCCGCCGCCTATGCCAGCGCGACGGACCCCGGCACCGTCCTCGTGTTCACGGTGAACGGCCACGGTGCGACGCTCGGCTTCCTCGCGACGCGAGCCGCGAACGTGATCCGGGCCGCGATGCCGCCCGACCGCATCCGCGACGTGGTGGTCCGCGTTCCGCCACCGAGGGCCGAGGCGACGACCGAGCGCCGGAAGCTCGCGCAGCTCACGCGGGGGGACGTTCGCGCCGCCGAGCGCGCCGGCAACGGCCATGTGGTGAGGTTCCTGCTCGCTCCGTTCGATCGTGTCGACCGGCTTCGCGCCCCGCTCGAGCGCGTCTCGCGAGGGGTGTACGTGTCCGACCCCACCCTGCGGCCGTCTCCCGTGGCAGATCCCCTCCGGCCGACCTCCCCCTGGGGAATCGCGCTCGCGACGATCGTCGTGCTCGCGGTGCTCTCAGCGGTCGGGTCCGGCTGGGCCCGCCTCGTCACCGGCGAGGGCGCGGCCTCGGTCGCCCTGGCTCCGGCCGCCGGCGCCGGCACCGTGATCCTCCTGGGGATCGCGCTCGAGCGCGCCGGACTCGGGCTCGAAGGTCGCCCCGGCTCCTTGATCGTGCTCGTCGCCGCCGGGGCGGGCGGCCACCTCGTCCGGTGGCTCCTCGAGCGACGCGCCCGCGCGAAGGCGGCGGAGTAGGTCGAGCCCCACCCAGCCGAGCAGGACGATCACGACCGGCGTGAGCACGTAGTGCCCGAACAGGACGTTCGCGTCGTAAGCGACCCGGAACCGCCCCGGTTCCGTGGTCCACTGCGAAAGGGTGAGCGCGACGCCCGTGCCGATCAGCGCAAAGCGCGGCGCCCGCGGCAGCAGCCACACGAGCGGCAGCGACCACGTCACGTACCAGGGCAGCAGGACCGGCCCGAGGAGCATCAACAGGATCAACCCCCATCCCCACACCGCACCCTGGGTGAGGGCCGAGACCGATCGGGCCCGCCGCACGAGCCACGCCGCCACGAGGGCGATCGACGCGAGCAGGGCGAGCGCGAACGCGATACGCGCGACGACGCCGAGCGCGTCGCCGGAGACGGCGTCGAGCGCCCGGCGGACGAGCCTCGATGGGGCGAGCCAGCCCTCGTGCCGCGCAAGCTCGAGCATGCCGAGGCTCGGGTCCGAGGTCTGCAGGAAGGGCGCGGCCGCGAGCACCGTGATCGCGCCGGCGACCCCGACGTGCGCGAGGGCAGCGCGGGCCCTGCGTCCGGGCTCGCGTCGGGCGACCGCGACCACCACCAGCAACAGCAGGGGAACGGCCGCGGGGGCCTTGACGAGCGCCCCCATCGCGAGCACCGCGGTGGCGAGCAGCTCGCGACCCCGAAGCAGCAACGCCAGCGCACCGACGATCGCGAGCGCCACCAGCAGGTCGTTGTGCCCACTTGCCACCGACTGGAACACGACGGCCGGGTTGAGACCGAACGCAGCGATCGCAAACGCCTCCCGCGAAGGGCGGACGCGTCGGGTGATCCGGGCGAGGATCGCGATCGTCCCGAGGCTCGCCGCGACCGCGATCGCTCGGAAGGCGACGATCGCGCCGCCCACGGAGCTCGTCATCCGCACGACGAGCGAGGACAGGAACGTGAACAGCGGCCCGTACACGGCCGGTGTGTCGATCCACTTGGGGCCGACGAAGCCGGTCACGGCGTCGTGCGGGAAGTCCGCCGGCGTGGCCACGTACGGGTTCGCGTGGTGGATCGCGGCGATCCGTCCGTAAGCCGAGTAGGAGTAGACGTCTCGCGAGAACAGGAGCGGCAGGAGCATCACCGCGAGCTGGTACGCGACCGCGAGCGCGGTCACCGCCCGGGCCGAGACCGTTCCGCGCCGCGCCTCTCGAAGGATCGCCAGGAACCCGGCCACCGCGAGGGCCACCGCGACAACCCCGACGATCGCAAGCGCGCTTCCGTGGACCTGGTCGAGCCTCACGAGGTGCGCGAGCCAGCGGAAGGGGCCGGCCGGGCGTGCGTCCGTCGGCAGGATCGGCTGGAAGGGCGAGCCTGGGGTAGTGGCGACCGTCGCGGTGAGGAGCGCGGACCCGAGGGAGCCCGCGACGGCGGCGTTTCGAGCGGTGGAGGGTTGCACCCGGGCGACTGTACCGCGGGCCGGGGCGAGCAAGCTCGGGCCCGCCGCGGCTTGGGTACCCTCGAAGGAGGTGGCGCTCACATCTTCTCCCGCCCTCCGTCGCATCGTTCGGATCGTGACCGCGATCCTGGTCGGGCTCGCGGCCGCCTGGGCCGCCATGGCGATCTGGGGAACCTCGGTCCGGCAGATGGGGCCGTTCGAGGTTCGCCTGCAAACCAGCTTCGGCCGGGGGGAAACCGACATCATCCTCCCGCCGCTCGGCCGGCTGACCGCCGACACGCACCTCGCCCCTCTTCGGATCGGGGCGACGCTCCTCGACGTCCGGGTCGCCGAGCTCACCCGACTCCTCGACAGGGACCTCAGGGGGCTGGTCGACACGTTGGAGGCCCAGGCGATCCACGACCTCCGCGCGCAGGCGCTCACCGTGCTTGCGGCGGCGTGCGTCCTCGGTCTCGTGCTCGCGACACTCGCGTTCCGTCGTGCCCCGCGAACGATCGCTCTCTCCGTGCTTGCGGCCTTCCTTGCGGTCGGAGGGACCGAGGTCATGGCCCTGGCGACGTTTCGGGCGGACGCCTTCCGATCGCCCACGTTCTACGGTTCGCTCCGCCTTGCCGCCCGCGTGATCCCCCCGGTGCGCACCGCCGAGCAGGTCGATGCGTTTCGTGAACAGCTCACCCGAGTGGTCGATGGGGCCGTCCAGGCCTACACGAAGATCCAGACCAACCCCGTGGGGGGCGCCGGCGAGATCCGCGTCCTACACGTCTCCGACATCCACCTGTCCCCCCTCGGGTTCGACTTCGCACGACAGATCGCGAAGGGGTTCGACGTCGACTTCGTGATCGACACGGGCGACACGACGTCGTTCGGGACGACGTCGGAGGACTTCGTGCTCTCGGACATCCGCGCCTTCGACCAACCCTACCTCTGGGTGCGCGGCAACCACGACTCGATGGCGTTCCAGCGGGCGCTCGACGGCCTACCGAACACGACCGTGCTCGACGGCACCACCACCTGGCGGCAGGGCCTGCGCATCTACGGGCTCGGCGACCCGGTGCCGCCGAGCGCGAGGGGCCGGATCTCCGATGCCGCCTTCGCCGAACGGGTCCGGTCTTCCGGGCAGCGGATCCTGGCCGACCTCGAGCACCTCCCTCCGGTCGACATCGTGGCCGTGCACGACGACCGCATGGCGGAGGCCGTGGCGGGGCGCGTCCCGCTGGTCGTCTCCGGCCACTTCCACCAGACGGGCGCGCGCGTGATCGACGGGACGCTCTTCCTGCGGATCGGAACGACGGGGGGCTCCGCGCTCACCACCTTCGAGCCGAGCGAGCACGTTCCGCTCTCGGCGGAGGTCCTGTACTTCGAGCCCGGGACGCGGCCGAGGCTGATCGCGTACGACGTGATCGAGCAGTCCCCCACCACCGGGACGCTCACGGTGACGCGCCATCTCGTCGAGGAGGAGCTCGGCACTCTCACACCGAGCCCGGCGACGACCCCGGCCGGCGCACCGACCTCCGGCTCCCCGAAGGTCGTGTCGCCGACGCCCGCTCCCGTCGGGTAACCCGCCCCTCGTGCGCAGCCGAACCGATCGCGAACGCGCCGTAGCCCACGACGCTCGAGGGATCGCCCGCGGTGTCGGCCGAGGTCCGGAGGTCGAGCAGCCGAACATCGAGGCCCAGCCGCCGGGCGAGCGCGAGGACGCCGCGAAGCGCGAACACCCCGCAGGCGTCCTCCGGACCGAGGGCCTCCGGGTCGACCGCCACGACGGCCTCGGCGGTCCGCCGATCGAGCCGGCGCGCCGTCTCGCGATCGTGGTAGTGGCTGAGGTCGGTGCTGACGAGGACGACCGATCCGTCCGCCCGCCACAGGCTGGACAGGACCTCGGCCACGTCTTCCGCCTGGGCCAGCCCGACCGCGATCGGGAGCACCGGCGCCTCGGGTCCGATGAGCCGCTGAAGGAAGGGGAGCTGCACCTCGATCGAGTGCTCTGGCGCGTGGGGCTCGTCGTCGACCGTGGCGCCGGCCCCGACGGCGGCCGTTCGCAGCTCGTCGTCGATCGGCATCTCCCCGAGCGGCGTGCTCCAGGCCTCCGAGGCGGGGACGGCGGTCCCAGACAGGGGCACGAAGTGCGCCGGGCCGATCACCACCGCGCGGCGGATCGACTCGACGAACGGTCGGAGGGTGGCGTACGCGGTGGCCGCAACCGGGCCCGAATACGCGTACCCCGCATGCGGGACGATCAGGGCCTCGGGCCGGGCGCCCGGGACCGCGGGCTCGGCCGCCGCGAGCAACCGGTCGACCACTCGAGCCAGGCCCTCCGGACCGGCCGGGTAGAAAGAGCCGGCGACCGCGGGCGGGCGCACGCGCCGGCTCACGGCCGGCTGAGCCGGACCGGCAGCCTGCGAGCCCCCCAGCCCCCGGGCTCGGCCTCGAACACGCCCGCACAGGCGGCACCGCAGACGGCACACCGCCCCTCGGAGGTGAGCCCCCAGACCCCAAGGTCGTAGCCGTCGCGCTCGATCAGGACCGCGCCGCACACATGGCACCGGGTCGTCTGGCCCTCGGGGTCGTGCACGTTGCCGGTGTAGGCGTAGCGGACGCCGTTGCCGAGCGCGATCGACCTGGCACGCGAGAGCGTGGACGGAGGCGTCGGCGGGCGGTCGAGCATCTTCCAGTCCGGATGAAACGCCGTGAAGTGGATCGGGACATCCGGCCCCAGGTGCTCGACGATCCAGCGGGTCTCGGCGTCGATTTCCTCCTCCGAGTCGTTCAAGCCCGGGATGAGAAGCGTGGTGATCTCCAGCCACACGTCGGTTTCATGCACCAGGTACTCGAGGGTCTGGAGCACCGGAGCGAGGTGGCCGGCGCACACGTCGTGGTAGAAGCGCTCGGTGAACCCCTTCAGGTCGACGTTCGCGGCGTCCATGTGCGCGAAGAGCTCCGCCCGCGCCTCGGGGTTGACATAGCCGGCCGTCACGGCGACCGCTCGAACACCCCGCTCCCGGCACGCGTCGGCCACGTCGACCGCGTACTCAAGGAAGATCACCGGATCGTTGTAGGTGAACGCCACGCTCCGGCATCCCAGCCGCACGGCGGCCTCGGCGATCGCCTCCGGCGACGCCTCGTCCGCCAGGGTGTCGACCTCACGCGACTTGGAGATGTCCCAGTTCTGGCAAAAGCGGCAGGCGAGGTTGCATCCGGCCGTGCCGAAGGAGAGCACGGCGGTCCCCGGCAGGAAGTGGTTGAGGGGCTTCTTTTCGATCGGATCGACGCAGAACCCGCTCGAACGTCCGTACGTCGTCAGGACGATGTCGTCCCCGACGCGCATTCGCACGAAGCAGAGCCCGCGCTGCCCCTCGTGCAGCCGGCACGCCCGTGGGCAGACGTCGCACTGCAGGCGTCCGTCCGGAAGGGCGTGCAGGTGGCGCGGGGTCGCGTGGCGCGGGGCCGCGTCCGTGCGGAACCCCTCGGTCGCCGCCATCACCGTTCATCTTCCCACCGGGGGCCAGAGCCGCCCACCCCGGGACGCGAGGCCGGCCCACCCCGGACGCTCGGCCGGCCCACCCCGGACGCGCGAGCCGCCGAACGCC
>Ga0070741_10008688_pt1 | contig 20195 bp, 15 predicted proteins | sample Coa_R1_4_FD_66440 | JGI IMG/M metagenome (GOLD analysis project Ga0070741, IMG submission 66440) | Surface soil microbial communities from Centralia Pennsylvania, which are recovering from an underground coalmine fire - Coalmine... | ecosystem: Environmental > Terrestrial > Soil > Unclassified ...
TGAAGCTGCTGCAGGCCGGTGTAGGAGGCGATGCTGAGGCTGGTTCCGCTCGGCACGGCGGAGGCGAGCGGGGAGTCGGTGGCCAGCGGCGTTCCCTCGGCGGCCGCCACCGCGCAGGAGCTGAGGCCGAGCGCGGCGCCGGTTCCCAGCAGCGCCTGGAGGAAGGAGCGGCGGTGCATCGCGCTCGGCCCGGGCGTGAGTGGTCGGATCCCAGAAGGTCGGGTCGCAGACAAGGAAGGGTCCTTATGGAGGCGGGGGGAATGCAGCAGAGAGGCGCCGGGTCGCGCCGCGTGGCGGCGGACGCAGGCGTGGCTGTCCCGAACGTCGGTCGGGTGATGAATACGGCGAAGGAGCGCGGCCGGGGATGGATCAGGCCGCGCGGAAGCGGGTCAGCGGCAACAGAAAGTGCGGCCGACGCGCATCAGGTCGATAACGCGGCGCTTGGTCAGGCCGGGTTCCCGAGGAGGGAGCGGGCACGAGGGCACGGCGGTCGGGTAGCCGGGGCGCTGCGGCGCCCGGCTGACCGGCGAGATCCTCGTCATGCTGCTCACACCACCATGCTCGCTACCCTGGGACAAACCTGTCAACATTCGGCTCTCTTGAAATAAGTCAGAGCAGGTCGGGATAAGTCAGGGTTAGATGTGGATACAGCGCTGAGAGGCGGAATAGGCACGTTCGTGTTCTGCCAGGAGCCTGAGCGGATCGCGGTAGAGGGCGTCGAGGATCACCGCACCGCCCGCGATGGCGAGGATGGAGTCAGGCTCGAATCCGGTGGGCACGACCGCGCGGGTGACGTCGGGCGGGGGCGACCAGGCGTGTGCGCGCATTTCCTCGTGTAGGGCGCTGAGGGTGCCAGGGAGGAACATGACTCCGGGCTCGACGATCACGACGAGCTCGGGACCGAACACGTCGGTGAGCATCGCCGTCGCGCGGCCGATGTGCCGGGCTCGCTCGGTGAACAGCCGCAGCGCGCTGGGATCGCCGTATCGTGCGGTCTCCAGCAGCAGCGGGAATTCGGGCTCTGTGATGATGCCCTCGGCGAAGGCGCGGCGGGCGAGCGACTGCTCGGAAACCGCCGCCTGGAGGCAGCCGGTGCGGCCGCAGAAGCAGGGTTCGGTGTTGCCCGCCAACGGCAGATGGGCTATCGCGCCGGCTTGCGAGCGCGGGCCGTAGTGCACCGACTCCCCCGCCGCGAACGCCGCGTCCACGACGTTCCCGATGAACAGGTGCATCACGCTGCTGCGACCGCGCGCGCTGCCGAACAGCCGCTCGGCCAGCAGCAGTGCGCGTGAATGCCCGTCCGCCTCGGCCAGCAGCCCGGTGCGTTCGGCGAACTGGTCACGCAGCGCAACGTCCTGCCAGCCGAGCAGCGGGTGCTCCACCAGAACCCCGGCCTCGCGATCGATCCAGCCGCCGGTGGCGACGCCGAGGCCGAGCGGCGTTCTTCCGGCGGCGTGCTCGGCGAGGAGCCGCGCCAGGATCTCGCTCGCCCGGGAGACCACGGCCAGCGGCTCGGGCTGAAGGTGCGGCTCCTGATGCCGTACAAGCACGCGGCCGCGCAGATCGAGCAACGCGATCGTCGTGTGCGGCACGGCGATGTGCACGGACGCGACTACGTATCCGGACAGGTCGAGGTCGACGGGCACGTGCGGGCGGCCGACCGCCTTCGCGCGCGTGGTCTCGGACATTTCCCGGATGAAGCTCTGTTCCGCGAGTTCCGCGGTGTGCCCGCTGACCGAGGCGGGGGAAAGGCCGGTCAGCCGCGCGATGGTGCTGCGCGGGACCGGGCCGTGTTCGAGGACCGCGCGCAGCACCGAGCCCGCGCTCGCGCCTCTTCGATGGACGGGGTCCCGAGGGGTCCGATGATTCATGGTCTGCCTCCGACAGCCGCTGCGACGCCGACGTGGTCGGCGGGCCGGAGCGCAAACCCCGGTCCGCCTAAAGCGGAGGCGAACAGATCGCAGCGCACTGACGCCGAAAGTCGACGTAGCGCCGCGAGGTGAGTCCGGCGGACTGGGAAGGCATGCTCAAGAAGTTAGCAGGCGTCTTGAGCACTGCCTAGATGCGCAGCTCAAGTGCCCATTATGCGAGACAGGCGGTTACCAACCAATTCGGCGCCGAGAATGGGTTGGAGCAGGAATTGGCTCGGGAGGCGAATAATTCGGCACTGCGGCCGATCCGGCCGGCTATTCGCTCAGGACTTTCGTCTTCAGCAGAGCCCTGACAGCACTGCGGCTGCGCGGATGCCCGAGCGCGGCACGCGGTGCCTCGCGCAATATCGCCGCGCCCCAGTACGCGACCGAAGCCGGCAGCGCGTGGCGGCGGCGGTAGAGTTTCACCCGGTTGCTCATCAGCAGCGTCCACAACTCGGGTGAGACCTTTGATTCACCGCCGATATGCGTGGCCGTCGCCTGCGGCGCGAGCCGGGTGAGAAAGCCGAGATCCCTGGCCCGCAAGGCGAATTCGGTCTCCTCCGAGTAGAGGAAGAAGGACTCGTCCCAGGCCCCGCACCGCTCGAGGCAGTGTGCTGAGATGAGCATGATCGCGCCGGTGGCCCAGTCCACGACCGCCGGGCGCTGATACGCCGCCTCGTCCATGACCAGCTCGCCGAGCGGCGCGAACCGGCCGGCCCGCGCGCCGAGAGTGGCCTCGCCGAGGGCCCGAAGCAGGGTCGGCTCGCGGCGCAGCGAGTGGGCGAGGTGGCCGTCCTCGTCGACGATGCGCGGAACCACGATGCCGGTGCGCGGCCCGGCGCCGTCACCGGCCGGCCGCGCACTGTCGATGAACTCGTACATAGCCGCGACCGCGCCCGGGTGCAGCCGGATATCCGGGTTCAGGACCAATGCCGCGTCGTGTTTCTCGGATTTCGCGAGCGCCGCGTTGATACCGGCCGCGTATCCGAGATTTCCGCCGGTGTTCACTATCCGGCACAGCACTTCGGAATTCTCGTTCGCCCACCGCTCGATCCGCGCGGTGGTGTCGTCGGCGGAGTCGTTGTCCGCGACGACCAGGTGCCAGTCCAGGCCGTCGAGGCCCGCCCGCAGCGAAGCGAGCAGACCGTCGATCACCTTCGCGCTGTTCCAGGTGACCACCAGCACCGCGATTGCCGGCATGCGCCGCTCCCCCTACTTCCGTTCCACGGCCGTCGCGGCGGCGGCCGCGCGGCTGCTCTCGTCCCGAAGCCAGGTGGTGAAATCCCCGGCCTTGACTGCCCGCCGGGCCCGCGACCTGGCGATCGCCGTCACGATCAGGAACCACGCCAGCCGCGGCCCGTTGCGCAGCGGCGCCTCTCGCAGCAAGGTCTTGAGATCTTCCTTGCTCGTCCGCGATCCTGGCAGCCGTGTCTGCGTGGCAGCCTGCGTGGTGACCGTCATCGAGCGCACCCGCCGCCGCAGCAGATCGCCAAGCTTACGCGGCGGATACACCACAACCCGCGCATGCTCGACCACGCTGCGTTCTTGCGGTGTGAACGACAACGATGCGGCGAGATCATCACCCATCAGTTCCGGCAGCGCGGCGATCCTGGCGTGCCCCTCCTGCGACAGCGCGATCACGCCGCGCCCGAAAAGTCCTTGCTGCACCACGGGCAGCCGCTCCCACACCTGGTAATACCACCGAATCGTCCACGGGCAGCCGTCCAGCGGCGTGATCCGCGCCGGTGCCGCAGCGTGAACACCCGGTTGCGATACTGCGCCTGCCAGCGACAATACGTCGCCGACAGTTAACTCAACGTCAGCATCTACATACAGCCGTGGAAATCCAGCCGCATGCTCGTCACCGAGACGCAGGGCGCGATGCTTGTTCGGCACCGGCGTCTCGATCACATGGACGTGTGGGTGTTTTGCGGCGACTTCTGCCGTCTCGTCAGTACAACCGTTGGCCACGACCAGGATGTCCAGGGCCGCGGCCTCCGCAGACGGCTCCGACAAAGTGTCGGCAACCAGACCCGAAAGGAGTCGTCCCAGCACCGCGGCCTCGTTGTGTGCGGGCACTACCACGCTTATCACAGAAGGCAGTATCAGTGGCGCGTCATGGCTTGTCCACGCGTTGGCGGAAAACGCTGTCCGCCTGCCGGTCGGCTCCGGCGTGTGCCCGGTCGTTGCGCGCGCCCGCTATGCTCTGGTGAACTTCTGATCAATTTCCGGTAGGGCCTACGAATTCTGTTCGGCCACGCTATGTTGGGCGTCACCGAACTCAAGACCCAGGTTCGGTTTAGGTGGTGGGAACCGGCAGGGCTTGCTGGTGCAGTGTTTCCGACGGCTGCGCGTGGCGGATGCCCGCGCTGAAGCATGTGTGGGGGGAGACCGGTGACGGTCCTGAACGTGTTGACGTCCGAGCGAAGAACCAGCCAGGACGTTCGAGCAGGGCGCTACGAGCGCACGAGGGTCTATTTGCGGGCCCTGCTTTTCGCGGACGCGGTCGCGGCGCTGGTGGGGGCGCTGGTCGCGTACGCATTGCACCCCGACGGCAGTGATTCAGCAAACTTGCAGATTTTTCCGCTGCGGCTGGCGGTGGCGCTGATGCCGCCGTCCTGGGCGCTGGCCCTCTGGCTGCAGCGCGCCTACGACCCGCGGCGGATCGGAACCGACCCCGAGCTCTTCCGCAAGGTGCTCGGCGCCTCCGGGCTGCTGGCCGCGGGGCTCGCGGCCAGCGCGCTGCTGGTGGACAGCATGTCGTTGTTCCGCCAGATAATCGTCGCGATCCCGCTGGCCGCGGCGCTGACCCCGATCGCCCGCGCGGCGGCTCGGGCGGGTTTGTCCCGGGCCGGGCTGAATGTGGAGCAACGCAAGGTATTGCTGGTCGGGCACGCCAGGTCGGTGGCCGGCTTCGCCGCGCAGGTGCGGCCGAACCGGGCGCCCTGGCTGCGGATCGTCGGCGCCTGCCTGGTCGGCCCGACCGAGCCCGAGGAGGAGGAGAACCTGGCGATCAACGTCCAGGGCGACCTCAGCTCGGTGGTCGAGACGGCCTCGGCGATGGAGTGCGACGCGGTGGTGGTCCTCAACTGCCCCGAGGTGGACGGCCCGGCGCTGCGCGAGCTGTCCTGGCGGCTGCACGAGCAGGGCGTCGACCTGGCGATCGTGCCGGTGCTCGTGGGCGTCGCCGCCGAGCGGATCCTGGTGGACACCGTCGACGGCCTGCCGCTGATGCACATCCGCGCGCCGATCCTGTCCGGCCCTATCCGCGCGGTCAAGGGGGCGGTCGAGCGCGCGATCGCGGCCGCCGCCCTGCTGCTGCTCTCGCCGCTGATGCTGGCGCTCGCCGTCACGGTGCGGCTGACCAGTGCGGGACCCGCCTTCTTCCGCCAGGTGCGGGTGGGCCTCAACGGCGCCGAGTTCGTGTGCCTCAAGTTCCGCACGATGGTCGCCGACGCGGAACAGCTGCGCGACCAGCTCGAGCACCTGAACGAGAAGAGCGACGGCGTGCTCTTCAAGATCCGCCGCGACCCGCGGATCACCGGGGTGGGCCGGATCCTGCGCAAGTGCTCGCTGGACGAGCTGCCCCAGCTGATCAATGTGCTGCGCGGCGAGATGTCGCTGGTCGGCCCGCGCCCGCCGCTGCCCGAAGAGGTGGCGCAGTACACCGACGAGGTGCGCCACCGGCTGGCGGTCAAGCCCGGGATCACCGGCCTGTGGCAGGTCAGCGGCCGCTCGATGCTCTCCTGGGACGAGTCGGTGCGCCTGGACCTGAGCTACGTGGAGAACTGGTCGCCGCAGCTGGACGCCAAGATCCTGCTGCGCACGACCTCGGCGGTGGTGCGCGGCACCGGCGCGTTCTGACGATCTGTACGTTTTCGCAATTCTGGGGGGAAGTAAGTGACCCGTTCCACTGAGCAAGGCACGCCGCCGAAGCTGCAAGACGAGGCGCGGCCGCTGGGCGTCGCCGTGATCGGCGCCGGCTACTGGGGCCCGAACCTGGTGCGCAACTTCCAGGCCTCGTCCTCGTTCCGGCTGCGCTGGCTGTGCGACCTGGACGTCAACCGGGCGCGCAAGGTGCTCGGCAACTACTCCACGGTCGAGGCCACCGCGGACTACGCGAAGGTGCTGGCGGACGAGAGCGTGACCGCGGTGGCCATCGCCACCCCGGCGGCCACGCACAAGGAGCTCGCGCTCGCGGCGCTCGAGGCCGGAAAGCACGTGCTGATCGAGAAGCCGCTCGCGGCCACCTACGCCGACGGCAAGATACTGGTGGAGGAGGCCGAGCGGCGCGGGCTGACCCTGATGTGCGATCACACCTACTGCTACACGCCGGCGGTCACCAAGATCAGGGAGCTGATCCAGGAGGGCTCCCTCGGCGAGCTGCACTTCTTCGACTCGGTGCGGATCAACCTGGGCCTGGTGCAGCGGGACGTGGACGTGCTGTGGGACCTGGCTCCGCACGACCTGTCCATCCTGGACTCGGTGCTGCCGGAAGGCGTCCAGCTGGAGGCGGTCGCGGCGCACGGCGCGGACCCGATCGGCGCCGGGCGCGCCTGCGTCGCGTATCTGACGCTGCGCCTGACCGGCGGCGCGATCGCGCACGTGCACGTGAACTGGCTCTCGCCGACCAAGGTGCGCACCACGATCATCGGCGGCTCGAAGCGGACGCTGGTGTGGGACGATCTCAACCCCGCGCAGCGCGTCGCGGTCTTCGACCGGGGTGTGGACCTGGCCAACGTCAGCGAGGTCGGCGCCGAGGCGCGGCGGGAGATGCAGATCTCCTACCGGGCCGGCGACATGACCGCGCCGGCGCTGGTGGAGCGCGAGGCGCTGGGCGCGATGGTCGAGGAGTACGCGGCCGCGATCCGCACCGGACGCCGGCCGCTGACCGACGGCCGCGCGGGTCTTCGGGTGCTTGACGTGTTGGAAGCGGCCTCCCGCAGCCTGGAGTTCCAGGGCGCGGTGGTCGGCCTCAAAGGGTGGGAGTAATCGCGTGACGCAGCAAGAAGCGCTCGGCAAGGTCCTGGTGACCGGCGGCGCGGGCACGATCGGCTCGAACCTGGTGGACCTGCTGGTGCGGGAGGGCGCCGCGGAGATCCGGGTGCTCGACGACTTCACCCGCGGCCGCCGGGAGAACCTGGCCTGGGCGCTGGAGAACGGCGCGGCGCACAACAGCTCGGTCCAGATCATCGAGGGCGACATCCGGGACGCGAAGCTGGTCCACGAGGCGACGCAGGGCACTGATCTCGTGTTCCACCTGGCCGCCATCCGGATCACCCAGTGCGCGCAGGAGCCGCGCCTGGCCAACGAGGTGCTGGTGGACGGCACGTTCAACGTGCTGGAAGCCGCGGCGGCCGCCAAGGTGCGCAAGGTGGTCGCCTCGTCCTCGGCCTCGGTCTACGGGCTGGCCGAGTCCTTCCCGACCGCCGAGAACCACCACCCGTACAACAACGACACCTTCTACGGCGCGGCCAAGGCCTTCAACGAGGGCATGCTGCGCAGCTTCCACGCGATGTACGGGCTCGACTACCTCGCGCTGCGGTACTTCAACGTGTACGGCCCGCGGATGGACGCGCACGGCAAGTACACCGAGGTGCTGATCCGCTGGATGGAGCGGATCGAGGCCGGCCAGCCGCCACTGATCTTCGGCGACGGCGAGCAGACCATGGACTTCGTGGACGTGCGGGACATCGCGCGGGCGAACCTGCTGGCCGCCCGCTCCCCGCTCACCGACGCGGTCTTCAACGTGGCCCGCGGCGAGGAGACCAGCCTCAAGGAGCTGGCCTCGGCGCTGCTGCGCGCCATGGACGCGGACGGCCTCGGGGTCGAGCACGGCCCGGAGCGCGCGGTCAACGGGGTGACCCGGCGGCTCGCGGACGTCTCGGCGGCCGAGCAGAAACTGGGCTTCCGGGCCGAGATCGGCCTGGATCAGGGCCTGCGCGACCTGGTCGCGTGGTGGCGGGCGCAGCGTTCATCGGAAACGCAGCGCCCCTCGGAAACACAGCGATGAGCGGCGCGCCGGCGGGCGACCGCATCCCCGTCATGATCCCCTGGCTGGGCAAGGCCGAGGCCGACGCCGCCGCCGAGGCGGTGCTCTCCGGCTGGGTCGCCCAGGGGCCGCGGGTCGCGCGGTTCGAGGAGGAGTTCGCGGCCCGGGTCGGCGCGCGGCACGGCGTCGCGGTCAGCTCCTGCACCACGGCGCTGCACCTCGCGCTGGTGGCCTGCGGGATCGGGCCGGGCGACGAGGTGATCGTGCCGTCCTTCTCGTTCATCGCCACCGCCAACGCGGTCCGGTACGTCGGCGCCACCCCGGTTTTCGCCGATGTGGACCTGGAAACCGGCAACCTCTCGCCCGAGACGGTCGAGCCGGTCGTGACCGGCCGCACCCGCGCCGTGATTCTCGTGCACCAGGGCGGGATGCCGGCCGACGTGGACGCGATGCGCACGCTGTGCATCCGGCACGAGCTCGAGTTGGTCGAGGACGCGGCCTGCGCGATCGGTTCGGAGTACCTCGGCAAGCCGGTCGGCGCCGGATCGCTGATCGCGGCCTGGTCCTTCCACCCGCGCAAGCTGCTGACCACCGGCGAAGGCGGGATGCTGACGCTGGACCGGGAGGACTGGGCGCAGCGGGTGCGCCGGCTGCGCGAGCACGCCATGGACCTGTCCGCCGCGGCCAGGCACGCCAGCTCGGGGCCGAGCTTCGAGAGTTACCTGGAGACCGGGTTCAACTACCGGATGACGGACATTCAGGCGGCGGTCGGCCTGGTGCAGCTGGAGAAGCTGGACGCGATGGTGGAGCGCCGCCGTCAGCTGGCCGCCCGGTACTACGAGCTGCTGGCCGACATCCCGGGCGTGCGGCCCGTGCGCGATCCCGAGCACGGCCGCAGCAACTTCCAGTCGTTCTGGGTGCTGCTCGACCCGGCGCAGTTCCCGGGCGGCGGCCGCGACGCGACGCTGAACCGGCTCGCCGCCGCCGGCGTCTCGGCGCGGCGCGGGATCATGGCCTCGCACCTGGAGCCGGCGTATGAGGGAACTGATCACGTCCCGCTGCCCAACACCGAGCGGCTGACACGGGACTCGCTGATCCTGCCGCTCTTCCACGCGCTCACCGAGGCCCAGCAGGAACACGTCGTCGACGTGCTGCGCAAGCCCGCGGACGACGCGGCATAGGGATCGGCGCGATGACCACCACCAGCGAACTGTTGATCGTCGGCGCCGGCGGCTTCGCCCGGGAGACCGCGCAAGCCGTCGCCGCGATCAACGCCGTGCGGCCGACCTGGCGGCTGCACGGCTTCCTGGACGACGACCCGCTGCTGCACGGGCGGCGGGTCGACGGGCTGCCGGTGATCGGCGGCACGGATCTGGTGCACTCGCTGCCGAACGCGCACGTCGTCGTGTGCGTCGGCAATCCCCGCAACTACTTCACCCGTGCCCGCATCGTCGAACGGCTCGATCTGCCCGCTGATCGCTACGCGACCATCGTGCACCCGTCGGCCGACCTCTCCGCGGACTCGGTCATCGGTCCCGGCAGCGTGCTGCTCGCCCAAGCGGTGTTGACCGCCGCGGCGACTGTTAGCGCGCACGTCGCCGTGATGCCGCACGCCGTCCTCACGCACGATGTGACGGTCGACGACTTCGCGACGATCGCTTCGGGGGTGCGGTTCGGCGGAGGCGTGCGCGTGCAGCGCGGGGCGTATCTCGGTTCCGGCGCGCTGATCCGCGAACAGGTCAAGATCGGCGCCTGGTCGCAGGTCGGCATGGGTTCGGTCGTGCTGCAGGACGTCCCCGACGGACAGGTCTGGGTCGGCAACCCGGCCCGCAAGCTTCGTGACATAGAAACGCTCTGACATCTAGTAGCGGCGACTTCGAGTAGCAGCGAAAGGCTGGCTTAGGCACATGACGCAGGCAGACCCGATCCCGTTGGTGGATCTCAAATCGGCGCACGCCGAGATCGCCGACGAGGTCGCGGCGGGCTTCCAGAAGGTGCTGGCCACCACGGGCTTCATCGGCGGACCCGAGGTCGCGGCCTTCGAGGAGGAGTTCGCGGCGTTCGGCGGCGTGCGGCACTGCGTCGGCGTGGCCAACGGCACCGACGCGGTCGAGCTGGCGCTGCGCGCGGCCGGGGTGCGGCAGGGCGACGAGGTCGTGCTGCCCGCGAACACCTTCATCGCGAGCGCCGGCGCCGTGGCCCGGGCCGGCGCGGTGCCGGTGCTCGTTGACTGCGATCCGGACAGCTACCTGATCGACGTGCAGGCCGCGCTCGCCGCGGTCGGCCCGCGCACGGCCGCGGTGCTCCCGGTGCACCTCTACGGCCAGCACGCTCCGGTCGAGGAATTGACCGAGAAACTGGCCGGCAGCAACGTGCGCGTGATCGAGGACGCCGCCCAGTGCCAGGGCGCGACCCGCAACGGCCGGGGCGCCGGATCAGGCACCGGGGCGATCGCCGCGACGAGCTTCTACCCCGGCAAGAACCTCGGCGCGTACGGCGACGGCGGCGCCGTCGTGACCGATGACGCAGATATGGCCAAGACCGTGCGGGCCATCGCGAACCACGGCGGCCTGACCAAGTACAGCCACGACCTGGTCGGCTTCAACAGCAGGCTCGACGCGCTGCAGGCCACCGTGCTGCGTTCGAAGCTGCGCCGGCTGCCGGCCTGGAACGCCGCCCGCCGCGCGGCCGCCGCGCGGTACGCCGAACTGCTCGCGGACGTGCCCGGGATCGCCCTTCCCGCGACCCTCACAGACAACGAACACGTCTGGCACCTCTACGTCGTGCGCATCGACGCCTTCGACGGCGACCGCGACCGTCGCGACGCGCTCGTCGGGAACCTCAACGCCCAGGGCATCGGCGCCGGCGTGCACTACCCGGCCGCCCTGCACCAGACCCCGGCCTTCTCCCACCTGGGTTATCCGGAGGGCAGCTTCCCGAACGCGGAGGCCGCCGCCGCGCGCATCGTCTCGCTCCCCTTGCACCCGCACCTGACCGCCGCACAGCAGGAACGCGTGGCCGAGGCGTTCACCGCGGCGCTGGGCTGAACCGGATCGGCTGAGGTGACGTCGTGGTGAGTCCGCACAGGCGGTGGTTGGGGCGCCGGCGCATCGTGATCCTCGTGGTCGCGGGCGCCGTGCTCGGCACGGCCGGGGCGCTGGCCACCACCCTCGGCTCCGGCGGCGGCAGCACGCCCACCGCGGCCTCCACGCCGACGGCGGGCCCGCTCTCGTCGAGCCAGGTCCCGGCCCCGTCCGGCACGGGCGCGTTGCGCTCCCCGTCGCCGCGCTCATTCCCGAAGGTCTCCGGCACCGCGTCGCCTGCCGGGAACGCCGCGCTCAGCTGCACCAGCCCGGCCGCCTGCGGATACCCGGACGCGGCCCGCACCGGCCCGCGTACCGCATCGTTTTCCGCGCATTCCGGGAACATCTCCATTCGGGACAACGGAACCACGATCAGCGGCTGGAATCTGACCGGTTCGCTGGACATCTACGCGGACAACGTCACCGTCATCGACAGCAAGATCACCTCCACTAACTGGTGGGGAGTGAACCTGCGGCCAGGCCACACCGGCCTGCGAATTCTGCACACCTTCATCACGGGCGTTCCCGGGAAGGGCCCTGACAATGGCGGCGAAGACTACGCGCTGTCGAACATGAGCGACGGTTCCGTGGAAGTCGGCTGGAGCAACATGTCCGTTTTCGGGAACACGGTATCGACCGGCCACGGCTACATTCACGACAACTACGTGCACGACCTGGTGCCGTTCATCAACCACAGCGGCTATTACCAGCACACCGACGCCGTGATCAGCGACGGCGGGGATACCGAGGGCCTGCGCATCGAGCACAACACGCTGCTGAACCCGATCGACGCGACCCACGGGGCTTCCGCCGCCATCGGCCTGTTCCCGAACACCGGGCTGATCACCGACGTCACGGTCAAGGACAACTGGATCGCCGGCGGCGCGTACGCGCTGTACGGCGGCGGGCCGGGCGCCGCGCGCGTCGTGGTCTCCGGCAACGTCTTCTCGGACGAGTACTGGCCGGAGTGCGGCTTCTACGGCGCCATCGCGCATTGGAACGCCGCGGGCACCGGAAACGTGTGGTCGGGCAACGCCTTCCGTAATGGCCAGACCGTGGTCCCGGCCACCTAGCCGCTACCCAACGCGATCAAGCAGAGCACCGTTCGAACACCTACGGTGACGAAACCCCAGCACCAGATGAAGGTCTCGCAACAATGGCCACGTTCGCCTGTAAATATCGAAGACCGTCGCTATCTTTAGCACTGCATGTGCGTAGCGAGGACCTTCCATTCATTTTTTCTAGGCCCGGGGTGGGCGATGCACGTTAAGCTATTATCAGTATTCTTCGAAAAGTACCGCCGCGCAAGGGCCAGAAACAGAATTCTGATCCCCGCGGTGATTCTCGGCGTTCTCGCCGCGCTGGCGGGCCCCGCCATCGTGGCGCAGGCGACCGACCCCTGCGGCTCCGGCTCCAACCCGATCGTCTGTGAGAACTCGCAGCCGGGGACGCCGATGAGCCAGTGGTACTCCCCCAGCGCGTACGGCGACATCACCGGCTTCAGCACGACCGAGAGCGTGCAGCCCGGGCAGACCATCAGCTTCAAGGTCAGCTCCCCCACGACCTACAACGTCGAGATCTACCGGCTCGGCTGGTACGGCGGGGACGGGGCGCGGCTGATGCCCACCTCGCCCACCACGGTCTTCCCGGCGATCACGCAGCCGACGTGCAACCGCGACTCGCCCACCGGCCTGACCGACTGCGGCAACTGGTCGGTGACCGCCACCTGGACGGTGCCGTCCAACGCGGTCTCCGGCGTGTACCTCGCCGACCTGGACCAGAGCGGCGGCCAGGGCTTCATGCCCTACCCCTTCGTGGTGGTGAACCCCAACAGCCACTCGGACATCGTCGTGCAGACCTCGGACCAGACGTGGCAGGCGTACAACATGTACGGCGGCGATGACCTGTACCAGGGCAACGGCCCCGCCCCGGACGGCCGCGCCTACGCGGTCAGCTACAACCGGCCGCTGAACGTCTCCGGCGCGAACGGCATCTTCGGGTCCGAGTACCCGATGCTGCAATGGCTTGAACGCAACGGCTACGACGTGAGCTACCTGAGCGGCATCGACGTGTCGACGCAGGGCAGCCTGCTGCTCAACCACAAGATCTTCATGCCCTCCGGCCACGACGAGTACTGGAACCAGGCGCAGTGGGACGCGGTGACCGCCGCGAAGCACGCCGGGGTCAACCTCGCCTTCTTCGCCGGCAACGACGTCTTCTGGAAGACCCGACTCGCGGCTAGCGCCGTGGACGGCGGGGCCAACCGCACGGTGGTCTCCTACAAGATGACGAAGCTGGAGTTCCCCCAGCCGGACGGCATCCCAGACCCCAGCGGCCAGTGGACCGGCACCTGGATGGACCCGGCCGGCGCGGGCATCGGCGGCAACCTGCCGCAGAACCAGCTGACCGGCACGCTGTTCGACGTCAACGGCTACAACGCCGAGGCCATCACGGTCAGCTACCCGTACAGCACCGACCGGCTGTGGCGTAACACGCAGGCCGCGTCGCTGCAGCCCGGCCAGACCTACACGATGCAGACCGGAACGCTCGGTTACGAGTGGGACAGCGACGTGCAGAACGGGGTGCGGCCGTCCGGCGAGATCGACATGTCGTCCACGACGGTCAACCTCACCAACGGCACGCTGCTGAAGGACTACGGAAACACCTACGGCAACGGCACCGCGACGCACAGCCTGACCGAGTACCGCGACCCCTCCGGCGCGCTGGTGTTCAGCTCCGGCACCGTGCAGTGGGCCTGGGGCCTCGGCACGACCCACTTCGACCTGGCGACCAACGAGGACCCGGTGCAGGAGCAGGCGACCGTGAACCTGCTCGCCGACATGGGCGTGCAGCCGGTCACCCTCCAGTCCACCCTGGTCGCGGCGAGCCAGTCCACTGACACGGTCGGCCCGACCGTCAGCGTGGCGACGCCGAGCTCCGGGGTCACCGTTCCGGCGATGTCCCCGGTGACCGTCAGCGGCACGGCCGCGGACAGCGGCGGCGGCGTGGTGGCGCGGGTCGAGGTGTCCACCGACAACGGCAACACCTGGCTGCCGGCCACCGGCCTCGGCAACTGGAGCTACAGCTGGACCCCGACGCAGACCGGCAACGTCACCATCCAGGTGCGGGCCGAGGACGACAGCGACAACGTCGGCGCCGCCGTCAGCATCCCGGTGACGGTCGGCCCGCAGAGCTGCCCGTGCTCGATCTTCCCGAACTCCGCCACGCCGGCGAAGCCGGACAGCGGTGACGGCCTGTCCGTCAACCTCGGCGTCAAGTTCGCGACCAGCGTGTCCGGCGCGGTGACCGGGGTCCGGTTCTACAAGGCCGCCACCAACACCGGCACGCACACCGGCAGCCTGTGGACCTCCTCGGGCACCCTGCTCGGCAGCGTGACCTTCTCCAACGAGACGGCCTCCGGCTGGCAGACCGCCACCTTCTCGCAACCGATCCCGGTCAGCGCGAACACCACGTACGTGGTCTCCTACCTCGCGCCTGCCGGGCACTACTCCGCCGACGCCGGCTACTTCACCAACCAGGGCGCGGGCCTGAGCCCGATCACGGCCCTGCAGTCGAACAGCACCTCGCTGAACGGCGTGTACAAGTACGGCTCCGGCACCACGTTCCCGAACACCGGGTTCAACAACACCAACTACTACGTGGACGCGGTCTTCCAGTCCAACGTCACCAGCACCACTCCGCCGACCGTCACCTCGACGCAGCCGGCCTCCGGCGCGAGCGCGGTACCGGTCAACTCCCCGGTCACCGCGTCGCTGAGCGAGGGCATCAACGCCAGCACGCTGAAGTTCACGCTCAAGGACCCGAACGGGGTCAGCCAGTCCGGCACGGCGACCTACGACCCGGTCGGGCACACGGCGACGTTCACCCCGAACGGCCAGCTGGCGATGAACACGACGTACACGGCGAGCGTGTCGGCCACGGACCTGTGGGGCAACGCGATGACGAGCCCCTACACCTGGTCCTTCACCACCGCGAACACCCCGCCGTCGTTCAGCTGCCCGTGCTCCTTCTGGAACGGCGCCGTCACGCCGGCGAACACGAACACCAACGACGCCAAGTCGGTGGAGCTCGGCCTGCGGTTCCAGTCGGCGGTCGGCGGCTACGTCACCGGGGTGAGCTTCTACAAGGGCACGAAGAACACCGGCACGCACACCGGCAGCCTGTGGACCGCCTCCGGCACCCTGCTGGCCAGCGGCAGCTTCACCGGTGAAAGCGCTTCGGGCTGGCAGACGCTCACCTTCTCCTCCCCGGTCGCGATCACGGCCAACACGCCGTACATCGCGTCCTACCACGCCCCGGTCGGCTACTACGCGTCGAACGGTTCGTACTTCACCTCGGCCATCACGGCCTACCCGCTGACCGCGCTCCAATCGGTCACCGGCGCCGGCAACGGCCTGTACCTGTACGAGTCCGGCTCGACCCAGGTGCCGAGCAACAGCTTCAACGCGACGAACTACTGGGTGGACGTGAACTTCACCACGACCCCGCCGAGCGGTTCCAGCGGCGGCTCCTCGACCGCGGCGGCGACGTCCAACGGCTCGGTCACCCCGGCGGTGGACGCGCTCGGCCCGGACAAGGACGACATCGTCACCTCCACCACGGGCGTCTCGGACGCGGTGCACCCGCCGACGGTGACGTTCGCGGAGCCGATCGCGCCGCAGAGCCTGCGGATCAAGGTGGTCACCACGGTCGGTACACAGGGCACTGAATCGCCTGCGGGCACCGCGGTGACCGGTACACTGTTGTACAACCCTGCGACGCTGACGGCCTCCTTCAAGCCGGACTCGCCGCTGCGTCCGGGGGCGATCTACCGGGCGGTGGCGACGGCGAACGGGCTGGACGGCAAGGCGATCGCGCCGGTCAGCTGGACCTTCCGCGAGGCGATCCCGGGCAGCGCGGCTCCGGCCCATCTGCCCAAGATCCCGCCGAACGGCCAGGTGCCGCAGGTCGTCGCGCTCAGCACCGAGGGCGACAGCTGGCGGCGTACCGACCCGATCCCGCCGACCGACGTCTAGCACCTCCGACCGATAGAAAGCAGGTCCGTTCCATGAGCTCGGTCAGCGTGGTGATCCCCTGTTACCGCTACGGGCACTTCCTGGAGCAGTCAGTGGGCAGCGCGCTGACCGGGCAGGACGGCGTCGACGTCAAAGTACTGATCATCGACGACGCCTCGCCGGACGACTCGGCCGAGGTGGCCCGCCGGATAGCGAAGTCGGACTCGCGGGTCGAGGTCCTCGTCCACGAACGCAACAAGGGCCACCTCGCCACGTACAACGAGGGCCTGCTGGAGTGGGCGGACGGCGACTACACGGTCCTGCTGTCCGCCGACGACCGGCTCACCCCGGGCGCGCTCGTGCGCGCGGCGGCGCTCCTGGACGCGCACCCGAACGTCGGGTTCGCCTATGGCCATCCGCTGCATTTCCGGGCGGACCAGCCCCTTCCTCCGGCGCGAACCGAGGGCAGGGGCTGGTCGGTCTGGCCCGGCAAGTGGTGGCTCGAACGGCGCTTCAGGGCCGGCCACGGCTGCATCACCTCCCCCGAGGTCGTCGTGCGGACGGATCTTCAGCGCAAGCTCGGCGGCTACGATCCGCGCCTGCCGCACGCCGGCGACATCGAGATGTGGATGCGTTTCGCCGCGCACGCGGACGTCGGCTACCTCAAGGGCGTCGACCAGGCGTACTACCGCGTGCACAGCGCGAGCATGTCCAAGACCGACTTCTCGGGACAGCTCGACGACCTGCGCCAGCGCAAGGCCGCCTACGACGCGGTGCTGGAACGCGCGAATGAGCTCACGGCCGCGGAGCGGGACCGGCTCGGCGCCATCGTGCACCGCAAGATCGCCCGCCAGGCGCTCTGGCGCGCCGCCCGCGCGTACGACCGCGGCCGCACCGCCCAGGTTCCGGTCGACGAGCTGGTGGCCTTCGCGGCCGAATGCTGGCCGCACTACGAGAACCTGCGCGAGTTCGCCGGCCTCTCGCTGCGCCGTCGTATCGGCCCGAAGGCGATGCCCTACCTTCAGCCCCTGGTCCTCACCGCGGTGGCGCACCACGCGCGTGAGCGCCTGTGGTGGCGCACCTGGCGGCGTACCGGCGTCTGACCGATCTTGCCTATCCTCGTCTCCTTCGCGACCATGGATAGATGAGTGGCTTCGACTCACGCTTCGAAACGCTGGTAGACAAGCAGATCCGGGAAGCCGCCGCGCGCGGCTCCTTCGACGATCTGCCGGGCCACGGCAAGCCGCTCGCGGACGCCGGCCCGTACGACGAGGACTGGTGGCTCAAGGAACTCGCCAAGCGCGAGGAAGTGGGCCCGTATGCGCTCCCGGTGCCGCTCGCGCTGCGCCGCGAGGCCCAGGACCTCGTCTCAGGGCTCACCAAGGCCCGCAACGAGCGCGAACTGCGCAAGCTGGTAGCCGACTACAACACCCGCGCCGAGAAGGCCCGCCGCCGACCCCATGCCGGCCCGTCCGTCGTCATTCCGACGGTTGACGCGGAGCAGGCGATCGCCGCCTGGCGGGAGCGGCGCGCCTCCTGACCGCCGAGCGAGGCTCGCGCACTTCCCGCATCGCCGAGACCACCGCGTGGATTGTGCCCGGTAGTCAGTGCACGAAGAGGCTGAGCAGTTCGCCGAGCGTCGTGATGGAGGGTACGTCGCACGGTTCGCCGTCATCGCTACGGCGCACTGCCCGGCCCGCGTAACCGAGTGCGATTGCGGCTTCGACGAGCGCGGGATCGTCGTCGATGAAAAGGCACTGCGCGGGCTCCAAGCCGAGCGCCGAACTCGCATGGTGGTACATTCGCGGATCCGGCTTGCGGCATTCGAGCACCGCCGAGATCGCGTACGCCTCGAAGAAATCGCCGATGCCGAGACTCGAGTGCAGATCGGGAAGTTCGGGCCACGCGTCGGAGACCACGGCCATCCGCACTCCACGGCGGCGCAGCTCCTGCAACGTGGGAAGCACGTCCGGGAACGTCTCGAGGAATGCGGTCGGTTCGACGGGACGGATGAGTTCCGCGAGCAGCGCATCGCTGGCGTCGATGCCCAATTCGCCCAGGATGACGCGGTGATACGAATCGAAGTCGGGAGTTCCTGCCGCCTCGTTCATGAAGCGGTCGCCGGCGGCGATCGCTGCCGCGAACCGCTGCGGCGTTATTCCGGGGGTGTGGCTGAGGACGGTCTGCTCGAAGTCGGCGCGCGGATTCCAGCGGCCGCCGATCGGCTGCATCAGCACGCCGCCGGAGTCGAACAGGACGGCGCGCAGCGCGGATTCGGTCAAGGCTTCAGTCCCAGACTGTGAAGTAAGTGTTCGGATTCACGAGATAGCGAACGGTGGGGACCGGGATGTGGGCAATGCGGTGGTGGCGCGCGTAGCGGTACAGCAAGACCCAGTCCTCGCGCGGCATGACGTCCTTGTGGCGGCGCAGGCGGCTGAAGCGCAGGGCGTGGTTGCGGCGCGCGACGAACGCATTGGTGTCGAAGAACGACTTCTCGCGAGCCAGTCTGCGGTCGTAGGGCACGGACAGGATGTCCATCTCGCGGCCGTCCGGGGTGACCCGGCGCAGGGCCGTGTAGACCCCGTCCAGGCGGTATGAGCGGTCTTTCGGTCTGGCTTCGAGGGCGGCCAGCGCCGTCGCGAGGTGTTCCGGTTCCCACAGGTTGTCGTCGTCGAGGAAGGCGACGAACGGTGAGGCGGCGAGGCGGACGCCGACATTGCGCACGACGCCGGCGACCGCCGTATTGCGCCGCAGGCTCACCGCGACCACGCGTGGGTCGTCGGGCAGCGGCGGAATCTGGCCGCCGCCGTCGTCCACGATGATGACGCGGTTGTCCGTGATGGTCTGCGAGAGCGCGGATTCTACGGCGGCGCGCAGCGCGTCGGCTCGCTTGTACGTCGGGATGACGGTCGTGACCAGCGAGGGCGCGATGTCCGGCAAGAGCTTTCGCAGCCGGTGCACTTCGCGGGTCTCGAACAGCCAGCTTCCCGGTACGGTATGCGCGAGCAGCACTTTGTTGCGCAGCTCGTACAGCGGCAGCCAGCCGAATCGCCGCCGCAAGATCCGCTTGGCGGTCCGCCGGATCATGACGTGCCTCTCATCGCTTCGGCCGATCGTGAAGTTATGGGACGCTCACCGCGTGTTCGGCCCGGTCGGCCTCGGCCTCTGCTTGCGCGGCCTGCTGCGCGGCGGGCCGCGGGCCGGCCTTGGCCAGGTGCCGCAGCGGCCAGACGACGGGAATGTACACCGCGAAGGCCGCAGCTCCCGCCGTGAACAGGTAGGCGATCTGGGGAAGGTTGAGCCGGCCGAGCGCCAGTGCGACGCCCGCCATCAGCGCTCCGCCGAGGAACGGGCGCGCGCAGGCCTTCGCGATGACCAGCGGCGAGATACCGGCGCGGGAGAGTGCCCATAAGAAGAGCGGAGCGACCAGCGGGCCGGCCACCAGGATGTGGCCGAGTCCGACCCCTGCGATGCCTCTGGCCTTCGCGGTCAGGATCAACGTCGGTATGAGGGCGATCAGCCACCAGCCCTGCACGGTGATCAGCGCCTTACGGCGTCCCGAGGCGACAAGGCAGTCGTAGGCCAGCTCGAACGCCACGCGCAGCAAGCCGAGGAGGGCGAGGAAGCGGAGGGCGCCCGACGCGGCGGTCCAGCGCTCACCGTAGAGCGCGTAGATCAGTGGTTTGGGCATGACCGCGAGCAGCACACAGGCCGGGACGGCCGCGGCCATGAGGAGGGCCAAGCCGCGGCCGAAGCTGTCGGACAGCGCCTTCTTGGAGCCCGCGACGCGGGAGAAGCCGGCGAACGAGACCCGCCGGGCGATCTCGGAGACGCTGCGTACCGGCCAGCTGGAGACGTTGAACGCGATCTGGTACAGGCCGAGCTGGATCGGCCCGAGGGTCGCGCCGACGACGATCGAGTCCACGTTGAGCATGGCCAGCACCAGCAGGCTCGCCCCGGCCAGCGGCACGCCGAACGCGAGCAGCCGGCGCGCCTGCTGCCGGTCCCAGCCCGGCTTCAGGAACCCGGGCGCCGCGATCGAGCAGCCGACCAGCGCCACCAGGTTGCCGGCGATCGAGCCCCAGGCGAAGCTCATCGCGCCGAGGCCGGCCACCGCGAGGCCGATCGTCAGGCCGGTGCTGAGCACGAAGTTGCCCGCGTCGATGAACATCCGCTGGCGTTGGGCGAAGTT
>Ga0070741_10008689_pt1 | contig 20195 bp, 22 predicted proteins | sample Coa_R1_4_FD_66440 | JGI IMG/M metagenome (GOLD analysis project Ga0070741, IMG submission 66440) | Surface soil microbial communities from Centralia Pennsylvania, which are recovering from an underground coalmine fire - Coalmine... | ecosystem: Environmental > Terrestrial > Soil > Unclassified ...
TTCGTCCTCGACCTGCTCGGAATCGACATCTCGGCGACGCGGATGAAGTGCGCGATGCTCGGCCTCAAGGTCGTCAAGGGCGCCAGCCTCGGGAAGCCCGCGGACTGGGAGGACGAGGGCGAGCAGGGCGATCCGGCCGAAGCGGCGACGATCTGATTACCGAAAAGTGGGGTTCGGTTCCTCGGTCGATCGGCCGATGGACGAATGTATGACGGTCGGGTCTGACCGCGCGCGCGAACAGCTCTCGATGGCTCGAGCCGCCGCCCTGCTGCTGATCGCCGGGGCGGCGCTGGGACTGCTGCAGATCGTCGTCCCGCACCCCCAGCACATCAACACGCAGGCGTACGTCATCATCGATGCCGCCGGCCTGGTCGGCGCGGCGGTGGTCTGGCGCTTCCGCAGGAGCCTGCCCGTCGCGGCCTACCACCTGGTCAGCCTCTTCGGGATCGCCTGCGTGGCCCTCGCGATCTACTACTCGGGCAACGGTCCCGGCGGCGATACCGAGAACGAGCTGCTCTTCCTCTGGCCGATCGTCTTCGCCTGCTACTTCTTCGGCCGGCGCGGCATTGCCCTCCAGCTCGGCTTCGTCGGGCTTGCCTACGCGGCCGTTCTGATCGCCATCGATGCCGGCGACGCCGGGGTCGCGCGCTGGATCGGGACGGTGGGGACGCTGACCGCCGCGGCCACCTTCGTCCGTTACCTGAAGGAGCGGCACGACCGCGACCTCTCCCTGCACCGGGCGACCATCGAGTCGACCGCCGACGGGATCCTGGTCGTGGACGGAAAGGGGCGTTGGGAGAGCTTCAACAGCAGGTTCGTGCGCATGTGGAGGATCCCCGCCGAGATCGCGGAGCGGCGTGACGACGACACCGCCATCGAGTTCGTACTCGGCCAGCTAGAGGATCCGGCGGCCTTCGTTGCGAAGGTCCGCGAGCTCTACCAGACGCCCGACGCCGAGTCATTCGACGAGCTGCGCTTCAAGGACGGTCGAATCTTCGAGCGCTACTCGCGGCCACAGCGGATCGAAGAGGGAAGCGCCGGCCGCGTCTGGTGCTTCCGCGACGTCACCCATCAGAAGCAGGCCGAGGCCCGGCTCCAGCACCTGGCCGATCACGACTCGCTCACGGACCTGCTGAACCGGCGGCGCTTCAAGGAGGAGCTCGCGCGGGAGTCCGCGCGGGCGGAGCGCTACCGCCGGGGCGGTGCGCTCCTCCTGATGGACCTCGACAACTTCAAGCAGATCAACGACTCCTACGGCCACATCTGGGGCGACGAGGTGCTGCGGAGCGCCGCGCGCCTGCTGCGCTCCCGCGCGAGGTCGAGCGACGTGCTCGCCAGGCTCGGCGGCGACGAGTTCGCGCTCCTCCTGCCGGAGGCCGACGAGGTGCGGGCACGGAAGCTCGCCGAGGAGCTGCTCGAGATCTTCCGCCGGCACTCGATCGAGACGGACCGCGGCGAGATCGGTGCCACCACCAGCATCGGGGTCGTCACGTTGGAGTCGATCGGCCCCGATGGGCCCGAGCCCCTCGTCGCAGCCGACAGCGCGATGTACCGCGCGAAGCGGGACGGCCGCGACCGGCTGGCCGTCTACGACGCCGCGCTGGACGGGAGGGGGGCGGCGCCGCATCACGCCTGAGCCGCGCCGGCATTGCCTACCGCCGATGTTCCGGGGATACTCCTCGGTGGGGAGTATGTCGGCGGAGCTCGTACAGCTGGTGGAGAAGGGCTACGAGGCCTGGAACGCGGGTGACCGCAGCTGGGTGCTCGAGCACATGTCCGAGGACGTCGCCTGGGTCACCCCGCCCGAGGACCCCGACCCCGGCACCTACAGAGGCCACGAGGGCGTCGAGCAGTACTGGGCCCAATGGCGCGCAGCCGTGGGCCAGCTCTCCTTCGAGATCGAGGAGATGCTCGACGAGGGAGACGCCGTCGTCGTCGTCGCCCGGCGGCAGGGCCGCGGCGAGCACAGCGGTCTGCAGGTGGCCGATCAGGTCATCCAGGTCTTCTACTTCGACGGGGACAAGTGCACGGAGGTGCGTGAGTACTACGACCGGGAGCGGGCGCTCCGGGAGGCGCGTGAGGAGCCTCGCGCCGAGCTCGCCGACCGGCGGACCGAATCCGAATAGCCGCGTTGGACAGCTCCGAGCTCACACCGCAGGAACGCCGGCTCGAGCTGGCCCTGCGCGTCTTCGCGGTGGTCTTCCTGGGGCAGGCCGCCCTCTACCCCGTCCTCGGCCTGTTCGGCCCGGCCGAATTCCCCTTCGTCGCAAACTCCTTCGCGAAGGACGGGCTCTTCTGCGCGCTCTGCTTCATCGCGGCGGGCGACCTGCGCCGGAACGGCTGGGCAGCCCTGCTCGTGATCGGCGGCCACCTACTGATCGTCGCGGTGCTGCTCGGCATGCTCGCCTTCGGGAACCACGGCAGCGTCGCCGCCACCTTCGGCCAGCCGGCTGGGACGCACCTGAGCCCGGCGCTCCAGCTCCTGGTCTGGGCGGCGGCGGCATCCGTCGTCGCCGTGGTCCTGGCGCTGGCCTACCACTCGGCCCAGAGAGCCCGGTACGGGCTCAAGTACCTCTGGCCCCATCAGCACAGCACCGCTATGGCGATGGCCGAGGTGCTCGTGATCGGGCCCGACGAGGTGCTGACGCCCGAGCAGGTCGGGGCGGGCATCGACGACTATCTCCACTCCTTCACCGCCCACGACAAGTGGAAGACGAAGCTGGCCCTCTCCGCACTCACCGTCTATCCGCTGATCAGGCTGCGGCCACCGTTCCCGATGATGCGGCCCGACAGGCGCCTCGACTTCATCGAGCGCTGTTTCATCGAGGACGTGGTCGAGCGGCGGCTCCCGGGCCGGCTCCGCAAGACGGTCCAGTCGATGCTCGTGGCCGCGCAGCAGCTCGCGATCATCGGCTACTACGCGGACCCGCGGACGGCGAAGTCCACCGGCTACGTCCCCTTCTCGAAGCGCAAGCGCTATGGGAAGGCGATCAAGAAGCTGCCCGCAGATCGCCCGATCCTCGCGGTCAACGAGCCGAACGAGGTGGACGCGGAGCGGATCGTCACCGACGTGGCGATCGTCGGCAGCGGGGCGGCCGGGGCCGTCCTCGCCTATCGCCTGGCGGAGCGCGGCCGCGAGGTCACGCTGCTCGAGGGTGGCCGGCACGTGGACCCGCGTGAGTTCACGGAGGACGAGCGGGTGCAGTTCTCCAGGCTGTTCGCGGACGGCGGCATGCAGCTCTCCGTCGACGCCCGCTTCCAGGTCCTGCAGGGCAAGTGCGTCGGCGGGAGCACCGTCGTCAACAACGCCGTCTGTTACGACATCCCCCCGCGGACCCTCGAGCGCTGGAACGACGGCGACGGCCTGGACGCCGGCCTCGACCGGCAGCGCCTGATGGACTCGTTCAAGCGGCTGCGCAAGTGGCTGCCGGTCTACAGCCAGGAGTCGAACGACCACCTCCAGGCGGGTGGCACCAAGATGGCCCAAGGGATCAAGGCTCTCGGCCTCGACGGAGCCGATGGGGTCGTCGACGCCAACATCAAGGACTGCCTCGGGAGCGGCTACTGCAACATCGGCTGCGCCTATGGGAAGAAGCTCTCCGCTCTCGACAACATTCTCCCGCGCGCTCAGCGGGACTTCCCGGGGGCGGTCCGCATCTTCAGCGAGTGTCTCGCCCAGTGGATCGTCACGACGAACGGGCGGGCGAGCGAGATCCGCTGCCAGCTCTCCGACGGCCGCCTGCTGAGCGTCGCGGCGAACACGGTGGTCGTCTCGGGCGGGACCCTGGCCTCGAGCCTGCTCCTCCAGCGCAGCGGGCTCGGCCGCGGGCTCGCCGGCAAAGGGCTCTCCTTCAACGTTGGCGCGCCTCTGACCGCCGACTTCGAGGAGGAGCTCAACTCCTACGACGGGCTGCAGATCACCCACGGGTACCGGCCACCCGGCGAGGACCAGCTGATCCTCGAGTCGTGGTTCAACCCGGTCGGCACGCAGGCGCTGATGATGCCGGGGTGGTTCCGGGACCACTACCGGAACATGCGCCGCTATCCGCACCTGTCCTGCATCGGCGTCGTGGTCGGCTCGCAGCGCAACGGCCGCGTTCGGCTAGGGCCCTTCGGCCGGGGGATGAAACTCGAGTACGAGCCCGCCGAGTCGGACCTCCGCCTGATGATCAAGGGGACGAAGCTCGCCGCCCGAATTCATTTCGCAAGCGGCGCCAAGCGGGTGATGCCGATGACCTTCCGCTCTCGCTCCTACACGGCGCCGGAGCAGGTCGAGGAGCTCGATGAGCTCGTGCGCGACAACACCGACATCGGGCTCCACACGTCACATCCCCAGGGCGGCAACCCGATCAGCCGCCACCGCTCGAAGGGGGTCGTGGACGAGCGCTTCCGGGTGCACGGAACCGAGAACGTCTACGTCTGCGACGCCAGCGTCTTCCCCTCCTCGGTGACGGTCAATCCCCAGCTCACCGTGATGGCGCTGGCGGACTACGCCGCCGCCGGCATCGAGTGATGGCGGTCGATCGCGTCAACCTCGTTCGCCAGGGCTTCGAGGCGTGGAACTCCGAGGATCCGCAATGGGTCCTCGACCACATGTCGCCCGAGGTCGAATGGGTCGCGCCCGAGCGCGACCCGTTCCCTGGCACCTACCAGGGCCTCGAGGGAGTCCAGGAGTTCTGGAGCCGGTGGCGGAACGCGGTCGGCCAGCTCAAGTTCGCCCCGGAGGAGCTGATCGACGCCGGCGACCACGTGGTGGTCATCGCCCATCGCTGGGCCCGCAACGACATCACCGGGCTCCAGATCGCGGACAAGATCGCCCAGGTCTTCACCTTCGACGAGGACGACAAGTGCATCCGCGTCCAGGAGTTCTACGACCGGGGGGCGGCGTTGAAGGCGGCGGGGTTGGAGTAGCCGGCAGACGGCTTCGGCATCAGTCGCGGGCGCCCGCCCGCTAAAATCCGACTTCCGGACTAGGAATAACGTGACGGAACGCACGAAGGAACAGATCGACGTCTGCGCGGCCGCCGAGCTTGCGAGCGGTGAGATGAAGCTGGTCGAGACCCCCGAGGGCGTCAAGATCGGCGTCTTCAACTGCGGCGGCGCGCTCTACGCGATCGAGGATCGCTGCTCGCACGACGACGGCCCGCTGGCTGAGGGCCCCTTCGACGCCGAGGCCTGTACCGTGGAGTGTCCACGCCACGGGTCTCTGTTCGACCTCACGTCCGGCCGGCCGAAGACCCTACCCGCCTACCAGCCCGTGACGACCTATCCGGTCACGATCGAGGACGACACCGTGAAGTTGGAGGTTTCCTGATGGCCACCCCCGAGACCGCAGCCCCTGAGCGCCCGGCCGAGGAGCGCGAGCTCGCCGGCATCAACGCCGACTACAAGGAGAAGTTCGGCTTCCACGATCCGGAGTCGGGCTACGCCTACAAGGCCCCGAAGGGCCTCTCGCGGGAGGTCGTCGAGAACATCTCCGCCTACAAGGACGAGCCCGAGTGGATGCGCGAGTTCCGTCTCAAGGCGCTCGAGCACTTCCTCGAGCGGCCGACGCCCCAGTGGGGCGGGAACCTGAACCAGATCGACTGGGACGACATCCACTACTTCGTCCGCGCCTCCGAGAAGAACACCCAGAGCTGGGACGAGGTCCCCGAGGACATCAAGAACACCTTCGACCGCCTCGGCATCCCCGAGGCCGAGCGGAAGTTCCTCGCCGGCGTCGGCGCCCAGTACGAATCCGAGGTCGTCTACCACCAGGTCCGCGAGGACCTCGAGAAGCAGGGCGTGATCTTCCTCGACATGGACTCCGGCCTCCGCGAGCACGAGGACATCGTCCGGGAGTACTGGGCCACGGTGATCCCGCCGAACGACAACAAGCTCGCCGCCCTCAACTCCGCCGTCTGGTCGGGCGGCTCCTTCGTCTACGTGCCGAAGGGCGTCAAGGTCGAGATGCCGCTGCAGGCCTACTTCCGGATCAACACGGAGAACATGGGCCAGTTCGAGCGGACGCTGATCATCGCCGAGGAGGGTGCGGACGTCCACTACATCGAGGGCTGCACGGCGCCCGTCTACTCGACCGACTCGCTGCACTCGGCCGTCGTCGAGATCATCGCCAAGCCCGGCGCGCGGATCCGCTACACGACCGTCCAGAACTGGTCGCAGAACGTCTACAACCTCGTCACGAAGCGGGCGGTCGCCCACGAGGACGCGACGATGGAGTGGGTCGACTGCAACCTGGGCTCGAAGCTGACCATGAAGTACCCGTCGATCTACCTGCTCGGCGAGCGTGCCCACGGCGAGATCCTCTCGATTGCCTTCGCCGGCCAGGGCCAGCACCAGGACGCCGGCGGCAAGATCATCCACGCCGCGCCGAAGACCACCTCCTCGATCTTCTCCAAGTCGATCTCCAAGGACGCCGGACGGACCAGCTACCGCGGCCTGCTCGAGGTCGCCAAGGGCGCCGTCGAGGCGAAGTCGAAGGTGGTCTGCGACGCGCTCCTGCTCGACGAGCACTCCCGCTCCGACACCTATCCGACGATCCGCATCGGCGAGGACGACGTCGACGTGGGCCACGAGGCGACCGTCTCGAAGATCGGCGAAGAGCAGATCTTCTACCTCCAGTCCCACGGGCTGGACGAGGAGGAGGCCTCCAAGATGATCGTGAACGGCTTCATCGAGCCGATCACGAAGGAGCTTCCGATGGAGTACGCGGTCGAGATGAACCGGCTGATCGAGCTCCAGATGGAGGGCTCGATTGGCTGAATCGGCTGCCGCTCAGGCGGTCGCCGAGCCCGACTGGTTGACGGAGCGCCGCCGGGCGGGCGCCGCTCTCGCCGAGGAGCTCGGCCTCCCGAGCCAGAAGACGAAGGGCTGGGAGTTCACCGACCTCTCGTCGCTGATCGAGGCCGACTTCGAGGTTCCGGCTGAGGCCGACCCTGCCGTCCGCGAGCGCGCCGACGCCGTCCTCAACCTGCCCGGGGACGATGCGCCGCGGGTGGTGCAGATCGACCAGACCGTGCTCGACGGGGCTGCCCCGCAGGCGGTGGGAGCCGCCCCGTCGGAGCCCGTGGTGACGACGCTGGCGCGCGCCGCCGAGCTCTATCCCGAGCTGGTGCGCGAGCGGCTCGGTGCACTGGTCGCCTCCGACGATCCCTTCGTCGCCCGCAACGACGCCGCCTGGCGCGGTGGGGCCTTCGTCTACCTGCCCGCGGGCAGCCGGCTCGAGGCGCCGGTGCAGATCGAGGCGATCCACGACGCCCAGGAGGCGGCGCTGGGCTTCCGCACCCTGATCGTGCTCGAGGAGGGCGCTCAGGCGGAGGTATGGGAGCAGTGGCTCGCCACCGACCACGAACGCGCCGGCCTCTTCAACACGGTGGCCGAGGTCTGGGTGGGGCCCGGCGCGAACCTCCGCTACGTGACGGCGCAGGGCCTCGGCGAGCGCAGCTGGGTCTTCGCGACGCAGCGCGCCGAGGTCGAGCGGGATGCGAGCTTCGACTGGGTCGCGCTCGGCTTCGGCTCCTCACGGGGCAAGGTCCGGATGGAGACGCGGCTCGCGGGCCCCGGCTCGAGCGCGCGCGTCACCGGCGCCTACGCCGGCAACGGCACCCAGCACCTCGACTTCGACACCACACAGGAGCATGCCGCGCCGAACACCACCTCCGACCTTGCCTTCCGCGGCGTCCTCGAGGAGTCGGCGACCGCTGTCTGGCGCGGCATGATCCGCGTCGATCCCGGCGCCCAGCAGACCGATGCCTTTCAGGAGAGCCGCAACCTGCTCCTCTCCAAGTCCGCGCACGCGGACGCGATCCCGGGCCTGGAGATCGAGGCGAACGACGTGCGCTGCACCCATGCCGCGGCGGTCGCCCAGATCGACGCCGAGCAGCTGCACTACCTGCGCTCGCACGGCCTGCCGGACGAGCAGGCGAAACGCCTGATCATCGAGGGCTTCCTCGAAGCGCTGGTGGAGCGCCTCGAGGAGGGTCCCGTGAAGGCCGCCGTCTCGATCGCCCTGGAGCGCCGCCTGGGCGAGATCCTGGGCGAGCGCCAGGTCCGAGCCACGCCAGGCACTCGATAACGAGAATCAGTTTCAATTAGTTGATAGCGTGTCCGCGTGGCACGCGACGCGGCTTCCGACTGGGCGATCTCAGCGCGCGCTGCGCTGAAGGGTGCGGGCCATCGGTCGGGGGGCGCCCGGGAGGCGGTCGTCTCGCTGCTCGCGACGCAGAGCTGCTGCCTCTCGGCACAGGAGATCGCGGATCGCCTGCGCGAGAGGGGGAGCGACATCGGGATAGCGAGCGTCTATCGGGCGCTCGACCTGCTTCACGAGATGGGGCTCGTGCAGCGTGTGGACCTCGGTGAGGGCAGTGCCCGCTACGAGCCCGTGGCCCCCGGGGGAGAGCACCACCACCACGCCGTCTGCGATCGATGTGGGCGCGTCACAGCGTTCGACGACGAGCGCCTCGAGCGCCGGCTCGAGCAGCTCGCCGGGCGGCTCAGGCACTCGATGAGCGGACACGACCTGGTGATCCACGGGGAGTGCTCGCGCTGCGCCCGGTCCTGATGGCGGACTCGCCGTGCCGCTAGCCGCCAGCCAGTACATCGCGATCCCTCTCACCGCGATGGCGGTGGTAACCACCATGGCCGGCGGGCTCCTGGCTATCCGGATGGCCCACTCGCTGCCGACGGTGATCGCCCTGAGCGGCGGAGTCGTGGTGGCGGTGGCGCTCTTCGACGTGCTGCCCGAGGCGATCGAGCTCCTCCCCGACCATCCCCATCTGATCACCACGCTGATGGCCGCCGGCTTCCTGACGTTCTTCCTCACCGAGCGGGTCCTGGTGCTGCACCATCGTGACGAGCCCTCGGACGCCAGGGCCCATCATCAGGTCGGGACCCTCGGTGCCCTCGGCCTGTCGGCTCACAGCTTCGTCGACGGCCTTGCGGTTGGGTTCTCGTTCAGCGCCAGCACCGCGACCGGCGTCTTGGTGCTGGTAGCGGTGCTCTCCCACGACTTCGCTGACGGCCTCAACACGGTGAGCTTCGTGCTCAACCAGTCCCAGGATCGCCGCCACGCCATCCGCTGGCTCGCGATCGACGCCGTGGCCCCGCTGTTCGGTGCCACCCTCGGGGTGCTGATCAGCGTCTCCGAGGCGACGCTGGGCCACCTGCTGTCGTTCTACGCCGGATTCTTCCTCTACATGGGCGCCACCGACCTCCTGCCCGAAGCTCACGAGCACGCCTCCTGGGGCCGCGTCGGCCTGACCCTGCTCGGCTTCGCGGCGATCCTCGCGATCTCGCTGGCGGCCAGGTAGAGATGAAGCCAAGACCACCCGGAAGAGAACGTCCGACGGGGCAGGGATCCTGCTGCCTGCGGACACGACTCACGAGAGGAGATTTCTCGAAATGCCGATCGAGTTCTACGACGTCAAGAAACGCGAGAAGGTGCAGATCCCCGAGTCCGAGGTCACCAAGACCACCTACGAGCGTCAGGGCAAGGACGGCTCGACGCAGGTTCGCTACGCATTCAAGGCGGTCAACGAGGGGACGAAGCTCACGAAGTTCGCCAGCAAGGAGGACTGGGACGCGCTCGACGCACCGGTCGAATAGCCCCCTCGAGATCCACAGGCTGAGCGCCCGGGCCTAGCTCGGCGGCTCCTCCGCCTCCTCGCGCTCGCGGTCCTCGCGCCGCTGTCGCCTGGAGGCGTTCAGCGAGGCGGCCAGGACGACGAGCACCGGGATCAGGTACGGGATCCAGAGGTACCAGTGCCCGAGGTGGGCCAGTGGCAGCGCTCCGGTCACCACCTGGCAGTATGAACCGCGGATCTGCCAGCCTTCGACCGTGGGACGGGGACCGGGGCTCAGATCGCTCGCGGTGGCCGGTGCGATCGTGCTCGCCGCGATCGCGCCCGGATGCGGCGGCGGCCCAACCCTGACGGCCGCGGAGTTCGTCGACCGAGTCAACCAGCAGGGCGTCTCGATCGAGCTGGGGCGCAGGCTGCCGTCGACGGGGGGTGCTCGCGAGCTGTACGCGGTTCGGCTCCCGCCCTTACCGGGGGAGTCGCCCCCGCGGGGCTCGGACTCCGGGCCCGGAGCGAGCGGCTCGCTCTACGTCTTCGGCGGGAGCGGTGGGGCCGAGAAACAGCTGCGAGCCTGCCGGGCCTCCGGCGGACTCACCTGCTTCCAGGCGGCGAACGTCGTGGTGGTCCTCCAGGGCAGCCCGCTGGAGGCCCAGCGGCTGGCCGCCGCGATCGTGCAGCTTCGCGACTGACCTGAGCGCCGGCCGGTTTCACGCATTCGCCTGCGAGAGCAGGAAGAGCCCAAAGCAGGTGAAGCAGACCATGACGGCGAGCATGAAGTACTGCGACCGTGAGGCCAGGCGCACGCTGTCGTAGGTGGCGAGCGCCCTGTCGTGCGCGAGCGTCAGGCCCAGGACGTGTCCGATCACGAGCGCCGCGACCTGCACGTACCAGACCGTGTTCGAGCCGACGATCCCGTAGTTGATCCCCCCGCCGGCGGTCCCGAACAGGTTCGATCCGTGTCCGAGGGGGTCGGAGAGGATGTAGGTGAACTGCGCCTGCTCCTGGTAGAGAAAGGCGCTGAAGTAGTGGGCCACCAGATAGGCGAGCGCGATCGGGATCAGGGTGTGCGCGAAGGAGCGGCCCAGCCTGAAAGTGGGAGGCGAGCCCCGCACGCTGTGCATCCCCTTGATCCCCAGCCAGTAGAGGCCGGCCATGCCGGCGAGCGTGATCAGGAGCCAGATCGTGTTGGCGACGCGGAAGGAGTCGGACAGGCTGAGGCCGAGATCGCTGGCGCGCTCGAACGTCCAGCGGATCGTTCCCGACCAGACACCCTCCTGCGCTCCGTCGAAGCTCGTCACGCCGATCGACGTGAGGACGAGCGCGGCCGAACCTGGAACGGCGGCCCACTGAGGCGCGCCCGACAGGAACCTCCTGGTGCCGACCCGATCACCCCTCGTCTCGAGCGGACCGAGCCGCGCGAACATGCCGAAGTAGGCGTTGAACGCCTCGCCGCGCGAGATCCACTCCTCGACCCCGAACAGGCCCATGCAGACGAAGGTGATCACACTGTAGATCACGGTCGCGACCGCCACCTTGTGGGGCGTCGGTGCGATGCCGCCGCCCGCGATCAGCTCGAGCCAGATGAACAGGACGATCCCGAAGACCGCGGGCCAGAGGCCGAGCCGGTCGGGGTAGTCGAAGGGCGTCGGGGCCGATTGCCCCGCGACCAGCCGGAAACCGCCTGAGATCACCCGGCCGATCGCCCGCCATGGGTTGAACGCCCGGAAGACGTCGCCGAGCAGCACGCTCGGCAGGATCAGCCCGAGCCAGAACGTGTAGAAGACGAAGATGATCGAGAAATTGTGGGTCGGGTCCTCGATTCCCCTGAAACCCGAGTAGAGGACCAGCACGAAGAGCCCGACGCCGATCAGTCCGCAGAGCGTCTGCGTGACGGGATTGAGCACCGCGATCGAGAGGCCGCGGGGCAGCGGCCGCCAGTCCTCGTCCTGGAGGCGCGCCTTGGTCCAGGCAACGGTGAGCAGCGCGAACGAGATGACGAGGACCACCGACGCGCCCCAGGCGAACAGCCAGGCCGGAACCGGCAGGTCCTTCCGGCCAACCAGCGCGTGCGCCGAGGCGGCGTCCGGGAAGAGCAGCCCCGCGGCAGGCGTCGCGAGGGCGGCGGCGGCCGCGAGCTTCGGCCTCGAGACCCGCATCACGGGTTGACGTGGAGCTCGGCGATCGGGCCCTCGCTCTTGTCGAGGCGGTGAACCTCGACCTCGAAGACCCCATCGAGCCTGGCGGGGAAGGAGAAGACGACCGGGCTGTGCTCCGCCGGCTTCTCGTACTCGTAGCCGTGAACGTGCACGGCCTGCTCCGGCGCGGCCAGGACCACGTGCAACTCGATGCGATCGCCCCTGTTGTAGGTGAGGGTCTTCACACCGCCGACGGGATTGCCGCTCGGGTCCACGCGCACTGTCTGGACCCCGTGAGAGACCTCCTCGCTCTTGCCGCTGTTGCTGCTCGCGAGCGCGATCAGCGCAGCGATCGCGGCGGCGATCACGACTGCGAGCACGACGATCCGCATGGTGCGCGACTGCATCTGCTCCTCCTTCTTGAGGGCCGGGAGCCGCGCAGCTTAAGCATCGGCGCCGTTCGCCTGGCTTAACGGGCTACTTCAGCACCTTCGGCGGGGGATGCTGAGGCATCGTCTGAGTCTGAGCCGGGACGGTCGACAGCGACGGCTCGTCGATCGTGCTGCGCGAGCCGATGAACAGGAAGATCAGGATCACCGCGATCCCGAGCAGGATGCCGAGCAGGATGCCGATCGCGCGGTCGCCGATGTGCCTGAACGGGTTGCCCCTTCGGGGCACCCTCGCATCCCGGCCGCGCATCGACGCTCCGGCTCAGCTGACCCCGTCGAGCAGGCGCCAGTTCGCCCGGAAGGCGGCCTCGGCCGCCGCGACCACGGTGTCCGTGTCCTCGGAGGTCATCGCCTCCTCGATCAGGCGGCGAGCCTGATCGGCGTGCGCGTGATCGGCGTCCTCGTGGAGCCGGAAGTACTCGCTGCCCGGGCCGCCGTCGATGCCGTAGAAGCGCGCCAGGCCCTCACGCTTCACCCGCGAGATCTCCGGCTGCCCGCTCTCGATCGCGTACATCCGGGCGAGCGCGGCGAGATAGCCGTCGTGTGCGGTCCACGCCGCCACGCACTCGGCCGTCTCGGCTGTGGGCTCGGCACCGATCTCGCCTCCGGCCGCCTCCACGAAGCCGTCCCAGAGCCCGATGTGCGCCTCCTCCTCGGCCGCGTGCTCGGCGATCTCCTCGCGCCGCGAATCCGGAGCGCTCTCGGCAGCGCGCTGGCAGAGGCGGGCGAGGGCCTCAGTCGCGTGACGGTACTGGCCGGCGTAGCGCGCGAGCTCCTCTCGGGTCAGCTCACCCGCGGACCAGCGCACGTAGAAGGGGTGCTCGAGCACGTTGTGGCGCGCGCGAACTTCCTCGATCCGCTCCCAAACCGATTCGCTCACTGCGATCCTCCTCATTCGGGGGATTGACGGGACTACGTGGACGCGAGGAGCATACCCTCCGGCGCCTGCGTCCCCCGCGGCCCGACATCGCCATCCCCCCCATGCCGTCCGGGCTCGACTGGGTCGGCGAGCCGATCGCGTCGATCGACCGGCTGGTCGCGGCCCGGCCGGTGCTCGTCCACTTCTTCGACCTCGCTCAGCTCAACTCGGCGCGGACCGTCCCCTACCTGCGCGCCTGGCATGAGCGCTACTCCGGCGACGGCCTCGCAATGATCGGCGTGCACTCGCCGCGCTTTCCCTTCACCCAGGCGCGCGACGTCGTCGCGGATGGCGTCGAGCGCCTCGGGATCGAGTGGCCGGTCGCGGTCGATCCGGAGTTCGCCGTCTGGCGGCTCTACGAGCCCCATGGCTGGCCCGCCCTCTTCCTCTGGGGTCGCGGCGGCGCACTGCGCTGGTACCACCTGGGCGAAGGCGACTACGCCCGGACCGAGGAGGCCATCCGGGAGGAGGTCGCCGGCTCCGGCGACGGCCACGACTGGCCGCCCTTGCTCGAGCCGATCCGCCCCTCCGACGTCCAGGGCGTCGAGGTGATCGCGCCGACGCCGGAGCTCTTCCCCGGCGGCTCGACCGAGAGGCCGTGGACGGCGAGCGACGACGAGCCCGCGATCGAGCTGTCCTACCAGGCCGGCGGCGCCTACGCCGCGACCGACGGCGTCGGCCGGATCGAGCTGCGGATCGACGGCGAGCCGGGGGAGCCCCTCGCCGTCACCCACCCCGGCCTCCAGGTGCTCACCTCACACGAGCGCACCGAAAGGCACGTGCTGGAGCTGCGCCCCTCCCCCGGCCTGGAGATCTACTCGATTCAGTTCGCCGCCGGCGTGCCCTGAGCGACGGCGAGCTCGGCGCGGATGTCGCCGGGAAGCATGAAGCGGACGTCCTCGTCGACAGTCCGGAGCTCCGAGACGTCGGTCGCGCCGCGCTCGCGGAAGAACTCGACCAGCCGCTCGACCAGCTCCTCCGGGGCGCTCGCGCCCGAGGTGATGCCGACGGTCTCGACGCCCTCGAGCCAGGCCTCATCGACCTGGAGGTGGTTGTCGATCAGGTGGGAGTCGGCACCGTGCTCGCGCGCGACCTCGACCAGGCGGTTCGAGTTCGACGAGTTGGTCGAGCCGATCACCAGGACCAGGTCGCACTCCCGCGACAGCTCCTTGACCGCCGCCTGGCGGTTGGTCGTCGCGTAACAGATGTCGTCGGTCTTGGGTCCGACCGCGTTCGGGAACCTCTCCTTCAGCCGCGCGATGATCGAGCTGGTCTCGTCGACGGAGAGGGTGGTCTGGGTGATGTACGCGATCCGGTCCGGATCGTCCACCTCGAGCGTGTCCACGTCCTCCTCGGTCTGCACGAGGACGGTCTGGTCCGGCGCCTCGCCGGTGGTGCCCTCGACTTCCTCGTGACCCTCGTGCCCGATCAGCACGATCGTGTAGCCCCGCTGCGCGAACTTGCGGGCCTCGACGTGCACCTTGGTGACCAGGGGGCAGGTCGCGTCGATCGTGCGGAGCTGCCGCTTCTTCGCGTTCTCGTGGACGCTCGGGGCGACGCCGTGCGCCGAGAAGACGACCATCTCGCCCTCCGGCACCTCGGTCTCCTGGTCCACGAAGATCGCGCCGCGCTTCTCGAGCTCGTGGACGACGTGCTTGTTGTGGACGATCTCCTTGCGCACGTAGACCGGCTCGCCGTAGAGGTCGAGGGCGTGCTCGACCGTCTGCACGGCGCGATCGACGCCCGCGCAGTAGCCGCGCGGCGCCGCGAGCAGGACCCGGGAGGGTCCGGTCTTCGTGTCTCCGGAGGAGGACTGCACGTCCTCGGGAAGGGTAGCGGCAGGGTGCGGGCTCGCTGTAATGTCCCGCCCGGGATGGCGCAGAGGCACATGGACAGGCTGAGCTCGATCGACGCCTCGTTCCTGACGAACGAAACCTCGAACGCGCACATGCACGTGGGCGCGATTCTGATCTTCGAGGGCCCGCCGCCCGCCTACGAAGACTTCCTCGGCCATGTCGAGAGCCGCATGCACCTGGTGCCCCGGTTCCGGCAGAAGCTCGCCTTCCCGCCGGTCGAGACCGGCCGCCCGTTCTGGATCGACGACCCCAACTTCAACCTGGCCTACCACGTGCGCCATTCGGCGCTGCCCTCGCCGGGATCGGAGGAGCAGCTGCGCAACATCGCCGGCCGGCTCTTCTCGCAGAGGCTCGACCGCTCGAAGCCGCTCTGGGAGCTCTGGCTCGTCCAGGGCCTGGAGCGCAACCGCTTCGCGCTGATCACGAAGACGCATCACGCGCTGGTGGACGGCATCTCCGGGGTGGACATCGCGACCGTCCTCTTCGACGTGAAGCCGGTCCCCGAGCCGATCGAGCCGGATCGCAACTGGGTTCCCCGCCCCTCGCCCTCGCAGGCCGAGCTCGCGGCACGCGGCATCGCCGAGGTCGCCGAGGCCCCGTTCAAGCTCGCCCGCCGCGCGCTGCGAGCCGCGTCCCATCCGCAGCGAACGGCGGAGAAGGCGATCGAGGCCGGGGAGGCGCTCGCCGAGGTCGCCTGGAACCTGACCAACCCGGCGCCGGAGGTCCCGCTCAACACCGAGATCGGCTCGCACCGCCGCTTCGCCTGGACCCGCGCGGAGCTCGAGGACTTCAGGCGGATCAAGAACGCGCTCGGCGGCACCATCAACGACGTGGTGATCACGGTGGTCAGCGGGGCGCTGCGGAGCTGGCTGCGGAGCCGAGGCATCAAGACCGAGGGCCTCGAGCTCCGCGCCCTGGTCCCGGTCTCGGTTCGTGCAGAGGACGAGCACGGTGAGCTCGGCAACCGGATCGTCGCCATGCGCGGGCCGCTGCCGGTCTACGTCGAGGACCCCGTCAAGCGCCATGAGGTGGTCATGCGCGCGATGGCCGGCGTGAAGGAGTCGAAGCAGGCCCTCGGCGCCGAGGTGATCTCACGCTTCAACGACTTCGCGCCGCCGACCCTGCTCGCTCAGGCCTCCCGGCTCAACTTCTCGACGCGGCTCTTCAACCTGATCGTCACCAACGTGCCCGGGCCGCAGATCCCGCTCTACGTCCTCGGCCGCGAGCTCCAGGACGTCTTCCCGGTTGCCTTCCTGCCGGAGAACCACGCGCTCGCGATCGCGATCATGTCCTACAACGGCGGCATCGACTTCGGGCTGCTCGGCGACTACGACGCCATGGAGGACATCGAGATGATCGCCACCGGCCTCTCGGAGTCGCTCGGCGACCTGCTCGCCGCCGCCGAGGCTGTGGAAGCACGCCACCAGGCGGGCATCGCGACCGGCGCGGACCTGCCCGGCTAGTCAGCGATGCAGCCTGATCTTCGCGTCCGCCAGAGGCGGGGCGCTCTCCCGGTTGCCGTCCTTGTCCACGGCCACCGAGTAGAAGGTGTAGCGACGGCCCGGCTTGCCGTGGAAGCGGAGGCGCCCTCTGCGCGTCTTGCCGATCCGGCGGTAGGGCCCGCCGTTGGTGGAGGCGAAGACCGCGATGCTCTTGATGCCGGAGGCCGGGAGCTCCCTCGAGCAGCTCCGGTCCGAGCTCTTCAGCCTGAGCACGACGATGTGATGGCCGCCGCGTCGCGACCGGCTCACCCGTGAGCCGGGGGGATCGACGTCCTTCCCCAGGGCCGCCCCGACCGCGCGATCGGCGCGGATCACGCCCCACCCCAGCCCGTTGCCGTAGCGGCCGCAATTGCTCGCGGCCAGCTTGATCAGGCGGATGACCTTGCCCGGCCCGAGCGCCGGCTTAGCGCTCCGAATCAGGGCGACGAGCCCGGACGCCTGGGGCGCGGCCATGCTGGTGCCCGACAGGTAGGCGAAGCGGTTGTCGCCGTTGACGGAGGTGCGCACGTCGAGCGAGTCGAATTCGACGGAGCCCGCGGGCCAGGTCGAGAGGATGCCCTGGTGTCCGCCGCTGCCGAGGTCCGTGGCGGAGCCGAACGCGGCGACGGACACGCCGGCGGTCTTCTGGGCGAAGGCGGAGCGCAGGCCGGAGTGGCTCGCCGAGGTGACGACCAGCCCCTCGCCCGCGTCGAGGTTGGGCCCCGTGCCGTCCGCCTGCACGTACTGGGCGGGATAGTCGGGATAGGTGCACTGCGGGTCGGTGGCCGGGTCCGGGGCGTTGTCGGCGGACGCGACGGGCACCGCGCCGCGGGCCCACGCGTAGTCGATCGCCGCCTTCAGGCTCTGATCGGCGCTGCCGCAGCCGAAGCTCATGTTGATCGCGTCGACCCCGCGGTCGGCCGCCGCGCGGATCCCGTTGACGATGCTGGTCTCGGTGATGCCGTCGCCGAGCAACGTGAAGCCGAGCTTGACCGCGTAGATCGAGCAGCCGAAGCCGACCGAGGCGATCCCGTACCGGTTGTCCGCCGTCGCGCAGGCGAGGCCGGCGACGTGCGTGCCGTGGCCCCGGGTGTCCTGGACGCTGCCCGAGGTACAGGAGGAGCCGCCGCAGTTGACCGTGCCCGAGATCCGCGTCGTGAGATCCGGATGGCCCACATCGACGCCCGAGTCGAGGATGGCAACCTCTCCTCCGCGGCCCCTGGCGAGGTCCCAGGCGCGCTGGCCCCCTGAGGCGAGCAGGTTCCACTGGGCGAAGTCGCCGCCGGGGGCGTTCGGGTCCCGGCTGCCGAACGCCGGGTCGTCGGGCGTGTACATGAGGCGGTAGGCGGGCTCGGGCCGGACCGACTCGACCAGCGGGTCGTCCGCGAGCCTCCGTCGCAGCTGCTCGATCAACTCGCCGCCGAGACTTGTCGCGATCAACCCGCCGCCGGCGGAGCGGGCCGCCACCGAGATCCCGTTGCGGCTCGCGACCGTGGAGAGCAGCTCGTTGGCGCGCTGCAGCCTGCGCCGGCGCTCCGCGTCGGCCGCGGCGGAGTCGCCGGTCGGGATCGGCGGGGTACGCACCTGGATCAGGGCGCGGCCCGTGGTCAGCGGGGACGCCGGACGAGTGCTCGACGGAGCGGCCCGCGCCGCGCCGTGGGAGAGAGACGCCGCTACGCCGATGGTCGCGATGGCGATGCTCGTGAACGCCACCCGCCTCATCACAGTCACCGCAACAACTGTACGAGGCGATCGGTGCGGTGGGCGTCGGCTACCCGGGCGCGCACTCGGCGTCCTCGGACGCTGCGGCGCTCAGCGGGAAAATCGCCGGCCGGAATAGAAGACGTCCGCGTTCCGAAGGCTCAGGGGGCCGACGTTCTCGCTCTCGTCGATCATGCAGGCCGCTCTCACCCCGGCGGGAAATCTGAGCGCGAGTCGCTGCGTGGCATGCTCGATCGCCGCTGGATCGATCTCCATTCCAAATCGTCCCCCACGAGAAGCCGAGAGCTCGACCTGGACGATCCCGCCTGATCTGCCGTCCGTCACGTAGACCTGCCAGCGAGCACCGTCGAGGTCGGGTGACCCGCACTCACCGCGGAAGAACGCCATCACCCCGTACTGAGAGTCGCGCCTCCTCAGCCTCCCGAGCATCTCCCCGATCTGCATCGGGCCAGAGGCTAGGTTCGAGTGTGGACGCCTTTACGGGAGGTGCGGCTCAGTACCCCAGCGCGAACTTCGCGTCCTCGGACATCATCTCCGGGCACATGGATGGTCTTAGGGGCTCTCAGGCACGGATTCGTGCTCTGAGTTGCCCTCATTAGGGGTCAGAACAGGGTTGTTCGGGACCAATTTCGGGACCCCGTTTTCGGCGAAGGCATCCGAGAGGAGATCGGCCTCGTCCTGCCGCTGGCGGAAGTGCAGATAGCGCATCGTCGTCTGCAGGTTGGCGTGGCCCATCCAGTGCTGGACGCTCACAGGATCGGCCCGGTTGATCGCCAGCGTTCCGAAGGTGTGTCGCAGGTCGTGGAAGCTGAGGCCTCTCAGGCCGGCCGCACTCTGAGCACTGCTGTAGCGCTTCCGCAGCTGCTTCGGGTTCTGGTGATCGCCGGCCTCGTTCGGGAAGACGAGGTCGCCATTGGCGATGAAGTGCTCGCGCTTCGAGAGCCGATCGAGGACCCGGGCAACGGGGTCGGCCATCGGCACCGCCCGCATGCTCGACGACTTGGGAGTGTCGAGGCGGTACTGGGTGTAGCTCGCCCTGACCCGGATCACGCGGGCCGTGAAGTCGACGTCCCGCCACAGCAGCGCAAGCAACTCCCCCATTCGCAGGCCGCAGAAGGCGGCGACAACGAAAGTCGCGGCGTCCTGATCGCCAGCCGCGCGGACGAGAGCCCAGACCTCTTCCGGCGAGTAAACCTCGATCGTCTTCGCGTTTCGGACCCGAGGGCGTTCAAGCGCCGCCGCGGGATTGACGGGCAGCTTCCAGACCCGCTGGGCCCGCTTGAAGATCGCGTTGAGCGTCCCGACGTACTTCGCGCGCGTGCGGTTCGACAGATTTGCTGGGCGAGCAGCGAGCCAGCGCTCGAGAAGCTCAGTGCTTACCTCGACCAACGGGACATCGGCCAGCTCGGCATCAAGGACCCGGACGATGCCGGTGTAGTCCAGGAGGGTGGATCGCTTGACGGCCCGCTCGTGCTCCGAGTACCGAAGCCACTCCGCGGAGGCGTCGGCGAAGGTGACGCCGATCGAGCGGGGCGCCAGAGTGTGGGCCCCACGGCGAGCGTCGGTGAGGATCTCCTGCAGCGCCGCCTGCGCGCTCCGGCGAGTGAAGTAACCCTCCGGCGGCCGTCCTCGCTCTCGCCAAGCAGGCCCGAGCCGCTTCTTCTGTTGTCGCTCGCCGACCCGGTACTTGGCGTACCAGGAGCCGCCCCGCTTGCCGTCGCGCAAGAAGACGTGTCCGCTGATGTTGGCGCAGGCACCCATTCAGCCCTCGCAGCCATCTTCGAAGATCGCCCGGCGGATCCAACACCGGCGGAGTGGAACATCCCGCACCGTCCGCATAGAGGTCACCGCAAGTCAATCTCACCCGGCCCCGACCTGGCCGCGACGGTAGCGGCGACGGCGCGGCCGTCAAGGGGCTCCGCCCCGACCCCCTGCGGGGGTTGACGGTCCGCGCCTCGGCCGCCGCTGATATGGAGAGCAATTTGTCAAGTGCGCAGCGCTGAGAGCCCGTCGAGGACGGGTTCCGAGACGGCTGGATGGGCGGCGAGACCGAGCTTG
>Ga0070741_10008690_pt1 | contig 20193 bp, 20 predicted proteins | sample Coa_R1_4_FD_66440 | JGI IMG/M metagenome (GOLD analysis project Ga0070741, IMG submission 66440) | Surface soil microbial communities from Centralia Pennsylvania, which are recovering from an underground coalmine fire - Coalmine... | ecosystem: Environmental > Terrestrial > Soil > Unclassified ...
GCTTCCAGGCTTGCTCGAAATCATCTTCCCGTCCAGCTTTGACTTTCATAGTGAGAGTTGCGCGTATCATATCGATATTCTCCATGTTTCTGTCTGCTATGTTTATCGGGACAGGGCAACCGCAAGGGTGTGCCCCTACAGGTTTGCGGGACCGGGACAGGGCAACCGCAAGGGTGTGCCCCTACAATGCGACCCCAACTTCAAAGATTTTGCGCTCTCCCGTGCCCTTCCAGTACGGCCTCATGGGCAGCGTCTTCTGCATATGAATCGGCGTCTGCTCCCAGTTCAGAAATTCATCTCGGCTGTTCCACTCGGCCATCAGGATGTAGGAGCCGGGCTCGCTGCTGTCACGGAGCAGCTCATCTTTGATGTGGCCGGGGGTGCCCTTCACGCTGGCGCTTACCTGGGCAAAGGCATCCTCAAACGCACTGCTATCTTCCAGGCGATTCAGTCTGCCAAATACCATGACCCGGATTCTCGACGACATAGTTTTCCCTTTCTGTATGCTCGCTCTACGATCCCGTCACGATGCGATAAGATCGTAGATTTTGAAGACTTCATCAGCTTTCCAATAAGCTCTCAGCGGAGAGGTGTTCTGCGGATGCACAGAGGATTGCACCCAGGAGAGGAAATCCTCCCGACTGGCCCACTCGCTCATCATAATGTAAGCACCAGGCTCACCGGCATCGCGCAACAGCTCATCTCTGATATAGCCGGTTGCATCCTTGATCTTGCTACTGATAGTGGGAATCATGGCTTCGAAGGCATCACGGTCTTCCAGGCGGTGAAGCTTACCGAATACCATGACACGTACTGCTGTCATTACTCACCTTCTCATCATAGAGCCGTGGATGGCTATATGCCGCCATCCACGTTAATGGTGGTTCCCGAAACGAAACGCGAGAGATCGCTGGCGAGGAAGAGGGCTACCCCGGCGATATCGTCTCCCTGGCCCAGTCGGCCCAGAGCTGCCATCGACGCGTAGCGCTCGCGCTGCTGCGCTGAAAGCCCGGCGGCCTGGTGGGTATCAATGACGCCTGGCGCAATAACGTTGACACGGATGCCTCGCGGCCCCATTTCTTTGCATAGTGAACGCGAGAAGCCGACAACGCCCGCCTTTGAAGCGGTATAGTGGGTGCGAGCAGGAATGCCAACCGAGGCCACCGCCGAGCCAACATTGATGATAGAGCTTCCCTCTACCAGCATGCTTTGCGTGGCGTGGGTGACGAGGTAGAGGCTGGTGAGATTGGTGGCAATGACTTGCTGCCACTGGTCGAACTCCATAGCGGCAAGTGGAATATGACTGATAACGCCCGCATTGTTGACGAGGATATTCAGCTTGCCAAAGTGTTGGCGCACACTTTCGGCCATCCTGGCAACGGATTCTTTGCTGCTGATATCGACCTGTACCACATAGCTGCCATTGCGGTAACGCTCAAGCTCCGCTGCAAGACTGCGCACGTCCTCGCTTTCAGTGTGGTAGCAGGCGGCGACCGACACCCCCTGTTCCGCCAGGGCCAGAGCAATCGCCCGGCCAATCCCGCGTGACCCGCCGGTAACAAGCGCGTGTTTTCCGGCCAGATTGAGATCCATAGTAACCTCCCAGTTGTGTATCATAGTGCTGGCCCGCTGGCCTTAATGCGCCACCACCAGCACGAGAGCGATAATGAAGAAGAGAAACCCCAGTAGCCCGCTGGCGGAACGCAGATAGTGAACCCGAATCCAGCGCGCTTTGAGCTGTTCCAGAGATTTGGTGGCGCCGGGCTTCCAGGCAACGATTTTTTGCGCCAGGGGGATGCTCGTCGTCCGTGAAATGACGATCAGGCCCACAATCCCCAGAATCCCTAGCAGAACGAAGAGCGCCTGCCAGATATCACGACTTAACCCCAACTCGACCAATCCGGTTGCCAGGGCCGCCCAGGCCATCTTAGGCTGATAGCGATCTATGTAGCGCCCCATCCCCTGATGGATCATGATAGTCTCGCGCTGCGGCAAATCGGCCAGGAGGGGGGTGTAGGCTGCCGCCATCACCATAACCCCCCCGGTCACTAAGCCAGCAGAAGCAATATTGAGAAAAAAGAGGATCTGGAGTAGAGGGGCTTGTAGGATCATAGTAAACATGACAATTTTCTCCTCCGCTATTGTCTCCATTGCCTGACGGCAGGAGAGCTGTATCTATAAACTCCGGTCATGCCAATCATGACCGCATGCCATTACCAGCAAATTACTTGTGAGTGAAGTAGCCTCAAAACGTGCTAAAACGTCTTCTCTCCAACCGTATGGGCGCTTGCATTGTCACAACTGCGAAGTAACTGCGAAGAATCTGTCAATGAAAATGCATTATGCTTCTGGCAGAGATAAGTAGCTAGCCATCACAGTGATGCTAAAGATGATGTAGGCACAAGACGTTTATCCTCAATGGAAGGAAAAGCATGCAACTGAGCAAAGCTCCCTGCGGGGAGCCCTGGCCACGCTAATGGCACCCGGGACGATCTTTTGCATACGCGACTACGCAGCATAAAGCCAGCGTGAGGAGATAAAGTATATGGCACAAGGTGTTACAACTCTTCAATTCAGAGGCACAGGCGATCAGACCACCAGCAAAGACTCGCTATCCATCATCCTGGTTGATTCGCACCTGCTCACGCGCCTGGCACTACAACAGGTGATAGCGACGTTTAAGCATATGCATATCAGCGCCAGCCTGAGCGCCGTCCACGACGTTTTAGCAATTACCGATCCATCAAAAGAGCAGATCGTGGTACTTAGCCCATCCATTGCGATTTCTGATTGTCTCGCTCTCACAAAGCAGCTTCACGAGCAAAGAGTTCGCTGTGAAGTTGTTGTGCTACAACAGGACCTGCATCCCGAGACAGCCCGTATGCTGGTAAAGCAGGGAGTTCATGGATTACTGGATGAACACGCCTCAGAGCAAGATCTGGTCCAGGCTATCAGAACGGTATCACTCGGTCATGTTTTTTTGAGCCGACACATTCGCGCGCTGCTATCCACGCCGCTCCCCCCGGTTACGAACCATTTGACCAGGCGCGAGATCCAGGTTCTTACGCGCTTGAAGTGCGGCGAAGCAAATTTCCGTATCGCGTGTGAGCTTGGACTCAAGGAAAAAACTATCGAGAAGTATCTCACGAGTATCTACGAGAAGCTTCACGTCTGTTCGAGAGCGGAAGCCATTCTCTGTTTACAGAAAATGCATTTCTAGTATATGATGCGACCCAGACATTTGCTTACTTGTGTTCAGTTCGACCTGATCTGACCACATCTTAGTACGGAAAGCGGAAAGGAGCTTCATTGGATGAAACCATTAAAAGAGTTTCTCGCGGAGAAAAGGGAGGTCACTATTCACACGCTCGCCGCATATAGTCGGCAGTATTTGCAGGAGCGGTGGCATCCGATACTGGAGGAGAATCAGGAGGAGCTGCTTAGCGTCTTTGAGCGAGCCGGTGAGCTTGCATACGGCGTCTATGGACGGGCGCTGTTGCAACCCCTGTATGAGCAATTCCAGCAAGCGGGCTTCTCCTATGAAGGGGGTAATTTCTCCACGTCGATAGAGCATTGGGGTCCGCCAGAAGAGCGAGAACGCTGCATGTGGAGCATTGTAAAACGTGCTGATGAGGGGCCGCTGGGTACTCTGGTCTTTAGAATATTCCATGACCACACCCGCTTCCGCCTGCCGCACCCGCCCGGCACCCTGACAATCGAAGAAACTGCCACCAGTTCAATTGTCGAGAAGCTTGCGCATGCATCTTCCCGGCAGCAGAATACCCAGTATGAGAAAACATTTATGCAAGACCCGCTGGATGATCAGAGGCAGGATGGTTGGGAATATAGCGTGGAGCTTGGTCTGGGTGATTATCTCGATCCCCATCGTCTCGAAGTGAGTGAAGCCATGCTTGACCAGGCGCTGGCTCGTTGGGGGCAGTATGGATGGGAATTAGCCACGGTCATACCCTATAAAAACAACCTCATGGCGTTTTTCAAGCGCCCGATGAAAGAGCAGAACAAGTAAGGAGGGTATATATAAAGAAGAGCCAGGAAGATCTCTTCAAATCTTCCTGGCTCTTCCTGTTGCGCCCTCGGTGCTCAAAAATATTAATAGTTCTGTGTTGTCAGAAATGTGCGAAGCACATTTCTGACAACACAGAACTATTTGAACGCGGCGATCTTCTTTCGCAAGGCGAGAAGGTCCTCGCCAGGCTCTATACCCAGATCTTCTCTGAGGAATGCCTGGAAGTTGTCTAGCTCACGGATGGCGCTCGCCGTATTGCCCTGGCGAAAGTATGCTTGAGCAACAGCTTTAATGGCAGACTCGCTATATGGATCGATCAAGAGCGCATAATGAGCATATGTCAGCACCTCATCAGCTTTGCCCGCCTGAGAATAGAGCTGCATCAATCGGTCGAGCACTTCGGTATAGATGCACTCGTAGTAGCGACGATAGGAAGCAAAGACATCTTCGTAGGAATCTTCGTGCAGAAATCCCAGGCGGCAATACTCGACGATCTGCTGGTAGTGGGTGATGGCCGACACCAGCTCACCACGCTGTTCCGCCTCTTTGGCCTCCTTATAGTGATAATGCACGTCGAAGATATCGGCCCACCAGTTCTCATCTACCTTGAACCAATAAAAATTGTCTTTGTTACGACGGATATAGCTGGATTCGTGCCGGGGCGGCAAATCGGGTTCGAGGAGATGCCGCAGATAGTGGATCGCAACATAGAGGTTGCGCTCTGCTGGCGCTCCACTTGCACTCGGCCAGAAATTTTTGATGAGCTGGTCAGATGAATATCTGCCATTGACGTTCAACAAAAACCATTTCAACAGAGACTTCGCCTTATTTCTCCGCCATACTGGCTCTCCTACAGGTTGATTGTTTCTGGTGACGCGGAACGGGCCAAAGAAATTCACCTTATAGAGAGCATCGGGTTGGCGAAGATGTGCGGTAGCGTTGACTATCGTCTCTTGTCTTGACGGATCACGCATAGTTTGCTACTCCTTGCGCCCAAACAGGATCAGAACCTGTTGGCTAAACTCAGCAAGATTGACGGCGGTAATGCCGCTCAGCTTTTCTTCTTCCTCTTTTGTCAAAGTAAACTGTCGTCGCTTAATCGCTTCCACGGGGCTTTGCAACAGATCCTGACAAAATATGTCATCCACAGTTGCCAGCCCCAGGATGGCATTGATTATTTTCCAGCTCATCTTCTCTCCATTCTCAAACTACTCTCTTATCCCCACTGCTATCACACTTCATATGCTGTAGTGTCCTCCCATGAGGATGCTTTCAGACGAGAGGATTACGGTTACGGCCAGGGCTCTCCAAAGGGAACTTTATTGGAGAGCTGCAAGGTAGAACTCAGCATATGAAGAACAGGGAGGTGGAGAGCCACCGCGCTCAGGGCCACTAAACCGGTAACCACTACCAGAATGGCTATGCTCAGCATGCCATAACGGGTGGCCGAGAAGAACATCACCTTTGAGAACCACGAAAAAACGACATGTCGTCCATGAGTTACACGCTGCGCCGCCATCTTTCTATCTCCTTTATTTGTACTGGGCAGGAATGATCATATAAACATTGCGGTCGGGATACTTTCATCGTTCCGACTGGTGATAGCATATCCAGGCAATCTTTACAGATCATTCGCGCCTCCTTCGCATACTAAGATATTGCTCTTCGCAGTCTCTTCGCATCTCAGAATGTGTCTGATTCTCGACGCTCTCTCCTGAAAGTGAGCGATACAGGCGCGAACACGCGGATGCAATGAGAATCAAACACTATCTCAGACACGTTTGCAACGTCAAAATATTACTATTGACCGGCGTGCTATGATTTTTATGCATGATAGTTCACTAAGGGCGAAACAAGCTTGGAGAAGATTTACAAGAGCATAAAAACATGGGCTATTCGCTCTCCATTCCTCTTTGCGCTGGCATTTTTTGTGGTCAGTTCTTGCCTGGATATAGGCATCATTTTTGTGGGGCAGAGTGGGGTATTAGCAGGGAACGCGGGTATTATCGATGTCAGTATGCAATCGCTCTTCGCTCTGGGGATACTCGGGAGGCTGGGTTGGCTGCGAGCGGCGGGCTTCAATCGCCCGGCGGAGTGGCGGGATCTCTATCTCTTATGGGTGCCTGCGCTGCTGGCGCTCTTCTACCTTGCATCGACGCTTGTCACTCCCGCAGCCAGTGCAGGCGTGGTCATTTTTGCTGTCATCGCTGCATTGCTCACGGGGTTAGACGAAGAAGCACGTTTTCGAGGGGTCATCTTGCAGTCCCTCTCACCTCTTGGACCTCTGGCTGCGGCGGCGCTTTCAAGCCTCTTCTTCGCTCTGGCCCATTTCAACAATCTACTTACTCACGCTCCACCGCTCATTGTTCTCGCGCAGGTCGTTGGAGCGTTCCTGCTTGGCTTTGGCTTCGCCGCCTGCCGGTTGCGCACCAGAACGCTCTGGCCGCTCATCATCCTCCACGCGCTTTATGACCTCCCTGCCGACATTACACTCTTCAATGCCAGCAATGCCCGCACAATCAACGCAACGCTGGCAGCGATCTCGCCGCTGGCGACGGCTCTCGTCCTCATCATTCCAGGTTTCATCCTCGCCTGCTACGGCTTGTTCTTAGTGCGCCCACGACGGTGACAAGCGGGCAAATGTCGCTAAAGCGTTAACCGACCGGTCGCAACCAGCCAGCGCAAAAACTCCAGACGGCGCACCTGTGCCGAGACCGCTTGCTTCTCCCTCTCAAGATATTTACCGCGAAACCGGCTCAGCATCTCTATCTCTGCCTGGGTAAAGCCGGCATCAACCAGGCACTCTCGCCTTCTCTCGATCTCTTCACTGTTCATTATGTCGTTCCCTTTAGCGATCAGACAGCTTGCGATGCATTCTAAAAACACACTACAAAGGACGTACGCATCTTGCTCGATGCACATACTATGAGCAAAGCATAGGCTTAAATACTTGCTTGGTACTTACCCCTGCTAAAAGCTTCCGGCAAGAGGATGAGCGTTATACTTGTCTCAGTGATTGAAATTCGTTCTCCACAAGGAGCAGTGACTTCACCTTTGGGATGGAAATATATGAAAGCATTGATTCTGAGCGGGGGCAAAGGCACACGCCTCCAGCCCCTTACTTCCACTCATGCCAAACAATTAGTGCCCATAGCTAATAAACCTGTGCTGTTCTATGTCCTGGAAACGATTGTCGAATCCGGCATTACGGATATTGGTATTATCGTAGGGGAGACGCACGAATCTATCCGTGCAGCGGTCAAGGATGGCAAACAATTTGGCCCTGATGTCACTATCACCTACATTTACCAGGAGCAGCCTCTCGGATTAGCCCACGCGGTCAAGATCGCCCAACCGTTTCTCCAGAACGACCGTTTTCTGATGTTCCTCGGGGATAACTTCATCCAGGAAAGTATCAAGGACCTGGTGCGTCAATTCTCCTCCCCTGCTTGCAGCTTTCAGGCGCGCGTATTGCTTAAACAGGTTCCTAACCCGGAGATATTTGGCGTTGCGCAACTCCAGACCGACGACGGCCAGACGTTTAATGCTGAGATCCATCTGCATGACGACCATGTTCGCATTGCGCGCCTGATCGAGAAACCAAAGGAGCCGGTCAGCAATTTTGCTGTCGTAGGCATCTACTTTTTCGATGCCCATATCTTTGAGGCGATCAACGCTATTACCCCATCACGGCGCGGTGAGCTTGAAATCACAGACGCTATTCAGTACCTGATCGAACACCACTATACCGTACGCCCCTACATCGTCCGCGGACCCTGGATCGATACCGGCAATAAAGAGGATATGCTCAACGCCAACCGCGTCGTGCTCAGCCACCTGAAGAGATGCATCGCTGCCAGTGCCAGCATAGATGCTACCTCGCGAGTCGATGGTGATGTTGTGCTCGAAGAGCATGTCACGCTTATCAATAGCGTTGTGCGCGGACCCGCGATCATCGGGCGCAATGCTACCCTGGCAAATGCCAGTATCGGCCCTTTTACCTCCCTGGCCCATAACTGCGTGGTGATTAACAGCGAGATCGAGCATAGCATTGTGCTGGAAGAATGCCTGATCCGCGACATCGACCGCTGCATTGAAGATAGTCTTATCGGCTCGCAAACAGAGATTCTACCGTACTCAGCCAAACCGGGAACGTATAGCTTCCTGCTCGGGGATCATAGCCATGTAGGGGCGCTTTGAAAGCAGGCAGGTGTAACCACCTTTTTTGATCAAGATAAGATAGAACGCCCAAAGCAGCAGGGAAAGTACTTCTTCTACTGCTTTGGGCGTTCTGTTTACTCCATCAACCAATTTTTCCCTCTCCTCAACAGCAACGTGTTCGAGCCGGACACATTGCTCTAACCGCTTGAACGAGCCGTAGCGACCAGCTTGAGCTGACGTTTTTCACATAAAATTGCGAGAATTCTTGCCTCTTTTCTCTCTCTCAGGTATGCTTACAGACAAGAGTATGGCGACAAATCGGCCTGTACGTGCAATCTTTACGCAAAAGTACGATGTAGCAGAGAACTGTTCTATTTCCCCTCATCTAGCTGTGCTGTAGCAATAGGAACAAGCAGCTCGTGAAGCGAATGAGCAAGGAAAATGTGAGGTCATCATGGATCGATCAAATGGATATGAAGGTGTCGCAGCGGAGTTTTTGGCCCGCCGTGGCAGTGGCCGTTTTACGGGCGTCGGCGTGAGTTTTGTGCGACAGTGGGCTCGAACGCTCCCATGCCGGGCCGCTGTTCTTGATCTGGGCTGCGGACCCGGTTTCCCCATCACTGAGGTTCTGGTCGCCGAAGGGCTGACCGTCTTTGGCGTTGATGCATCCCCATCTTTCGTCCAGGCATTCCGACGCAATCTTCCAGGCATCCCTGTGGCTTGCGAAGCCGTCCAAGATTCTCCATTTTTTGGTCGAACGTTCGATGGTGTCCTCGCATGGGGGCTCATGTTCCTGCTTTCTCCCGAAGATCAACGGCAACTGATACGAAGAATCGCCGACATCCTCGTGCCAGGCGGACACCTGCTGTTTACCTCTCCTGAGAAACCAATTGTTTGGAACGATGCGATGACGGACCTGGAATCACGCTCTCTTGGAGCTGAAGAGTACCGGAGGCTGCTCTCAACCGTTGGACTCACTGTGACGAGCGAGTACGAGGATGAGGGACAAAACCACTATTTTGAGGTTCGGAAGCGGATACATATAATCATGAAATAAGGGAACTTTTGTCTCATGCAGCATATGCCGTCAAAGCGTTCTCGGAGCTGAAGCTCAAACACTGGAATATGAAGCGTTCGAAGATTCTGTTGAAGGGGGAGCACCAACCAGGCGGCCATGCTGTCCTGGTTGGTAGAAGATTTATGCAATGCAGACGCCGGTCAGGATGTGGTCGCCACGGCTACGCGCGTGAAGGCCCCAATCGATCTGTACTTCTGATAGCGCCTCTCAATCAGCTCATCGATAGTGCAACGCTCCAGTTCGTCCAGATGCGCGAGTAACTTTTCTTTCAAGTACCCGGCTGCCAGGTGTGGGCTATGATGCGCACCGCCCACCGGTTCCGGTACAAGCTCATCAATAATCCCCGTGGCTAAAAGTTCGCGCGCACTAATACGCATGGTATTGGCAGCTTCGGACGCGAAAGCTTTATCGCGCCAGAGAATGGAGGCCGCAGCTTCCGGCGCGGCCACCGTGTACACACTGTTTTCGAGCATCAGCAAACGATCAGCCACGCTGAGAGCAAGCGCCCCGCCGCTTCCACCTTCGCCGATCACCACGGAGATGATCGGCACCCGCAGGCGCGACATCAGTAGGAGATTTGCCGCTATCGCGCCGGATTGACCATGCTCCTCATCCTCTAACCCCGGAAATGCCCCCGGCGTATCAATCAAGCAGATAACGGGAAGGTGAAATTTCTCTGCCATGCTCATCAAACGATATGCCTTGCGATACCCTTCAGGATGGGGCATACCAAAGTTACGGTAGCGCAACTCCTGCATATCATGCCCCTTCTGCTGGCCGATAAACATCACAGTGTTATCGGCTAACGTCCCCAGGCCCCCTACAATAGCATGGTCGTCGGCGAATGCACGATCACCATGCAGTTCCATAAAATCATCGCAGATCGCTTGCAGATAATCGATAGTGGTTGGCCGATCCTTGTGACGCGCAACCTGGACCGTTTGCCACGAGGTGAGATGCGCGTAGATCTCCTTTGTCCGTGCGTGTAAAGCACTGATCGCCCTATCCAATCGTTGCTGCGTTGCTTCATCATGGCACTCCTGCTGCAACTCTCGAATCTTTTCCGCGTCTGCCGCGAGTTCCTGTTCAAAATCCAGGTCGTAATGCATCTTTTTACTCCTGAGCCGCTAAAACTCTGTGGACTTGCAACACATTACTGCTGCGCCGCCCCATATGTCTGTTGCCATGGCTCTGCTTGCACGCTCATACACAGCAGACGGGCGAGCGTTTGCCGCAGCTCATGCCTGGACACAACCGCGTCTATCAGGCCATGCTGGTAGGCGAATTCCGCCGTCACCGCATCTTTCGGCAACTGAATATGCATAAATTGCTCTATCACGCGGGGACCGGCAAAGCAGACCAGCGCGCCCGGCTCCGCCAGGATGACATCACCCAGCATGGCAAAGCTGGCAGTCACGCCGCCCGTAGTGGGATCGGTTAACAAACTGAAGAACGGCAACCTGGCCTCTCCTAGCTTAGCGAGGGCGGCGGAGGTCTTTGCCATCTGCATGAGCGAAAACAGGCCCTCCTGCATACGCGCTCCACCTGAGGCCGAGGAGATAAAGACCGGAATGTGCATCTCGATACCAAGTTCAATCGCGCGTGTGATCTTTTCACCCACCGCCGCGCCCATGCTGCCACCGATGAAGCGAAAATCCATCACGGCAAGAGCGAGGGGGAACGTATCAATAGCAGCATGACCAATCACCACCCCCTCGTTTAGTTGCACTTTTTGCTGCTCTTTTGCCAGCTTCTCCGCGTATATCTGGGATTGGCTCACAAACTGGAGTGGATCGGCAGAGGCTATATCGTGATCCACCTCAACAAAACTCCCCGCATCTACCAGCATTTCAATCCGCTCATACGCGCTCAGCTTGAAATGATAGCCGCAATGTGGGCAGACCTTCAGGTTACGCTGGTGGTCTCGTTCGTACATAATTTCTTTGCATTGCGGACACTTCACAGCGATATTGCTCGGGATGATAATCTGTGCTCGCTCCATCTCTACGGAAGCTATCTCTCCGCTTCCTGCTACGGTCGTGATGGTCGGGACCATGTCTCCTCCTTTGTTCTGTCTCTATCCTCTTGCTCTCGCACGAGGCCAACATCTGTTATGCATGAACGGGGTCATTGAGTGTGGCTGCAACTGCGTGGAGCTTCTCTATCGTCTCTGCTGCGAATATGCGGCAGCCGGGCGCGAGCGAACGCACCAGTCTGGTAAGCACCTGGGAAGCACCCACCTCCACGAAGGTGTCACAACCAGCAGCTAGTAGCGTTTCAACGCAGCTCACCCATTGGACGGGATTGGTGATTTGCGCCGTTAGCTCGTGGCGAATCTCGCGGCTATCAGTCAAAATGGCACCAGAAACATTGGCAACCAGTGGAACATGCGGCTCGCGCCAGAGCAATCGCTGCATCAACGCGGTAAGCGCGGACTGCACCGGAGCCATCAGCGCAGAATGAAATGCGCCTCCTACCGGCAAGCGTATGGCCCTCACATTCTGCAATGTGCTGGCCGCTGCCATCAGCGCCCGAACGCCCGCTTCGATGCCCGAAACTACGAACTGCGTGTGCGTGTTTCTGTTGGTGATCGCCACATAATGTTCACGCGAGATATCAGTACACAGGGTCTGTAAGTCATCTGCCGTCAGGCCCACCACAGCCGCCATCGCCCCCGGTCGCTCTTTCTGTATCTGGTGCATCAGTTTTCCCCTCTGGCTCACCAGGTACAGTCCTTCTTCATAGGAAAGGACTCCTGCCGCCGTTGCCGCTGTATACTCGCCGAGACTATGACCGGCTACGATATCAGGGCGAAGGCCAAGCCGATATGCGTACCTGGTCAAAGCCAGCGAGTGAGCAAAAAGCGCGGGCTGAGCGATCTGGGTCTGGCTCAGCAGCTCAAGAGGCCCCTCCAGGCAATAGCGAGTCACCGGCAAATCAGCTATCCCATCGCTGCTGAGCAAGTAGCGCGTAAACAGTTCAGGCGCAGTCTCCATGAGATCGCGGCCCATCCCGATTTTTTGCGAGCCCTGTCCCGGATAAAGAAATGCGATCTTACCCAATGCTGTTCTCCCTTCTCAGGATGTTTATTCACTTCCGGTCCTTTTGTATTGGACCAGCCCGTATGACGAAGAACTTGATTGTCTTACCTCCTGCACGCTTCCCACCTGGAGCTTCTCTGGCATTAGTTGTAACACAATCATTATCTATAGCATTAGTTGTAATACTTCTGGATTTCCTCTGAATTACTTTAAAAATAAGTTAGTAATTTACATCTTGCTATTGCAGACGGCCAACGCTGCTGGCGCGATCCCACGATGAAGCGGGAAGCTACCGCTCAGCCGGTCTGCAACGAATGGCTTCATGAAGAGAGGCGGTACAAACTGGAGTCTGTACCGCCTCTCTCACCTCAGGACGTAAAAACATAGTTGTAGCAGTTACTTATCCTAAATTAGACCCACCCCCAGCGTCTGCCGACGATGTTTGTCCATTCTTTCAACTCTTGCTCCCAATACTCCTCATCGTCGTCTTTACTCCCTTTTTCAACCAGCGCAAATGAAGGATTTATCAGGGAGATGCACACCTGCTGTACATCTTTACCATCATTTGTGATCAGCCCCTGGCTGCCTGCGCTATCGACTTCTATCCCTTTATACATCCACCCCAGGGTGTCAAGAAGACTGAGAGTCAGAGACCTCTTGTCGTAAAGGGCAATCACCGTTTGCTCAAATGTGGTGTAGGTTGTTCTCGTTCTCATCGCAGCTCTACCTTTCCGTCAGCCTGAGCTTTGTAGGGACCCGATTGATCGCGTCCAAGCGGCGTTGGCTGACGAAATTTCAAGGCTCTACCTTTCCTGGTGGGAAGTAAGCAGTTACTGAGGTCAGTATAGCCTGTACAGATTTACCGAGAACTTCTACCAGAGGTAAGCGCCAGGCAACTCGCGCATGGTTTTATCTCAAGAGAAAAAGGTGAGGATTTTTGAAAAAAGGAGCGCAGGATGTACAGAGCAAAAACACGCCCGCAAACTCAATCAGGGGGCGGCATCGGAATGCTTGCGAAGGCATTGCTGGCGGCTCAGTTTACCCGCCATCCCCGCCGTTATATTGAAATACTTCATATCATGCATAAATATCACCTACTGCGCGTCGCGGCCCAATTAGGTATGGTGAATCAACAGAGTAGACAGCATGGCAGCTCTGAGCTGGAAGCGGACAATATCTGTGCTGAAAACGCTGAGCGGCTCTCCAGGGCGCTCGAAGAACTGGGTCCCTGTTTCATTAAGTTTGGTCAGGTGATGAGCACACGGCCAGATTTGCTGCCGCCGCCCTATATTGTTGCACTTTCACGCTTGCAAGATAGTATCACGCCCGTGGCAGGTGACGCGATCATCGCTATTGTAGAGCGAGAGTTAGGAGCGCCTCTTAGCGAGCTATTCCGGTTCTTTGATCCTTGCCCGCTTGCCACCGCTTCGATTGCGCAAGTACACCAGGCCACATTGCCCGATGGCACCCCGGTCGTCGTCAAGGTCCAGCGTCCAGGCGTGCGCGCACAGGTGGAAAAAGATATCGAAGTCATGCAAGAGATTACACGCTTTGCCAGCCGCCATACATCCCTTAACAGTCATTACGGACTTGCGCAAATCATTCAGGAGATCAAAATCTCACTTAGCCAGGAGCTTGATTTTCAGCAGGAAGCCGACAACACCCGGCTCGTCAGCCAGGGTATGCGGGAATTCCCGCATCTTGTCACGCCGCATGTTTACCCCAACTACAACTCACAGCAAGTACTCACGGTCAGCTTTCTCCACGGGCGACATCTGGCACAGGTGCCCCGGGCCGAATTGCGCCAGATCGATACAGTGACCATTGCCCAGGAGCTGCTTTCAGCCTACATCAAACAGATGGTCGTCGATGGCACCTTTCACTGCGACCCACATCCAGGCAATATTCTGCTTACCGCTGACGGACGCCTTGCGCTGCTGGATTTTGGCATGGTCGGCAGATTCGATGCCGAGCAAAAAGAGCAGATCCTGCTGCTCCTCCTCGCCTTTGCCGAGCGGCAGGGTGAGCGTGTAGCCGATATTTACACGAATATGATTGAGATATCACACTCCTGTGATCGCCAGGGGTTTACCCAACAAATCTGTACGTTAATCAGCCGCTACCATGATCGCTCCAATGACCATATCGAGATAGGCAAGGGCTTGCTGGAAGTCGCGGCATTAGCCCAATCCTATCAGATGGCCGTTCCCGCCCAACTTACTCTACTGGGAAAAGCTATGCTCAACCTGGATGGTACCCTGCGCGTTCTTGCACCCGAACTAAATTTTGTGCAAATCATCAGAAATTATATGGAGAGGATCATGGAAGAACGCGCCCTGGCGCATCTCTCGACAGGGCGGGCTTATAGCTGGTTCCTCGATACGCGACGCCTGGTGGACCATCTGCCCCGTAAAACCAACACCATTATCGATAAACTGGCTCATGACCAGTTCACCATTCAGATAAAGATCCACTCCCTCGAAGGGGCCATCCGGCAGGCCGCTCACAAACTTTCCTTCGGCATGATCGTCTCATCGCTGATGCTCAGCCTGAGCTTCTGGTTCATGTCGAAAGAAAAAAACAAAAACGCCCGTTTGCCATCAAAACGCGCCAGATAAATTCTATGATTTTTGATAAGCTAAGATGTATTATGAAGTATTCTATTGACAAAATATTCTGTTATATCTTATAGTTATTCTGATAATAAGATTATTGTAATCACCCGGCAAAGGACGCCTAATAAAAGGGGCGAGTTAAATCACATCTGCTCTAGTTGATCAATGGAAAATAATGGCTGGCATCTATCAATCACGTAAATACATTTGACCAGACTACTTTCGCACTGTTCTTACAGCGCAGGCGATGATAGCACCCCTGAGTGCAAGCCAGAGATCCCCTGGCCGCATATTAAAAAAATAAGCCCGTCAGGCTAGAAAGGATTGGCGATAATGTTGCCAGCAAATTTAAGCAAAATAGCCGCTCCAGTATTATCGTCAATTATACTGCATCGTGAATCGCTTGTCACGCAACTTTACGATATGGTTACAGCCAGACGGTTCAGCCTTGAGAAAAGTGCGGCGCACTATAAGCTGCTTTTGCTTTGCGCCCCGGCGGGCTATGGTAAAACGACGCTTCTTGCCGATTTCGCTCATTCTACTCAAATTCCTTGCTGCTGGTATTTTCTGGACCAGCAGGATGCTGATAGATATACATTCCTGCAAACGCTGCTTGCCAGTATCCAGCATTGTTTCCCCAGCTTCGGCACCGGGCTCGACCTTTTGCTGGTCGGTAAGGCATCTTCTGCCGGTCCCGAAGATGATTCTCGTTACTTCGAAGCCTTTCTCGATGCACTGATCGATGCGTTAGACACAGAAATCACGCAGCGTTTTGCCATTGTGCTTAGTAACTATCATGAAGTTGATGCCAGCCAATCCATCACCAATCTGATGAATTACTTTTTGCAGAAAGCACCTTCGCAGTGCGTGCTGATTATCGAGAGCCGCTCAACTCCCTCCATCGAGTTTGCCTCTTTGCTGGCCCACAGCCAGGCGGTCGGCTGGGGGAGTAATAGGCTGCGCATGAGCGCCCAGGAGATACTCGCGCTGGCACAGGTTCAGGGCGTCAGTCCCATCAGCGAGGAAGAAGCTGAGCAACTGGCAGCGGCCTTCGATGGCTGGGTTGCGGGCATATTGCTGGGCACGCGCCTGGGTGACGCGGAATTGCTGCATGCCAGTACGCGTACAGGGCTTTTGAAGGGACTGCCCTCTATGCGGGTGGAGCGACAGAAGCTGTTCGCCTATCTCGTCAATGAAATTTTCAAACACCAGTCTGCCGCCTACGCGTTTCTCAAAGAAGCTGCCATTCTCCAACAGATGGTGCCTTCGATGTGTGATGCCCTGCTCAACAGCGAAAACTCCTCCGAGCATCTGAGTTGCCTGGCACGCCAGGGCATGTTCGTCACTTGCAACGATAACGGACCCTATCTTATCTATACCTGTCACCCAGTTTTACGCGAACTGCTCTACGATGAGTTGCGCACGCGCTCTCCAGATCGTTTCGCGGCGCTCCATCGCAAGGCCGCAGAGCTGTTTGAGGCTGCCCACGATTACGATATGGCAATCTCTCACATGCTTGCTGCGGGCGAGAACACGCTGGCGGCCCGGCTGATTATTCTGGCACATGAACGCATGGCGGCCAGAGAACATACAGAGACGCTACTGCGCTGGATCGAGGCGCTGCCGGCAAAAATCATAGAAGATTCGCCAGAGTTGCTGCTCATACTTGTGAGTATTCATCTTACGCAAGGCGAACATGCTCAAGCTCTGACGTTGCTCGATACCGCTTCAACCATCTTAGACACGAACCCGCAGGCCATTGCAGACCCCAACGACCTGCCATCCTGGCAGGCGGAGGCCACAATCCTGCGTAGCAAGGCGCTGTTTCAGATCGGCAAGTATAAGGAAGCTCAGCAATTATGTCGCCAGGTCCTGGAAACAACGGCAATGGACGAGGTCAAGATGCGGGCAGACGCGCATACACGCTTTGGGATATGCGCCAATCTTTTGGGCGACCTGAGCTCCGGCATCGAACACCTGCAAAAGGCCCTCCAACTCTATGGACGCAACATCGTACGTCCCCAGGTGGCAGACGCACATAGCGCCCTGGCAAGCGCCTATAACCTGCTGGGCAATTTCGCTCTGGCAGAGCATCATATCTCGCGCGCCATCAACTGCTGCGAGCAATTACACGATGAACGAGGGAAGGTGAATAACCTCACCCGTATGGGGGTGTACAAACAGCGTCAGGGGATGTTTGTCGAGGCAGAGGCGGTGCTGCGCCAGGCCGCAACTAGCATCAGCTCCCCAGGCTTCGAGCGGGAACATGCTTACATCCTGGTGAATCTTGGCTCCGTCTATCAGGATCAACAACATTATGAGCAATCGCTCAAAACGCTAGAGGAAGGTCTGGACCTGGCGCGTCAATTACAGGATAACTATCTCATCAACTGTAGCCTTTGCTATCTCGCCCTGACTTACCTGTTCATGGGCGATGCTACAACAGCCATGCTGCTCATTTCGGAGACCAATCTCCCTCCATTGAATAGTAGCAGTATCGGCTACGAACAGGCGATCTATGGCCTGACCCACGCCACAATCTTGCTCCATCAGCAACGCTATGATGATGCCCATCACCAGCTCACTACGCTGGCAGCTTCCTTGAAGACGGTAGGACTCAAACGCGAACTGCTGCGGGTGAAGCTGTGCCTTGCTGCCTGCCATCTGGCACGTTCTGAGCAGGAGGAGGCGCTGGATCTGCTAGAAGAGCTGACCACGCTCTTAGAAGGCCAGGATAGCTATGAGCAGCTTATCCTGGTAGGGCTGACAGGGTTTTCGGACCTACACCAGCTTGTCAAAACCCATCCCGCTCTGGAACGCTTGCGGGTTTTGTTGCACTTCAAAAGTGCAACGCAGAATTCTAAAAAAGATGCAACACAGACAAGTGCGACAGCAACGCCTGCGCTCGCTACAAGCAATCGGATGAAGCTCAAGGTGCAGGCATTTGGCGAACCCACGGTCTTTCTGGATGAGCAGCCGATCACCCACTGGCGTATGGCGCGCGCGATGGAACTGTTCTTCTTCTTGCTCGATTGCGGACGCCCCATGCGCAAGGAACAGATCATTACGGCTCTCTGGTCGGAGGCCGATGAGCAGATTAATCAGACGTTTCACTCCACCATCTACTACCTGCGTAAGGCGCTCAAGGAGTCTTGCGTCGTCTCACATCGCGGCGCCTATAGCCTCGATTTCTCGTCGTTGCACGGCAATAACGCGCAATACGATGTTGCTCTGTTCAAAGAATATTACGCTCAGGCAAAGCAATTCCTGGCGAATGAAAATGATAGCGAGGCCAAAACAGCATTGCTGGCTATGGTGGATCTGTATCAAGGTGATTATGTGCAACCTTTCTATAGCGATTGGTGTACATTCCGCCGCGATGAGCTGCGTCGCACCTACCTGGAAGCCCGCAACCACCTTGCTCATATCTTCTGGCGCCTGGAAATGTTCGACGAGAGCGCTGTTCACTGGCAGCATATGCTGGCTATGGATAGCTGGATAGAGGAAGCCCACTACGGGCTAATGCGCTATTATATGCGCACTGGCAAAAGAGGGTTGGCACTGCGCCAGTACCAGCGCTGCGCGGAAATACTCGCACAAGAGCTGGGCGCCGAGCCTGGCCCTGCCATCCAGGGGCTCTACCACCGCATTATCAGCGCCTCTACCCAGGAACCAACGAAGAAAATCCGCAGGATCACTGCAATTTCGCAGGAACTTTCGCCAGGAAGATAGCTACACAAAACCTGTCTTCTAAGGCAACGCGATCAGCCCCATTTGCACTTTGAGCCCAATAATGCGATGCACCGATTGGCGTAAACGCTGAGGCGAGATGCGTCCCGACTGCACAGCACTGGTGATAGCCGCAACGGTTGCTGTCAGACGATCTGGCTCGATGGGACATTCTATCATGTCGTCTCCAGCAAGGATGGCCCGCACGCTGGCCTCGGCGGTCGCCTGTGCGGGATCGCTGTATCCCTGCTGCTGCATAAACTGGAGCAGCCCCTGACCATCCATGGCATCGGTCACGACCACCCCTTGATAGCCGAGCTGGCCGCGCAATACCTGATTAACCAAAATGGATGAGAGCGAGGCTGGAGCCTGTTGATCATAGGCGGGAACCATTGCATGCGTCACCATAATCATGGCCGGATGATGTGGTAACAAGGCGCGGAATGAGGCAAAATCAATGGCGTTGAGTTGCGCCCGCGTATGCGTGATAGTGGGCAGCCCATAGTCTGGATTCGCAGGCGCCGAACCTATACCCGGCCAGTGCTTTAACGTCCCGGCAACGCCATGCTGCTGCAAACCGTCCAGGAATGCTCCCGCATAGGTAGCCACCTGAGCGGGTGTCGTACCAAACATTCGGCTCTGGGCCACCGCTCCTCCCTGATAGATATCGGCCAGCGGCGCAAAGTCGGCATTGATTCCGGCATTGCGCAGGCGCAATGCGTCGATCTGGGCCTGGATATACGCCTGCTGGGACTCACCTGAAGCTGCAAGGCCCTGAGGTGAAGGAGATGGTCCATAATAGGGAGCAAGACGGTCCACCATTCCCCCTTCTTCATCCGTGGCAATCAGCAGCGGCTGATTGGCATGCCCCTGGAGGGCATGCACCATTTGAGAAAAGCCGCTAAGCGTCGTTGGCATGAGCGGTCCGCTATTGTATTGATTATAGACGATAGCATTGGCGATATCCCACTGCTGCAACGGCTGGTTAAACGCAGCCGTATAGCCGTTCGCATATACTGCCAGCATCAGCAACTGGCCTATTTGCTGCCTTTGCGTCAGGTGATCGATGTACCGGTCGATGCGTTGGTCTAAAGATATGGAAGGGACAGGGGTCGGCGTCGGCACAGGGGTCGCTGTCGGCACCACCGTTGGCGTCAAGGTTGGTGCAAGCGTTGGAGAAAGTGCGATTATCGACGTAGGAGTGGCGTAGTTCCCTGATGGGCCGCGCCACGTCTGGCCTATGACCAGCAGAATGGTTGTTATTGCCAGCAGACTCAGAATAATAAAGATCAGCAGGAAACGCTGCAATCTCGTCCAATGCATCTTTTCTTGATGCCGTTGCTGTTTTGATGGAAATACACCCATAACCAAACTTTCCTTTCCCCTGCCCCAGACAAGCAGCCTTCACCTCTTTATAGTCTATCATCTTTTTGATTTGTTGTGCAGTAACACTCCTTCTCTCTTTAAAGTATAATAGCTCCGCATCGCAAAAAGATCACATCACAGAAAAATGGCGTCACAAAGAGGAAAACTCGCACAAAA
>Ga0070741_10008691_pt1 | contig 20193 bp, 26 predicted proteins | sample Coa_R1_4_FD_66440 | JGI IMG/M metagenome (GOLD analysis project Ga0070741, IMG submission 66440) | Surface soil microbial communities from Centralia Pennsylvania, which are recovering from an underground coalmine fire - Coalmine... | ecosystem: Environmental > Terrestrial > Soil > Unclassified ...
GGAGATCGTGACCGAGGAATTGGCCAGCGCGCTGTTCGGCACTGCGGCGAGCCGCGCGTTCGGCAGTGTGCCGGAGGTGATGTTGGTGGCGTTGGTGGTGTCGGTCGTCGCCGATGCGGCCAATCCCGACACGTCGCCCGCCGTGATCGCCAATGCGCCCTTGAGCCCTGCGGCAGCGATTGCGCCGGTCAGCCCGGCGACCGAGGACACCGCATCCGGCGGCGTCAGCAGCGGCTTCCAGTTCGCCAGCAGCGTCGGATCGTCGGCTGCCAGCACAAAGGTCTGGTTGATGTCGGTGCGGCGGGCGATGTCGCCTTTGCCCGCGGCGAGCGCCAGCATCGCCGCCTGCGAGGCGGCGTCGAACACGTCGCCGCGGCTGGCCGGCCCCGGCGGGCCCGCCGGCCCCTGCGTCGCGATGCGGATGGTGCGGATGTCTTGCGTCATGCTGCGATCACCTGAATGGGAATGATGAGAAGCGTGGACTTGTGATTGAGCGTGTCGGTGATCGGCAGCACGCAGCGGGCGCGCTGACCGTCCGGCACGCTCACCGTATCGCCGCGCGCCACCGTGATGGTGATGCGGCCTGCCGCTGCGTCGACGGCGAGCCGGCCGCCGCTGTCGAGCGGCAGCACGCCGCCGCGCCATTTGATGGCGGCTCCGTCGAAGGCGCAGCCGCTCAGATCGATGGCCACGTCATTGGCGTCGGTGAACGAGAGCGGCCAGATCCAGTCATCGCCGCGGGTTTCGATGATCGGTTCGGTTTCAAGGATGGGCTGCATGATGCCTCAGGCGGTGGGGGCGGACATTTCGAGGAAATAGGCGATCAGCCGCACCTTGCCGGCGGTGAAGCTGCCGCCATTGGCGGTGACGCGCGCCTTGGTGTCGGCATAGACGCCGGCAGGACCGATGACGCCAATATTGGTCGAACCGAGCGCGACGCCGAGCAGGTCGCCGAACTGCGTGGTGTTCGACGCGGTGCCGACCGCGTAGGACGTGGCGCCGGTGATGGCGAGCGTGGTGCGCGAGGCGACGCCAAGCACGATGGCGCGGTTGGGGATGAAGGCGGCATCCGCCGTCTCGACGAAGGCGCCGGCGAGCGTCAGCTCCTCTTCCTTGGCGCGCAGCGTCACCCGGCCGCCGCTGGCGGTGAGCGCGATGCCGTCGCGCCAAATGCCGTCCTCATAGGTGATGGTGAGCCGCTCGGCCTTGACCCAGGCTTTGAGCCCCGACACCGGCATGATGCGGACCCAGCCGCCGCCGCTGAATTGCGCGATCTGCCCGTCCCAGCCGCTCCAGGCGCCGCTCGCGCCCGCGGCCGGGATGTAGCAGGCGCCGTCGGCCGGCGCGCCCGGAGGCGCGGTCAGCGCGCGGCTTTCGACCGCGAGCTGGGTGAGCGCGTCGAGCAGCGTCAGCGCTTCGTTGTGAGTAACGTGCTTTTGCGCCTGCGCGGCTTCGATCGCCGGCAGGGCGAGACGAGGTGTGGAGGTCATGGGAACTCAGGGTGTGAGAATGGTTTCCGCCGCAAATCCGCGCCCAACCGTCGCCGAAACTTGCGTCACGCGCACGCTGAGGCTGGTCTGCGCCGCGCCGAAGTCGGCAAGCTCGTCGGCCGCGGCGTAGAGCGCGGTCGGCGCCGTCGCGCTTAAAGTGCGCACCACGTCGCCGCCCGACAGGATATCGACGGCATAGGATTCGCTGTCCTCGCCGAGCGGCACCTCGCCCTCCCAGCTGTCGCCGTTGATGCGGGTGCGGCGGATCCACGAGAAGGTCACGCCGGCCCCGTCGCGCTTTCCCTTGACGTGCACGGGCGCGAGCGGCTTGAGCGCGGTGGCGTGCGGCGTCGCGGTCAACGAAAGCGCCGTGTCGTCGCCGATGTCGCGATCGGCGGCGACCACGCGCAACTGCAGCGCGCGCTCGAGCGCGTCGAGCCCGCTGGCAATGGTGACGATATTGGCGTCGAGCAGCACGAAGGGAGCGCCGGCCGCCAAGGTCGGCGCAATCGCCCATTCGCTGCCGGCCTGGCCGCGCAACAGCCGCGACAGCCGGTAGACGCCGTCGCCGACCAGCTCGGCATTGGCGAACTGCATGACCTCCCAGGCGCCGTCGGCGCGCTGCACCGCTGCCGCATTGGCGCCGGCGAACAGGCTGGCGTCGGTCACCGACGACAGCGCGCCGCCGTTGAGCTGGACGCGAAAGCTGGCATTGTGCCAGCGCGCCGTCGGCCCGGCCGGCAGATCGTCGAGCGTCACCCCGGTCAGCGCCGGTGCCAGCGCCAGGCTCGTCTGGCTGTAACTCAAGCCGTCGAGCGATTCCCAGATTGCCACCGCCCCGGGCCACGGATCGGCGAACACCGCAAGGCGCGCCAAGACCGGCGGCAGCGTCGCATCGAGCGACGGCAGATCGAGCACCAGCGCCTGCGCCGGGCCGATGGCGGCCGGCAGCGGCGGTGTGCGCAATGACGGCGGCGCAAGCGCGAGGTCGAACACCTCCGGATCGATCGAGCGCGCCTTGACGGCGCGGCTGTCGCTGTCGCTGACCTCGGTCAGCTCGATGAGCCGGCGCCGCGCATTGACCGTCAGCGCCACGACGTCGCCACAGGACAGCGCCAGCCGGCTCGGCGGCAGCGCGAATTCGGCGCCCTCACGGGCCGCCCACAGATCCTGCAGCCAGATTTCCGCGCGCCGCCCGGCTTCGGCAGCGTCGGTGACCATGGCGATGTCGGCATGGGCGCTGCGCGACGACAGGCCGACCAGCCGGCGCGAGGCCGCCGCGGCGCGCTGATAGTCGTTGCCGATATCGGTGAACCCAATCGTGACCTCGCGCGGCAGGTCGCCTTCCTGCGCCCGCGTCAGCCGCGCCGGCGGGCTGTCATCCGGCAGCACCAGATCGTCTTCGGCGAGCTCCGCGACCGGCGCGCCGCCGTGCCGGCGGAAGCGCAGGCTGCCGTCTTCTTCGACCGCGTCGAAGGCAAAGCACAGGGCGAGCGGATCGAGCATAGCGCGCGGCGCCATCGGGCGGTCGACGACATAGCCGTCCGGGCCCTCGCCCAGCGCGCTTGTGTCGGCGCCCGTGACGCCGCTGTCGGTGAGAATGGTCGCAACCAGGCCGTCGAGCGGGGTCGAGCCGAGCCGCCCGGTCAGCCAGTGCCCGGTCGCCCAGTTCGGCCCGTCGCTCCAGACGTCGGAGGCCGCCGGAAACACCGGAAACGGCCGCGCGTCCCAGGTCCACAGATGAATGCCGTCGACCGCCACCATGCGGCCGTCATAGACGGTCGACGCCGGATTGAGCGCGCCGGCGCCGAAGGCCGGATCGAAGGCGCCGAGCACGGTTTCGAGATAGCGGCGCTGAATCAGGTCGTCGCGCCGGCCGTTGGAATAATGCGGCAACCCGGCGTCCGATGAATGCGCATCGGGAAAGGTGCTCGGCTGATTGGCGCCCTTGTCGACCGCCGGGCAGCCGATCTCGGTCAGCCAGATCGGCTTGCCTTGCGGCAGCCACGCCGTCGGCGTCGCAAGTTCAACGCCGCCGACGCGTTCGTGATGCGGTTGCGACCAGAAATTCCAGATGTCCTTTTGGCGGAACACCCACGGCTTGCCGAGGCCGTCGGTGATGGCGGTGCGAACTTGCGCATCGCGCGCCGCCGCGTCCGCGTAATACCAGTCGTAGCCCTCGCCGCCGGCGACATAGCCGCCGAGATAGCTCACGCTGTGCGGGTCGTCGGTCAATGCCGCGTCGAGCTGGTTGCCGTCGTCGCGCCAGTCGGCGAGCGGCGCGTAATAATCGATGCCGACGGCGTTGATCGCGGGCGAGGCCCATAGCGCATCGAGCGGAAAGCGCACCTCGCTCGCACCGGCGTCGACGACGTGCGCGCCATATTCCGTCCAGTCGGCGCCATAGGTGACAACGGTGCCGCTGCCGAGAATCGCTTTCACGTCCGCGGCCAGCGCCGCAAGCGCCGTCACCGCCGGGTAGACGCCGGAGGCCGAGCGCACGCGCGTCAGCGCCTTCAGCTCCGAGCCGATGACGAAGGCATCGACGCCGCCGGCGTCGGCCGCCAGCTCGGCGTAATGCATGACCATGCCATTGTAGTTCCAGGCATCCGGTCCGCCGCTGAAGAAGGCGTTGACCTGATCGGCCGCCGTGCCGGTGCCGTCGGGCGAACCCGCCTGCCCCGGCGCCGGATCGCAGGTGATACGCCCGCGCCAGGGATAGACCGGCTGCGACGATGCGCCCGTATAGGGATCGGTCAGCGTATTGCCGGCCGGGATGTCCATCATCACGAAGGGGTAGAGCGTGATCTTCAGACCGCGCGCTTTGAGCTCGGCGATCAGGTGGCGCACGCTGTCGTCGGACGGCGTGCCGCCGAAAGCCGGCCGGCCGTCGATCTGCGAAACCAGCCGCGCCGTCGTGCGATCGAGCCCCGCCACCGTCCAGGTGCCGCCGTGCGTCGCCTTCACCGCATTGTCGACCGCCGGCACGATGCGGCATTGCCCGCAGCGCAGGTCGGTGCCGAACCAGGCGATGACGATGGCGACGCGCTCGAGATTGGGCGCCAGCGCCTGCAATTCGTCGAGCGAGGCGATGACGTCCGACGGCGCATAGGTGACGTGGCGGTTTTCCGGCGCCGACTTGCCGGGCTTGGACTGACGCACCACCGTCGCCGGCTCGTAGCCGAACTCGGTGGCGCCGGGAATCAGCGTCACCGCGCGCACCATCTGCTCAAGCCGCCCGACCGGGCGCACCACCTCGAACGACAACTGCGGAATGCGGTTGCCGAACTTGGCGAGCGGCAGGCGCTCGAACACGACGTAGGCGAGACCGCGATAGGCCGGCGCGTCGCCTTCCTTGGCGACGATCAATGGATCGGGCGTCTGCGTCTCGTCGCCGCTGTAGACGCGCATCGTCACATGCGACAGATCGAGTTCCTTGCCGTCCGCCCAGATGCGCTTGACGGCGGCCACCGGCCCTTCGCTCAAGCCCACCGCGAAATTGGCGAAATAGGAATAGGTGGTGGTCTTGGTGGTCAGGCTCGAGCCGCCGCCCATGCCTTTGCCGCCGGTGCGGGTGGTCTGCGACGAGGTGTTGACGACCTCTTGCAGCTTGGTCGCCCAGATCACCTGGCCCGACAGCCGGGCGCGGCCATAAACGCGCGGGATCGGCGCGCCGGCGGTCGAGGCCATCACCGACAGGTCGGCGAGCCGCGGCCCGTCGAGCGCGCGCTCGCGATGCGTCGCGAACAGCACCTGATCGATGGCATTGCCGGCGAGCGCGCCGATCAGGCGCCCGGCAATGGCGCCGGCCGGCCCGAACACGGCTTTGCCGGCCGCGGCGCCTGCCACTGAAAGGACGAGGGCTGCCATGAGGCTTACTCAATTCCGGGAAACCTGAACGCATAGGCCAGCCGGCGCCGCCACCACGGCGCGATGGCGACTTCGGCGACGGCGGCGCCATCATGCGCGTGCACCATGGTGCTGGCGCTGGTGACGATGGCCGCGTGCTTGGCCGGCAGGTTGGTGCGCCAGCGGAACAAGAGCACGTCGCCGGGCTCGAAGCGGTCGAGCGGCACCGCGATCAGATGCCGCGCGGCGGCGTTGGCGAGCGCCTCCTCGCCGCCCGCCTCCGCCCAGTCCGGCGCATAAGGCGGCGCGCGCTCAGGCTCTTCGCCCATCACCGCGCGCCAGACGCCGCGCACCAGCCCCAGGCAATCGCAGCCGGCGCCCTTGAGCGAAGCCTGATGCCGGTATGGCGTGCCGATCCACGAGCGCGCTTCGGCAACAATGTCGTTGCGAGACGTCATATCAATTTTGCCTGCTGCCGCCGTCGAGCCCCGGCTCGCCCTGCACCGGATAGCTGATGACGAAATCGTTGCCCGGGATGTGCGGGAAGCCGCGGAAATTGACGACGTTGTCGAACTTGTCGTGGCAGGTCTGGAAGCGCTTGTCGCAGCCCGCCGTTACCGTGAATGTATCACCCGCCGCGATCGGTTGCGGCATCGCCTGCCACAACTCGAAGGTCACGGCGCCGGCCTTGCGGTGGCTCTTTACTTCAACCGCCAGGCCGGCATTGGCGCCGCCAGTGAAGTCGAGCTTGCCGGCGGTGAACCAGCCGTCGTCGAAGCCGTCGAGCCCGCTTGCGGTGAAGCTCGAAGTCGCCGACACGGCAAGAACGGCGCCGCTGCCGCGAAACGCCGGATCGGTCAGATCGATCTTGCAGCGGCCGTCGCCGAGATCGGCCGTGCAGGTCGTGGTGTAGAGCCGCCCCGAGTCCTGCGCCAGCCGGTCGCTCAGGCCGCGGACCTCGGCAGTGAACGCCTTGCCCTCGCGCCTGACCTCGCCGAGCGTCCCCTTGGCGAGCAGCACGCGCAAAGCCGGCTCGCTCCAGTCGACCAGCCACAGCTCGACCGAGGCCGCGTCGTAACGCCCGGCGGCAAGATCATCCTCGTTGAGCGTGTCGCTCGCCAGCGCCCCGCTGAATTCGGAGCCGTCGACCGCAAGTCCGAGATTCTGCGTCGCCTCGCTGCCGGAAAGCCCGCTGCCGGCGAGGCAGGTCACGCCGCCAACCACGACGTCCTCATCGTGATCGGTGAAGCCCTGCGTCACGCCATCGTTGCGCGCGATCAGCCAGCAGCGGCACAAGGTTGTCGCGCCGCAGTCAAGCTTGTCCTGCAGCGCGGCGGGAATATTTCGCATGCGATGTCCTTAATCCGTCATCCTGACGTGGCTGCCGAAGACGACCCTCGAAGAATGAACGGCGCCGTCCTTCGAAATTCGCTCGTTGCGCCTCAGGACAATCGCGAGAGGTTACGCCCTGATCTCAAGCAGCGGGATTTTCGGAATGGCGCCGGCGGCGAAGGCGGACAGATCGACCTCGAGATAGTCGGTGTCGAAGCGCACCGGCACGTCAAACAGAAACCCGGCCGTCACCGCGGCGCCGGCAGGCGGAATGTGCCCGGCCAGAAACGTCACCACCCCGGTCGTCGTATCGACGGTGAAGGCGGTGCCTTCCGCCACTTCGGTGCCGGCGACAGCGACGCGAACACTGCCGGCAACCGGCTTGGCGATCGGACGCTGGTACGGCGAGTAGACCGTGCCGTAGGTCTTGACCAGCGTGAAGGCCGCGGTCGCGCCGTCGCCGCTGCCGATCGCCTGGTCGGTCGCACTCGGCGCGGCGTCCGGCGCCGCCGAAGAATGATCGAGCCGGTCGCGCCAGCGAAAGCCATAGAGCCGGCCGCGTCGCTCCTCGAAAAACGCCACCACCTGCGACAGCGCCTCGAGCGTTTTGACGCCGTAACCGGCATCGTAGCGCCTGCGTGAATGCGCCCAGCGCGCGTTGCGCTCTTCGGCGCCCGAGCCGAGCGCGACCACGTCGGTGCGCCGCTGCGGTCCGCCCGCGCTTTTGAGCGCGATGTCGAGCGGGAACAGGATTTCGTGGAAGGCGGTCATGGTTGCCTCTCTCCACCCCCATAGAGGCGGAGGGTATGGTCACAAACTGCGCTGGCCGCGCGCCACGGCGCGCGCGATCTGCCCGGTGATGTAGGCCTCGGAGCGGCGGAAGCTGCCCGGATCGGGTGTTGCGATCTGCACCGTGACATTGGCCGGCGCTGCCGCGCCCGCGACGCTGACGCCCAGGCTGCCGTCGCTGCCGCGCATCAGCGGCAGGATCGCCTCCGGACCCGCCTCCCCGGCAAGCCCCAGGCCCCCCGCCGCCAGCGGAAAATACGAGGGCGCACCGATGACGCCGCCCGCGGCAAAGGCCGTGAGCGCCGGTGAGGCCGACCCGCCGCCGCCGAGGATAGTGTTGAGGATGCCGCTGAAGCCCTTGGCGACGTCCTTGGCGAGCGGCTTGAGCGCCGCCTGCACGCTGAGGTTTGACAGCCGCAACGCCAGCGACTTCAGCACGTCGTCGAATTGCTTGCCGCCCGCGCTCGCCTGCGCGAAGGCCTTGGTGATGGCGGTCGCGAAGGCGGTGGCGCTGATGCCGAGCGCATTGGTGCTGGCGCGGACCTTTTCGGTCGTCCCGGCGATATCGCCGGATCCGCTCGATTGCTGCGGGAGAAACGCATCGCCAGGATCGTAGCTATCGGACATCGGGAAATCTCTTCATCATCTCGTTCAGACTGGCGCGGTCGATCGGCGCTGCGCGGCCGCGAACCGCCTCGATCGCATAGGCAAGCTCGCGCGGCGTCATGCGCCAGAACTCCCGCGGCGCAAGCTTGAGCACGCCGAGGCCGAAGCCGATCGCCTCGCGCCAGGGAAAGGCCCGCGTCATGCGCCGAACGTCGCGGCGATCAGCTCCGCCGCGATCCGCACATAACCTTGCGCGCCGCCGTCGACGCCCATCGCCGCCACTTCGTCATCGCTCACCGTTTCACCGGCGCCGCGCAAACCTGCGGCGATGATCCGCGTCAAGTCGCGCGCCTTGAGACGGCCCGAGCCGAAGCGCTCGGTGAGCGCCACGAGATCGTCGGCGCCGAACGCGGCTTCCAGCTCGGCGAGCGCGCCGAGTGTCAGCACCAGCGTGCGGTTTTTGCCGCCGATCTCCGCTTCGATCTCGCCGCGATGCCTGTTGGCCATGCTCTTGCTTTCTTATCCCTCCCCTTTAGGGGAGGGTGGCCGCCGAAGGCGGCCGGGTGGGTTTTCGGCCGACTGAGTTTCCCCCACCCGGCCGCTCGCTACCGCTCGTGTCCACCCTCCCCCGCAAGCGGGGGAGGGATAAGCGGCTACAGCGCCGTGAAGGTCACTTCGCCCGCCGATTCGAGCGCGACGTCGTAGGTAACTTCGCCGTTGTGCTCACCGGCGAATTCGAGATTGGTGAGCTGAAACGGTCCGGCCACGGTGCCGAAATCGGGAATGACGATCTGGTAGCCGAGGATGGTGCCGTCGAAGAAGGTCTGGCGCATCGCCGCATCGGTCGCGGCATCCTTGAACAGGCCGCGGCCCGACACCGAGGCGCGCTTGACGCCGGCGCCATCGAGCAATTCGCGCCAGCGGTTGGCGCTTTCGGCGTGGGTAATGTCGACGGTCTCGGCGTTGAAGGCGAGCCTGCGCGTGCGCAGGCCGGCGACGGTGGTGAAGCCCCCCGCCCCGTCGGAAATTTTAATCAGCAGGTCCTTGCCCTTTTGAGCTGACATGACTCGTTCCTCTTGTTAGGCCGGCTCGGTGACGGCGCGGAAGCGCACCAGTGCGTGATAGGTGCGGCCGTCGGCCTCGCGCCGCACGTCAGCGACGGCGAAGCGGAAATTGACCAGATGGTTGTCGGCGAGCGTCAGCGGCGCATCGTCGAGCGCCTGCAGCAGCGCGCCGGCGATCATATGCGCTTCCCTCTGCCCGCCCTGCCGCGACCAGGCATGCAGCGTCAGCTGATGCTCCTCGCCGGCTTCGGTGCCGGTCGAGAAGTCGGCGACGCGAGCCTCGCCAAGCGTCACATAGGGAAATGCCGCGGCGCGCGGCGGCTCGTCGTAGACCTTCGGTCCGCCGAGCAGGCTCGTCAGCGCGGCATTGGCGGTGAGCGCGTCGTGCACGGCGGCACGCAGCGCTGCAGAAGCGGCGGTCGGCATGGGACCTCCTTGTTAGTCCTCGCGCTCCTCGGCCTCGATCTCGAGAAAGCGGCGGTCGGCGCTGTCGCGCACGGCGACCACGCGATAGACGCGGTCGCCCTCGACGAATTGGTGGCGCGTGGTGACGTCGGCGCGCGCACGAATGACGATGCGGTAGCGCAGCAGCGCGCCGAGGCTGCCCGCGGCAGTGTCGGCGCGGGCGCCGGTCGGCGTCACTTGCGCCCACAGGGTTGCAACGTCGGCGAAGCTGCGCGTTACCCCGCCTGCCCCGTCCGCGCTTTCCACCGGCGCCTGCAGGGTCAGGCGGCGGTTCAAGTCCCCCGGCGCGGTCACAGCGACAGCATCCGGTAGGGCGCGATGAGCGCGGCAACGGTCTGCGGCAGCACCGCCGTCTCGTGCCCGATCGCGGCCAGCCCGCGGTTGTCGTACCAATGCGCCGTCAGCAAGCGGATGGCCTGGCGCAGCGGCTCCGGCACGTCGGTCGCCGCATCGCCGTAGCCGGCAGCCACGTCGATCTCAATGCCGGCCTTGGGCCGTCCCGGCTGCGGCACAGCCCAGGGCGCAAAGACCAATGCCGAGGCGCCGAGATCGGGCACGAACGCCTGGGTATCGACGTCATGCGCGACATTCTCGAGATCGTAGACGCGCGCCGCGGCGAGCGATCGCAGCGGTCCCGGCCGCACCTCGATCCGGCCGTTCGCCGGCCAGGCATTGAAGGAAAGCCGCCAGCTCTGCGTGATCAACGCCCGCCGGGTGGCCGCCTCGACGTGCAGGCGCGCACCGGCGGCGAGCGCCGCAATCACTTCATCGTCGTCATGATGCTCGACGCGCAGGAAAGCCCGCATCTCGTCGAGCGACACCGGCTCGGCCGCCGGCGCTGTGAGAAGAATGGATGACATTGATCGATTTTCCCGGCTGTCGTCCCCGCGAAAGCGGAGGCCCAGACGCGGAGTACTGGGTCCCGGCTCGCGCTCGCTATCGCTCGCTTGGCCTGGACGACGGCCGAGCAAGTCATTGACAAATGCACGGTCGCGAGGCTCAACGGGCGCAATGCGTCCCGCCGTCGCCCTCGCCTGCCTCGTCCTCTGCGCCCCGGCGCTCGCCGTCACCGGCAATGCGCCGCCGGCGACCGGCTGGGCGGCGCGGCCGATCGTCATGGTGATCGACCCCGGCGGCGACCTCTGCACCGGCACGGCGCTGGCGCGCGACCTGGTGCTCACCGCCGCGCATTGCGTGGCGCGTCCGCAGCGCTACGAGGTGCGCGCCTATCAGAACGGCGCCAGCGTCGCCGTGCGCTCGGTCGCGCTGCACCCGCGTTTTGATGTGGCAAGCTACGCGGCGAGCCGCGCCACCGCCGACATCGCGCTCGTCAAGCTCGACGGCGATCTGCCCGACATTATCGTGCCGGCGACGCTCGCCGCGGCGCGCCGCGTCAAGGCCGGCGAGACCCTGACCATCGCCGGCTTCGGCACCGTCGCCGCCTTGACCGACCGCGGCCTGCGCCAACCGCGCATGGCCAGGCTCACCGTCACCGGCCAGCCCGGCTCGCTGCAGATCCGCCTCTACGACGACGCGACGCGCAACCGGCGGCCCGGGCTCGGCGCCTGCACCGGCGATTCCGGCGCGCCCGCGTATGACGGCGAAGGCCCGCTGGTGATCGGCGTGGTGAGCTGGTCGACCGCGGCGGGCGACGAGGAAGGCTGCGGCGGCCTCACCGGCGTCACGCCACTTCTTGCCTACCGCGCCTGGATTCTCGACACCGCGCGCAAGTTCAATTCGCCGCTCGCCAACTAGCGCGGCGGCGGATCGGGCGGCTTTTTGCGCCGGTTGAACGGGTTGAGATTGCGCAGACGCTCGCGCAAGCCGCCGCCCTGCTGCGGCCCGCCCGGCACGTTGCCCGGCCGCCCGGGCCCGGGCTGCCGCAGATTCGGATTGCGATTCTGCTGCGGCCCGCCCGGCCCACGGTTCTGCTGCTGTCCGCCAGGACCACGGTTCTGCTGCTGGCCACCCGGCCCGCGGTTTTGCTGCTGCTGACGCAAATTCGGATTGCGGTTTTGCTGCTGCGGACCGTTCGGCCGGCGCTGATTGTTCGGCCGCGGTGTGCGCAGCCGCTGCTGGCGGCGCTGCGTCGCCATGCGCCGCCCGACATTGTGCGAGGCGAACAGCCGCTGCACCACGCCGCGGTCGCGTGCCGCCTCCTGCGGCGGAATGCGAAACGGCACGGCGGTGAAGCGCCCGCCGGCGCCGCGCCGGATCGAAAACGCGCTCGAGCCTTGCGTCAGCGCACCGAGCCGCGCGCCCTGCCGATCGAACACGTCGATGTGGCCGACGCGGCCGTCGGCATCCGGATAGAGTTTGATCTTGGCTTCACCGGCCGCGGCATTGTCCGGCACGTCGACGACGCCGGTGGTACCGCGAATGCCCAGCGTCGAGGTCGGCGTGGTGATCGTCATATTGCCGGTCTTGGCGACCGCGCTGGCGACGAAGGCGACGGTGCCGCGCGCCACGGTGAAGGCGCCGACATTGCCGCTTGCCCCTTCCTCATAGACGTAGTCGTCGACGGCGATCCGCGAATTCTCGCTGAGGCTGAACGTGGTCTCGTCGTCGAAAGTGACGCCGAGCGTCGAGCTCGCGGCCGTCGCCAGCACGTCGTGCTTGTAGACCGGGTCGCTGACCTTCAAGGCGGCCGCCGGCGAATTGCCGCGCGTCACGGTGGCATTGCCCTGTACGGCCGAAACCTGGCCGATCGAATCGTCGTCGCCCTGCTGCTGGTCGGCTTGGCCAGGCGCGGCCTGGTTCTGCGCCCGCGCCTCGAGCGGCCAGACCGCCGCGCCGGCCAGAAAGGAAATGAATTGCCGCCGCCGCACGGCTTTGCCCCCGCTCACACCTCAGGACTTAGGCCCGAAGCGCATGGCGAAACTGCGGCAGCGCGGCCGTCCGTGCCAACCGCCCCGGCGCCAGTTTTCCACAGACCCAGCTTCGCCGGGGCCGCCGCTCCGCTAGTCTTGCCGCGGGGTTGGGGGGGACAAAGCATGCCGCGCCCGGGCGCGACGGCGCTCTTTGCAGCGATGGCCGCGATGCTTGCCGCGGCGCCGGCCGGCGCCATCGTGCAGGGCACCTCCTCGACGCTCGGCTCCTATACGGTGCGCCTGGTCGGCGCCTATTACTGCAGCGGCGTGGTGATCGCGCGCCGCGCCGTGGTCACCGCGGCCCATTGCGGCCGCGGCATGCGCGTGCTCGCGGCCGGCCGTTCCTTCGGCGCCTCGCACGCCTCGCGCAGCGCCGTGCTCGATGACGGCCGCCGCGTCGAGGTCAGAGGCGACGCCATCATCCTGCATCTATCGTCGCCGCTGCCGGCAACGGTCGCCGCCGCGCCGGTCGGCGACGGCGCCGGCGACAGCTTCGTCATCGCCGGCTACGGCACCACCGACGAGCGCTGGCGCGGCAGCTTCGGCAAGCTGCACGAAGCCCACCTCGTCAACGCCGGCGACAACGTGCTGGTCGATCCCAACCGCTCCGGCAACATCAGCGCCAGCGCCTGCTTCGGCGATTCCGGCGGCCCGGTGCTGCGCGGCGGCGAACTGGTCGGCATCATCACCCGCGCCGCGCATCCTTCGCCGCGCATCGCCTGCGGCGACTATACGCGCTGGGCGCCGATCCGCGTCACCGGCATGGGCGAGGCCGCCGCCGCGGACGCGCCGCCAGCAGAGGAAAAGCCGCGCCGTCATCGCCGCCGCGTCCATGACGCGACGGTGCAGCAGACGGCTGCCTTCAGCTGGTTCGGTCAGCCGGCCGAGGCGAAGCTGCTGCGCCGCTCGGCACGCCACAAAGAGGCGCGGCAGTAATCAGAAACGGAACGGTCCGAGGCGCAGGTGGATGCCGTGGCGGTGACGCCGGCGCGGCGGCTCGACCGGCGGCGCCGCGTCGTCCTCGTCATTAGCCGCCATGGGCCCCGGCGGCGCCCGGTCGAAATGCGCGTCGCGCTGGCGCAGCAGCGCGGTGTCTTCGGGCACGCCACTGCCGGACGTGGCGTCGTCCTTGACCGTCACGGCGTGATCGACCGAAGCCGCGGTGAGCGGCGTCAGCTTGTCATTATCCCAAACCGCAGCATCCTGAGCCGCGGCGCTTGCCGGCTTCGGCGGGGCCGTCTGCTGCGCGCTCTTGGCGTCGGCGCGCACCAGGCAGCGCTGATCGATGTTCGGCCACACCTGCCGATCGCACGGCAGGTTGGCCTCGGGCACCGCGCCGACCATGCGCACCGGCGCCGGCCGCTGCCCGGCGTGTTGCGCCAAAGGCGCCTCGCGCTTGAGCGGCGGCCCGATCGCCATGAACACGCCGCCGATCAACACGGCGACGATACCGCCCATGGTCACGCTCGCCGCCACCCGGGCATTGCCCTGGTGCGCGAAGATGAGGTCCCGGGTCGGTGCTGGCGTCATGGGTCTTAAACGTGGAATTCGCGCCAATGGTTCCCAGTCGCAAAATCACCGGGCGCGGCGAGGATGCACGCCGGCCCGGTGACGGCGACGAAGCGGGCTGACGCCCGCCCGTCGTCAGCTCGCCGCAAACTTCATCAGCTTGATGGCGTCGAAGTCCTGCACGCCGCCGCCGACGCGCTTGGTGACGTAGAACAGCACGTAGGGCTTGGCCGAGTAGGGATCGCGCAGCACCGTGACACCGGCGCGGTCGACGATGAGATAGCCGCGGCCGAAGTCGCCGAAGGCGATCGACAGCGAATTGGCGGCGATGTCCGGCATGTCCTCGGCCTCGATCACCGGGAAGGTGAGCAGGCTCGCCTTGCCGCCCGCCGCCGCCGGCGGCTGCCACAGGTAGTTGCCGGTGGTGTCCTTGAACTTGCGGATTGCGCTTTGCGTCTTGCGGTTCATGACGAAGGCGGCGTTCTGCCGGTAGCCCGCCTTCACCGCATAGATCAGATCGACCAGCGCGTCGGACGGATTGGCGGCCGGGAAGGCGCCGGAGACGCCGCTCGCCACGTAGCCGATATTGCCCCAGCTCCACGACGCATTGTCGACCGTGGTGTAGCTCAAGAAGCCCTTGGGCTTGTTGGAGCCGTCGCCGGTGACGAAGGCGGTGCCCTCCTGGATGGCGAAGACCTGCTCGACCTCGGACGCCAGCCACTGGTCGATGTTGACGGCCGCGTCCTCGAGCAGGGTCGCGGTCGCCGCCGGCTGGGCGTAGAGTTCCATGGCCGGGAACGTCAGCTCGTCAAGCGTCGGCGACGCCGTCTGAGTGCGCGCGTCGGTCTCGCCGACCCAGCCGACCGCCGGACCCGAGGTCATGAACGGCTTCTTGTAGACGTTGCTCGAGATGGTGCGCACGCTCGCCAGGCCGCGGATCGGCGAGATCGCCTTGAGCCCCTGCCCGATCTGCGTCTCGATCTCGGGCGGCACCAGATAGCCGCCGTCGGGATTGGAGCCGACCGACATGGCCTTCGCTTCGAGCGTGCGCAGATTGCCGGTTTCGCCGCTGCGCACATAGGCCTCGAAGGCCGCCTTGTGCTCGAGCGCGGAAGCGCTGTTGCGCAGGCGCTCGCCGCCGAACGCCGGCCGCGCCGCCTTCAGCGTGATGTCGTCGAGCTTGCGGCCTTGCGCGTCGAGCGCGGCGTTGATGCGGGCGAGCTTTTCCTCCAGCACGACGTCGTTGTCGCGGCGGGCAAGCCGCTCGTCATTGGCCTCCTTGAAGGCCTCGAAGGCGCGCATCATGTCGCCATGCGTCACCACCGCGTCATGCGGGATGCCGGCCTTGGTCTCGAGTTCGGTTGTGGTATCGATGTCCATTCAGGTTCTCCTTGCAGGTTTGATCCGTCATCCTGAGGTGTGACCCCCCGCAATAGCGGAGGCAGCCTCGAAGGATGACGGCCGCATCCTTCGAGGCTCGCGGCTGACGCCGCTTCGCACCTCAGGACGACGGGTCGAGGCTTTGCTCAAATCACGTAAGGTCTTGCAGCAAACCGCCGCGGCCTTGCGCCGCGCGGTTCTCCGGCCCATGTTGCCGGTTATGGTCTGCAGCCTATATGCGGCTCTGCGGCCCCCCAGGAGCGCGTCATGGAAGGCAACGAAGGACTGTTCGATCGCATCGTGCGCGGCGTCGTCGGCGCGATCCTGCTGGCGGTGGGCGGCTTCTCCATTGAGGGCCCGATCGCCCTGGTCGAAGGCGCTTTTGCGCTGATCATGGCCGTTGCTGGCGGCAGCCTGCTGCTGACCGGCCTGATCGGCTGGTGTCCGGCCTATGCGCTCCTGGGCATAAGGACCTGCGCGCCGCGCCACGGCACGCGCTAAGGCAGGCTGACTTTTCCCTCCGGCACGACCCCTCTCCCCAGCGGGCGGAGGCCGTGGCAAGCTCCCGGCCAACAAGCAAAAACGGCTGGGAGGATGCGATGACGAAACTATGGGCCGCGGCGGTGCTGGCGCTCGCCGCCATGATCGGCGGCGTGCAGGCGCAGGATTATCCGACGCGCACCATCACTATCATCGTGCCGTTCGCCGCCGGCGGACCTGCCGACGTCATGGGCCGCATCGCCGCCGACATTCTGTCGCGCCATCTCGGCCAGTCGGCGGTGGTGGAAAACGTCGGCGGCGCCGGTGGCACCGTCGGCACGCTGCGCGCCGCCCGCGCCAGGCCCGACGGCTATACGCTGATCGCCGGCCACATGGGCACCAATGCGCTGGCGCCGCTGTTCTATCCCAATGTTGGCTACGACCCCGAGAAGGATTTCGAGCCGGTCAACCTCACCGCCACGCAGCCGGAGCTCTTGGCGGTGCGCAAAGACATCCCCGCCAACAACCTCAAGGAATTCGCCGCCTGGGCCAAGGCCAACGAGAGCAAGGTCAACATGGGGCACGCCGGCATCGGTTCGGTGTCCTATATCGGCTGCCTGCTGCTCAATACCTCGATCGGCATCAAGCCGACGCTCATTCCCTTCACCGGCACCGCGCCGGTGATGAACGCCATCCTCGCCGGCAATGTCGACTACGACTGCGATCCGGTGCTCGGGCCGCTGCCGCATGTGCGCGCCGGCACGGTGAAGGCGCTGGCGATCGCCGCCAAGAAGCGCAGCCCGCTGCTGCCCGACGTGCCGACAGCGGCCGAACAGGGCGTGCCGCAATTCGAGTGCGCGCCGTTCTATGGCATCTTCGCGCCCAAGGGCACGCCCAAAGCAATTGTCGACAAGCTCGCCGCCGCGCTCGCCAAGGGCCTCGACGAGCCGGCGGTGCAGAAACGCCTGACCGACCTCGGCGCCGAGATCCCCGATCAGAGCCAGCGCGGGCCCAAGGCGCTCGGCGACCTGGTGCACAGCGAGATCGCGCGCCTGACGCCGGTGCTCAAGGCCGCGGCGGGGAAGTAGAGATCGAGCCTTTAAAGAGCATTTGCTTCGGCCGAAGCGCCGGACTTCGCGCGGCGGCGCGCGGTTGCGCGGCGCAAAGCCCGCCGGCGCAGGTCCATCCGCCGCGCCGGCGAGCTTGCCCCACGCGCTTTCGGCGCGCGCACGCGCACTACTGCCCGCGAAGAAAGAACCCTCGGTCACGCGTGTAGTCGAGCGCCCTGCCTTCGAATTTCGCGTGATACTCATCGGTAATGAAGAACACGAGCTTCACGCCCGAGGTCTCCTGAATCCCATGCTCTACGGCGGCAAGGTCGGACTGTTGATAATATCCGAGCACAACGTTTTCAGAGCGCGGCCCTGTCTCGGGCACGGTGATGCCCCAGCCGACAAAAAGCACCGCAGCGGGATTGTCCGGCCACGTGGCATCGTATTCCGCCCTGATGTCTTCGGCGGCGCGTTTGGCCGCTTCTGAAATCGTAAAGTTGACCGGCAGGATTTCCGGCGAGGGCATCAAGAACCTCCGCTCATCTGCGATTGTCGTTCAAAAGATATCCATGGGTCGTGGCCGCGATGGGCAACGTCGGCGGACAACGAAAATTCGTCGGGCCGGGGATTACGACGCTTATCAGGCCGAAATTATAGACGCACCGTCTGCCGCCAGAAACCGGAATCTCGGCCGTCAGCGTGCCGAACCCGGCTTGTGCAGTCCGAGTCCGCGGACTGCCGCCGCCCTCGCCATCCGTCCACTGCCCGCCCTCCCGCTGCCCGCGCCGGACGCGCGGCTGGTCGGGATTGAAGTTGGCCTTGCACGCCCGCCTTAGCGCGCGGTCGTGCCGGCGCATGGCGAGTTCGAAGCGCGTGGCGGCGGCCAACCACTTGAGCCGCAGCAACTGACCTTGGATCGCGCGTATGGCGAGCGCGCGCGCCAATTCGGGATCGTCGAGTTGCATCGCCTCACGCCCTGAAGCCGCGCAGCCGCCCGCTCATCCAGACTGCCGTCGAAGCGGCGATATTCAGGCGCATGCGTCCGCGGCGAACGTGGGTGCGATGCAAGGCTCGCCGGAGCGGGTACATCCGCCGCCACGTCGGAGCTAGCTCGGCCTCCGATCTCGGCGCTCTAGCGCCCTTAGCGTTCCCATCGCATAGGCCGCTTGCGGAAATTCTTTTCGATCCCAGAGCTCTTGCAAAACCTGACGCGAAGTTGTCGGCGCGACCGCTAATGTCAGTTCGGCTGCCATAAGGCGTACTTGCGGATTCGGGTGCAAAAAAAGCGGCACCAACGCGCTTCGTTGGTCGCCCGGCCGATTTTTCAACTCTTGCTCGACAGCAAGCATTTCCTCAATAAGGTCGTTATATTTTTTGTGCTCATCATGCAGTTCGGCCTGGAACTGACCGAGCGTAATCGCTGTGAAGCGTTCGACCAATTGCGCGACAGACAGATTTTTCAGGGCTGCGTCCGTCATGGTTGCAGAACTCCATGAATTCTTAGGGCATCCAGTCCGACTGCTCGCTTAACGTCCCAATTTCTACCGCTTAAATATTCACGCGGTGTTTCCCAGCCAAAGTCTGGATTGCGCCTTTGGTACCAGCCGTTGATCTCTTGGTGTTTAAGCGTTGGAATTCGCACCAGGTTGTCCGGGCTGTCAATGGCTTCTCTCGTGAAGCCATCGCGTTCTGCTTGGGTCTGCTCAACAACGTGATGGATTTCGTAGCCGGAAGCCGGCTCAGACACTGCCCGTTGCAGTTCTTCCAAAGACTTTGGGCTATCGCTGTAAGAGCTAATTTCGGCTGAATAGGTGGTCAGCCATGCTCCAAGCTTCGCGATTTCCGCAGTCGCAGCCATTGGACCAAGCAAACGCGCTACGGTTTTAAGTGCTACAGAACGCGCGCGAGACGTTGGTGGCGCTCTTTTGGAATTTCCGGCGGATCGCCGGTTGGAATTTCTCCGGCCAGCCTGACACGACGTGACGCAACTGGATCTCCGTTAGCGTCTACCCATTGCCCGCCTTCCGGCTGCCCCCGCGGCACACGCGGCTGGTCGGGATTGAAGTTGGCCTTGCACGCCCGCCTTAGTGCGCGGTCGTGCCGGCGCATGGCGAGTTCGAAGCGCGTGGCGGCGGCCAGCCATTTCAGCCGCAGCAACTGGCCCCTGATCGCGCGCACGGCGAGCGCGCGCGCCAATTCGGGATCGTCGAGTTGCATCGACTCACGCCCGCCAGCCGCGCAGGCGCCCGCTCATCAGACTGCCGTCGAAGCGGCGATATTCAGGCGCATGCGTCCGCGGCGAACGTGGGTGCGATGCAAGGCTCGCCGGAGCGGGTCCATCCGCCGCGCCGGCGAGCTTGCCCCACGCCCGTTCGGCGCGCGCACGCGCTGGTGACGGCGGGGAGGACGCCTTCACTGCACGCACGCGCGCCCCCGCGAGCAGCGGGAAGGTGACGATGGAGATCTCCCACAAGTCGACGGCATAAAGCCGGCGGATGCGGCTCTTCGGATCGATGCTGCCCTTCACCGTCTTGAAGCCGATCGACAGGCCGTCGATGGCGCCGGCGCGCACCAGCGACAGCAATTCCTTGGCCCGCGCCACTTCCGGAATGAGCCGGCCGCGCGCGTAAAGCCCGTGGCTGTCCTCGCGCAGCTCCAGCCAGACGCCGACCGGCTCGGCCGGATCGTGCTGGAACAGCATCGGCACGCGCTGGACCGAACGCTGCTGCAGCGTCGCGGCGAAGGCACCGCGCATCACCATATCGCGCGCCTGGTCGATCTCGCCGAACAGCGAGGCATAGCCTTCCACCGTGCCGTCGGGCTCGATGGTGGTGCGCTGCGCAAACACCGACGCAACGGTTGGTTCTGGATTGGGTGCGAGCATGATTTTGCAATGCGAGGCAGCAAAAAGCCCTCTCCCCTTGTGGGAGAGGGCGGCGAGCATCGAGCTTCACCGAGATGCGAGCGGGTGAGGGGGAGGCGTCGCGGCGAGACGGCCCCCTCACCCGGTCCTCAGCGGCTCCGCCACTGAGGACCGCCCTCTCCCACAGGGGGAGAGGGTAAAGTCAGCGCTTGCCGCGCCGGCTCTTGCCCTTGGCGGACTTGGCGGCGCGCGCGGGGGCGCGGCGGCGCGCGGCGCGATCGAGGTGGTCGAGAAATTCGCGGAACACCTCGATATGATCGCGGCGGCTGCGGTCGCCGGACTTGGTCTCGCCGCGGATCGAGCGCAGCACGGTGTGCAGCGTGTCCATCATTTGCCTCCGAATTGCTTGTTGAAGCGCGCCAGCTCGCGCACGAAATCGTCGAA
>Ga0070741_10008692_pt1 | contig 20191 bp, 29 predicted proteins | sample Coa_R1_4_FD_66440 | JGI IMG/M metagenome (GOLD analysis project Ga0070741, IMG submission 66440) | Surface soil microbial communities from Centralia Pennsylvania, which are recovering from an underground coalmine fire - Coalmine... | ecosystem: Environmental > Terrestrial > Soil > Unclassified ...
TGAACGATCTGCGCGCGCAGGATCGAGGCGGTCGGCGTCGGCACGTCAAGGATGGGAAGCTGCACCAGGATCACGGCGGCGGCCTTGCCGCTGCGCTCATTGAGAACGCCCAAGGTCTTCTGGATTTCGTTCGGCGTGACCGCCTTTCTCTCCAGGATGATGGCGATGTTCACCAGCGACTGCGAAGCGAGGATGCGGCCGTAGCAGTCCTCTTGGACGCGGAAAAGAACTTCTCTATCAGCGCTCATCCGTTTTGCCCTCCCTGCTGCCAGGCTTCGATGATGGCCGCGCTTACGGATGCGCTATAGTTCTCGGCGCATTCCTCGATGCCGGTGCGGAACATCGCGCGCGCCGGAAAGCGCATGTGCATCGGATGCGATTTCACAACGCTGATTCCGCTCGCGGCGAGCTTGCGGCTGCCGCGGCCGGTCAGGGTGAAGCGGTCGTTGCCCGAGTTGCGGCGCGTGAATTGCCGGACAGTGACGATCTGGTCGATGCCGTGTTCATGGACGCCGGCATAGATGACATTGCTGCCGATCGAGGACGAGATCGTGCCGTCGGTGAGCTCCTCCGCCTCCGTCGCGCGCACCGAGCTGCGCAGCCGGTTGCTGCGCACGCCGAGGGTAGTCGGCCCGCGCTGCGAAAGCTTGGTGGCCGAGATATGCCCGATCGTATTCTGGTTCTCCGCATCGAGCGCTCCCTCGATGGCTTTCGCCATCGCCTCCGGGAAGGCTTGGAGGCGCCGTACGATGTCCTCGGCGTTGGAAGTGATCGCGATGTCGCTCATGTGGTCATCGAGTAGCGGATGAACGAATTGAGCAGCGCCTTCACATCGGGCAGGAGATCGATCAGGGCGAGCGATGGCACGACGCGGGTGTGGACGCTGTGCGGGTTGGTCGCGACCGCCAGGCCGAGCTTGTCGCGCTGAGTCCAGACATGCTCGCATTGGAGCTGCCAGGCGAGGAGCAGCTCGGGCGGCAAGGGGAAGCTTCCCACCGGCGGGGTGGTCGGATAACCCATATCCGTCGGCTCAAGCTGCTCGAAGAAATATCCGCCGTCATAGGTGAAGCGGATCCTCGCCATGTGGAAGCCGGGGAAGATCGGGAAGGTCACCAGGCCGGACAGGCTCGCGACGCACCAGACCATGTCATTGACGTTACCCTGGTCCTGCCATCCGTCCGTCTCCGACCATTTGACCTCGATCTTCGAGAGCCGCTCGACGGGAATACGCGGGAGGTTGACATGATGGATGTCGGCCGAGCATTCGAAAATATCGCCGGTCATGCGAAGTAGCTTGCGGTTGCAATATTGCTCTATCCGGCCGGCGACGCCCTTTCCGATGGCCTCAAGCTGCGAATCGTAATCGGTGCCCGCGAGCAGCGCCGGAGCGAGCAGCCAGGATTTGAGGGTCGAGAGATTGGAAAGGCCGACGTTCATTTGGTCCGTATGGGATTAGGCAGCGGCCGCGAGATCGGTGAAGGCACCGGGCGAGTGCGGATGCCGGACGGTTGGTTGATTTCTGGTTTCGTGATCATGGCGACTTCTCTAAAAAGCCCCGCCGCCCGTGCGGCGGAGCTCGAAGAGAATTCATTTCGTGAACTCAGGTGGTGGACGTGACCAGGGCGGCGACGGCCTTGGAAGCCATGTAGCCCACCGTCAGGCGCTCCAGCGCGCGCACCAGGATTTCGTCGGTCGTGAACGCGGCATCACGGCTCGTGTCGAACCGCACCCCGTTGCGAAGACCGAGATACTGGTAGCTCACGTCGCCGAAGGCCACGTAAGGCGTGGTGACGACAGCCGAGCTGGTGAGAACCGGCATGACGTTGATCCACTGGATCGGGAAGCCGTCGAGCGTGGCGGGCGAAGTCGCCGTGCCGCGCTGGTAGGGCTGCACCGTGGCCGAGGTGTTGAACGAGACCAGGAGAGCCTCGAAGGTGCGGTGCATGAAATAACTCGCGTTATTGAAGACCACACCGGAGAGGGTCGAGAGGCCGCGCAGGTTGCGGAAATCCGCAAGCGTGGCCTGGCTGATCGCCGTCTTGCCGCTGTTCGTTGCGCCGCCGAGGACGTAGGTGCAGGAATCCGTCACCGCGGCCTGGAGGATGCCAGGGCCGGCGCCGTTGATGCCGCTGTCGGCACCCGTGCTGGTGAAGACCTGCGTGTCCTCGATGCGGGCGATGTTGCGCGCGGTGTAACGGGCGAGGAACTGGCCCATCGAGACAATGGAGTCCTCGTCGATTTCCTCCGGAAGCCGGATGAGGCCGCCGAACTTTTCCGCGGTGAACGTGACGAACGCGATCTGCGGGCTTTTCTCCGTGACGGTGCCGGACTGCGCGATCAACCCGAAGGTCGTGTCGGTGGTGAGCTTCGGCAGCTTCACGGTGAGGGCGCCCATCGGGAAGACGGTGGCGAACTGCCGGCCCTGGCCGTATTGATAGACGAGCTCGACGATCTCGCCCGAATACTCGGTCGGGAGCGGAATGTCAGAGCTCGTCAGAGCGGCCTTGTGATGGACGCCGAGGATGTCCCTGGCCAGGCCCTGCGCCTGGTCGAGCGAGCGAGTGCCGAGGCGGCCTTGATTGCAGGCCGCCATGAGAATCAGGCCGCCAAGATGGCGGGCGCAATCCTCCGAGACGAACTCGCCCGGCCGGCGAACATGGTTCCGCTTGATTGCGATCTGCTGCTTGCGGAAGCTGTCGAGCTCCATCTTGACCTGCTCGACGACCTTCGTGACAGCGTCGTAATCCTCGCGGTTTTTGCCGACGGACTTTTCGATCTGGTCGAGTTGCTCCAGTCGCTTGTTGATGCTGCCGAGCGAAGCGATAAGCTGCTCGTCGATGGATTTGGCGCCGGGCTCGGCGATCACGGCCATCGAAAGGCGGGGCGCCCCGAAGGGAGTCGCCTTGAGCAGATTGTAGCATGCGACGAACGTGACCGCCGCGAACAATTTCAGGAACGGGTGAACGTGCGAGAAATAGAATTTATTCAGGAATTTCATTTGATTTTTAGATGTGAGCTTGGATCGCCGCCAGCAGTGCGAGTTTTGTCCGCGGACGGACCGCGCCGGCGGCCGCGGAATGATCGGCCGGCGTGGTGGTTTTCATGCCCGCATAGTGGGCGGCAAATTGATCGATGTCCTTTTCGGTGAGGCAGCCCGCCTTGTAGGCCTTGGCCAGGGCGTTCGGATTCGCTCCGATCACGCAGGAGCTGAGCTCGATCTGCTCCTGCTGGACATAGACGCAGGTGAGCTTCGTCGCGTCCTCCATCGAGACCTTGAGCGCTGCGAGCTGGGCGAGGAACCCGCTCTGGTCGGCGTCCCATTTGGTGACGTATTTCGTCGGATAGAACCCGACCGAGACGGCCTTGAGGAATCCGCCCACTGTCATCTTCCAGCCGAGCTCGGCCAGGCTGCCGGGCACGTCCTTCGCCCATTGCACGCGCTCGACGAGCTGGTTGCCCTGGATGTCGTGGCTGATCACGCGGCCCATCAGTTTTTCGATCGTCGAGTAGTCGTGCGAATCGACGAAGGGGGCGTTCTTGGAAAAGCGGTTGAATTGCCAGCCGTTGACCCGGATGATCTCGTTGTAGCAATCGAGCGTCTCGTCGCTCGCGACGTAATCGCAGATGCCCTGATCGGCGTCGATGATGCGGACCTCGGGATGGATTTCACGGCGCAGCGGCTGGCCGGAGGAAAGAAGTGTGGCGATTGGATTCATTTTATGGGTGGAAAAATCGGGTCATTCGTCGTCGGGTCCCTTCGCGACCGCGATGGACACGCAGTGGCAATTGATCACGTTGTCGGGCGAGCCGTCGCTGTCTCCGGGATAATCTAGCTCCTCGCCTTCGACGACGAAGGGCTCATCGGCCGGGACCGTCTGGCCCTCCGCCTCGAGATGCGCGGGCCGGACGTTGGCGTTTCCGCTCGTCAGCCATTGCTTCCATTTCACGCCGGCGAAGAGCATCGCCTCATGCCGGCCGGCGCCATAGGCCGCGCTCGTCTCGGTCGCCGCGATCGTGCGCGCCCGCCCGTCGGAAATGTCGTTGAAGGCGCCTTTCACACGCGTTGCAAGCTGGTCTGCTGTGTCTCCGCCATCGAGGCCCTCGCTCAGGGTCTCCTTGATATTGTCGAAGACCTCGTCAGGCACGCCACCCAGCCGGTTTTCGCGCTTGTCGATGAAATCTTTCACCGCGGCCGGCGGATATTTGAAGACATCATCCTTCTTCCCAACCTCCTCCAGGAGCTGCTGGCCTGCCGTGTCGAGCGAGATCGAGGCCTGTTTGCGCATCGCGGCGAAAAACCGGTTCGCAAAATTGTGCTTATTGAAGACCAGGTCCGCGGCGGCCGTGCGCGTGACCGGCTTGGCGGACGATTTTCCGGCCGTGACATCGATCAAGGTCGCATGGGCCTCGATTTTGCGCAGGGTCTCGATCCTGGCCGCCATCAGCTCGCGGTTGATCCGGCTCTCGTATTGCTTCATCGTCGAGCGCCGCTTCGAGACGTGATCCTTCCATCGAGCGATGCGCTGGGGATCGCGGGCGCGGGTCGAGACCGGTGCACCATGGCAGGTGCAGACGAAGAACCGAAATTCATCCTTTTCCCCAGGTGAGGGCAAGGCCGGCGCCGGCTCGACCGGAACCGCATGGGAGTTGCGGATGCGCGCCGCGACGAGCGCCTTGAGGACTGCGATCTCCGGCCGCAGGGGAATCTTGCCATCGGCCTCTTCCGCCGGCGTCTCAGCCAGCGATGGATCGGTGATAGGCGAGGTCGCATTCTCGACCGGCCCGACCGTGAACGAGACATAGGGGATATCCCAGCCCTTGAAAGGCTGCATCCCGAGATCGAGATAGGAATTGATGTCGCTCCAGGCCATGCCCGAGCCCCAAAGCTTGAGCGCGGTGTCGATGCGGCCATTGCGCACTTCGACCATGACGGGATGATCATCCCATTCCAGCTCGGCGGTAAGCATGGCTCCGGTCATCCGCATGGCCACGGCCGCAAGCACGCTGGCGATCTGGCTACCGAGCGGCATGCAGGTGCGGATTACAAGCTGGTAATAGTCGCTGTCCTTCCCCATCGAATAGCTCGCCTTCACCTCGGCCATCGAAGGCGGAACGCCAAAGGCCACGAAAATCTCCTGGTGCGAGAGCGCCTTGCTCGCGATGACATCGGTGCCCGCCGCCTGCTCAACCGGCCGCTCGACTGAGATGTCGCCGGTGAGGAACAAATCCTTGGCAACGCCCATGTGCAGCGCGCGACGCTTTTCCCGCAGGTCGGCCACGATCTGCTCGCGCTGCTCGTTGGAGGCGATGCCGTTTTTGCCAATGACGAGCATGCCTTGGTCGCCATTGTTGCGCATCAGGTCGCGGATATAGGTGCCGGTCAGGAACGCCCCCTCGGTCGCCACCCTGGCCGCCTTGTAATCGCCCAGGCCGCGCCATTCGTCATAAGGATTGAAGGCCTTCCAATGGATGACCTGGTCGGGCAGAAAGATTGTATGCCTGCCCTGCTGATCGGTATATTCATAGCCCTGGAGCTGGCCGCTGCTGACGATCAGCCGCATATGATCCGGCCGGGCGATGAAGAACGGTGTCAACATGGCTGGGTTCCGGCGCATGCCGGAGAGCGCCCAGCTATCATCGAAGCAGAGGAAAAACTCACCCTCCAGCTTGGCCCAGCTCGCCAGATCGCGGATCACCTCCTGGCGGCTCAGGCGCGGCTGCTGGGCGCCCGATATCTTCGGCCCGAGTGCCGGCGCTTCCCACCAGGCGTCAAAGGCCGGATTGGAGAAAGGCTGCTCGCCCTCATAGAAACAAAGCCGGCGCGAGACCAATTCGCCGGCGATATGGTTGATCGCCGCATGCACCCAGGCGGATTGCTGGAAAGGCCAGGTGAGATGATTGGCCCGGTTGGAATAGAGATCCTCCCCGTGGATAAAGGCGCTCGCCAGGGCGGTGAAGGTCTTGGTCTTGGCCAGGCGGCCAAAGGCCGAGGAAACGACCGGAGGGACAAAATCGCGTAATTTCATGCGTTAACCCTCCCGCTGCGTGGTCTTGCAATCGCGCGCTGAGCTTTTGCATTTTTGTCGGAACCGCCGGCACGGGTGTTGATACCCGCCAAACAAACGTCGGGCATCCTGGAGCGTTTCCGGCTTTCCGAAAAAGGGGCGATTTTGGGCAAAAAGGTCATCAGATGAGGGTGGAGGAGTAGCTGCCGCTGCCTTCGCCGGCCGCCCGCACAGCCAATGCAAGGCCTGTGCAGCGGTCGCTATGGCCCTCCTCCGTGCGCGGGGCCGAGTAGGTGTATTCGCCCTTGCGGATGATCTGCTTCATGGCGTGGAAATCCTCGCGGCAGGCGGTCGAGATGGGAACGCGCAGGCGGGTCGGTGCCTCGAAAGCCCGGCGCAGCTTGGGAAAAATCTGGCGCTTGAAGGGCGCGGTGAAGGTGCAGAGCTCGATCTTGCCGAAGAGATGCTTCTGCGGATTCCATTCGCCATGCTTGCGCACGAGGTGATCGCCCAGGCCGATACCAGGGCCGGTGTAGTCGAAGCAGACCCGCGTCGCGCGCTGGATGCGCTTGTCGAGCATCACCTCCTGGTCCGGCGTGGACATGCCCCGCTCCGCAAGGACCTCGCGCGTCCAGCGGATGTCCCCGACCGTTTCCAGGGCATAGCAGACGGTGGGATCATTCGTCCGGCCGAAGTCGATCCCGAGATCAACCCGGTTGCCGCCGCGCACGTCCCAGAAAGCCGGGTCGCAGAATTCACCGGCCTCGGCGCTCTCGGCCAGGGCGATGATATCGTAAGGCAGAAGCACGTTGCTGCCGTCGAGAAATTCGAGGTCGAATTCCTGCGCGGCCGATTCCGGGTCATCCATCGCCGCCCGCAGCTCGGCGCCATCGACCGGCAACCCCTGGCTGATCGCATCATCGAGCGTGACGCGATGAACGCTCCAGGCCGCGAGGCGCTTGGGATCGAGCGGACCGTCGGCCTCCTGACCTGGGCCGCGATAATTGTCCGCAAAAAGTTTGTGGATCAGGTCGCCCTTGCCGTTGGGCGTGGTGATGATCCGCGCCTTCTTCAATCCGCCGCGCAGGGGATTGGTGATTGAGGGCAGGATCGCCCTCCAGGTGAGCTTGAGATTCTCGAAGAAGGCCGCCTCTGTGAGGAGCACGTTCGCCGAAAATCCGCGCACGGTATCGGGCCGGCCGGGCACGGCGATGACGCGCGAGCCGTTTGAAAACATGACCTCCGCGGACTTGAGTAGCGCTTCGGGATGGGATCCGTCGCGGGTGACGATTTGATCGTCGATCGCGAGCTTGTAGGCCTCCGTCCAGTCCTTGACCTTCGCCAGTGTCTCGAAGCTCTGGCGCTCGGATGGCGCGGCGATCAGCCAGGGACACTTCGGCGTTGTATAGCAATCGTTGACGATTTCCTCCGAGGCGGAAAAATCCTTGCCCGTCTGGCGCCCCCAAATTCCGAGCTTGAACCGCGCCGGGTCTTCGACCCAACGCCGCTGGTAGGGCAGCATGATCTCGCGCGGCGAGACGATGCGCGGGTTTTTTTTGCGCGCGCTCATTTGTCGCCGAAGATCGCCCGATAGCGGGCCAGTTTCTCCTCCGCAGAAAGATCGTTGTCCTCGGCCACCGCCTTGCCGGCATCGGCCTGTTTTGCTTTTTCCTCCAGGAGCGCGATCCGCCGCTCCGCGATTCCGACTTCGCGCTGCTTGAGCTCGATCCGGCGCGCATCGCCGATGATCATCGCGAGCTTTGTCAGCTCGTCGATGTTGCCATTCTTCGCCACCGCGCGCTCGAAGGCCTTCTGCTTCACCAGGGAGAGCGTCACCTTGTCGAAGGTCGGATCGGCCGTGAGCAGCTCCTTCTCGACCAGCGCCGCGAAGGCCGAGGCTTCCGAATAGCGCAAGGCAAAGCATTGCGTGGAGTAGAACTGCGAAAGGGCGCTGATGGAGGTCTTGATGTTGAAATCCTGCTCCAGCCGCTCCTTCGCGACCTCGTATTTCATGTTCTCGTCCACCAGCCAGTCGCGCAGCATCTTCTTCTGGTGCGGAGGAAGCGAATCGAGCTTGGAATCGGAACGTTTTTTTCGGCTCATACATGTCCGAGGGGCTGGCCAAGGCGGCGGGTGAAACTCAGAACACCCGCCGCCAGGGACCTAACACCATGCAAACTTCCGGCGGGACTGATGGCCCCCGGAATCGGGAAAAAAGTGATTGATGCGGTCATCATGGGTTTTCCGCCAACCAGGCGCGCCCGCCATCGCTCAGCTTCCATTTCTTTCCGGTCTCGGCCAGAACGCCGGTGATGAGCCGGCCGGTATCGAGATAGCCGATCGAATTGTCCAACTCGCCCGTGGTCGGAGATGGCACGACGAGAAGAGAAATCTCATCGCGCAGGATCGAATCGGGCAGAAGATAGTTCCCGCAGTTGGAAAGCGTGCGCAGGATGGCGCGATCGATCCGATGCTGGCGAGCGTCTCTCACTTGGACATCCTCCCGGCGATTTCGCTGACGCGAGCGAGAATCATGTTCACCCGCTCATGCACGCCGATAAAATCGCTCTTCACTTCGCGGCGGAGCGCATCCGTTTTGCCCTCGATCGCCTGGTGTAATCCGGCGATCGACGTTGACCGCTTCCGATCAAGGGCATCGAAACCATCGCTGATTTTCGCTGCGATATTGTCGACGCGAGCCCGCAGCTCCTCGACTTCTTCCTTGGTCGCGAATTTTTCCGCCGCCTGGACGATCAACGGCTGAGGAGCGATATGCGCCTTGGCACCATTCCGCTCAGCAAAAGATTCGCGGCGATCGCTCCGCAGACGCAGAGCGATATCGAGGATGATGAGCGCGCATGCGCACCAGATTCCGAACTGTTCAAAGCTCGGCGACGGAAGATCGGCGAAGAGAGAAGGCATCGGTCCTGGTCCTCAGCTTTTGGCGGCGTTCTTCGTCGCGGACGCCTCGATGTCGCTCTTTAGCTTGTGGCCGAACTCGGCCGCGCGGCCGAGGATGCGCAGCTCCTCATCGCGCATGCGGGCGATGATCCGCGATTCCTCGGCCTGAACTTTTTCCGCGACCTTTCCGGCGATCGATGGGAATGCGAAAATGAAAATAAAAAGCCAGAAGCCCGAGGTGATGGTGAAGGTGACGATGATGACAGGAATCATGATGCAGGTGGATTTGAAGGAATGGAATTTGCCGAAGGTTTGGAGGGAACGAACTGGAGCATCTGGCGGCTTCCGAACCACCACATGATTGCCGCAGTCCAGGCCGTGACCGTCGCGCGGATGATGAAATCGCGCATATCCGGCGCGCAGCCGGGATAAATTTCCGCGACGAAGATCGTGAGTCCGGCGGTCAACGTCGGGCGCCACAAAGAAAGAATGCCAGCAATCCAGGAGGGGACGTTGCTTGCGAGGGAACCAGCGGCGACTTGCGAGGCCTCGAAGGATGCATTTGCTCCCTGCTCCTGGGTGAGCTTCAGCTGCTCAGCCGAGAGCTTGCTCTGCGCATCGGATGCCGCGGCGATGCGCTGCAATTCGAGGGCGGCCATGGCCTCGTCGTGCTTGTATTGATTTTTCGCCTGAAAGATCGAGACGATGCCGGTGCCGATGCTTCCGACCAGGCCGAGGATGCCGCCGCTGGCCGCATTGGCCGCTGTGCCGAGAATGGTTTGGACGAGATTCGAGTCCATTTTATGGAGCCTTTCCGTCAGGCGAGGACGCGCCTTTTTCCTGGTAGGATTTCACGCCGGAGTAGCCGAGGATGATGGCATTGGCGGCGCCGAGGTATCCGGTGACGGTGAGCGGGATTTCCATCATCTGGATTTTGGCGATCGAGAGCGCGGCCCAGATGAAGAGCGGCAGGAGAACGATAGCAGGCACGGTGAGAATCACCAGGAGCCGGGTGTGACTCAGTTTGCCCGAGCGATCATGGAAAAATCCCTTGTTCATGTTTTTATAGGCGTTCGGAGAGAATACGGCCCGATTGCTTCGCCAGATTTTTCGAGAAGGAGAAACGAAAGCTGATCCCTTCCCGCGTGGTGATGGTCAGCAAGGCGATCTTTTCGTCCTGGGAACTATGCTGCACTCCGATGCTCGTCGCCTCGAAGTTCCGCACCGGGAGACCGCGGACGGAGGATTTGGCCGCCGCGTCTATGCAATCCAGCAAATGATTGACGCGCTGGGCGCGATCATCGCCATTTGACGGATTCAGTTCATTGATGGCTGGATTCTTTGCTGGCATCAGGCTAAGGTGATGGCTCGTTCGAAAGCCCAACCTTAACCCAAAAAAAATCCCACCGTTAGAGTACGGTGGGAATGGTAGGAATGGTAACGACTTTTTTTAATTAGCCGTTTGTTCTACCTCTATCTCCCAGTCGCAGTTGAGGGCGTTGATTTTCAAATCGAATGTACCTGCGCCATGCCCATAACTAATCTCATCCCCAGCTTGTCCGGTATTAACCAATAGATCATCTGAGGCGCCTTCGCTCATCACATTTAAAAAAGAAAAAACGGCCGCATCACGCGGATGCATTTGCCAATGGATTCTCCAAGAGTCGCTGGTGACCTGGAAGGAAGGAGACCTCTGTGTTCCTGCACCATTGAAATGAGCGAGTGAGACCCACCGTTCGGTTTTTGGGGTAATTGGATAAACCGCAGGAGACTGACTGGGTTGCTCACTGAGGGTCTCACTGCGAGTATTTGCTTTTTCCAATTTTGACCGCAGATCATCGTTTTCAGATTTCAAGCGGCTGATCACATCATTTGAATCCTCAGCCATCCTCGCCTCGTTCTCTTTGGTCTTCTGAACCAAGATAGCTTCGGCCTTCGATTGATTAGCTACAGCCTGTAGCTGAGTTTGAAGATGACCGACCTCGACAACTATATCTGACAGTTGTTTCTCCTCGGAAACAGATGCGTTTATCAGCTTCTGATTCTTCGAAAACTGCCAAATGTTTCCAGCGATGCTTACCAGCAATAAGGCCGATAGAATGTAAATTTTTCTCATCGTTTAAAGCGTTAGTATTTTTCGATTTCCTTCTCTAGTGCTTTCGTGACATCGACCAACTGTTTGACCAATCTTCGTATCTCTGAGGATAGATGCGGTTGTCGATCCTCATTGAGAATCAGTGCGGTATTTTCCTCACCCATTAATAGGTATTCCATCCTAATCCTGAGAACCTTGGAAAGCTTATAAAGAGCATCTCCTCGGGGGATAGAACCGTTGAGCCAACCGCTTACGGTGGCCTGTGAGGAATTGGTTGCATCCGCGATTTGTGCCTGCGTGAAGCCCTGCTCCTTCATCTCGCGATCGAGAGTTTGAGCAAATATCGTTTTTCCGATATTTTTGTCTTGATTCATCGGTTTTCCGTTATCACAAAGGTGATGTTACGGGTAACAACGATGCAAAAGAAAGGCAAAACCACCACCGCCGGATCGGGGCGCACCAAGTTTCACGGGATTGTTGAACAAGCCGGGCAGCTGCGTGTGAGCCGTGGGCATCTCTGGCAAGTCCTCACCGGCCGTCGGCAGAGCAAGGTTTTGCTTCAGCGCTATCTGAAACTCACCCGCAACAGGAAATTCCAGCCATGATCAAAACAACCGTTTCCCATCTCCGCCCGGCCGATATCTTCACGCTGCGTCTTTCGGACGGCCGCGAAATCACCTCCTCGGCGGACAGTGTCCGCGGCCTTGGCGGCCTCATGAAGATCAGCTTCCGGGTCGGCGCTACCCGCAATTTTTCCAACGCCTGGCTCCGCGCCAGTCACCCCATCCAGATTTTCGCTCTCTTCTAACAGTCTAATGTCAGTACTTCCTCCAGCTCAGGTGCGTCGCGCGGCGGCGCATGCAACTCTATCCTTTGATTGGCTCGTCCCGGCCAAGCCTTGGTTCACGCCCCGAGAGGTCGGCAACCTGGTGGGCATGTCCGATTGCTTCATCGAGAAGCTGCTGGACGAGGGCCGGCAGATCGCCGGCCACGAATACAACGGCGGCGCCGGCAAGAAGTTTTCCAAGCGCGTGCCGCGCGCCTTCGTCATCAACCTCCTCATCAAGTCCGCGCGCTACGACGCCGAGACCAAGCTCGAAGCCTTTCTCTCCTGCCTGCGCGAGTTTTCCCAGCAGGAGCTCCTCGTCATCGCCGAGGCCGCCCGCAAGCACGCCTTCACCTCCTCCCGTTCATGAAAAACCGCGCTCCCGCCATCTTCTGCGGCATCCAGCAGGGATACGGCTACATTCCTGATCTAGAGCTCTGGACCTTGATCGAGCCGATCGCCGGCTATCCCGCCCACACGACACTCGCCCGCCAGACGATCGAGGCGGCCGGTTTCATCCTTCCCGCCGCGCCCGTTCCCGACGAGGCCGTCGCCTGATTTTTAATCCATGTCTTCATCGAAATCCTACGCCCTCTCACTCGTGGCCGAGACCAAATCCTTACAAAGTAAAGATTTGACCGGCCTCGTAAACGCCACCCTCCGCCAGTTCGAACTGATCCAAAAACTCGAAGGCGAAGCCGCCTTTCGCGCGATCTTCACCGGCTTGGGTCTACTCCAGGTTAAGACATCGATCAAACATGGTCACTTCGAATCCTGGCTCAAAAATCACGTCCCAAAAAGTCTTACCTCGTGCAATTTCTACATGCGCCTCGCGCTGGCGTTTATCGAAGAAACCCATGCGACGAAGGCCGAGCTGCTTGCCATCTCCGGCGCCTCTTTTGAGCTGAGCACGACCGATGTTGACGGCCGGCGCTTCATCAAGCGCATGGAAAAATTCGTGGGCGAGCTCTCGCTCACCGATCTCCTCATCAAGCACGGCATCCGCGGCGTCGGCCTCAAGTCCTCGCTCTGCGATGGCGCTGATGACGATGAGGCCAACCTCTCGCCCGAGGAGCAGTTGAAGCGCGCCCGCGAGCGCGTCTTCGGCGAGACCGCTGAGCACCTGCTCTCCCTCCGCAAGACGCTGACCGACACCTCGCGCCTCCAGCTCCTGCGCCCAAGTGAGTTGATCCGAATCGACAGCGAGCTCGCCGAACTGCGCCGCGCCATCGCCACCATCACCGGAAACGCCGCCTGAATTTTCCAGCCATGTCTCCCGCCACCCAATCTTCAACCGCGCCGGCGCCCACGGGTCCGGCTTTCCTTGCCGAGGTCACATCCGGCGAGCTTGTCGCCTTCACCAGCGGAGCGTTTTCCATCCCTCCGGCCGAGCTGGGCGACTTCTCGAAGCTCACCGAGGCCGAGCGCGAGCGCATCCTTCTTCTGCTTTCCTGCTTCCAGCGCATGGCCGGTGATGTCATCGCGCAGAGCCGCTCCCTCGCCCTCCAGTTGTGCAGCGTGCGCGGGTTCTCGGCCAAGAATCTCCAGTCGCTTTATTACGCCTTCCGCTCGCACGGCTGGCGCGCCCTGGTCCGCGCCTACAAGGGGCCGCAGGAAACGCCTGACGAGTTCCGCGCCTGGTTCATGGCGCAATGCGAGCGGAATGCCCGCAGCATCCGCGCCCAAATTGGGATCGTCTGCCGGCTCTGGCAGGCCGGCGAGCCCGTCCCCGGCTATGGCACCTGGCAGCAGTGGTTCGCGAAGGAATTTCCGGACCGGGACCTGCCGCATTCCTGCCCTGGCTACCCGCGCGGATGGAGTGAGCGCAACCTCTACACCCTCCAGCCTCCGAAGACCGAGCGCCAGCTGGTCACGCGCGGCTATGCTGCCGCGAAAAAATACCTTCCCTCGATCGTCCGCGACACCTCAAAGCTGCGCCCTATGGAGCTGATCGTGATCGACGATTTCGAAATCGACCAGTTCTGCGTGCATCACGATCCGGTTGCTGGCACGCGCCAGATTTGCCGCGTCGGTGGCCTGCTCGCGATGGATGTCGCCACGCGCCGCAAGCTCGCCCTCGGCATGAAACCGCGCGTCGAGAATGACCAGGGGATCAAGGAGGCCATCCGGCGCCGTGAGTTGCGCTACCTGCTTTTCTGCCTGCTCAGCGAATGGGGCCTGCCCCACGATTATCCCATCACGATCCTCTGCGAGAACGCCACCGCGGCGATCGAGCACGACCTGGAGCTGGCACTCGGCCGGCTTTTCGGCGGCCGCATCCGCGTCACGCGCACCGGGCTGATCGAATGCCGTACACTCTCCAACGGCTTTGTGCAACACGGCGGCAAGCCCTGGGAAAAGGGCTGGATCGAGTCCGGCTTCAACGCCATCTGGAACCTCGCCGCCGTGCTGCCTGGCCAAAAGGGCGCGCGCTACGATCGCAAGCCGGCCGAGCTCGCCGCCAAGGTCCTCTACACCGAGCGCATGCTCTCCACCGGCCCGCGCGGTCTCAACCTTTCCGACGACCAGGTCGCCGCCCTGAAACTGCCTTTCAAAAGCCGTGACGAGCTCTTGCAAGCCTACGAGGTCATCTTCGCCCTGATGGAGCGCCGCACCGACCACAAGATGCTCGGCTTCGAGCGCACGCAGCTCTGGCGCCGAAGCGAGGCCGAGCCCTGGCAGCCCTTCGAGCAACTCGCGCTCCTTCCGCCCGAGGAGCAGCTCTCCGTCGCCGTCACCGAACGGGCCGAGAGTCCGCTGGAGCGCTGGCAGCGCCTCGAAGCCCGTCCGGAGAACCGTCGCGACAAGATCGACGAGCACGTCCTCGCCGCGCTCCTCCTCCAGCCGAAAAAAGCGAAGCTGCGCAACGGCCGCGTCACCTTCACCCACCAGGGCCGCAACTACATCTTCGCCGATCGCCACGCCTACGCGCTCAATGAGCGAGAAGGCCAGGAGGTCCTCTGTTTCTTCGATGAGGCGCGGATGGATTGCGTACACGTCTACGACGCCAAGGGCGCGCACATCCAGACGATCCGCCGGCTTGGCGAAGCCGACATCACCGATCCGCGCAGCATCGCCGATTCCATCGCTACCGTGAAGGCAATCGAGAACCAGGCCATCGCCAGCATCCGCAGCCGCCACACCGAGGAGGCCGCGGAGATCGCCGGAATGATCCTCCACAACGAGACCGTCGCACCGGGATCGCAGCTCGATCCCTCGATTCGCCGCGCGCTCGGCCTCAATGCCGCCTCGCTCCATAAAATTTGCCCAGCCGCCGGCGCCGATGCGGTTCTGCCCGCAACTGCGGAACTACAAACAGAAATATCGGAAGGCTCGAAATTGCCCGCATCGGCCCCGGCTGGGCTTTCCCGCTCGCTCGAGCAGAGCCGCCAGGCCGGCCCGCTTTCGCCCGGCCACCTTGCCCAGGCCGCCGCGCTCGCCGGAGCGCACGCGGCCGTCGAGACCTCCCGCGCCGCCGCGGAAAAGATCGCCCGCGCCAACGAGCGCGCGATCGACCGCGCCGCCGCCGGGCTCTCCGCCGAGGAGATCGAATCCGCGCTCGGCCATGAGACACCGCCCGCGCCCCAGACCTTCACCGAGGATGAGATCGCCGACCTTCTGCGCGATGATCCTCCGCCACCCGACCAGCCTTAACCAAGGACCAATCCATGACTGACGAAAACAAAACCGAAGCTGCTGCTTCGTCCTCCGCTCGCGGCGTCAAGGGCGCCGAGATCGCGACGGCCGCCAGCGCCCACGCCCGGCTCAACATCCCGCTCAACCTTCAAAACTGGCGCGCGCTGCCCGCCGATCTCCAGGCGCTCCTGCTCTGGTTTCACCAGCACTGCCTCGACGAGGGGCTCAGCCTCAAGGAGGCCGGCGAGGCGCTCGGCTACGACACCAGCACGGTCTGGCGCATCCTCAAGGGCACCTACGAGGGCTCCTGGCCGAACACCGCCGCGCGGATCAAGAGCTACCAGCGCATCGCCAACGATCGTTCCGGCATCCAGCGCGCCAACTTCGCCGAGAACAGCATCTCTCGGCTTATCTGGGCCGGCCTCGACTATGCTGTCGCGAATAATTCCCTCACGCTCGTCGTCGGCGAGAGCGGCCAGGGCAAGACCCTCGCCGCCGAGGCCTGGCGCGACCGCAATAATCACGGCCGCAGCGTCATGGTCGAAGTCCCCCCGATCGGTGGTGCCAAGATGCTCCTGCGCTGCATCGCCGATGCAGTCGGCGTGAACAAGAACCTCGCACAGGACCAGATGCTCGAAGCCATCATCCGCGCCTTCAATCCCAACCGCATCCTCATCCTCGACGAGGCCCGTCGCCTTCTTCCCGGCGATACCCGCGGCGACGTCAATCCGGTTAAGCTGGAGATAATCCGCTACATTCACGACCGCACGAAATGCGCCGTCGCCCTGATCGCCACGCAGCGCTTCGACGACACGCTCAAGAAGCTCAGCTACCAATATGAGCAGATTCTCGGGCGCATCGGCCAGCCCGTGCGGCTTTTCCGCCGCATCGAGCTGAAGGATGTCCTTCCGATCCTCGGCCAGTATTTCAAGAAGCCCTCGCAGAGCCTTCTCGATGCGGCCGCGCAGATCGTCAACGAGCAGGGGCGCCTCCGCGTGCTCTGCGAGCTCCTCAAGGTCGCCACGCGGATTTCAAGCAAGCACCGCCAGGACCTCTCCGAGGAGCACTTTTTCAAGGCCGTCGCCCTTCGCCGGCAGATGATGGGCGAGGTCTTCCACGCCGCCAAATAATCCCGCCATGTTCGGCTTCATTCTTTACTTCACCTGGTGGGCTCTGCCCTCCGCAGTCTCCCTTATTTTTTTCGGCTTAATCGTCTTCCTCGCCGTGGTCGAGAGCGATGCCGAGCTCCGCATCTGGCCTTCGCTCGCCATCGCGGCCATGGAGCTCGCTGCGGTCATCTGGCTGCTCTTCTACTTCGCGCATCTTCTTTGGAGCTTCTGGAGTTGATCATGATCTTGCCACAAAAAGTCCTCCTGCGCTGCAACCGCCTGGCCATCCTCACGCTCGTTCTGAGCGATAACAGCCTCTTTCCCTGGAAATTCCAGGGCATCACCTGCGACGATCACGATCACCAGCTCTGGCGCGAGGATGGCCGCTGGCGCGATGACGGCTCGCATCATCCCCTCGACATCGTCGGCCTCGTCGATCCTTCCGGATCAGTCAAGGCCTATGGCGCCGCCGCCGGCCAGAAAGGTCCGTTATGATCGGCCGTCGCGACAGCACTATTTTCGTCGAGCGCAATTCCCGCGGCGGCTGGTCCATTCGCCTCGATGGTGATGACGAGCAGCTCGGAAATTATCCCTCCTTCTCCGCCGCCGAAAAGATCGCGCGGGCCAACTGCCAGCACGTCCTGGTCCTCGACGATCCATTCCTTCCCGCAATACCCAATCCCGATTCCGAACATGACTTCGCCAACCTCTAAAACCCGCGGATATGCCGCCGCCAAGCGCTACCTTCCGCACCTCACACGAAACATGACCTCGCCGACCTCTGAAACTTCCACTTCGCGCGCCATCACCTTGCTTGACATTCTCGCCCGCGATTATGCCGATGCCCGTGCGGTCCTGGCCCATCGCGTCGATGTTCTCCAAACTGAATTCGCCGCCGCTCGCATGCGTCTGGCTCCCGGCATCCGCTCCGCCCTGGCAAGTGCCAAGGCTGCGCAGGATGCCCTCAATCGCGCGATAGCGACAGAACCCAAGCTCTTCACCAAGCCCCGCACCTTCACGCTCCACGGCATCAAGGTCGGCTTCCAGAAGGGCAAGGGCAAGCTCACCTGGGATGATGCGCAGAATGTCGTCGCCCGGATCGATGCCGTCATCGATCCCGACCACAAAACGCGCGAGCAGCTCATCGAGACGACCGAGACGCCGCGCAAGGAAGCGCTCATGCTTCTCGATGCCGCGACGCTGAAAAAGCTAGGCTGTAAGATCGAAGGCACTGAGGACCAGGTCGTCATCAAGGCGGACGATACCGATCTCGACAAGGTCATCGAGAAAATTCTCGAAGATGGCGCGCAGGCCTCGACGGGGGAGTGATTCCATGAGTCTGCAACCAGCCATTCTCAGCGCCTGCCGGCTCACCGCCGACAAGGTCCGTTCACTCACCGGGCAGAGCGATGCAATGGCTATTAAAATGGACAAGCAGGCGATAGCGGCCCTGCGCGTGACCGCCAATTCGCTGTCCAGCTCGATCGCCACCTTCGACAAAAACGAAAAGCAGAGACGCGAATCGCTGCGTCGAATGATCGAACTCCGGACCGAGGAGGAATCACGTCTCTCGCTCAGTCTTCACAATGCGGTCGCCCAAGTCATTACGGCGATCGCTTCGCTCGATGCCATCCTCAAGGATTCCATCTCGGGCATCCGGCCGGTCGCCTGCAACCTGTCGGATGTCAACGCGGACCGCATCGTCACGGTTCAGAAAATTTGCGCCGACGCCTTCGGTATCGAATTGGCCGAGCTTCAATCCCGGATACGCTCCATGCCTTACGCGCGCGCCCGGCAATGCGCAATGGTGATCCTCTGCCGCCATACAAGGCTGACAACCGTGACCATCGGCAACGCCTTCGGCGGCTTCGATCATGGCACGGTTACGCATGCCAAGCGCACCATCGAGGAGCAATGCCTGACTGATCCGGCATTCAGGGATTTATTCGCGAAAATCGAGCTTCGCTGTCTGGAGGCGCTTAACGCAGAGCCGTCATCTGGCGCCGAAGAAAATTCACCGCGGCCTGAAGAGGATACTACTCGATGAAAAATTCTAAAATCGAGTGGTGTGATCATACCTTCAACCCGTGGATCGGCTGCACGAAGGTCTCCCCTGGTTGCCTGCATTGCTACGCCGAGAGCCTCAATCTCCGCTGGAGGAAAGGCGCCAACTGGGGCAAGGGCGCGACGCGGGAGAGGACGAGCGAGGCATATTGGAAAGAGCCGCTCCAATGGAATAAGGCGGCAGGGGAATCGGCACTATATGAAACGACCCCGGAAGGACTTAAAAAAATCCGTCCGCGTGTCTTCTGTGCCTCGCTTGCCGATTGGCTGGACGGCGAGGTGTCGATCGAATGGCTGGTCGACCTGCTGGCCCTGATCCACCGGTGCAACAACCTAAACTGGCTATTGCTGACCAAGCGACCCGAGAACTGGAAGCCCCGGCTTGCTTTCGCTCTGAATAACTTGACGACCTCTCAACAGGCCTCACCTGAAAACTTCCGCTTCATACAATGGATCGAGGCATGGCTCAACGGAACCCCGCCGGAAAACGTCTGGGTCGGGACATCCGTCGAAGACCAGGCGCGCGTCAACCTGCGCGTGCCAGAGTTGCTCATGATCCCGGCGCGCGTGCGCTTCTTGAGTATCGAGCCAATGCTTGGGCCTATCGATCTTATGAAATGGTTTCACCCGAATGGACGTTGCGGAGAATGTCTCGATTTGATCCGCGTCGGGCGGGAATATGTGAGCTGCCAATGTTGCTGTGAGGGTCCAGAACAAACACTAACACGGACGGATTTAATCGACTGGGTCATCTGCGGCGGAGAGAGCGGGCCAGGAGCGCGGCCGATGCATCCAGACTGGGCGCGCTCACTGCGCGATCAATGCCAGGCTGCCGGCGTGCCGTTCTTCTTTAAGCAATGGGGGGAATGGATTCCTTGGTATCGCGGACTTGAAATCGGCAACCGGCAGCAAGCGTTCGTCATGGCCAATGCGTCGAGATATATCCCGGAAAATTTCTCTTCACCGTTGGTGACGATGATCTGCGTCGGAAAAAAACAAGCCGGCCGCCTCCTCGACGGAGTCGAGTGGAATGAATTTCCCGTATGAAAAAAACGACCAAACAAGAGGACGTAATTGTCCGCTCAAAATCAGCCGGTGTTTTCGCCGGCTTTCTGAAATCGAGGAATGGAAACGAAGTCGTGCTCACCAATGCCCGCCGTCTTTGGCGTTGGTATGGCGCCGCCTCACTGAGTCAGCTTTCTGTCGAAGGCGTCTCCGATCCAAACAACTGCAAATTTCCGGTCGCCGTCCCGGAAGTCACGCTGCTTGAAGTGATCGAAATCCTTCCTGTCAGCGAAAAAGCACGCGCATCAATCGATGCCGTAAAAGTCTGGAGGGCTTAAAATGCCTGCCACTGAAAATTACGGTGACGGTGACGGTGACGGTTCCGGTTACGGTTCCGGTTCCGGTTACGGTTCCGGTTCCGGTTCCGGTTACGGTTCCGGTGACGGTTCCGGTTACGGTTCCGGTTCCGGTTCCGGTTCCGGTTACGGTTCCGGTTCCGGTTCCGGTTACGGTTCCGGTGACGGTTCCGGTTACGGTTCCGGTTCCGGTT